>Ga0163216_100292_pt1 | contig 103133 bp, 103 predicted proteins | sample SynspAceP_FD_167610 | JGI IMG/M metagenome (GOLD analysis project Ga0163216, IMG submission 167610) | Saline lake microbial communities from Ace Lake in Antarctica - Synechococcus sp. Ace-P (Illumina Assembly) | ecosystem: Environmental > Aquatic > Non-marine Saline and Alkaline > Saline ... | reverse complement strand
CGTAGCGGCGCAGAAAAAGAGGGAGGACAATCATGCATTGACCAAAGCCTGACACCCGAAACATAACTTAAAGGTGGCTCACTTCTCGATGGAAAACCCGGCTCACTTCCGCGTGGAAATCTACAACATGGGTTCAAAATTGAAATGCGTGCAGAACCGCTCTAGCGCGATGGGGTTCGTGCGATCAGATGCCACCGCATAAGCAACCCGGTCGATATGATCGAGGACCATCGCACCGGTCCCCTCTAGGTACAGGCGGTCGGGCTCTAACCCCGAATAATCAATCACATCCTGAACGCGATATTTTGCTTTCAGCAACTCGATCACATCGGCGCGCCGTTCCAGCCGACGGTTCGCGGCCTTCATCGGATAGATGGCCACATGACCGCCCGCGTGGGTCGAAAACCAGTTGTTGGGAAAGACACAATCCGGCGTGGCCGCATCGGTACCTTCAAACACATGGACGCGCATGCCGCGGCGTTCCAGTTCCGCCATCGCAGCCGTATGTTCGTCATAGGCGCGGCGTGACAGGTCACTGCCCTGCACATCCATCTGCGCCTGAAAGGCATTGTCCTGCGCGGTTTGCGTATTCACCGTGAAATGGTGCGGGCGCACCATCACAACGGCGGCCGGGGCCTGAACAGAGGGACGCATTACGCGCCTTCCATGCCCGCGCGGCGCACCATGCCGAACAGATCACGGGGATCGTCCGGGTCGGCAATCATGTCGAGCGCCTCATAAAGCCCCGTGCTTTCCAGCTGATCGCGGAGATAGCGCAGCGCCGAGAAATCCTCTGTCGCGAAGCCGACGCCATCGAACAGGGTGATCTGGCGGGCATCGCGGCGGCCCTTGGCTTTGCCGGTGATGACTTCCCACATCTCGGTCACGGGGAAATCGGCAGGCATCTGCTGGATTTCGCCCTCAATCCGCGTTTGCGGCGGGTATTCGACGAAGACGTCTGCGCGGCTCAGGATGTCTTTGTGCAATTCGGTTTTGCCGGGGCAGTCGCCACCGATGGCGTTGATGTGCACACCGGCACCGACCATGTTGTCGGTCAGGATCGTAGCATATTGCTTGTCCGCCGTGCAGGTCGTGATGATCTGCGCACCTTCGATTGCCTCTTGGGCAGATGAGCACGCCGTCAGCTCGAACCCCTGATCCGACAGGTTGCGCAGCACCTTTTGCGTGGCCGCCGGGTCGATATCATACAGCCGCAGCTTGGTGATGCCACAGATCGCCCGAAAGGCCGTCGCCTGAAATTCAGACTGCGCGCCATTGCCGATCAGCGCCATCGTGTCGGCCCCTTCCGGGGCCAGATATTTCGCGACAAGCGCCGAGGTCGCCGCCGTGCGCAGCGCCGTCAGCAAGGTCATTTCAGACAGCAAAACCGGATACCCGGTCTGGACGTTGGCCAGCAGGCCAAAGGCCGTGACGGTCTGCAACCCCTCTGCCGTATTCTTGGGATGACCGTTGACGTATTTAAAGCCGTAGACCTGCCCATCAGAGGTCGGCATCAGTTCGATCACACCAACGTCGGAATGCGATGCGACGCGCGGTGCTTTGTCGAACAGCTCCCAGCGGCGAAAGTCTTCCTCGATATAGGCGGCGATGCCGGTCAACATCTCGGACAGTCCGGTGCGGTTGATCAGCCGCATCATATTGGCGACGCTGACAAAGGGCACATAGGCCAGTTTTGATGGTGCAGGAGCCGACATGGTGGACCTCATTTTTAATATGATCCCATTGTCTGCTATAATAATTGCGCCGAATATGGCGAAGTTGCTATGATTATGCGGGCAAATTGCGCAGATTGTGCAGTAGATATTTACAAATTGCAGGGCGATCGTGGGGCAACAGGCAGAGACGAAATATGTCTTCGACAATCTGGACCGCACGTTGATCGGGCTGCTGCGCAGTGATGGCCGGGCGCCCGTATCCAAGCTGGCCGACATCATGGGGGTGTCGCGCGCGACGGTGCAGACGCGCCTAGACCGTCTGCTTGCCTCTGGCGCCTTGCTGGGCTTCACCGCGCGGGTGCGCGAGGATTACGCCATCAACCAGATCCGCGCCATCATGATGATCGAAGTGTCGGGCCGGAATACCACGCAGGTCATCAACAAGCTGCGCGGCCTGCCTGAACTGACCGCCCTGCACACGACCAGCGGCAAATGGGACCTGATCGCAGAGGTTCTGGTTGAAAGCCTGTCCGAGTTCGACAGCGTCCTGCGCGAGGTGCGTCTGGTCGATGGCGTGCTGAACAGCGAGACGAACATCCTGCTGACCAGCATTTAAAGCGAAGGCAGAACGCAAATACCCTCACGGCCGGATACCCGCCTGATCTAGAAGCGTGGCGACGTCCGAAAACGCCGTGTCAGGCGGCGTTTGCTCGTGCTTGCGCTGCGACAGGAACGCCTCGCAGGGGCCAGCAAAGGCGATGGAGCAGTCCAGATCAGGATTGCTACCGCTGCGATATGCGCCAATGCGGATCAATTCCTCCATGTCGGCATGGGCGGCCAATGCACGGTGAGCGGCCTTGAGCAGGGTATATTCCACCTCGGTATGACATTCCGGCAACGTCCGAGAGACGCTGGCCAGCAAGTCAATCGCCGGATAGCGCCCCCGCTCAGCGATCCGGCGATCCAGCACGATATGGCCGTCAGTGATCCCGCGCACAGCATCCGCGATGGGGTCATTCATGTCATCGCCATCGACCAGCACGGTAAAGATGGCCGTGATGTCGCCCTTGCCCACAGGCCCCGGTCCGGCCCGTTCCAACATTTGCGGCAGCTCTGAAAAGACCGTAGGCGGATAGCCTTTCGCGGTCGGCGGCTCGCGAGAGGCAAGGCCGATTTCGCGTTGCGCCATGGCAAAGCGGGTCACGCTGTCCATCAACAGCAAGACGTGTTGGCCTTGATCGCGAAAATGCTCTGCCACGGCCATCGCTGTCCAGGCCGCTTGGCGCCGTGTCAGGGGCGGTTCATCGCCTGTCGCGACCACCAGCACCGCCTTTTTCATACCCTCTGGACCAAGGTCGGTGGAAATGAAATCCTGCACTTCCCGGCCCCGTTCACCGACCAGCGCCATAACGACGACGTCGCATTCGGTATAGCGGGCCAGCATGGCCATCAGGGTGGACTTACCGACGCCAGAGCCAGCAAAGATGCCCAGCCGCTGCCCGCGGCACAGCGGCGTGAAAATATCGAGCGCGCGCACATGGGTGGCCAGTTTTGGGCCAATCCGTTTGCGGTCGAACGCACTGGGCGGGGACGCACGCAGGGGGCGCGGTGTATCGCCCTCTGGCAGGTGCCCCTTTCCGTCAAGTGGCGCGGCAGCAGCGTTGATGACGCGGCCCTTCCAGCTTTCATCAGGTCTGATCACATCGCGGCCATGATCGACCTCGACCAAATCGCCCGCCGCCACACCGCGCCACGACCCGAACGGCAGCAGTTCTGTCCCGTGCGTGCCTAGGCCGACAACCTCTGCATGAACCGGCCCGGCAGACCCGTGAACAATGCACCGCTCGCCGATGCCAAGCACCCGTTGCAGGCCAACCGCAGTCAGGGTGATGCCGGTGATGGCCTGCACCTCGCCGGTGATGACGGCCTCTCCTGCGTCACGCGCAAAGCTCGTTAGCTCGGAAAATATGGTTTTCATGTATAATTCACTTTGAGAGGCGTTTGTTTTTGTACTATACAAGAATAAAATAAGCGGCAGTAAAAAAATGAACTTGTCTAACCTTTCTATTTTTGGCTTGGCATCCGACCGGATGACGTGGCTTGCTGCGCGGCAGAAGGTGACATCGGAAAACGTAGCGAACGCGGGCACGCCTGAATTTCAGTCCCGCGACGTGACATCTTTTGCGTCGATGGTTGATGGCCGCAGCACTGCGACCTCTGGCCTTGCGACAACGGACCCGCGGCACATCACGGGCATAACCAGCACATCGACAGCTGGCATCCGCGAAATGAACGACCCGACGGCGACCCACGCCTCGATCAACGGCAATACCGTCAATCTGGAAGAGCAGGCCATCCGGTCTGCGGACATCAGCGACCAATATCGCATGGCAGCACAGCTTTACCGCAAAAGCTATGATCTGCTGACGATGGCAGTGACCGGAAGGTAAGGAACAATCATGGACCCGCTTCAGTCTATCGCACGTATCGCAGCCAGCGGCATGACCGCGCAAACGGCGCGTCTGCGCGTCATATCGGAAAACGTGGCCAACGCGGATTCCACTGGCGCGACCCCCGGTGATGATCCGTTCCGCCGCAAGACCATCAGCTTTTCAGAAATGGTCGACCGCGATAGCGGCGCAACACTGGTGGAAGTGGACCGGATCGGCCGCGACCAATCTGATTTCCGGCTCGATTACGACCCATCGCACCCTGCGGCGGACGAAACCGGTTATGTAAAACGGCCCAACGTCGATCCGATCATCGAGATGGCCAACATGCGCGAGGCATCGCGCAATTATGAAGCCAATATGAACATGTTCGAAGCAGGCCGCCGGATGCGCGGCCAAATGCTCGACCTGCTGAAGTGATGCTACGATGAGCGATCCAACCTCCCTCGTCTCCTCCGCCGCTGTCCGGGGTGCTTACCGCACCTCGCAGTCGATCATGGGCGAAAAGGGCGCGGCAGCGACCGAAGAGTCCAGCCCGACCAGCTTTTCCAACATGGTGCGCAGCGCATCCGAAAACGCGATCGACACGATGCGCGCAGGCGAGCAAACGGCGCAAGCCGGTCTGCGCGGCGAGGCTGACACGCAGCAGGTTGTCGAAGCGATGATGGCGATGGAGTCGACCGTCAAAGTCGCCGTGTCCGTCCGCGACCGCTTTGTCGAAGCCTACCAAGAAATCCTGCGGATGCCGATCTAGGTCATGAATGAAGCGCAAGCCTACGACATTATCTCTGACACTGTGCTGGCCGTTTTGCTTGCATCGGCGCCCGTGCTTGGCGTGGCGCTTGTCATCGGGCTTGTGATTGCGTTCTTTCAGGCGCTGACCCAGATTCAGGAAATGACGCTGACCTTCGTGCCTAAGATCGTGATGATCTTTGTCACTCTGCTTGTCGCGACACCGTTCATGTACGGCACGCTCAAATCGCTGTCCGATACCGTCTTTGACCTTGTCGAAAATGGTGGGTTATGAAGGGGCTGCACCGCATTCTTGTCGCGGGCCTTATCGGGCTTACCTTCGGCACCACTGCGCTGGCTGATGGCTGGGGGCAGTTCTATGTATCCAAAACGCCGCGTGCGGCCCGCGCCGGGACACCAATTGCCAGCGGCGGCGAAGATGGCGTTTGCATCCGCGAAATCCTAGCCGCGCAGGCGCGCCACGGCATTCCAGACAACATGCTGCTGGCCATCGGCCTACAAGAGGCCGGCACCCGCCGGAACGGGCAATTTACCGTCTGGCCCTATGCCGTGAATGCCGAAGGCGAAGGCCGGCTATTTGACAGCCGCCTAGCCGCGCTTGATTGGATCGCAGAGCGTCAACGCGCTGGTGTGCGGTCGATTGATGTGGGTTGCATGCAGATCAACATGCGCTGGCATCCCGATGCGTTTGTGAACGCAGCCGAAGGGTTTGATCCGACGGTGAACGTCGATTATGCCGCGCGCTTCCTCAAGCAACTTTACGCCCAAACAGGCAACTGGATGCAGGCCGCCGGGTCCTATCATTCGCAAGAGCCGCAGTACCGCGACATCTATTTGTCGCGCTTGCACAGCAATATCGCTGCCGCCAATGCACGGCTGCCGGAATTTATCGCCCTTGCTGGCGGGTCCGCCCCCCGCCGCACAGCCCCGCCCGTCCAGCGTGACGACAACGGCAATGTCGTCGTGGCGCGGGCAACATGGGGCGCAAGTTTGGGCGGCGCATCGAACGCACGCACATCGCTTTATTCCTCGCAGACCATCCAGCCGATCCTGCCGACCTATACGTCATCACTCTTTGGACCAGCGGGATGAGCGGGAAACCTACAGTCCTGCCGCAGCTTGGCATCTTTCGTGGCAACAAGGACGTTGGCTTTGCTGTCGGTATGGCCCTTGTGCTGGCTATCTTGTTCCTGCCGCTGCCGCCGGTGCTGCTGGACCTTGGCTTGGCCGTGTCGCTCTCGCTTAGCGTGCTGATCTTCATGGTTGCGCTTTGGATTCCATCGCCGCTGCAATTCAACTCTTTCCCGACGCTTTTGCTGGTCACGACCATGCTGCGCCTGTCGCTGAACGTCGCCTCGACCCGGTTGATCCTAAGCGAAGGTCACACGGGGATGCAGGCCGCTGGCGACGTTATACAAGGCTTTTCCAAGTTCATTATCGCAGGCAACTTCGTCATCGGCGTCGTGATCTTTGCGATCCTTGTGATCATTAACTTTGTCGTCATCACCAAGGGTTCGACCCGCATCGCAGAAGTCGCGGCGCGGTTCTCGCTCGACGCGATGCCGGGCAAGCAGATGGCCATCGACGCCGACATGGGCGCAGGCCTGATCGACGAAGACGAGGCCCGCCGCCGCCGCAAAGAACTGGAAGACGAGACATCGTTTTTCGGCGCGATGGACGGTGCATCTAAGTTTGTGCGCGGCGACGCCGTTGCGGGCCTGATCATCACCCTGATCAACGTGATCGGCGGCATCCTGATTGGCGTCGTGCAGCGCGGCATGTCGGTCGGGGATGCGGCCAATGTCTTTACCTCGCTGACCATCGGCGACGGTCTGGTCAGCCAAATCCCCGCGCTTGTCGTGTCGCTTGCGGCCGGTTTGATCGTCACCAAAGGCGGCACCCGCGGCGCTGCAAACGAAGCGGTTTTGGATCAGCTGTCGAACTTTCCCAAGGCGCTTTATATGTCGGCGCTGCTGCTTTTCGGGATCGGCATGCTGCCGGGCTTTCCGCTGTTCGTCTTTAGCCTACTTGCGGCCACCATGGGCGGCCTTGGCTATTTCATCCAGATCAACGCCGCCAAAGCAGCCGAAAAGAAAACGCAATCTGACGCGCTGGATGCACAAAAGAAAGCAGCCCCTGAATCCGACAGCAACCCGATGCGCCTTGATGATCTACGGCTCGTCTTGGGCGAAGGACTTGTTGGGCTGGCCAACCGGCCAGATGCGGTATTGCCCAGCAAGATCAAATCCCTGCGCAAGCACTTTGCGGAAAAATACGGCTTCCCGATGCCATCGGTCCGGATCAAGGACGACGCCAGCCTGCCGATCAACAGCTATGTGTTTCAGGTACACGGCGTCGATGTCGCACGCGGCGACATCCGGGCCAATCAGATGATGGTCATCAATCCAGACGGCATCCCCCTGCAATTGGTCGGAGAGCGGACCAAAGAGCCAACATTTGGCCTTGATGCGCTTTGGGTCGACAAAGCGGTGGCAGAACAGGCCGAAAACAGCGGCCTGACCGTGGTGGACCCCGAAAGCGTGATCACCACCCATCTGACCGAAGTCGTGAACGAAAACATGGCGGAGCTGCTGACTTATGCCTGCGCCAAAGAGGCGATCGACGGTTTGGACCGGAACTATCAAAAACTGGTCAGCGATCTACCGGTGCCATCGCCCGCGATCATGGTGCAAAAGGTGCTACAGGAACTGCTGCTGGAACGGGTGTCGATCCGTAACCTGCCGCTGATCATCGAGGCGATGGCCGAGGCGACCCGTCACACAACCAAGCCTGCGATGATCCTAGAGAACGTTCGCCGCCGCCTGTCGAGCCAGATTTGCCAAGGCTTGCTGGACGATCAGGGATTTGTCCCCGTCATCACTCTGTCCCCCGCTTGGGAAGTCGAGTTCATCGAGGCGATCAAAAGCGTCGGCGATGATCGGAGTTTTGTCATGTCGCCAAAGCGTGTGCAGGAATTCGTGCTGCAATCGCGCCAACAGATCCAGCGGTTTGCCAGCGATGACGTCTGGCCCGCCATTATGGTCAACCCAGAGGCCCGGTCCTACATCCGGTCCATGCTCGAACGGGTCAGCCCGATGACGCCGGTGATTTCCAACGCGGAAATCCACCGCAAAGTGTCATTGCGGACCGTCGCCACCATCGGGTCCTAGGACGTGGACCTGTCCACCCTGCTGACCGGCACCGTCATGGGCTACTTCGTGGTCTTTGCGCGGATCGGGTCGGCGCTGCTTTTTATGCCGGGATTTGCCGAAAACACGGTCCCCGTCCGCCAACGCTTGTTGTTCGGCCTGATCCTGAGCGCGGCGCTTTTCCCCGTCTCGGGCGTTGGACCCATCGTAGAGGATCGCCCCGTCGCACTGATGTTGCTGTTCGGGGCAGAAGTCACGGTTGGCCTGTGGATCGGGCTTGTTGGGCGCACATTGCTGTCGGCGCTGCAGTTCGCGGGCTACCAGATCGCGCTGATGTCCGGCCTTGCCAACGCCCTTGCCCCCAACACCGGATCGATGGAAGGCGCGACCAGTCTGGCCGCCATGTTGATCGCCGGGGCCACAGCGCTGATTTTTATCACGGATTTGCACCATATCATCATCCGATCCTTGCTGATGTCTTATCAGGTCTTTGCGCCGGGCAGCTTTATGCTGGCTGAACTGACCGACCAATTCGCCCGCGCGGTGCAGGTCAGTCTGTATATGGGGCTGTCGATTGCCGCGCCGTTCTATATTGCGGGTCTGGTGCTGAACGTCGGCATGGGCCTTGCGAACCGGATGATGGCAAGCCTGCAGGTCTTCTTTATCGCGCAGCCTGCCTTGATCGTCGCGGGCCTTGCCTTGATGGTGCTGGCGATCCCAACCATGATGCGCGGGTTCCTTGAACCCTTTGCCGATTGGCTGGCGACTTACGAATTCTGATCCCATGTCAGAAGAAGACAAAAGTTCAAACACCGAAGAGCCAACCGACAAGAAATTGCGGGACGCGCGCAAAAAAGGCGACGTAGCCCAATCGCGCGAGACAGGCACGGCCATGGTCGTCTTTGCCCTGCTGATGATCCTTGTCTTCATCCTGCCCGCCTCTGCCAGCCGCATGGTTGCCGCGCTGCAAAGCCCATTGCTGTCCGCGAGCATCACGCAGATTGGCACGGACAGCGTGGGATTGGTGGAAACGGGGATCGTTCTGAAGGAATTGGGCTATACCCTTGGCATGGCGATGGTCCCGATTGCATCTGTTATGGTCCTTGCTGCGCTGTTTGGCGTCTTGGTGCAGGGCGATACCGTCGTCGCCACCGAACGGATCAAGCCAAAATTGTCAAAGCTGAACCCGCTGGCGGGGTTTAAACGGCTGTTTTCCGTCGATGCCTTTGTCGAATTTTTTAAAAACACCGTCAAAGTTCTGGCGATCTGTTTCATCACTTACATCGCTGTGCGCGATATCGCGCAGTCATTGGCGCAAACCCAAGGTTTTGTGCCTGAACGCCTCGCGGCGCTGACGCTGGACAAGGTGCGCTGGATCTTCCTTGTCACCACAATGATGCTGATCCCCATCGCGGTTGCGGACATCATCTGGAAGCGGTTCCAGTGGAAGAAAAAGCAGATGATGAGCCTGAAGGACATCAAGGACGAGAACAAGGATAGCGAAGGCGATCCGCAAATTCGCGCGCGCCGGGCCGAATTGCGACGCGCCCGCGCACGTCAGCGGATGGCGCAAGCGGTGCCGACGGCCAGTGTTATTTTAACCAACCCCACGCACTACGCCGTCGCGCTGAAGTACGAACAGGGCAAGGACGATGTGCCGATCTGCGTTGCTAAGGGTGCCGATGTGATGGCAAAGCGCATTCGCGAACTCGCGCTAGAACATGACATTCCGATGATCGAAAACCGCCCCCTCGCCCGCGCGCTGCACGCAGCGGTCGAGGTTGATCAGCGCATTCCGATGGAGCACTGGCAAGCCGTCGCGGAAATCATCGGCTTCGTGATGGACGTCCGCCGCAACGTGCGCCGCAAACCGCCCGCCGGGTCCACCCTGCGAGAGGACTAGCGCAGGCGCAGCCCTTCTAGGTTGCGGTCTGCGGGCAGCTTAGAGCGTTCTAGAAGGATTTTGGTAATCAGCCGTGCGCGGACCAGACTGAACGATCCCATGATCTGCGCGGCGTCACGTTCTGCCATGGCCCCGATCACCTCGACCGCGGTTTCGATGTCGATTTCGTCCATGATCCCGGCGGCAACTTGCGGTTTCATATTGCGGTAGAGCTCGACCAGTTTCGTCATGTCTTGGTCTTTTGCGCCCTCAATCACAGCAAGCTGCGCTGCGATTTCGTCGCGCGTTTCGGACAGGCGTGTCTGCTCAGCCCGCAGGCTTTCCTCTGCCAGCGCAAGGCGCGCCTGCTCGTCTGCGATCTCTTGCCGCTGCGTGATCAGCAACGCGCGTTCTTCTGCGATTGCGTCGGCAATCACCTGGCTTGGCTCGCACACATTGCTGTCGATGATGTCGCCGGTGGGACGGGTGGTCGCGGGCAGATCAGCGCCAACTTCAGGCGCTGGCAATGCGCTGTCAGTTGCGGCCTCTGCAATCGCGGCCATCGGCATCAGGTCGACCGAAAGCTTTAACATGCCCGCCACACCAAGGCCCAAGACGATGATCTTTGGAAGCGAGAAGAACTTCATTTTTTACGCTCCTTGGTGATGTCGAAAAACGTGCGGACCAGTTCTGATTTGCCTGGCACTGGCGTCTGCCACTGGACCGGCTCGTTCGCGCGCAGCCGGGCCGCGCGTTGCTGGGCCGGGGTCTGGTCTGTCAGGGTGCTGGTGCGGATGGTTTTCGGCGCAGATTTCGGCACCTCTTGCGCGGCGGCCACGGCGTGGCGGGCTGCTTCGCTCAGATCGCGCATATCCTCGACCGACCGTGTCGTCTGGTCGACGGCGTTGGAAAAGGCGGTGACCATCGGCTCCATGTCCCGCAGCGTCGCCATCAGTTTGCGCATCCGGCGGTCCAGAATGACGGCATAGATGAGCGTGCCGACCAGCAGGACCATGATGACAATATCAATCACTGCTGACATCATCTTGGCCTTCCTCCGGTTCAGTTTTTGGCAATAAGGATCGAATAACACGCAGCGCCAATGCGCCATTGTTGCGCTGCCCGAACGAGGCATGGAACATCGGTTGCGCGTTGACCATGCCAAAAACCGGCGTGTCGACGGTCATGCCAAGGTCGATCACCTCGCCCACCGACCAATTCAGCACCTCGTGCAGCGGGAGCGATATTTCCTGCATCATGCCCGTAATCGTGACGTTTGTCCCCGATATCTGCGCATTCATGTCACTGCGCGAACTGCTGTCGCCCCCAAGCCGGCCACCCAAAAAGGGCTGCGCAAGCTTGGCGCTGACGTCATCCAGCGTGCCATAGGGCAGGACGAATGTGATATGCCCGCTGCGATCCTCGAACTGCAATTTCAGCCTAATCCGCAACGTCGCCGTCCGCGGGGCCGCCAGCAAAACTGACCGGGGGTTTGATTCAAGCGACTGCGTGGCAAAGTGCACGGGGATAATGTCGGAAAAACTGGCTCCCAGCGTCGCCAGACATAGATCGGCCAGCTGGCGCCCCAGTTTCTGTTCAATCGCGGTCAGATTGCGCGGCGTCCAAACACGAGAGGTGGCACGCCGTCCGCCGAGCATAATCTCAAGAACAGAGAACAGCAGGTCAGGCTCTATCACGCAGGCCAGCTGGCTATCCCAAGGATCGGCCGCCGCGATGGCGATCAGCGACGGCGACGATACCGTTTCCATCGCATCTTCGTAGGGAAGGTAGTCCAGCGAGGCCAGCTCGATTTCCGGCGCGATGGTGCAATAGGCTTTCATCTGCGGCACGAGGGCGAGCAAGAAGCGGTCGACAATGATTTCAAGCGTCGGCAACCGGTCGAAGTTTTCCCGCGCATGGCGGATCATCGCCTCTTCCAGCGACTCCGCTGCGATATTCTTCGCGACACTCATTGCACCACCATATCCGCGATCAAGATTTCAACCGGCGCTTCGGTGTGGCCAACAGCGCGGGCGCGGCGCAGCAATTCTGATTTAATCATGGCCAATCCTTGACTGCCCCGGATATCGGCAACCTCTAGCTGGCGCAGGAAATCCTGAAATGTGTCGCGCAAATAGATTTCGCGGCTGATGAGCCGATCCGCGCCCTCTTGGGTGTCATCATAGACCAGCAGCATGTTCAGCTTTAGAAAACGGCTGCTTTGACGCCCATTCGCACCCGTTTCGGTGACGTTCACGATAATTTCTGGGAATGGCATCACAGGCATTTCGCCCGCGTCAGCCGCTGCTTCACCATGCCCGCCTGCGTCTTCGCCCTCCGCAGGTTCTTCGGCCGCATGATCCTCTGCCGGGGCATCATCGGGCTCAGCCGTATCAGACCCAAGGCCCGCGACACGCATCATCGCGTCCGTTCCGACCGCAAGCGTCGCCCCGCCGATACCGGCGAGAAGACACAAAAGACCGATAGCAAGGATAACCAGAGACTTTTTCATAATTTAAACTTTAATAAAAACCTTTGCGTGCCGCTACTAGCAAGGACAAACAAATCGTCATGCAAGCCTTACTGCAACAGTAACATGATTATTTGCCACACCTCGCAAGTATAAAAACGTATATACTTGCGTTTTAGCCCGTCACGCAGGAACCTTAGGTCAAAACAGCGAAGTGAGGGTCCGTGCGTCAGATTATCGACAACCTAAAAGACTTAGGCCCGCAGCGCTTAGCTGTGCTGGGCGGCGTCGGTCTTGCCATCATCGCAGCGGTCCTGATCGGGATGCGCACTATTTTCGCGCCAACCTATGTTCCGCTGTATAGCCAACTGTCCCCCGGCACTGCGTCACAGATGATGCAATCGCTGGAACAAGCGGGCCTGACGGTCGATCTGTCGCGCAACGGCGATACAATTTCTGTGGCCGAAGACGATATTGCCCGCGCGCGGATGGCATTGGCCGACGCCGGCCTGCCTGGCGAAGGCGTGCCAGGTTGGGAAATTTTTGACAACATGTCTGGCATGGGCATGAACACCTTCATGCAAAACGTGAACCGGTTGCGGGCGCTTGAAGGCGAGCTGACCCGGTCCATCCAGACCATAAACGGCATCAAAGCCGCGCGCGTGCACCTTGTCCTGCCAGAACGTGCCGCATTTTCGCGCGAACGCTCTCAGGCCAGCGCTTCTGTTATCGTGCGCACCTCTGCGAATACCACGCTGTCGCGTAATCAGGCACAGTCCATTCAGGCACTGGTCGCATCGGCTGTGGCCGACCTTGACGCACAGAACGTCACGATCCTGTCCGCCTCTGGCGAGACGATTTTGGCCAAAGAAGACGCCGGCGGGTCCGATTATTCCCTGCAAAGCCAGCGCAGCACGATTGAAGAGCAGTTGGCGCAAAAGGTGGAATCCATCCTGAACGCACGGGTCGGTACCGGCAATTCGCGGGTGCGGGTCAGCGTCGATCTGACCACCGAACGCGAACGGCGTGTCACGCAAAGCTTTGACCCCGATCAACAAGTCGCCCGGTCCATCGAGACGCGTGCGCGCAATTCCAGCGAAGCCGACGGCAACGCTGGCACTGTCGACGTGGGCAACAACATCCCGGCTGAACTGCGCGACGCAAATGCGGCGGGCGGCGGTCAGTCGACCCGGAATGAGAACGACGAGATCATCAATTACGAGATCGGCTCGGTCGAAAGCGAAATGACTCGCGAGCCCGGCGATATCGAACGCGTATCCGTGGCCGTTTTGGTGAACGGCAGCTACGGCACCCTGCCCGACGGGTCCGAAGGGTATATCGAACGCTCTGCCGATGAAATGGCGACGCTGACCCGGCTGGTCACAACGGCCATCGGATTTGACGAAAATCGCGGCGACCAAGTTCAGGTCGATAGCCTGGAGTTCCTGAACTACGAGACTGATTTCAACGGCATGCCGGGCCGCGGTTTGGGTACGATCCTTGCCGACAACACTATGGCGATCCTGCGCGCCCTGTTCGCACTGGCCTTTGCCGCGATCGTTATGCTGTTCGGTGCCAAGCCGCTGCGCCTGATCCTTGATGCGACCTCTCCGATGCCTGCATTGGCGGGCGCGGGCGGCGATGCGTCGATGCTGGGTGCCCCGTCTGGTAGCGCCGCGCGGGCCATCGGTTCCAGCGCCGGGCAAGACCGCCTGCCCGGCCCTGCCGTCAGCCAATCGCGCGAACTTGTGGTGGCTGGACAGGAAGGTTCCCGAGAGATGATCCAGATTGCCTCTGTCGATGGCGGGGTGCGTCAAAGCCAGATCAAGGCCGCCGTGGATCTGGCACAAGAAGACTCTGACGGCGCCCTGCGGGTGCTGGGTCAGTGGCTTGCAGAAAAGGATGCACGATGATCACTGCCCTGAAACTGCGCAACTTTGACGACGACGGCTCTGCGCCGTCCCACGACCCCAATCAGCTTAGCAGCGCAGAGGTCGCGGTGCTGGTCGCCAAGGCCCGTGAAGAAGGTCGGATCGGTGGCTACTTGGCCGGGGCAGAGGATGGTCGCAGTGAAATGCGCCGAACGATGCAGGCTACGCAGGCTGAAATGCTGGACAGCCTGACCCAGCAACTGGCCCAACTGGCCGCCACATCCGCCGCCCAGCAAGAGGCATTGGTTGAACAAATCGTCGGCTTTACCCTGCAAACCTGCGAGATCGTCTTTCCCGAACTGATTGAGACGATGTCGGTCGCGCGAGTCAAAAAGACCGCACTGCAATCGCTGAAGATGGCCATCGGTTCCAGCCGGATACAGGTCAAACTGTCCCCCACGACCCTAGCTGAAATCGGGCCGGAATTGCAGGCGCGGGCAACCTATTACAGATGCGCCAAGGCGCTTGAATTGCAGGCAGACCCTGATCTTGCCGACGGCGACGCCCGGATGAGCTGGGATCACGGCAGCCTTGATTACGGCTTTCGGAAAATCTGTGATCGCCTGCTGGCCGAATTGCGCGAAACCCATAAACGAGCGGTAGACGCTCAAACCAAGAAAGACTGACATGCATAAGCTTGACCAGAAAGACGCTGACTCCGCCGCGCATGCCAAAACCGTCGCGGACGACGTGGATACGCCAATGACGCCGCAAGACACCGCCGAAATGACACAAACCGTTGCCAGCGAAAGCGCGGTCTTTCCCCATCTTGATGCCGATGACACCGAAAACGCGCTGGCCGCGCAACCCGAAGAAGGCGGCGCTGGCATGAATGCGATGCTGAATGTGCGTTTGGATGTGCAGGTCGTCTTGGGACAAGCACGGATGCCGATTTCGCGCCTGCTAGAGCTGACCCGCGGCTCTATTGTTGAGCTGAACCGCAAAATCGGCGCGCCTGTTGACTTGATGGTCAGTGGCCGGCTGGTCGCGCGCGGCGATCTGGTCAAGGTTGGCGAGGATCGCCTTGGCGTGTCCCTGACCCAGATCGTTAAGGATTACGTCCCTGACTGATTTTATACATTTCCGTTCCGGGTGGGCGATCCGTCTGCTGCTGGCAAGCATGTTTGTGCTGGCCGGCGTCAGCATGGCCAGCGCGCAGGACAGCGGTTTTCTAAGCACGCTGTCTGATGCCATCGGCAACGCAGCCCCCGGCAGCGACGAAAACGCCAACCTGTCGGGCCGGATCATCCAGTTCATTGTTTTCGCCACGGTCCTGAGCATCGCGCCCGGACTGCTGGTCGTGATGACCAGTTTTACCCGCTTCGTCATCGTGCTGTCGATGCTGCGTTCGGCGTTGGGCCTAAACCAGACGCCACCCAACATCGTTCTGACGTCTCTTGCGCTGTTCATGACCTTCTTTGTCATGCAACCGGTGTTCGAGGACGCCTATGAAGGCGGTGTCGTGCCGCTGCTGGAAAATACGCTCGCCGAAGATCAGGCCATCGCCCGCATCGCAGAGCCGTTTCAGGCATTTATGTTCGTCAACACACGCCCGCAGGATTATGCGCTGTTTCAAAACATCGCTTTGGGCGACGACGTGGTCGAAGACCTGGTTCTGCCCGAAACCGCGTCCGAGACATCATTCCGCTTTCTTGTCCCCGCCTTTATGATTTCAGAGCTGCGCCGCGCCTTCACCATTGGCTTTTTGATCTACCTGCCATTCGTCGCCATCGACCTTATCGTCGCCTCTGTCCTGATGAGCGCTGGTATGATGATGTTGCCGCCGGTTTTGATTTCGCTTCCCTTCAAAGTCATATTCTTTGTACTGATCGACGGCTGGTACATGCTGGCCGGATCGCTCATTGAAAGTTATGCGCCGCTGGCAGGCGGCTGACGTACCCCATCGATAAGGATTGCCGATGTCCACCAACGCGCAGACCGAAGGACGTAAAGTGCCGAGCCCCGTCAGGAAACTGCGCGGGCCGACGAAGGCTGCGATTACCTTTCTGTGCCTTGGCGAAGAGGCCGGATCGGCCCTGATGCAAAAGTTAAGCAGCGCCGAAATCGAACGCGTCACCATGGCGATGAGCAAGCTAGGACCGATCCCAGCCAGCGTCGTCGAAGAGGTGCTGAGCGAATTTACCGACGGCGTGGTTAGCGGGTCGGGGTCTGTCATCGGATCAATCTCTTCTGCGGAAGCGATGCTGCGCAAGTTTTTGCCAGACGATCAGGTCGCGAACATTATCAAAAGCGTGCGCAGCAATACCCGAGAGGACGAAATCTGGCGCAACCTTGGCGCGCTGAACGAGACGGTCATCGCGAACTATCTGAAAGGCGAGCACGATCAGACGGCAGCAGCCATCCTGAACAATATCGACACCAGCGTCGCAGCAAAGGTCCTGCCACTGCTTGGACCAGAGCGGATGCAGGATGTGGCAGAGCGGATGATCGCGATGGAAGCGGTCCCCGTGCATATGATGCAGCAGATCGAAGAGACGCTGAAGCAGGATATTATGTCCGATACCGTCCACAAAAGCTCTGCTGAGACGCATCAACGTATGGCGGATCTGTTCAACAAACTGGACGTGCAGGCGTTCGAACAATTGGCCGTTGCCCTTGATCGCCGCCTTCCCGAGACATTCCAATCCATCAAACAGCGCATGTTTGTGTTCGAGGATCTGATCAAGCTGAACATGCAAGATTTGGCGCAAGTTATGCGCGGCCTAGAGGGTGACACCCTGCCGCTTGCTATGCGCGGCGCGCAAAAAGATTTGCGCGATCACCTGATGGCCTGCCTGCCGCAACGCTCGCGCCAGATGTTGATGGACGAAATGGAAGCCACCGGTCCTGTGCGCGGCCGCGACGTGCGCACGGCGCAATCTGCGATGGTGGACTATGCCAAAAGCCTCGCCGACGAAGGCGTCATCGAACTGCCATCCAGTTCTGATGAAGAGGATGACGAGCTGTTCTAGCGCCCTGTCACCGGTAAGCGTTATAGCCCGTCTTTCCGATGGTCGGGATGTCGATCGTGATAATCGAAATGTTGCCGCCCTGCCCCGCAGATACGGCATTTTGCATCAACGTCAGCGCCGCGCTATTTTGCTGCGTGCTGATCCCTTCGATCACATCGTAAACGGCGGCAAAACGCGAGACGAGCTTGTCGACCTCTGCCGGGTCCTTCAGCTTCGTGATGTCGAATTTTTGCGCAAAAATCTCGGCTTGCCGGTCGACATCAACGCCAACGACGGCGTCTGGAATGCTAAGCGCGCGGCGCATAAATTTGCCAAGGTCTGCGTCTTTTAGCACGTCGAACCACGTATTGATCCCAGACGCTTTAGCCTTGAAATCAAGGGCTAAACCCGCGCCTTCGTTATCCTCGGCTGCGTTATTCAGCACAAGGCGTTCCTTAAAGCGGGCAACCATATCCGACTGCCAATCAAGGTCGGCGAAGTTTGCACTCCCGCCGCCGCCCGGCTCAAAGCCCAGCGTTTTGTACATCGTTTTAATATTCGTATCCGTCAGACGGTTTACCAAGGCGCTGCTCTCGGAAATATCGCTTTCCAGCGTCTTGCGGACCAGCGCCTTACCAAAGATCTGAGCCTCTAGATCAAAGGCGCGCATGACGAAGGTATAGACTTCGGTATCAGCGATCAGCTCTTTGGCCGAACCAATCGATCCGATCCGTTCACTAAAGGCAGCAATCTGGCGCGCGCTCAACGCGTCGCGCGCGACCAGATCTATTTGCTTGTCGCGGGTTGCCTCGAACAGCTTGATACCAAGCTGTGTTCCAAGCCCCCCGAGAGAGATCATACCTGCGCCATTTGCTGCGGCTGCACACGGTGTGCGGGGCGCATCTGCATCAGCTCAGTCTCATAACGCAAAACAACGCGCATTTCGCTCATCGCTTTGTAGTAATCGGCTGCGCTGACATAGTTTGCTGCGACCATCACCCGGCTGCGCATTTCAGGACCAAAGCAGCAGGCCAAATCGACGAGGCCTTTTTGGATCGCCGTGATTGCCTGTTCGCGCGTTTCGGGCCGGATCAACGCCGTCTGCAGCAAGAAATACACCTTTGACACGGGTGTCGCCTGTGCCTCTGGCTTCAGCAAATCGGACTCGCGCACGATATCCGCGCGGTTTTCAACTGTTAGCGCCTGACGGCGATCGCCATTACGAATGACGCAACCATTTACGACAACACGTTCATGCGGCTTCAATGTCAGCTTTAACATCTCACACCTCCCGCACGGCAGGCGCGGCCTGACCGGACAGCCCTGCTGCAATGTTGACGTTCACTTCGATCAGACCAGACAAGCGACCCTGCCCCGCCATCAACGCAGAGGTTTGGCGGTCGACCCATAGCCCGATCGAAATCAGGGATGCCTTAAGCGTATCAGGCATCGCGTTCGCAGGTTCTGCCAGATCATAGCGCAACGCGGCCCAGAATTGCTGGTTTTCGGACAGCGCATCACGCAGGCCGCCAGCCAAAATAGCCAAGCGATCTTTGGTATCGACAGCGGCGTCAAATCCTTGACCACGCTGGGTCAAATCGTGGGTCACGCGCGACAGGATACGGCGTTCAATTTGCCTTGGTGTCTCGCTTTCGCGGATCGTCTTTTTATATGCGGCCAAGCTCATAGGTTTTGCCTCGTTTTATATTTTTATCGTTGTGCCTTGCGGGGCAGCCTCACATCCAAGTGGATGCCGGCATCGATTTCACCTTATTTAAATAGGCTCAGAATGTTCTGCGGTGCTTGGTTTGCGATCGACAAGGACTGGGTTGCCAACTGCTGTTGCACCTGAAGGGACTGCAAACGCGCGGCTTCTTCTTCCATATCGGCGTCGATCATCGAACCCACGCCGGAATCCAGACGGTTGGTCAGCTCGCTTAGGAAATTCTGCTGCGTCTCAATGGACTTTTCGGCAATACCAAGATCGGTGGCAGCGCCCGTTACCGTCGACAAAAAACCTTCGGCAGTTTGAAGTGCTGTCTGCAGGTCCGCGGATGACGTCGTATTATCGATGGAAAAAGCTTCAAAGCTTGCCTGGACAGCCTCAAGGTTCGTCGCGTCATACTTAATGACTGTCGTTGACAAAGAGCCACCAGAGCGGCTTACACCCGACACGATTTCTTTTGGACCCGACCCTGCAGCCGTTAGTAGATTCTCGCCATTGAAAGACGATTGTGCAATTGAAGTCTTCATCTGAGCGGCCAGCGACGACAATTCCTTTTGAATTGCATCTTGGTCAACGCCTTCAGTTTGGGCAAAAGCCAAGCGATCCACAAACTGCTGTGCCAAATCGACCATTGTTTCCGCACCAAGGCGCCCCGTCGAAACAGAGTTTTTCGCCAGTGTCAGGCCGCTATTAATGGCTTTATTCATCCCACTCTCGGAATCCATCGTGGTGGAGATTGAGAAATAAGAAGCGTTATCCTTCGCAGAATTCACCTTAAGGCCGGTCGAAATCCGGTTTTGCGTTTCGCCAAGCCGGTCATTAACGCCGCGCAATGTCGACAAGGCGTTCATCGCCGACGTATTGGTGAGGATCGAGGACATCGAAGTTTCCTTACTATTCTAGTAAAATTAAAGTTGTCATTCTGACAACCGCAAGCTGTGATCGGTCCCGACTATGGAAGTGTTCCGGCCCCCAAGGGGGCCGGAGATGAGTTCGTCGTTCAGATTGGCTTAACGGAACAAGCTCAGGATGTTCTGCGGTGCCTGGTTTGCGATGGACAGAGATTGGGTAGAAAGCTGCTGCTGGACCTGCAGAGACTGCAAGCGTGCGGCCTCTTCTTCCATGTCCGCATCAACCATCGAGCCGACGCCGGAGTCGAGGCGGTCGGTCAGATTGCTTAGGAAGTCTTGCTGCGTTTCGATCTGCTTTTCTGCAATACCCAGATCGGTTGCAGCACCTGTTGCAGCAGTCAGAAAGGCGTTCGCTGCTGTAAGCTTAGCCGCCATGGTCGTCGTAGCGTCTGAGACATCGATGTTTGCAAAGCTATCGTCAGAAGCAGCCGCACCAGGCCCAGTGACAACCGTTTCCAAATTGGTGGTTGTGAAGTTGATGTTGGTGGTTTCTAGGGTGGCACCGTTCCGGCTAACACCAGACACAACAGTACGAGCTGACGTTGCGGTGCTGCCGTTGCCAGCATCGCTGATCAGGTTTTGGCCGTTGAAGGAAGATTGTTTCACAGCGTTAGACATTTGCGCCGAAAGCGATTCCAGCTCTTTCTGAATGTCAGCCTTATTCACACCTTCGGTCTGTGCGAAAGCTACGCGATCAACAAACTGCTGGGCCAAATCAACCAGAGTTTCTGCACCAAGACGTGCAGTCGCAACCGAGTTCTTCGACAAAGTCAGGCCTTCGCCAACAGCTTTGTTCATGCCGCTTTCCGACTTCATCGTTTCAGAGATGGAGAAATAGGAAGCGTTGTCCTTTGCCGAATTGACCTTCATGCCGGTCGAAATACGGGTTTGGGTGTCGTTCAAGTTCGAGTTCACGTTCCGCAACGTGGTCAGTGCGTTCATTGCGGAGTTGTTTGTGAGGATCGAAGACATGGTATATTCCAGACTATTCTTAGTTTAACATGTCGTCATTCTGACAACTGCGGTCTTTTACCGCGTACGTTCAACATCAATTAAGATTCAGACTTAATTGAGGCAGATTAGAAACTTTTATCGACCAATGTGCGGCCTATTGCAGAATTGTCACGCTTTGCGCCGCTTGGGCCGTAAAGCCCCGCCGCACTATGCCGTCTACGGGTATTAGAGACCTCTTGAATAATCTCTGCGGTCACTAATTGGGCTTGCTGAAGGTGCTGACTATCACGCACGATCAAATCTTTCAGCCCCTGCAGGACCTCTTTGCTAACCGATTGCGGATCGTCTTGTAACTGCTTTTCCAGAAGCGCGCTTAAACGCGCTTTTTCAGCTGAAAACGTTACCACCTGCGCGAAATTACCGCTTTCAATCGCCGCAATCTCTTGCCGCAGAATCGATCCCAATGCGTCAATGGCGACCAGTACTTTACGTCGATCAGTCATAGATCCCGTCCTGTCCCATAACGCTGCATCGCCGATTCGATGCCTTTTGCGATGCCTGTCGAATTTTGGTCAGCGATACTTTTCCCGATGGCATTGGATAAAAAGCTACGCCACGTTTCTTCGGCATGGCCACCGCCGAATTCGCCAATATTTACGGTCGAAAGCATTTCGTCGACCATTTGGCCTAAGAACATCGCTTCAAATTCCTTGGCCGACTGGGCCGTCAACGCTGCGTTCTTATCGGCCGCGGGGGCCGATTTGACCGGAAAAGCTGCGGCTGAAAGGGGGGGAAGTTCCATGGTCAAACTTCCTAAATTATTTCAAGATCGGCGTGCAGGGCACCTGCCGCTTTGATCGCTTGTAAGATCGAAATCGTCTCTGTCGCGCCAACGCCGATAGCGTTCAACCCGTCCACCAGTCGTTGCAGACTGACCGACCCATCAATCACCGCAAATTTCGCATCGCGCTTTTCGACGCCCACAGACGAGTTGGGCACGATCACCGTGGTGCCGCCAATCGACAACGACTCTGGCTGGCTGACGTTGAAATCATCGCGCACCGTCACCGTTAGCCCGCCTTGGCTGACCGCGACGCGGTCAATGCGGACGTTTGCGCCAATCACGATTGTGCCGCTGCGGGCGTCGATGATCACCTTGGCCACTTGATCAGGCTCGACCAAAAGCGGTTCGATATAGGCCATCATTTCCACCATCGACACTTTGCCGCTTAGCTCGATCGCGATGGTCCGTGAATCGATCGCCGTAGCAGCGCCTGGCAATTCCGCATTGATGACGCTTTCGACCCGCTTGGCGGTGACAAAATCAGGATTGCGCAGCGCCAAAAGCACACGGTCCAAATCGTTAAAGGCAAAATCGACTTCGCGTTCAACGATGGCGCCATTCTCAATACGTGCGCCCGTCGGAACGCCTTCGACGATAGAGGCATTTAGACCCTGCGCCGCATAGCCTGCGACCGCGATTGGGCCCTGCGCGACGGCATAGATCTCTCCATCTGCAGCCGACAATGGCGTCACAATCAAGGTGCCGCCGCGCAGAGACGACGCGTCACCAAGCGAGGACACAACGACGTCAATGGAAGCGCCTGCGCGCGCAAAAGGAGGCAGATCAGCGGTCACCATCACGGCGGCGGTATTGGCTGTGCGCATTTGGTCTTCGGTCAGGTTGCCGATACCAAGGCGTTCCAACATCCCCTCTATCGCGCGCTGGGTGAAGGGAGAGTTGCGCAAGGAATCCCCGGTGCCATTCAGACCGACGACAAGACCATAGCCAACAAGTTGGTTCGACCGGACGCCTTCGACCGTCACAATATCCTTGATCCGCACCTGCGCCGTGGCAGGCAATGCCAGCGCAACGATAAGGCTGGTCAGCAAGAGTTTAAGCACCGCGTTCATCATCAGCCCCCTCGCCTACAAATAATTCAAGAAGGACAAACGCGAGAGCCGCGCCGTCACTGCATAACTGGATTCAAGCTGGTTCTGTAGCTGAGTCAGACGGGTTGCGGCGTCGTATTGGTCCGCGCCCTCCAGCAGCAACTGTTCGCCGGCCAGCAGGCTACCCCGGCTTTCCTGCGTCGCTATCGTATTCGCAAGCCGGGACCGGCTTAGGCCCGTGTTGGTCTCAAGCTCGGTCACGCCGGACAGGCCGCTTGCGATTGCGTTGCGCGCCTCGGTAATCCACGCATCACGTGCGTCCGGGTCAGTGATCTGGCCGGAATCAACAGCGCTAAGCATCGCAAGTCCGCGCATCAAATCGCGCATCACGGGGGCATTCGCCTGCGCGGGTTGCGCCATCGTTTCCGTGGTGGACACCCGCGCCGTCAACTGCGCACTTGGCTGCCCATTCGCATCAAGCGTGGGAGAGCCGTTGTAGAAACTCGCCTCGAAATTACGCGACGGGTTCGCGGTGTCCGTGTCGGAAAACACGGCTTTCAGTGCGTCAATCTTGGACTGCACATCAGTCAGCGACGTCATCGGGCCGCTTAGGACATCGTCCACGATCCCGGCGGGCGACAGGCCCGTGCCCGGATTAATCTGGGTCCAACCCTGCAAGGGGCTGACATCGCTGCGCGTGCCGCTCATCAAAAAGCCCGATGCATCGCTGACCGCGCTACGTTCGATCAAAGTATCAAGCGCAGAGCGGGCAACCTGTGACAGCGACCCCGATCCTGCGCTGGTCAGCGCCACGAAAGACTGGTCCAGCACGTCCTGCGCCGTCTCTCGGATAGACCCCAGCGATGTTTCCACCGCCAAGAACCGCCGATCAAGCAGCGCATTGGACGCAATAAATCCGTCGTTGCGCACGATTTGCATGCGAATGGCGATGGCGTCCGCCGACTTGTGCCCAAGCGCGTCAAGCGGCTGCGCCTTTAGGCCAGTCGTCGCTTCTTTGGACGCGTCAGAGATTTGATCCGCCAGGCGGCTCGTCGTCTCGCGCATCCGCAAACTTTGCAGCGCTGTTGATACAGACCTTGAAATTTCAGTCACTGTTCATCTCACACGGCATTCAAAAGGGTGTCGATCATGTCCGATAGACTGCTTAGCACCTGCGAATTGGCACCGTAGCTTTGCTCGATCTCCAGCAGCTTTTGCAGTTCGGTGTCGATATTGACGCCTTCCACCATGCTGCGGCCATCCTCGAATGTCGCAAGGCGGATGGACGCCGTCCCGGCCTGACTATCGGCGCTGACGCGAATGTTGTGCTGCGCCCCGACCATGCTAGAGGCCAAATCGCCCAGACGCGCCGAACTGCCCAGCCCGGCCGCTGTCGCGATGGGGCGGGCGGTATCGAAGGCCCCGATAAACGCATTGATCTGGGCCGTTGCGCCAGCGTCGCCGGGCGTTGCAGCAGACATACCGTCCCGCAGCCGCCACAGCGCGCCGCCCGTTTCAGGGCGCACGTTGGCATTGATGCCAAGCCGGCCCGCCAACCCGTCGCTTTGCGCCGGATCAAAGGCCGCGCCGCCATCGGTAAACAGACCCGGCTGCCCCGCAGTCAGCGAGCTATCCGCATCTTGAAAACTCTCAACCAGCCCGCGCGCCAGCTCGTCCTGCTGCAGCTTCATCTGCGGAATGACGGTGGACAGCATCTGGCTTAGCCCCGCCATCCGGCCAGAGGTGATGCCCCGGTTGCCCGGTTGGTTTGGCGTAATATCCGTACCATCAGTGAAAAGCGCGCCGCTTTGCGTATCGACCGTCAGCCGCGCTGCCTCCGTCCCGCTAACAAGCTCGGTGCCGCCAGCGGTGAACAGGGTCAGGGTGCCGCTGGATTCCCAACGCGATTGGAAATCCATCTGGCTGCCCAGTGCATCCAGTCGCATGTTCATCTCGTCCATCAGACCGCTAAAACTGGGCGATCCAATGCTTTGCCCGCGCAGCTGCGCATTCAGGTTCGCGATGTCTGATAGGGCAGAATTGACTTCCGTTGCAGCACTTTTAAAGCTGGCAGCTGCCTGCGTGCGGCTGCTTTCAAGCGCATTTGACGCCGTGTTTAAGCTGCGCACCAACGTATCGGCCCGCGCCAGCACATCGGCCTGCACCGAGGCGCTGGACGGGTTGTTCGCCAGCAGATCAAGGCCCGCCTGAAAATCCGCCATCCGCGCCGCAGGAGAGATTTCGGCGCCAATATCGCCCAAAGTCGACAGATAGCCACGCAGCACTTCGCCGGTGACATTGGCCTGTCCCAATTGCGCGCTGGCGCCGCGCGACATCGCCGCAAGCCGTTCGTCGACTTGCCGCGCCATGCGCAGATCGACCGTCTGCCCGCCTGTTCCGCCGCTGCTGACCTGCGTGCCCTCGCGCCGGGTATAGCCCGCCGTGGATGCGTTCGCGATATTGCTCGCGACCATATCCGCCCGCGCCTCGGTGACGCGCAGGCCGCTGCTGGCAGAGTTGAAGGCAGAGGAGATGCTCATTCAAACGTTCCGGATCAGCGCTTAATACGCAGGGTTTCGTCCAGCATTTCGTCGCTGGTCGTGATGATCTTGGCGTTGGACGAATAGGCGCGCTGGGTCTGGATCAGATCGGTCAGCTCTTGCGCGATGTCGACGTTGGACCCTTCCAACACACCGCTACTGACGCTGCCGACGCCGTTCGACATCGCCTTGTTCAAGGTCACCGAACCGGATTCGAGCGTTGCAATATAAGCGTTGCCGCTGACGGACCGCATCTGGTCGGGATTGGTGACATTGGCCACCGGGATTTCAAACAAAGCGCGGCGCTGCCCGTTGTCGAAGACGCCATACAGCACGCCCGTATCGCTCATCTCGGCGCGCACAAGGCTGCCAGTTTCTGTGCCGTCATCGGTAAAGGCTGCGGGCGTCTGGTCGCCTGCAAACTGCGTCATACCGTCAAAGCTGCCCGGCGCGCCCAGCGAAATACTGATCTGCTGCGGCGCCGCGCCATTGTTGATGGTCAGGTTCACGGTGCCAGTGGCGGGGTCCATCGGCAAACCGTTCGACACATAGCTGGCTGGACTGCCCGCAGTCGCGCCGCTGTCGTTGAAATTCACGGTGGCACTGCCGTAGTTCGTTCCGGCGTCATCAGCGACGTTCACCGTCCACTGGTTAGGCGTCGCGCTAGGCTGCCAAGACAGGTTCAGCTTTTCCGATCCGCCCAACTGGTTGACGTAGCGCATGGTCGACACGAACGGCGCGCCTGGCGTGGCAAGGCCAGTTTCTTGCGCTGGCATGTTACCGGACACACCGATTTCTGTGCTGGGGGCACCGGGGATTTGATAGCTCGCAATATTGACCGTGCTCAGATCGCCAAAGCCAGTGCTGCTGACCGCCCCTGTCGCGCCAGCAGCGTCGGTCGGAAAGCCGCTTAGGAAATAGCCTGCGGCGTTGCGCAGGTTGCCGTTCTGATCCGGGGTGAAAGAACCCGCGCGGGTCAGATAGTAGTTTGATTCGACGGGATCGTTCACATTCCGCGACACCACGAAAAAGCCATCGCCCTGCACCGCCAAGTCGGTCGAACGTCCGGTGCTGACCAGACTGCCGTTCGATGACACATCGGCGCGGGTCGTCGACAGAACGCCAGCCTGCGTGCTGTTGGTGTTCTGCGTCACAAACTCGGAAAACGTACGGCGATAGCCGACAGTATTCGCGTTCGCGATGTTACTCGAGATGTTTTCAACCTTGGAGGAGTTGGCCTGCAACCCACTGACCCCGGTTTGCAGGGCGCTGGTAATGCTCATGACTTACTTCCGTCTTTTTGGTGTTATTCTTGGTTTATACTTTAGTAACACTTTATCAAGAACAGTTAGCAAGGATAAACTTTTCTGCATCGTCATAAATGTCACTGGTCCATCAATCCTTCGCGGACTTCTGTGACGGTGTTTAGGACACGGTCAGCGTTATCCATGCTCAGCCGCATCATTTCGGTGCTGAGCAATGCCGCGTCAGGCGCCCCTTCTAGCAAGCCCGTTGCAAGCTCTTCCCAACCGGGCAGATCAGTCAGCGACGGAAAGGCGGTGGCGGTGCGGCGCACCGTATCCATGTCACCCATCTGATAGGCCGCCAACGTCAGCCGCGTGGCATCAGCAAAGGTGAATTGCGCGGGATAGGTTTTCCATAGCCCGTCCAGCGCCTGCTGCGCCGCGCTCCAATTGCCGCTTTCATACAGCGCCACCGCGCGGCCGCGGCGCGAATCGATATCCAGTGCGAGAACGCGCAACTCTGCCAACTCATCCGACCGGCCAGCCTTGCTCAGGGCTTGGATCAGCAGCCGCTTCATTTGCAGGTCGGCCTCTTGCTGATCACCAAAGCTGATCAGCAGATCAACCGCCGCATCCGCCTGCCCGCCCGCCAGCAACGCCTCTGCTTCACTACGGCGCAGACGGTTGATCAAGGCAGGATCAAGCACGGACTGGCCCATACTATCCGCACTTTCAGCAACCGCACGCAGCCCCTGAAACTCGCGTGCGGCAAGGGCCGTCATGCCCGTATCAAGCAGCGACTGCGGCAGGGCAAAGGCGCTCTCGACGACGCCCTCTTCTAGTCCCCAGCGGGTCATGATGGCCGCGTGCCCATCCAGAAAGGCATCCAACGACACGTCGCCTGCGGCCCCTGCCCTGTAAAAATCGCTGATTACAGAAAGCGCATGCTGCCGGGCTTGTTCCGCTTCTGCCGGGGCATCAGCCGTCGTCATGACACGCTGCAACGCCCACAGCGCGGCCTGCATATCGCCCAGTTCAGCTGCGTATTGCGCCAACAGTGCCGTGCCCTGCTTTGCAAAAGCATCGCCGCTCCACGACCAGCGCGCCGTTTTCAGCAAGGCAACCGCATCTTCCAGCGGCAAGGTTTCAGTGCGCAGACCCAACTCTACAATCGCCAGCCGCGCCCGGTGGGCATAAACATCGCGCCCCTGCGCGGCCTCGGCGTAACCATCAAAGGCCGTCAACAGATCACCCGACAGCTCTGACGCGCGCGCCAAAAGGAACCGGTAGGCAGCTGAATCGCGCAGTTCTGGATGGTCCGAAAAATAGGACGCCAGCTCTTTTGCAGCGTCCCAATTGTCAGCCGCGAGCGCCGCCTCAAGCAGGTCGGGCAGAATGGCAGCGGCGATTGCATCAGACAGTGCTGGCAGCCCCGCGACGGCGGCGGGCAACTCATTGGCCACATCCGAATCCATCCGCGCCATCGCGGCGACGCGCAGGGCCGCACCTTGGCTCCACCCCTCTGACTGGGCAATCGCTGACCCCAAATCCGCGTCATACCCCAACAGATCCAGCGAAAGCCGGATGCTATGATACCGCGCCACCGAAGGCGCATCTAAATTCTCAGGCTCAATCGCCAACAGATAATCCGACGCTTCGGCCCGCAACATCTGCGCCAAGTGAAGCTCTGCCAGATCAAGATAGATGCCAGCGCGCTCTGCTTTTTCAAGCGGCTCCTGATCAGCAACTGCCGGGGCAGACAACGCGACCATCAACGCGCGCCGTTCGATCAAAAGATCTCGCGCTCCCCATTTGGACAAATTCAGATCACCGAACGCTGTCGCAGGTTGACCCGCCACAGGGGCGGCCAACAGCCATGACACAACAAGGATAGAGCACAGTATTCGCATATATAGATGAACAAACGCAGTTTATACTTGCAATTAACCATCCCATGTTGCACGTATTCTAACAACAATCCATGCTATATTTGATATTGTAGGGCCAACCATGAATGAAAGCAGCTATATCGGCCTGTCCTTGGCGTCATCGCTGCAACGGCAGCTCGACATCACGGCCAACAATATCGCGAACGCCAACACCGCCGGTTACAAGGGCGAGCATGTGGTGTTTGAAAGCTATCTGCAAAAGAACGTGCCAATCGGGCAAGACGCCGCTTCATTTGTAAATGACAGCGGGTCTTACATCGACACACAGGCCGGGGCACTATCCCAGACGGGGAATCCGCTTGATGTGGCCTTGAACGGCGAAGGCTGGTTCAGCTATCGCACGCCGGAAGGGCAGCAAGCCTTTGGCCGCGACGGCAGCTTTACGCTCGATACGCAGGGCAATCTGGTCATGATGTCAGGCGCAAGCGTCCTGAACGAAGGCGGCGCGCCCATCGTCCTGCCGACCGAAGGTATCGGAGAGATTAGCATTTCCGACGACGGCACGATTTCCGGCATCGGCACCGGGCCGCTGGATAAGATCGGCGTCTTCAACATCCCCGACATCCAAAGCTACGCGCGCATCGGCTCTAACATGTTGACCGCGCCCGAAGGGGCCCCTGCCCCGCAAGCAGCGCAAGGCACGCAGGTCATCCAAGGCTCGCTAGAGCTAAGCAACGTCAACCCGATCCGGGAAATGACCCGGCTGATCGACGTGCAGCGCGCGTACGAGCGGACGAACACCCTGATGGGCAACGCAGACACCCTGCGCAGCGATGCGCTGCGGCGGATTTCTCAGGCGGTTTAGGCCACACGGCTTAACCCCTGACATGAAAGGACTGACACGATGAAGGCACTCAGCATCGCCGCGACCGGTATGATGGCGCAGCAGACCAACGTGGACGTCATTTCCAACAATATCGCCAACGCAAACACGACAGGCTTTAAATCCAGCCGCGCGGCGTTTCAGGACCTGATCTATCAATCCATGCAACGCGAAGGGGCCCTGACGTCGGAATCAGGCACCGCCCGCCCCGTTGGCATCGACATCGGCCTTGGCGTGCAAACCGTCGGGACCGTCCGCCTGAACACGCAAGGCGGCATGCTGGCGACTGAAAACTCGCTGAACGTCGCCCTTGATGGGCGCGGCTATTTTTCCGTCATCATGCCCGACGGCAGCCAAGCTTACACCCGCGACGGATCGTTCCAGCTGTCCGCCGAAGGCGAGATTGTGACGATGCAAGGCTATCAGGTCGATCCCGGCCTCGTCGTCCCCGAAAACACCACGGCGGTCGAAATCAGCGAACAGGGCCTTGTGATGGCCTATGTCGAAAACGATCCCGTCCCCGTAGAGCTGGGCCAGCTTAGCATCGCGACCTTTATCAACGAACCCGGCATGCGCCCGGTTGGGAATAACCTTCTGTTGGCCACCGATGCCTCTGGCGAAGCGCAGACCGTGAACCCCGGCGATCCCGGTGCAGGGCTGGTGCGGCAAGGCTACCTTGAGGCGTCGAACGTTAACGTCATCCAGCAGATTACCGACCTCATCTCGGCGCAGCGCGCCTACGAGATGAACTCAAAATCCATTGAGACCGCTGACCAGATGATGACCTCGGCGAACCAGATCCGATAATGCGGGTTCTGGCGATCATATGGCTGACGCTTCTGGCGCTGGCGCACCCCGCGCTGGCCGCCCCCGTCGACGTGCTGATCGAAGAGCGCGCCCGCGCGGATTATGCCGCCGATCTGCCGGACGGCTCGGAATTCGATATCATTCTGGCAGAACAGCCGCAGGCCGATGTCGTCACGCTGGCAGAGTTCTGGATGGACGTGCCCACGGGCAAATTTCTGGTTAACGCCGTGCTCAGCACCGGCACCATACAACGCCTTAGCGGTCTTGCCGTCGTATCAATCCCCGTACCCGTCCCAAATCGCCGCATCCTGCCGGATGAGATTATCAGCGAAGACGATTTGGTATCGGCCAACCTGCCGATGGGCCAGGTCGGCGGCTATATCGTCACCACGACCGACGATGTGATCGGCAAACAGGTCCGCCGGATGCTGTCGCCGGGCCGGCCTATTCAGGCGCAATCCATCATTCAGCCTTTGGTCATCACGCGGGGCGACCGCGTCGATATCGTGTTCAGCGACGGGCTTTTGTCCCTGTCGTCCCCCGGACGCGCCCTGGGCGATGCACATCGCGGGCAAGAGGTCCGCATTGTAAACCTTGTTAGCAATAAAACGGTCACTGCCATCGCCACCGGCGACGGCACCGTGGAGATCCTTCGATGACATCCCTGCCCTACCGCGCTGCCCTATTCGCTGCTGTGTCCGCGCTTGCCCTGACCGCATGCAACCGCGCCGAACAGTTTGACCGCGACCCAAAAACGTCAGAGTTGGTTGTCGACAGTGTCACGATCCCCGAAGTCGCCCGCATTCAGGTGCCCATGCCCGCCATCATGGCGGAACCGCCCCGCACCGGCAGCGCAAAAGCATCCCTGTTTTCAGCTCGCCAAGAGCCGCTGTTCGCCGATCAGCGCGCCGATGATGTCGGCGATATTGTCACGGTCCTGATCAAGATCAGCGACAGCGCACGTCTGCGCAATTCGTCCGATCGCCAGCGCGACGGCAGTGGCTCTGTCGGCTTCCCGACCTTCTTTGGCTACGGGGCCAAAATCGCCTCTATCCTGCCGGGTATCAGCCGCAGCGACCTGCCAACCGGCGACATTGTCGACGTCAGCTCTCAGATGCAGGCCAGCGGATCGGGCGCGATCAACCGCAACGAAGAAATCGACCTGAAGGTCGCGGCACTGGTCATTGAAAAGCTGCCAAACGGCACGCTGGTCGTCGCCGGGCGTCAAGAAATCAAGGTGAATGACGAGCTGCGTGAACTGCGCATGGCCGGCATCGTCCGCCCCGCCGACATCTTGAACGACAACACAATTTCCTACGAAAAAATCGCCGAGGCGCGCATCGCCTACGGCGGACGCGGCAGCCTGTCGCGCACCCAAGAACGCAGCTACGGCGAAGACGCAATGGATGTGATCCTGCCTTACTAATCGCAATAAGGACACAATGTCAGGCCACGGCTGCCGCAATTGCTGCGTAATCCAATCGATGTCTTCTTAGGAAAGGTCGATTGTGAAAAAGATTGCAATCGCGGTCGTGGCCCTCCCCCTGACGTGTTTAGGGGCAGGCTATGCTGCGGGTCTCGCGCTTATTCCAACCACGCCCCCCGCTGCATCCGTGCAGGAAGACGTCGTGCAAGATCAACAGCTTGACGCTGAAGGCGATGACACGCATGGGGACAAACCCGCCGCGCATGACGCTAGTGCCGATGCATCAGCAGACACCCACGCCAGCAGCGAACAAGACCCCCTGAACCCTTATACGCTGGCAGAAGATCGCACCGTCATTCGGCTGGGCCAAATGACGATCCCCGTCGAAAAGCTGCATAGCGTGTCCTATGTCGTCGCGGATTTCGCACTCAAGCTGACGGATATCGAAACGGCCGACCGCTATGCTCGCGTCGAAGAAGCGACGCGCATCCGCGACGCGCTGCTGACAGCAATGAATGTCGCAGCTGAAACTGCGGTCTTGCGCAGCGTCGCAATCGATAGCGATGCCTTGTCGGACATGATCCTTGGCCTGCTGCGCAAAAACTACGACGGCATCGACGAAGTGCTTTTCGTATCGCTTTACAAACAAGACGTTGCGCGGCTGTAACGCGTCGCCTTACAGGACCGAGCGCACGACCTGAGACAGAACAGTCTCGCCATTGCTCAACTGCAACTCTGGCCCGCGCGCGGTAAAGTTCACGCGCTCTACCCCGGCTGTTGTCAGACTGGTGGCCGCAATCGGATCACCATTCACGTCAGTCGCTGCAATCTCGATCCGGAAATTGCCCGGCGGCGTCGGTAGACCGACAGCGTCGCGCCGATCCCATGCCACATCGATCACTTCACCATCTGCCACGGATGATCCGGTCAACTCTCTGACCAAACTACCCTCTTGCGAATAGATGCGGATCTTGACGTCGGTCGCACCCGGTTCAACCTGATAGCTAAGCGGGAATTCAGCGTCAGTCATCGTGACCTGGCTAGACGGCACCAGCACATTGCGACCAATCATCTGCATGTCCGACATCGCGCCCATCGTCGCCAGCATGCTGCTGATCGATTCAAGGTTTGCGTTCGTCGAAATGCTCTGCTCGACCTGCGTTAGCTGCGCCAGTTGCGACACGAATTGCGTGGAATCGACAGGCTCTAAAGGGTCCTGATTTGATATTTGCGCGGTCAAAAGTGTCAGAAAGCTGTTGTAGCTTTCCTGCAGTTCGGTTGAGGATACTTGAGACGCCGACTGTGTCGTCGTTCCGGTTAGGCCGCTTGCAAGGGTCGCGTTGATCATCGTCTTACCTTTCAGGTGAGAATATCAAGCAAGCCAGAGCCGCCAGTCACCCGCGCCGCGGGGACCGGACTTGCGTCCGCTTCTTGTTCAGGTGCGAAATTGGGCAGCATAGGCGACTGAGGCTGCTGTTGGTTCTGACGGCCGCGATCGTCGAAGGTTTGGAAATCCAGATCAGTGTTTTCCATCGCAATGCCGCGCGATTGCAAAGCATCAAGAAGCTGGTCTTTATCATGCCGCAAAACGTGCAGCACCGATGCGGTTTCCGCCGTCATGGCGATTTGCATGCGCCCTGTTTCGGTCCGGATGACCTCGATCTCAATATCCCCCATACCGTAGGGCGACAGGGAAAAGCGGAACTTTGAATCGCCTAAATCGGCGGTGCGGATCTGTTGGCCAACATGTTGCCGCAACTGATCATCGGGCGACGGCGCGTGATGCGGCGCGGCCATCGGGGTCGGCGCGACGCGCTGCATGTTCTGCGGCAACGGTACCTGCCCCGGCACAGCGGCAGATATATCGCGCAGCAACCCGTCTTGAATGGGCCCCGATACATTAACCGCAACAGCCTTTGCCACACCGACGGTCATATCAGGTGCAAAGTTTTCCGTCCGGACAGCTGCTTTGTCAGCCAAAGGTCGATCCACGGTGGCAAGCTGGGTTTCAGCAACCGCCGCAGCGTCTAGACTTGCTGCCCCCTGCGATATCGCAAGCGCGGCAATACCCGCCGGCTTTGCAGCAGCAGGCTCAACCGCAACCTCTCTTGCAACCAAAGGCACCCCGGCAGACGCGATACTCAGCTGGCTGATGGTTGTTGCAATCGGAAAGGCCTGCGCAATGCGGTCCTGCAATGCCGTCACAAGCGCGGGGTCCGCGATTTGTGATACCGCATCCATGTCTTCCAAGCTGGCAACGGGCTGTTCACCTAGTGCGGCGGCAAATGCGGCCAAAACGTCCTTGGGTTTTACGTCGTCACCGCTCGCTTGAAGCGCTGCGATGGTATGATCAAGAAGCCCCGTCAGCCCATCGTCAGTCGTCACGTCGAAATCGCTCAACGCCACCTCGCCGCCTTGGGCTTCATCACCCAGTCCGGCTTCTGCCAGACCGGGTGATGTTTGGGCAAGTTGCGGCTCTGCTGGCCTTTGCAATAGTGCTGCAAATTCCGACGTTCTCCCGGACTGGGATGCAGGTGCCCCGCTCGCCGCCAACTGCGGGGTCGCAGCCGGCATGGCGAAGGAAATCATTGTGCGCCTGCCGGCAAGAGGCTCGGCACGGCCGCGTATTTGTCAGGAAATGCCGACATTGCCGCGCACTGCAGACATTGAGACATAGGCGAGCCCATCACAGACCAGCGATTTCAGGCGCAGCGTCCATTGGTTCAGCATCAGTTTTGAATCGAAATTCATCAGTGCGGCCAAAGATGGCGCCACCGCATTCACGCCTTCATGCTCTAGGCGGTGCACCGACAGGATTGCTGGCGGCGTATCCAAGAACAGGCAATCGGCGTCGGCGGGCTGCGCCCAATACTGCGCCAGAACCGCGCTTAGGCCAGCGCGGAATGCTGCGGGCTCAAGACCCAGTTGCGCCATGGCATCCGATTGCGCCGCCTTGTAATAGGCCAGCCCAAGCGCATAAAGCACACTGTCTTCATCGACGAGCGGGAACATCCCGCGGCCAATGACATGCAGAAGAACTTCACCAACGATGGTGCCGGCGGCATGGGAAATATTGGCAAATGCGTTTTCATTCCGAACAATGACAAGCGAGCCATAAGGAACGTGAGCGTCCAGCTCTTCTGCAAGGACATCACCAAGACTGATACCCGGAATGCATTCAATGTCGTCGGGCATGACCGACGGATCGGCGGACCAACCCTGAACTTGAAAAATAGAGGTTTGAACCGGTACGAGCGCCTGGATCAACAACTTTAACTTGTTACTGTCATCTGCACGGTCTGCGCAGCACGCACCCTTCCAGATGCCATGGATAAGCGTTTTTTCCTGCATTTACTGCCTCGTTTTGGACATTCTGTCCTTGTTAAACCCAAGCTATTATTTTTTTTATGCTTGGCACTCGTTTATTAACTAATCTTTAGATTGCATACACAACCACGTCAACAACCGTGCAAAAAAGATGCAGAAATAAGTCAGAAATGCGGCAGTTTTAACTAAAACCAAGTTAGTTTTTAACCAAATTTTAATAAAATCGTGCAGCGAATGCCGTCTTCAGTCCGCTTGGAAAACAAGCCGGATCGAGATGCGGCGGTTTTCTGGCGCAAAAAGATCCGCCGTGTCGATGGGCTGCGTATCAGCAACACCAGAGATGCGCATGAACCGCGCCGGGGCGATACCAGCTGCAATCAGGGTGCGACGCGTCGCATTGGCGCGGTCCGCCGACAGTTCCCAGTTTGTGTAGCCATTGTCGCTGCCATAAGTTGCGGCATCCGTGTGCCCCACAATCTCTACCGGCTGGGATTGGGCGGCGATCACGTCGCCGATAGCCAGCAGCAATTCACGGGTCTTTGCACTAACCTCTGCACTGCCGCTAGCAAACAGCGACCGTTCGTCCTGATCCAGAACCTGTACAGTCAGCGCGCCGTTCGATTTTTCAAGGCGCACATTGCGCGCAAGATCACTCAGCGCTGCGTCAGAATTGATCCGCTCTGCGATTTCGTCGGCCATCTGGTCGATTTCAAGGCGGCGCAGGTCTGCTGCCTTCTCGGCGGCAGCATCTTCGGGATTAGAAGGCTCTTCACTGTCCAGATATTCTACCACAACCTCTGGTGGGTTGTCGCGCAGACGGCTGTCAAACACCATCATGGGGTTATCGCGCCCAAAGCTAGGCACCTTTACCGATCCAGTCACGTCTTGCGCCCCGGTCAGGATGCCAGGTGCCGCAAGCGGGCGCAAATCAGACGCCGCATCCGAAGACGTCCCATTGTCAGACAGGGTTGGCGTGAAATAATTTGCCAGCCCGCGCAGCTTTTCCTCGTCCGAGGCAGCAAGGATCCAAAGCAACAAGAAGAACGCCATCATGGCAGTCATGAAGTCGGCATAGGCGACCTTCCAGCCGCCGCCGTGATGCGCATGACCACCTTCTTCGTCATAGCGCTTAATGACGATTATCGCGTTCTTCTTGTTGGTCAAAACCGTGTCCTCACATGCGCTTTAGTCAGACTGATCAGTTGATCTCAGCGTTTTTGTCGGACGTTTCGCGGCTGTACGTGCCCAGACCAGACTGCTTGGCGTAATCGGCTTTGCGCTTGCTATAGCTTGGTGCGACCAGCGGCACATCAGCGTTCAGGTTGAACATGACGCGGTACTCTTCTTCGCTTAGGCCATGTTCAGCACCTATATGGCGCTTCAACATCTTAAAGCCCTTGCCGCAGCACAAACAGTAGATGGTGTCTTGCGTCATGGCCTGCTCTGCCGGAACGGCAGGAATGGCCAGCATTTTGCTAGGTAGCGTTTTAGCCCCTTCTGCAGGACCAGCCTGAAGCCGCGCGACCAGTGTGATAATATCGTCAATCGAAACATCAGTCCGGCTTGCAAAGCCGGCGGCGATTGTTGCGATCGCGTCTTCGTTCAAAACGTTTTTCATAGAATAATTTGACATAAAGGCGACGTCCTCGAAAAATTAATCTTGCCTTCTGCAAGTGCCATATAGACCGGAAGCGGATGATCCGCCGAATAAAGCGCAAAGATAGATCTATCTCCGCTTGGTTTCAGTAGCACGATTCGGGTTATCTTTGAAACACAACAAGCATTACCAAGCATCTTTTCGCCTAACCTGTGTTCATTTCCGCCGCTAGATCGTCATGGCCGTGCGTGTGCGACCACCCCTTGATCCAAGGGCCGCGCAGCATCCCGGGCGGCGGTTTCGGACGCGACGGCCTGCGTGAAAACCATGCTAAAGAAGCTGGTAATGACCATCCCGGCGACCGCGATCAGCGGGATGTGGAAGTTTTTCTTTAGCTTTGCGCGGAACCCGGTCTGACGCGGCAAGATCGCAAAATCATCTTCCGGCTCCCCCGACTTGGCGTCGACTTCTACCGGCACAAGCGCGCCGAACTCAACGAACACACCGCGCGGCATGACGGCGACCTGCACCTTGCGGCGCCCGCAGTTGTCCGAAAATCCAGCTGGGAACAGCTCTATCGGGATATCGATGACCATCTTATCCTTCGGATGCCACCGCGCTGGCAGGATGCTGCGCGGAATGTAGATCGATGAAAAATCATCCCGCAGCGCAATTTCGCGCACCAATGTCGGCACGGTAGGCACGGGAAAGTCAGGCTTGTCCGCAATCCGGATACGCCCGCCGACCAGCCACATCTCTAGGCTGACATAAAAGCTTTCTTCGACAGCAGCCTCTTCGCTGGACACATATCCAACCGGCGGACCCGCCTGCGACGCGCGCTTCTTTGGCGTATTTTTAAAGCCAAAAGCAAAGATCTTGTCCGTACGAACCCGCATCGACAGGCTACCGTCGTCAACGCGCTTGGCGCGCATCAGCTTGTCAAAGTCCAGATTTTCTTCGCGGGCGAAGTTGTAGTTAATCAGATAGTCGTCTGCCGTCTCGCGCAGGCTGCCGCTGTCCTGGATCGACTTCAGCAGCGCGTTCTCTTCTGAAAACAGCAAGCGGCGCGCGGGATGACCTTCGACCTGCGGGCTGACGGCAAAGGCACCAATGGGGCGATCCAGAATCTCGGAAACCCGCGCAAAAATTGCTGACTCTTCATCATCATGGAACACGACAAACTCGCAAAGGCCCGCCGCATCCATGCAAAGCAGCAAACGCACCTCAACAGGCCAGCCCGGCGACAAAAGCGCCAGCTCCTCTGGGTCGACGAAATAGACGAAGGCGTCCGGCTCTGGCAGCAGCTCTTGTGCGTCCCGGTCCAGACCGTCAACTGATAAGTCACTATGCATTAGAGAAATCCATGCCTTTTTCTATTTAATACTTGTTTACGCTCCATCACTCAAGGATAAAGTAAGAATAGTTTGAACGAAAGGTGGATGGATCAATGACACTCTTAATCGGTCTTGTCATGGTCTTTGGGTTGGTTTTTGGCGGCTTTATGCTGTCGGGCGGCAACATGGATATCGTACTTCACGCCCTCCCCTACGAGGGCATGATGATCGGCGGCGCGTCCCTCGGGGCCTTCGTGATCGCCAACTCTTTCTCCGTCGTAAAGTCATCGGCTGGCGGTGTCGTCCGTGTCATGAAGGGCCCGCGCTGGAAGGCCGGCGACTACAACGACCTGCTGAACCTGATGTACGAACTGGCCCGCTTGTATAAAAGCAAGGGTATCGTTGCGATGGACGAACACATTGAAAATCCAGAAGATAGTGCGATCTTTCAACGGTATCCAAAGCTGATGAAGGACCACTTTATCACCGACCTGATCAGCGACAGCTTTCGGATTATGTCGATGCAATTCGATGACCGCTACCAAATGGAAGACGTCATCAACCGCAAGATCAAACGCCACCACCACGAAAAACTAGTGTCGGCTCGCGCCATCCAAAGTATGGCCGACGGCCTGCCCGCCATTGGCATCGTCGCTGCCGTTTTGGGTGTGATCAAGACGATGTCCTCTATCGACAAACCACCAGAGATTTTGGGCGCCATGATCGGCGGCGCGCTTGTCGGAACATTCCTTGGTGTATTCTTGGCCTACTGCATGGTGCAGCCGATTGCAGGCCGGTTAGAGCAGATCGAAGAAGAGGACGGCGCAATCTATACGGTCATCCGTGACATCATTGTCGCAATCGTCTCTGGTCACCCCCCCGGCGTCTGCATTGAACTGGGCCGCGGCAATATCCCGACGATCAAACAGCCCAACTTCTCAAGCGTCGAAGCATCGCAGCGCGAGCTACCTGCGGCATGATCCGAACCGCCCTAGCCGCACTATTTGGTCTGTGGGCTTTCGTGGGTCCGGTCTATGCGGCCGAACCCGCTCCGGCCGATGATCACGCCATGGATGATGAAGCAGCGGCAACGGAACCAACCGGCCCCACCCTGCCCACATCCATGCTGCGCCACGGCGTCGCCGGATACGTGCCCCCGCCAGAGGGGATCGCAATCCTTGACCCCGCAATTCTAGCCGCCATGCGCGAGCGTCTGATCATGTACGTCCCGGAAAAGTCGCAATGACGAAACGCCGGACCGATGGCTTGGCTGTCCTGTGCCGGCTCAAGCGTCACGAGATCGAAGCCGTCGCCCAACAGATGGCAGAGGTGAACCGCGCGCTTGGCGTGATCGAGGCAGAGCGGCAGGACCTTTTGAACCACATCAATGAACGCGGCGACCCTGATGCGATTGAAAGCGCCCGCGTGCATTCAGCCTTTATTCGCAACGTCTCTGAAACCATCCACCGCAAAGAGGCTGAAGCGGCGCGCCTACGCGAAAGCAGCGCGGGGGTGCATCAACAGCTGAACGGTCTGTTTGCCGACGCGAAACGACTTGAAATGATTAGCACCAGCCGCGCTGAGCAACGAAAGCAGCGGCGCAATCAGTTAGAAACAGCCGCCCAGAACGAGGCGTTCTTGGCAATCTGGCTGCAGGACCGCGCCGCCGACTAGCCGCCGGGCAATTTAGCTTATGTCATCACACATGTGCCGCCGGAAACAGGAACGGCGCGGTCTTGCTCGTGCTTGATTGCGCCGCCTGCGCGGGCGGACCTTCGGCCACGATCTTGCCGCCCTGGTCCCCTGCACCGGGGCCGATATCAACGATCCAATCGCTCTGCCGCGCGACCAGCATGTTGTGTTCGACCATGATGACGGAGTTTCCTGCCGCGACCAGACGGTCCAGCTGCGCCAGCAACAAGGTCACGTCCGCCGGATGCAGCCCCGTCGTGGGTTCGTCCAGAACATATAGCGTATCGCTGCGCTGCGCGCGCTGCAGTTCTGTTGCCAGTTTGATCCGCTGCGCTTCGCCGCCGGACAGTTCTGTCGCAGGCTGGCCAAGCCGCAGATAGCCAAGACCGACTTCACGCAGGGCCGAAATTGCGCGCGCGATCGCCGGCGCGTCGGCAAAAAAGTCGTGCGCCCCCTCGACCGTCAGATCAAGAACCTCTGCGATCGTCTTATCGCGATAACGGATTTCAAGGGTTTCATCGTTGTAGCGCTGCCCCCGGCACACCGGGCAAGGCGCGTAAACGCTAGGCAGGAAAAGCAGTTCAACACTGACGAAACCAGCACCTTCGCAGTTCGGGCAACGGCCCTTGGCCACGTTAAAGGAAAATCGCCCGGCATCATAACGCCGCGCCCGTGCCTTATCTGTTTCCGCGAACAGCTTGCGCACATGGTCGAACAACCCGGTATAGGTCGCCAGGTTAGACCGCGGCGTGCGGCCGATGGGTTTTTGGTCCACGACAACCAGTCGCTGGATATGCTGCATACCAGCGACGATATGCCCGCCCGTTGGGGTGTCCATTTCCTGCTCCAGCAGTTCCGGCTCATTCTCTGACGCCTCGACCGCGGGCTTTTGACCCAAAGCGTCACTGACAAATTCGACCAGCGCCTGACTGACAAGGCTGGATTTGCCGGACCCCGACACGCCGGTCACCGTGGTCAGCACGCCCAATGGCAGGTCGATATCAAGGTCATCCAGGTTATTGCGTGTCACACCTGCCAGCCGCAGCCAGCTTTGCGGCTCTCTGGGTGTGCGGCCCCCTGCGCGCGCATCCGCGAACAGATGCCGCGCGGTCGCAGACGCATCAATCGCGCGCAATCCATCCACCGGGCCAGTATAGACAACGCTGCCGCCGTGGGTGCCTGCGCCGGGCCCAATGTCCACGATCCAATCTGCGTGCTTTATGACACTGACGTCATGCTCGACCACGAACAGGGAATTCCCTGCACCTTTTAGTTCGTCCAAAGCACCCAGAAGCGCCTGCGTATCAGCGGGGTGCAGCCCCGCTGACGGCTCGTCGAGCACATAGACCACGCCGAACAGCTGCGACCGGATCTGAGTGGCCAGCCGCAACCGCTGCAATTCCCCCGGCGACAGGCTAACGGTATTGCGTTCAAGCGACAGATAGCCAAGGCCAAGGCGCGTCAGCGCGGCCACGCGGGCCATGATGTCACGGGTAATGCGCTGCGCCACGATGCCCTTTTCGGGGTTCATGTCATTGGCGACCGGATCCCGATCCGCAGCATTTTGCAGCAGCGTCGCCAGATCGTTCAGCGTCAGCCGCGAAATCTGACCAATATCAAACCCCTCAAAGGTGACCGAAAGCGACTCGCGCTTTAACTTCTTGCCGTCGCATTCCGGACAGACGGAAATATCCATGAACTGGGAAACGCGTTTTTTCGTCCGGGCGCTTTGCGTTGTCGTGAAGGATTGCAGCACATAATTGCGGGCGCTGGTGAATGTCCCCATGTAGGTCGGCGACCGGTTCTCTGCGCGCGCGCGGCGCGTTTCCTGCGGAGTCATCCGGGCATAAACGGGGACTTCGGGCGCGTCATCCGTGAACAAAATCCAATCGCGCGTTGCCTGCGGCAGGTCCTGCCACGGCGTATCAATATCGTACCCCAGCGAAATCAGGATATCACGCAGGTTCTGCCCGCCCCACGCGGGCGGCCACCCGGCAATAGCGCCATCACGGATCGTCTTGGCCTTATCCGGGACGAGCAAATCTTCGGTCACGTCAAACACCCTCCCGATGCCGTGACAGCGCGGGCAGGCCCCGTCTGGCGTGTTGGGCGAAAACGCATCCGCGTATAGGATCCCCTGCCCCTTGGGGTATTCACCCGCGCGCGAATACAGCATCCGCAACCCGTTAGAGATCGTCGTGACGCTGCCCACAGAGGACCGGGCCGACGGCGCACCCCGTTGCTGCTGCAAAGCGACGGCAGGCGGAAGCCCTTCGATGCTGTCGACGTCTGGCTCCCCCACCTGATCAATCAACCGCCGCGCATAGGGCGACACGGAATCCAGAAACCGTCGCTGGGATTCCGCGAACAATGTGCCAAACGCCAGCGAGGATTTGCCAGACCCCGAAATGCCGGTAAGGACGACCAGCGCGTTGCGCGGCACGTCGATATCGACATCCTTCAGATTGTGAACACGCGCGCCCCGCACCTGAACACAGTTTTCACGCCCCAAAAGGCTGGCTTCAGATTTTTTCAGTGTGATCTTGTGACCTCATTTGCTGTTTGGTTGCCCAACATTCGCGTGAGTCAGGGGTTTTGCGGCGATCAATGCGCCAGATTAAGTCCTCATGTGCCCGCCCAGATGTCGTCCGGCACGTCTTAGTCAGACATAGCTCACAAGTTCAGCGGGTCGAATTTAACCGGCCTGAAAAGTAAAGAACCTCAGCCGCGCCTGAGCGCATCAACCAACGCGGTGGTGCGCTTCGTCAGCCGCGCTTTGTTCGGCAGGCCGCACCGCAACACGCGCCGCGTCAGGCGTGACGGGCGATATTCGGACAAGGGGCTTTTGTCATGGATACCGCAAATCTGCGCCCTGCCGTTCCGGTCGGATATCACAAGGTGCTGTCGGCCTTCTGGCGTTGCAGGGTGGCGATCAGGTCCGTGTATTGATCGTTTTGGATGGCCACATGGGTCCGCATCGCGTCGGCAGCTTCAGCGGCGTTTCCGGCAATAATTGCCTCTAGAATGCGCGCGTGTTCTTGCAACGATGTGCCGACGCGGGCGCGGGCGCGCAACTGCAAGCGGCGATAGGCCTGCAGGCGTTTTTGCGTGCGATTGATTTCTAAGTGCAGGAAATCATTGCCGCCAATGACACGGATGGCCTCGTGAAAGGCCTCGTTGGCATAGTAATAGGTATCGCTATCTCCGGACTCGGCTGCCGCGACGCAATGATCGTGGCACGCTTGCAGCGTTTCCGCATCAGACGCAGTGGCGCGGCGGGCCGCATTGCGGGCGCAAAGCGCCTCTAGCTCTGCCATCACCTCAAACATCTCTCTTAGGCGGACGGGGCCCGGATCGACGACAAAGGCACCGCGGCGCGGAAACTGTTCGACAAGGCCTGTCGCCGCAAGCTGAAATAGCGCTTGGCGGATCGGCGTGCGCGACACGCCAAAATCCTGCGCCAAGGTAACTTCGTCCAGCCGCGCGCCGGGCCGCAAGGCACCGGTCAGAATGCGGTCTTCGATCGCGTCACGCAGGTTGGATGTATCACTGCTCAAGTTAACTCTCTTTTCTTGATCTCACTATAAATACAAGAAACTGCTTCTTGTATACAATAGTTCTTGCCGTTCATGGATTAGCTGTTACCCTTACGTCACGCGCCGGTCCAGTCTTGGAGGGGACCCCGGCGATCCGTGATATATTGGGGAGGAAAACCAATGAAATACGCTCTTATGGGCGCCGTCGCTGCGCTTGCGACCACCGCCATCAGCTCTGCGGCATTCGCAGAGACCCTTAAGCTTAGCCATCAGTGGGCCGACGGCGACGTGCGCCACCAAGTCGCGCAGATGGTTGCTGACGATGTTGCTGCGGCCGGTGTTGATCTGGAAATCCAGATCTTTCCGAACCAGACCCTGTTCAAGGCGCGAGAGCAGTATACGCCGCTGTCGCGGGGCCAGCTGGATATGACGATCCTGCCACTGTCCTACGCTGGCGGCCAGCAGCCTGCTTATAACCTAACGCTGATGCCCGGTCTGGTAAAAAACCACGACCACGGCGCGCGGCTCTCGGCCTCTCCTTTCATGGAAGAGATCGAAAAAGTCATGGCAGGCGATGATGTCATCACGCTGGTACACGGCTATCTGGCGGGTGGTTTCGGATCGAACAAGGACTGCATCACCAACCCTGATGACGTCAATGGCGTGACAATCCGCGCCGCAGGCAAAAGCTTTGAACAGATGTTAGCCGGTGCCGGGGCGTCGATTTCGTCCATGGCATCGTCCGAGATTTATCCCGCCCTGCAAACCGGTGTGCTGGACGCGACGAACACCTCGTCCGAAAGCTTTGTCAGCTACCGTTTGTACGAGCAGCTGACCTGCTACACCCCCGCTGGCGATTTCGCGCTGTGGTTCATGTATCAGCCGCTGATGATGAACAAGACGACCTTTGACAGCCTCTCGGCTGAGCAGCAAACCGCGCTGGTCGAGGCCGGCAAAAAGGCCGAAGCCTTCTATCTAGAGCAGGCTAAACTGGGCGATCAAATCGCGGCCGATGCATTTTCCAATGCGGGCGTAGAGCTGGCACAGATGACCGAGGAAGACTTTAACGCTTGGGTCGCGCTGGCGAAAACAACGTCCTATCCGGCGTTTGTCGAGGAAATGCCAGACGATGGCCAGCGCCTGCTGGACCTTGCGCTGGCTGTTGAGTGATCGACGACGGAGGGCGGGGTGTACCCCTGCCCTCCACCCCTAACTTAAAAGGTTATCCAGCGTGAGTTATTCCGCCAGCGCCCCGCGCACCTTGCCTTTGGCTATTCGTCTTATCTTGGGTATTTCAACGCTTTGCGGGATTGTCGCATCCTTGATGATGTTCGCCGCCGTGCTGATCACCTGCCACATGATCTTTGTGCGGAATGTGCTGAACCAGTCGACAGTCTGGCAGACAGAGGTCGTGATTTATCTGATGATCGCGGCGACCCTGATTGGTCTGTCCTATGTGCAAAAGCTGCGCGGGCATGTGGGCGTCGATCTGTTACCGACGTTGCTGCCCCAACGTATGCGGCGCGGGCTGGGTATTGCCACGCTGGTGGTCACCGCCGTGATGATCGCTGTGATGCTCTATTACGGCTATGACATGTGGCATTTCGCATGGCAGCGCGGCTGGAAATCCGAAACCGTGTTGGCCGCGCCACTGTGGATCCCCTATCTTGCGATCCCCGTCGGCTTTGCCTTGTTCTTGCTGCAACTGCTGGCCGATTTGTGGCTGTCGGTGACAGCCTTTCCCATGGACGCCAAAGGCTTGCCCGCCATTGGCCTTGAGATGTCAGAGGATTACTGATGGACCCCCTTGCCCTTGGTGGCCTCGTTGCCCTGTTCACCGTCGTTGTGCTGTTTTCTGGCGTGCCTGTTGCCGTCGGTCTGCTGATTGTCGCGACGGGCTTCCTTTATGTGTTTGACGGCCCCCGCAGCCTGCAAGCCTTGCCAGAGCTGTTTTACGGCGATCTAAACTCCTTTGCCCTACTATCGATTCCGATGTTCATCATCATGGGGGCGGCGATATCATCGACCCGCGCCGGGCCCGATCTGTACGAAGCGTTAGAACGTTGGCTGACCCGCGTGCCCGGCGGCCTGCTGGTGTCAAACTTGGGGGCCTGCGCCCTGTTCGCTGCGATGTCCGGGTCTAGCCCCGCGACCTGCGCCGCCATCGGCAAGATGGGCATCCCAGAGATGCGCAAACGCGGCTACCCGGACGAAGTCGCAGCAGGCTCTATCGCGGCAGGCGGCACGTTGGGGATCCTGATCCCGCCGTCAGTGACGATGATCGTTTACGGCATCGCGACCGAAACCAGCATTGGCCGCCTGTTTTTGGCAGGTGTCTTGCCGGGTATCTTGCTCGTCTCGCTGTTCATCGCTTGGGCGATCTTTGACACATGGCGGCGCGGCGCGGCGGGTGTGGCACTGTCCGGCGTCACCTATAGCTGGCGCGAAAAGTTCGAGATTTTGCCCCGCGTTATCCCGTTTATCGTGATCATCGCAGGCGTGCTTTACGCCCTTTATGGCGGCATCGCGACGCCATCGGAAACTGCGGCCGTGGGTGCGCTTTTGTGCATTGTCGTCGCTGTGGTCGTCTACAAGATGGTGCAACCCGCCGCGCTTTGGACGGTGCTGCGTGACAGCACGCGTGAAAGCGTGATGATCTTGTTCATCATCGGCGCGGCAGGTGTGTTCAGCTTTATGCTGTCGTCCTTGTTCGTGACCCAGTCCATCGCCGCATGGATCGCCGACCTTGATGTGAACCGCTGGGTTCTGATGGGGGTGATCAACGTCTTTTTGCTGGTCGCCGGGTTCTTCCTCCCCCCCGTCGCTGTCATTTTGATGAGCGCGCCGATCCTATTGCCGATCATCACAGCCGCAGGGTTCGACCCCTATTGGTTCGCCGTGATCGTCACGATCAACATGGAAATCGGACTGATCACGCCGCCTGTGGGCCTGAACCTTTACGTCATCAACGGGATCGCGCCGGATATCAGCCTGAAAAAGATCTTGGTCGGATCAATGCCCTTTGTGCTGTGCATGGTGCTGGCGATCATCATCCTGTCGGCCTTTCCATCCATCGTCACGTGGCTACCCGACTATCTCATGGGGCCAGAACTGTGATGCGCGCCACCTCTGTCCTGAACGATCTTGTGGGCCGGGTGGCGGACCGGGGCCGCAGTATGATGGGCACAACCGCGCCGCGCACAGTGGCGCAGTTGTGCGATACCCTGCTGACAGGAAAGGGAGAGGCGACAGGCCTTGCCATCGCCAGCGCGATCTTTGACCGCTATGACGCGATGAGCCCCGCCGCGCGGCATGACTTTTTCGCCATGCTGCGCGACCGGTTCAGCGTGGACCGCGCCCGCACCGAAGCGGCCTTGCGCCAATGGCAGGATGGCGACGATACCGCCCTGCGCGTCTTGCACGCCGCGTCAGAGCCGCGATCCCAAGAGCTGATCCGCCGCCTGAACCGCGCGCCCGGCGGCACCCGCCGCTTGGTTGCCATGCGCAATGATCTGCTAAATCTGATGGATGACGATGCAAGCCTTGGGGCGCTGGATGCGGATTTCAGGCATCTATTTTCCTCTTGGTTCAATCGTGGATTTTTGGAATTGCAGCGGATCGACTGGCACACGCCGGCCAATATCCTTGAAAAGATCATTAAATACGAAGCCGTCCACGAAATCAGCGGCTGGGACGATCTGCGCCGCCGTGTGGCCGCGCTTGATCGCAGGCTTTACGCCTTCTTTCATCCCGCGCTTGGCGATGATCCCCTGATTTTCGTCGAAGTCGCTCTGACGGCGGACATTCCCGGCGACATCGGTGCAATCCTTGCCGCAGATCGTGACATGATGCCGCCAGCCAAGGCGCAGACGGCGGTGTTCTATTCCATCTCCAACTGCCAAACAGGCCTGCGCGGCATTTCATTCGGCAACTTCTTAATCAAGCAAGTGGTCGAAGAGCTGGGCCGCGAATGGCCAAACCTCAGCACCTTTGTGACTCTGTCCCCGGTGCCGGGATTGCGGCCTTGGGCGCTGGCGCAAAAAGACAAGCTGCCACCGCGACTGGCGGACGTCGTGACCCAGGCCGAAAGCGGCGCGCGCCCAAGCGGCCTGTCGGACCTGACCGCGCACTACATGCTGGTGGCGCGCAGCACCCGCGGCGGCGCAACTGATCCTGTGGCGCGGTTCCATTTGGGCAACGGCGCGCGGCTGGAACGTATTCACCGCGACGCCGATACATCGGCCAATGGGCAACAGGCGTCATGGGGTGTCATGGTGAACTATCTTTACGATCTTGATACGATTGAACGAAACCACGAAGCCTACTCCACGGCGGACGACATCATCGCGTCGTCCACTGTACGCCGGCTGATTAAGACACGATGACAAGGATCCAATATGTATAGCGCGAACTGTCTAGCCTCCGCCCTGCGCGCCGCCTCGCTCGGGCGCGATGATGCGCCTTTTGCCACCGACGCCAGCACGGGGCAGATCACGACCTATAGCGCGCTTTGGACTCAGGTAGAGGCGATGGCCGGTGCATTGGTCGCCCTTGGCGTCACACCCGGCGACCGCGTGGCGATGCAGGTCGAAAAATCGATCCCGGGCCTCGCCTGCTATCTGGGCACCGTGCTAGCTGGCGCGATCCACCTGCCGCTCAATACCGGTTATCCGGCGGCAGAGGTGTCGTATTTCCTGACCGACGCCGCCCCGCGCGTGTTCATTTGCGACCCGGCCAAGCTGGACACCATGTCGCCCGTGGCGCTGGACGCTGGCGTAAGCCACGTCTTGACGCTGGACGCAGACGGCGCAGGCACCTTGTCGGACGCCGCTGCCACGGCGACCCCGCTGACGCAGGCCGTGGCAAGAGGCGCGGACGATATGGCCGCATTCCTTTATACCTCTGGCACCACGGGGCGCAGCAAAGGCGCGATGCTGACCCACGGCAACCTGACATCGAACGCCGACACGCTGCGCGATCTGTGGCAGTTCACCGACACCGACGTGCTGATCCACGCGCTGCCCGTCTTTCACACCCACGGCCTGTTTGTGGCGATCAACGTCACGCTGATGGCGGGCGGCGCGATCATCTTGCACCGCAGCTTTGACGCCGCCGCCGTTCTGGCGGATTTTCCCCGCGCCACATCGCTGATGGGCGTGCCGACCTTCTATACCCGCCTGCTGGACCAGCCCGGCCTGACGAAAGACGCCTGCGCCGGGATGCGCCTGTTCGTGTCCGGATCGGCCCCCATGCTGCTAGACACCCACCTGAAATGGCAGGATCGCACCGGGCATACCGTGCTGGAACGCTACGGCATGACCGAAACCTGCATGAACACATCGAACCCCTACGACGGACAGCGCAAGCCCGGCACCGTGGGATTGCCCCTGCCCGGGGTGGAACTGCGTCTGGCCGAGGCGGACGGCTCCCCCACGCCAAAGGGCGCGCCCGGCGGGATCGAAGTGCGCGGGCCGAACCTGTTCAAAGGCTATTGGCAAATGCCTGAAAAAACCGCCGCCGATATGCGCGCCGATGGCTGGTTCATCACCGGCGATATCGGCCAGATCGACGACGACGGCTATGTCTCGATCGTGGGGCGGTCAAAGGATCTGATCATCTCTGGCGGCTACAACATTTACCCGAAGGAAATCGAGGCGCTGATCGACGACATTGACGGCGTGGTCGAAAGCGCGGCTTTTGGCGTGCCTGACGCGGATTTCGGCGAAAGCGTCGCCGTCGCCATTGTGCTGGAACGCGGCGCAACCCTCACGCCGGATGCGATCAAACAGGCCATCGCCCCGCAGCTGGCGCGCTATAAACACCCGAGGCAAGTCCATATCCTTGACGCATTACCGCGCAACACGATGGGCAAAGTGCAAAAGAACCAGCTGCGCGATACCTTTGCCGTCTAGGGCATGATCAGGATCGCGCGGAAATCGTTGACGTTCGTCAGCGTGGGCCCGGTCACGACCTGATCGCCCACACTGGCGAAAAAGCGATGCGCATCGTTGCAGCCTAGCGCGTCTTGCGGCGAAACGTTCAGGCCCTTGGCCCGCTCAAGGGTCTGGGGTCCGGCATAGGCCCCCGCGACCTCTGCTGCGCCATCGACGCCGTCGGTATCGCAGGCGATCAGGTGAATACGCGGGTGGCCTTGCAGGGCGATTGCAGCAGCCAGCCCATATTCCGCGTTCGGCCCGCCGATGCCATTGCCCTGCCGGGTGACTGTGCATTCACCCCCTGACAGCAACAGCACGGGGCACGTCAGTGGCGTGCCTGCAATTTGTAACGCCAGTGCAGCATGGGACTGTGCCAGATCGCGCGCCTCGCCTTCCAGCGCATCGCCGAGCATCCGCACCTCAATCCCCGCCGCCTGCGCCTGCGCTGCGGCAGCCAGAAGCGAATGGGACGGGGCGGCGACGATTACGGCAGTGGCGTTTGCAAGAAGGGCATCATCCTTGGCGATGGGCGGGGGCGCGGCGGCAATCACAGCACGCAAATGGTCCGGCAGCGCCACGCGCCAATGGTCAATCAACGCCAGCGCCTCTTTCGCTGTGGCGCGGCTGGCTACGGTGGGGCCAGAGGCGATCTCGCTCAGGTCGTCGCCGGGCACATCGGACAGAACCAGCGATAACAGCCGCGCCGGGGCGCAGGCTGCCGCCAGCTTGCCACCCTTCACCGCAGACACCTGCTTGCGCACCACATTCATGCCAGAGATTGGCATACCAGACGCCAGCAGCGCGGCGTTCAGCGCTTGTTTATCCGCCAGCGTCACACCGTCCACCGGCGCGCAGAGCAAGGACGACCCCCCGCCAGAGATCAGGGCGATCACTTGATCCTCTGGGCCAAGTGTCGCGCAAAGTGCCAGCAGGCGCTGCGCCGCGTCCACGCCCGCTTGGTCAGGCACGGGATGTGCGGCTTCGGCAATCTCGATCCCGGTACAGGGGCGGGCATAGCCATAGCGCGTAATGACCAAGCCTTCGCAAGGGCCATAGGCGGCCTCGACCGCCTCGGCCATGCGGGCGCTGGCCTTGCCTGCACCGATCACAACAACCCGCCCCGCAGGGCGCGGCCGCAGATGCGGCGGCAGGCACAGCATCGGATCAGCGCGGGCGACAGCGGCGTGGAACAGGTCCGTCAAAAACGCCTTCGCGTCCATTAGCCCAACCAGTCCCGATAGTCGCTGACCAACAAATGGGTCGGTGCCTCGTCCTCTTCGATCTGGGCAAAGCGGCCGATGGGCGCCTGAAAGATGTTGTCCGTCTCGTCGTCGTTGACGGTGCTGACCTCTCCGATCAGAACATCGCCGCCCTCGCCCCAGAAGGCATGCCAATCGCCGGGGCGCAGCGTGACGCTTTCGCCGGGGGCAAGGCGCAGCTTTTCACCGGGCGCAAAGGGGCGCGCAATGCCGTCACACATGACGACCCCGCCGCGATCTTCGGCAAAACCGCCTTGGTCGTCAGAGCCGTAAAGCTTTACCACCAGCGCCCCGCCACCGCGATTGATGATATCTTCTGCCTTGATGACATGGGTGTGCATCGGCGACAGTTGATCCTGCCGCGAGATCAGCAGCTTTTCCGCGTAGCACATCCCACCACCGCGTTGCAGATCAGACAGCAAACCGTTGCGCAGGGTGAACAGGAACAGGCCCATATCGTCGAACTTACCCCGGCCATAGTCGGTGATGTCCCAGCCGCAGCGCGCGTTGATGACATGCGCCGCGCCGGGTGCGCGGGCCTTGAACTGATCGGGCGACCAAGACGCAAAGGGCGGCAGGACAAAGCCATAGCTGCGGATCATCTCGTCCGCCTCGGCCATGATCTGGTTGATGCGCGACCGCTTCATCTTAGCGTCCTGCCTGTGCCAAAAACTCGATCACCATGGCCGCCGTCCACGTGAACCGTCCGCCGCCGCAAGGCGTGCCGTCGGTGGGGTCATAGTATTCGGCAAAGCCGCTTTTCTCGATCAGCGCTATGCTGTCGGCCACGATGCGAGCCGCGACATCGCCCTGCCCCGCCTGCTGCAAGCCGTCGGCAATCATATAGTTCACGATCAACCAGACCGGACCGCGCCAATAGCGCAGACTGTCGAACTCTGCCGCGTCTGGGTCGTGGCTCGGCACAAGGTAGGTCACCTTCTCGCCCAAGGTCGTCAGCCGGGTGCCGATGGCCGCAGCGCGGTGCCGCGGGATGGCGGCAAAGGTCGCCAGCAAACCGCCGATGGACGGACTTTGGATCAAGGTGCCCAGCGTGCGGTCTAGGCACAGGTATTGACCCTGCGCATCGCTCCACAGTGTTTCCATTGCGGCCAGACCGCGGGCCAGATGCGCCCGCGCTTGCGCTGCGATGCCCGGCTGATCCAGCGTATCGGCCAGTTCGGCCAGATCGGCGCAGGACCGCAGCAGGATCGCGTTAAACCCCGGATCAACGACCTGAAACGGTGATGCGTCATGCAGTTTAGTGTTGTCCCAGTTCAGTCCGCGGAACAGCTGCACAAGATAGATGTAGCGTTCGTATTGCGCCTGTGTCGGGCGGTGATCGGGGTTTGCATGCTGGGTATCGCGGCGCACAAAAGGCAGCACGCCCGTGGTCGGCACGCGTTCAAACGCAGCGTCCCAATCAACAGAGTTATCGCGCCCGGATTCCCACGGATGAATAATCGCGACAAGGCCAGTGCCCTGCGGGTCACGGCTGCGAAAGAACCAATCGTGCCACGCTGCGATCTTGGGCAGCAAGGCACCCGCGCGCGCCCGCGCCATGTCGCGGTCCTTGGCCATGTCGAAAATGCGGCGCACGGCAAAGCCTGCGACGGGCGGCTGGGTGATGCCTGACGTTGGCGTCGGGCGGTGCGTTTGCCACACATCGGGGCCGGGGAAATAGCCGTCGTCGTGCTGGTGGAACACGATATGCGGCACCATGCCGTCGTCCCACTGGTGATCAAACAGCGTGTCGATTTCAGTCCAGGCGCGGCCCTCATCGATGTGGGCCTGACCGATGGCCGTCAGGCAGGAATCCCAGTTCCATTGAAAGGGATACAGGCCGTGGGTCGGCACGGTATAGGTGCCGCGATCATTCTCGCGCAGGATCTCGGCGGCGTGGTGAAAGATAGCGTTTGCCATTGGAATACTCATTTCAGATCAGGCGACGGCTTGCGTCGTTTCAGGGTCGAACCAGCGGATACGGTCCGGCTGCGGGGCCAGCGTCAGAATATCGCCGGGGCGCACGGTCAGATCACTGTCCAGCACGGCGCGAAAGGATGCGCCTTCGACATCGCAGGTCACCAGCAGGTGTGCGCCAAGCGGCTCGACCACGCGCGCGGTGGCTTTCAGGCCTTGGGCTGCGGGGCTTAGGTCCTCTGGCCGGATCGCGAATTCCAGCGGCTTTTGCGTCGCAGGACCGTTGAAGATTTGCCCCGCAACGGACCACTGCCCATTGCCATGCGATTTGGCAGGCAAGAAATTCATCGGCGGATTGCCGATAAAGCTGGCGACAAAACGGGCGGCGGGGTTGCGATACACCTCGATCGGGGATGCCGCCTGCACAATGCGGCCTTGGTGCATAACGCTGATCCGGTCGGCAAGGCTCATCGCCTCGACCTGATCGTGCGTCACATAGATCGCGGTGGTTTTGCTTTCGGCCAAAACGCCCTTCAGCTCTGCACGCATTTCCAAACGCAGCAGCGCGTCTAGGTTCGACAGCGGCTCGTCCATCAGGATCACATCCGGCTCCATCGCAAGCGCGCGCGCCACGGCAACACGCTGCCGCTGACCACCGGAGAGTTCGCCTGAATACCGCTTGAGCAGCTGTTCGATATGCATCAGCTCTGCCGTGCGTTCGACCCGCTTGGTGACCAACGCATTGTCCATTTTGGCCATGCGCAGACCAAAGGCGATGTTTTCGAACACCGTCAGGTGCGGAAACACGGCGTAGTTTTGAAACACCATCGCGATCCCGCGATCCCGCGGCGCAAGGTGATCGACGCGGCGGTCACCGATCCAGACTTCGCCCTCTGACGGGGTCTCTAGTCCTGCGATAATTCGCAGCAAGGTGGTTTTGCCGCAACCAGAGGCGCCCAGCAGGACCATAAATTCCTGATCCGCAACATCAAGGTTGATGGAATGAAGCGCCTGGTAAGCCCCAAACCGCTTGGCAACGTTCTTAATTCTGATCTGAGCCATGAAGGTGATCCTTTCAGGTGGGGTTAGCGGTTTGCGATGCCCCACATTGCGAACAGGTATTTCCGGACCGCAAAGATGAATACGAGGGCGGGGACGACAAGGATGAACCCCCCGGCGAATTTAAGGTGCAGCGGCGAGGTGCCGAGCGATTGAAGCAAGAAGGCAGGCAAGGTTCGGTTCTGGATCGTCAGCACGGCGGCTGCGAAAACCTCGTTCCACGAAATCACGAAAGCAAAGATTGCGGATGCGGCGATGCCCTGTGCGATCAGTGGCAGCACGACCTTGGTAAAGGCGGTGAAGCGCGTGCAGCCCAGCGTCCATGCCGCCTCTTCCAGCTCTATCGGGATGCCCGAAAACAGTGAAAAGGTGATCAGCACGGCAAAGGGAATTGCCAGCGTCGTATGTACCAGCGCCAATCCCAGCAAGGTGTCATCCAATCCGGTGCGGATGAACAAGACGGCCAAAGGCAGGGCCAAGAGCGGCAGGGGAAAGGCGCGGGTCAGCAGGATCAGGACGCGAAACAGTTCCTTGCCGCGAAAGTCGAACCGCGACAACGCGTAGCCGGCCGGTGCGCCAAAGGCGATGGACAGCACCATGGTTAGGCAGGCGACGATGACCGAGTTTTTCAGCGCGGTCAGCATCCCGGCGAAGTTCGCGAAAAACGTCAGTGACCCCATGTCGAATTCAGGGATGAACGATTTGGGAAAGGCATTGACGGTTTCCGGCGACGACAGGGTGTTGATCAGCAAAAAGTAGATCGGCACCAGCACCCAGGCGCACAGGAACACAATGGCGGCGCGGAACAAAAAGCGGCCAGATTTACGGACGTCCGCATGGGCGACGTCAGGGGTGACAGCGGTCATATCGTTGCTCCTTTCGGGACGCGCAGCAGACGCAGGATGATCAAAGTGAACCCGATGGAAATCGCGAGGATGATCAAGGCGATCGCCGCGGCCGCACCGCTGTTCAGCAGGTCAAATTGATAGGCATAGGTTTCGGCCATCAGCACGGGGAACAGTGATCCGCCAAGGGCGATGACGACGGCGAAAACCTCGAAGGCAAGGATGACGCGCAGAACAAGGGCTGTTTGCAGTGACGGGCGCAGCATGGGCAGCGTGATCTTCAGGAACCGCTTCCATGGGGATGCGCCGAACACCTCTGCCGCCTCGTAATACTCCTTCGGGATCAGGCCCATACCCGCAACAAGGATCACCAACATGATCGCTGTCGCACGCCAGATTTCGGCCAGCGCGATGGCGATAAAGATGACCCAAGGATGCTCGTAGGTCAGCAGGCTGATCGGTTTGTCGATCAGGCCCATGCCCGACATCATGGAATTCAGGAAACCTGACTGCTCAAAGATCGCAAGCCAGATGATACCGGCGGCAAGGTCGGAAATTCCCAGCGGGATCGTCCAGACATACAGAACCAGATCGCGGCCCTTTTCCATCTTGCTGACCATCGTGGCCATGGCCAGCGACAGGGCAAGCTGGATCGGCACGACGATGGCGGCCAGTAGCAGCGTGTTTTTAAGCGAGATCGGGAATTTCCAATATCCCACCACCTCGCGGAAGTTCGCCAGCGTGAAACCATCGCCCTGCGTGAACGCAAGCTGCGCGACCAGCACAAAGGGATAGATAAAGAACACGCACAAAAACAGCGTGACGGGCAGGATTAGCAAATAAGGAAGGGTGCGGGCGTTCATGGGATCGCTCCTTGCCGGATGGGTCATCCGTCATTCCGGGGGTGTCCGGGCCATTGCTGGCCCGGACGGTGGATCGTCAGGGAGGAGGACGATTATTCGACGGGGCACGCGCCTTCGGACGGCGCATCAGGGGCCCAGCAGACAGCGCCGGTTTCCTGCATAATTGCGTCCAGCACTTTGGCCTGGTCGTCCAGCACAGCGCGGATGTCTTGGCCGCCCAGAATGATCCGCTCAAAGCTGTCGACATAGACGCGGTTAAAATCACCGCCCTTGTCGCCCAGACCTGCGGGCAGCAGACCGGGGTTTGCGTCGGCAGCGCCGCTCATCTTGGCAATCGCGTCGCCAGCGGCGCGCACGGATGGTGGCAGATCGTCAGGCAGCGCCACGTCGACCACGGGGAAGAAGTTCGTCGCCCGCAGCGTTGCGATCTGGGTTTCCGGCTTCATCATATAGGCAACCAACGCTTCGGCTTCGGCCATGTCAGGTGCGGTCACGGGGATCGCAAGACCTGCGACAACAGGCATGAAACCACGCCCGGTCGGGCCTGCAGGTGCCGGGAAGGCGACGAAGTCATCCGGACGCTCGTTAAACGCACCGGCCAGACGCGATGTGTGGTCAAAAGCGATCCAGACGTCTTCGGACAGCAGTTGTTCCTGCATGAACGAAAAGTTCGTCGAGCCGGGGTTCGTGTGGGACCAAAGGGCGCGGAACGCTTCCCATGCACCGACAGCGGCGTCGGATTTAAACGTGCGCACCACGCCGTCGGTGTAGGACGGGTAAAGGTAGCCTTGGAAGAAACGGTGCTTCAAACCATCGGGGCCAGCAGGAAAGCCGAACTTCTTGTCGCCGGTCGCCTCTTCCACAGCGGCCGACCATGCGATCAGTTGGTCATAGGTCAGCGCGTCGATGTCAGCGCCTTCGGGCAGGAATTCCAATGCCTTTTTGTTAGCGGCCATGATGTAGGACGCCTGCATCCACGGCAGATAGTGCTGCTGATCCGTGCCCAGCTTGCCCAGTTCCAGGAACGTCGGGTTCACAGTCACGCCGCCTAGATCAAGGCCGGACAGATCCGCCAGATTGGCCGCATCCATCGCAGCAAAGCCGCCGTGCAGATCGCCCAGCACGCCAATCGTGCCGTCACCAGCCTGCAATTCAGCGTTCAGACGCGTCAGGAACGGACCGCTATCGTTGGCCTGATAGTCGGCACCCGCGTCAAAGCCGGACAGGACCTGATCGCGCATTGCCTGCGTTTCCTCGATCGGCTTGGCCTGCGTGGACCAGAACAGCACTTCGGCCTGCGCGGCACCGGTGGTCAGCGCGACGGCAGCCGTTGCACCCAATAATACGTTTTGCAGATTCATTTTTCTCTCTCCCTGTTGGTCTTTGGCACCTGCCCAACGGACATGACGCCACCTTTTGATCCCGAAGGGTCTTTGCCGCAGCTGGTTTCCCGATGGATCCATGGCCCCCTCCTGCCAGAATCACGCCGCTGGAGGTATTAATGGTATAACGATATATCACTCGTCAAGCATCATTTCACCGAACTACACTGTGCAAACCGCCCTCTTTGCCGTATCTCTACGTTTGGAATTGCCAAAATCAGGTTTAACGATGCACCCCAGCGACGCCGCATCCACTCGGAAAAAGCCGAACCTTCAAACGGTTGCAGAAGCGGCAGGCGTCTCGCTGGCGACGGTCAGTCAGGTGATGCGCAACGCCGGGCGCATTTCGGAAAAGACCCGCGAAAAGGTGTTGAAAGCAGCCGAGGCGCTGAACTACGTCCCAGACGGGCGTGCCGCCGCCATGCGATCCGGCCAAAATCACGAGATCGGATTGGTCATCCACCAGATCGCCAACCCCTTTAACGCAGAGGTCATCAGCGGCGTCAGCGACCTGCTGGAAACCGAAGGCTATCTTGTCTCCGTCCTCGATTCCCGCGATGACCCGGCGAAAGAGGCGCGCAATCTTGAAGCCTTCATTCGCAGTGGCCGCGGCGGTCTGCTGTGGGTCCCTGCCGTGGGCGCGCGCAATCGGTCGTTTGAATTGCTCAAAACCCACCAGATGCCCACAGTCACCTTTCTGCGCCGCGCGCAGCAGATCACCTGCGATCATGTGGGCATTGAAAACGCCGCCGCGACGGCGACGGCGACCCGCTATCTGGCCGACCTTGGCCACCGTCATATCGCGTTTTTCGGCGGCACCGGCGCGGGACAGGTCCATCTGCAACGGATTGAAGGCTACGAAGCCGTCATGGCCGAACGCGGCCTTGGCACCCCGCTTATCTGGCCCTGCGCCGATAACAAATTGGCGGGACTCGAGGCGAACTTGGCCCTGCGCAAGGCCCATCCAGAGGTCACAGCGCTGGTCTGCAACGGCGATATGGTCGCCATCGGAGCCTGCCTTGCGCTGCACCGCCTTGGCCTGACGCCGGGGCGCGACATGTCGATCATAGGTTTCGATGACATTGCCGACGCAGCCGTCGCTACGCCGCCGCTGTCCACGATGGCGGTGTCGCCGCATCAACTGGGGCGGCGGTTGGCGCAGGTGCTACTGGACCGGATCAAAACACCCGACATGCCCCACGTTACCGTCACCGTGCCCGCCACACTGATCACGCGCGGCACGACGGGGGCACCGATTTAGCAGGTCTGTTTCAACGGCCGCGCACATCATTCACAGACCCGCCGCTTGGTTGAAAATATCACCCCGGCAGCAAGGCACTTTGAACTGCCGCATCCCAACCAAGATAATACGTATCCTGATCGCGGATCACCGGCCGCGCCATCACCTTGGGCTGGGCCTCGATCTGCGCCTCTGCCTCTGAATTCTTGAGCCAATCATTCAATCCGCGATAGTCGTTCGATTTGCGGTCCACCAGCCGATCGCCGAACTCTGAAATCAGTTCAGCCAGCTCAGCTTCGCTTAGGGGGTCGGACCGGACATCCCGGAAATCAACGTTCTTGCCCGCGGCCTCTAAATCTTTTCGCGCCCTTTGGCACACAGCGCAGGTGCTTAACCCATAGATAATCATAATATTTCCTTTGTCGGCAGTCCTGCGCCCCAGCATTTGCGCCTTTGGCGCGACACATGTGATGGCGACTGATGTGTGATCGCTACTTTGGCCAAATCATAAGCAACTTGGGATTTTTTACCAGTTGGGGCGTGACTCGCCTGCGACCCATCGGCTAGTCGTGTGATTATGAAACACATCCCCAAAGAATCCACCGATGACGCGCTTATTCAGGAATTCCTGAAAAACGGCGGCAAAGTCAGCGTCGGGAAAACCAAACCTTTGCCAAGCGAGTTGGGCCTGAGCAACAATGCCTGGAACAACAAGTTGACCAAAGAAGAAAAGGCCGCGCGCGATAAGAAGTAACGCGTCTCAAGCGTTACCAATTTTCGCAGCAAAGCGTGATGCCTTTAGGACCGCCGCCGGGCGGTTCTTAAAGCATCCCTAAGGGTGCCAACGCTAACAAAACATAGCTCACCCGGCATCCAACCCATAAAACCGCTGCGCCGTGCCCCCATAAATCGCAGCGCGGTCAGCATCGCTCAAGAGCGCGAAAAGCTCATCAGACACCGACCGCCAGCGATCATAGCCCCCGGCAAGGTTCAGAACCGGCCAATCACTGCCCCACATCACCCGCTCTGCGCCAAAACGCGCCAGAACGTGATCAACGACGGGACGCAATACGTCCGCCGTCCAGCCGGGACCAGCCTCGTTTGCAAGGCCGGACACCTTGCACATGATCTGCGGCAACTTCGCCAGCTGCGCCATGCCGCACCGCCAATCGTCACCCGCATCAGCGCCCCCGGCGATGACGGGCTTGGCGCAATGATCAATCACGATCTTTAAGGACGGCACCTGCGCCGCGACCTCTGCCAGCACATCCAGATGGCGCGGCGTGACAAGCGCATCCAGCCGCAGGCCCCGCTCTGCCAGCTTGTGCAGATTGGCGATCACCGCAGGCTGGGCGATCCATCGGGTGTCGCTGATGTCTTGCAACATAGGCCGAACCCCCTTGAACGCAGGGTGCGCAGCAAGGCGATCAAAGGTCTGCGCGGCCGCGGGATCCGCCAGATCGACCCAGCCCACAACGCCCCTAATCCAGCCATGATCCTGCGCCAGCGACAGCAAATAATCCGTCTCTGCCACCGTCGCTGCGGCCTGCACGACGACAGTTCCGGCGATGCCATGGCGCTGCAATACGGGTGCCAAATCGACAGGCAGTATATCGCGGCGGATCGCGGCAACGTCGTCCGTCATCCAGTCATAATCGCCTCGCGCAATCTGCCAAAAATGCTGATGTGCGTCGATCGGGTCGGGCTGTGCCATGACGTATCCTTTCGCATGGTCGCTTGATTAAATATGTTTTGTATAATTAAAAACAGCGCAATAAAACAGTCGTCTCGCCAATAGTTCGCGACAGGACTATGATGCAGCTTACCCCATTTCCTTCTATTTGGCACCAGTCGGTTTCTGCAGGCCCACGTTGACCTGTTCGTGTCCGATGCCATCGCGCAGGCGCAATTCACGGCAAAAGACGGGACCGCAATCACGCGCCTTTCGCGGCAGATGCGCAGTTCATCCTGTCGCATACGGGCGACGCAGGCTATGCCCCTCTCCGCTGCAGCGCTGGATTTCGTGATCGGTTAAAGCGTGTGACTATTGGCCTGCAACGCGTTCAGCAACGTCTGCTTAGATGTCGCCAAATGCCGCAATGCCGCCGCCTGCGCCCGCCCGACATCCCGGCTACGCAGGGCGTCGATATAGGCCAGATGTTCTTGGATCGCATCCGCATTGCGGGTGCGTTCATCTGCCTTATTCCACTGAAAATGATAGTGAAACACCAGAGAGATGACCTTTTGGAACTCTTTGACAAAGCGGTTCGTCACCACACTGTTGATCGCCTCGTGAAAGGTTTCGTCCAAGACAGAAAAGTCGTGATAGTCCCGATCGATCCGATCTAGCAGCGCCAGATGCGCCTGTTCCAACACGTCAAGCCGGGCCCAAATCGGATGATCAGGCGCAAGGGCCACCAGATGCTGAACCGAGTTTAGTTCCAGCACGGTGCGAAAGTCCGACAACTCTAACGCGTATTCCTTGGTAAAGCCGTGCAGCACCCAGCCACCGCGCGGCCGCCGCACGACGATCCCGAACCGCGACAAGGACGACAGGAATTCCTGCAAGGTATGCGGTGCGACACCAAACTCCTTGGCCAGTTGCGCCACGTTCAACGCCGTTCCCGGCGGCACGTCCATGCGCAGCACCCAATCAAGGAATCGCCCCTCCAGCTCTTCTATCGTCAGCAAGGTCGCTGGTTTTTCCAGACGATCCGCCGCACGCGTGCGCCGCTGGATCGCCTTTTCGCGGCCATCAAGCGCGATCAGCCCGATGTCGTCAAAGCGCGCAAGCACGCTGCGGATCACGGTGCGACTAACGCCAAGATCAGCCGCAAGCACGTTTTCAGACTGCAGCGTGCCGCCAATTTCCGTTTTATCGCATATCGTTAGCAGCTTGTTATGCGCTTCGATGAAACGTGTGTTGTTGCGTGCCATAGGTCAGTGGCCTTTCCGATCTGCGCCATCACCACTTGTTCTATAGCCTGTTCAAAAAGAATTAAAAACATTTGACGCGTCACTTCGTGCCTGCATATGTTTATTATTATAAAAAGCAATTATCGCCGCGGGAGGAGACGACAAAATGTCAGATGTGCAGGCCTCGCGGTCACGCCGCCTTCGCCTTGGCGGCGCGTCGCTGCACAAGCTGTCAGCCGTGGCGACGCTGGTTTTGTTGATCGTGGCGTTTTCGTTCACCAGCCCTGCGTTCTTTTCGCTCAACAACGGCCTGACCGTTTTGCTGCAAACCGCCGTGATCGGACTGCTGGCAATTGGCATGACGATGGTCATCATCACGGGCGGCATCGACCTTAGCGTGGGGTCCGTGCTGGCCCTGTCGGGGGTTGTGACCGGGCTGGCGATCAAGGCGGGGATGCCCGTGATACCCGGCATGGGGCTGGGCATTGTGACGGGTGCGGCCTGCGGCGCGATCAATGGGCTGATCATCACCAAGATGCGGATCACGCCCTTTGTGGCGACCCTTGGCATGATGATGATCGCCCGCGGCCTTGCGCTGCAACTGACAGGCGCCGCCCCGATCAGCCGTCTGGGCGACAGCTTTGGGCAGTTGGGGAACGGCTCGTTCTTTCGCGTTGTTGAAATGCAGGCCAACGGCTTTCCCAAGGTGATCTTTCCCGGCATCCCCTACCCTGCCGTGCTGCTGTTGGTCGTCGCACTCTTGGGGGCCTACATCCTGTCGCGCCGCCAAATCGGGCGGCATATTCTGTCCGTCGGATCGCACGAAGAGGCCGCCCGCCTGTCCGGCGTCAACGTCACCCGCACAAAGGTCTGGGCCTACACCGCATCAGGTGCGCTGGCCGGTCTGGCAGGCATGGTTTTGACGTCCCGCCTTGTCACCGTCCAGCCGAACGAGGGCGTCATGTACGAACTTGACGCCATCGCAGCCGCCGTCATTGGCGGCGCGTCATTGATGGGCGGCGTCGGCAGCATTTTTGGCAGCATGATCGGCGCATTCATCATCGGTGTGCTGCGCAACGGGCTGAACATGGCCGGCACCAGCGCCTTTATCCAACAAATTATCATCGGGATCGTGGTGATCGGGGCGGTCTATATCGACCAGATCCGCAACCGCAACTGAACGCCCGACATCAGCTTCATCAGGGAGGAAACCATGAAGAACATCGTCACCGCAGCACTCACCACCGGGATCATCGGGCTTACCGCATCAGCCGCGACCGCCGGTGAAATCGCCGTTATCGTAAAGACGACAAATTCCAACTTTTGGCAAAATGTCAGCAAAGGCGCCGACGCGGCCATCGCAGGGCAAAGCGCGCATACCGTCAGCTTTAACGGCCCGGCGTCTGAATCTGCCGTCGCCGATCAAGTCTCGCTGGTGGAAAACGCCATCAATCGCGGCGTGTCCGCCATCGTCTTGGCCCCCTCCGACCCAGAGGCATTGGCCCCCGTCGTCAAACGCGCCTTCGAGGCTGGCATCCCCGTCGCAATCATCGACAGCATGTTGGCTGCGGGCAACGAGGCCTATTACCAAACCTTCCTGTCCACGGATAACTGCGCCGCAGGCGAGCTGGCCGCGCAAACCATGATCGACGCCGCAGGCAGCACCGGCAAGGTCGCCGTGATGTCCTATGTCGCGGGTGTCGGGTCCGAAATCGGCCGCGTCGGCTGTTTCAGCGACTACCTCGCCAAAAACTCTGACCTTGAAATCGTCGGACCGTTCTATTCGCAGTCGCAAATGGCGACGGCGCTGAACCAGACCACGGACATTCTGGCCGCAAACACCGATCTGGTCGGCATCTTTGGCGCGAACGAGCCCACAGCGATCGGCATGGGCCGCGCCATCGAACAGGCTGGCAAAGCGGGCCAGCTGACGGCGATTGGTTTTGACGGCAATGCCGACCTGCAAGACATGGTGAAAAGCGGCACCTTGCTGGCGACCGCTGTGCAAGGTTCGTTCCAGATGGGCGAACTTGGCGTGCAGGCCGTCATGGGCGTTCTGGCCGGCGAGACGATCGAGACGTTCATCGACACCGGCGTCGTGATGGTCACCAAGGACAATATCGACAGCCCAGTGGCGCAAAACGTCCTTTACTAAACCCCTCCCGGCCAGCGCGCACCTCGCGCTGGCCACTCTTTGCGCCAGTAGGTCCCCCATGTTCGACACCCCCGCACCGCCGACCCCATTGGTTGAAATGTCCGGCATTTCCAAACGCTTCGGCGGGCTGCACGCCGTAACCGACGTCAGCCTTGACCTGTACCCGGGCGAGGTGGTGGGCGTTCTGGGCCATAACGGCGCGGGCAAATCCTGCCTGATGCGCATTCTATCGGGCGCGATGACGGCCAGCGATGGGCAAATTACCGTGGCCGGCAAACCTGTGACATTGAACTCTCCGCAGGATGCCCGCAACTGCGGGATCGAGACGATTTATCAAACCCTCGCCTTGGCCAATCACCTCGATGCCGCCGCAAATCTGTTTCTGGGCCGAGAGCTGAAAACGCGCTTTGGCAATCTGGACGACGCCCGCATGTTCGCCCATGCGCAAGAGGCTTTGCGCCAACTGAACCCGCATTTCACGAACCTGAAGGACCCCGTATCGCGCCTGTCCGGCGGCCAGCGGCAGGTCATCGCGATTGCACGTGTAATCTATTTTCAGGCGAAAGTGTTGATCATGGACGAGCCGACTGCAGCGCTTGGCCCATCTGAAACCGCCATGGTCGCCGACCTTACCCTGCGCCTTAAGGCCGAAGGGATCGGGATATTTCTAATCAGCCACGACATGCACGACGTCTTTGACCTGTGTGACCGCGTGATGGTGATGAACAAAGGCCGCAACGTTGGATCCTTTCGGATCGACGACGTGAACAAAGACGACATCCTAAGCTTAATCATCAAAGGCACATTGCCCGATGACTGGACCCCGCGAGGCGGCAAATGACGGGACCCACTATGAAAGTCGGCGTCATCAACGCCCCCGGCACGTTCGACGTGCAAACGCGCCCATTGCCCCAGTCCGCGCCGGACGGTTGGGTTCTGATCGACATTTGCGCGGCCGGTATATGCGGCACAGACTATCACATCTTTGAAGGCAAACACCCTTTCCTGAATTACCCGCGTGTCATCGGACACGAACTTAGCGGCCGCGTTGTCCAAGACGGCAACGGCTGGACCAAAGGCGATCTTGTCGTTGTGAACCCCTATCTGTCCTGCGGCACCTGCCGCGCATGCAAGCGGGGCAAGCCGAACTGCTGCTATAATATTCAGGTGCTTGGCGTGCACCGCGACGGCGGTCTGGCCACACGCTTGGCCGTGCCATCCGCCAACCTTTACGCCGCTGACGGGCTATCGCCGCAGCAGGCCGCTATGGTCGAATTTCTGGCCATCGGCGCCCATGCTGTCAGGCGGTCAGACACCCGCGCCGGCGACCGTGTGCTTGTCACCGGCGCAGGCCCTATCGGCATTGGCGCTGCACTTTTTGCGCGGCTCGCGGGGGCGGACGTCGCTTTGCTAGACCTTAGCCCGGACCGACTGCGCATGGCGCAGGATCGGTTCGGCTTTGACACCGCCTTCGCCTCGCTTGATGCGGCAATCGCTGCGACCCAAGGCGAAGGTTATGACGTGGTTTTCGACGCCACCGGCCATGGCGGCGCGATTGAATCCGGCTTTGCCGCTGTCGCCCATGGTGGGTCTTACACGCTTGTAAGCGTTGTGAAAAATGACATCACATTCCACGATCCCGACTTCCATAAAAAGGAAATGCGCCTGATCGGCAGTCGCAACGCGCTGCGGGATGACTTCGATTGGGTGATGGCCGCGTTCCGGCGCGGCGACATCGACGCAGACGCCCTGTGTTCAGATCAACTGAGCCTTGATGCATTCGCCGCAAAGTTCAGCAATCTGGCCGCAGATCGGTCGACCCTGATCAAGGTCATCGTCCAGATGGAAGGGTAAAATCGCCCTACGGCGTCCGGTAGGGTTTCCCCTTTACCCGTCGCAGGGGGATTGACGATTCAATCGACGACACTCCCGTCACGCGGGTCAGGCGTTCAGTCAGGAAACGTTCGAAATCCTTCAGGTCTGACGTCACAATCCGCATCAGATAATCGCGGTTTCCGGTCATCAGCCAGCAATCCACCACCTCTTCAAAGGCAGAGATTTCAGCCTCGAACGACGCAAGCGCCTTGTCGATTTGCCGGTCAAGCTGCACCGACACGAACACGGTCACATCAAACCCCAGCGCCGCCTCGTCAAAGCGGGCATTGTAGCCGGTGATCACGCCTGACGCTTCCAGCGCCTTGACCCGGCGCGCGGTCGGCGTGGGGCTAAGCCCGACAGCATCGCCAAGGTCATTCATGCTGATGCGCCCATCCGCAGCAAGCCGGCGAACGATTCGTTTATCAATTTCATCCATAGCAGCGAAATACGCTAATATTTGCTAAAAACGCGAGCTTTTTCGGCGCAAATACGCCCCCACGTAGTGAATTTGCAGGAACCTACGCGCAAAATGCGATTAGACTCACCTAGTATAGCGCAACACCGCTCAAGAGGCATTTATGATCGACCTGAAAACCGTGGAACAACGGCTGCTGTGGCTGTCGCATTGGATGATCCACAACGCCAACCACATCCGCCCCAAGGCGGACGGGATCAAGGTGGGCGGGCATCAGGCCTCGTCCGCGTCGATGGTGTCGATGATGACGGCGCTCTATTTTTCGGTCTTGCGGCCACAAGACCGCGTCGCCGTCAAACCCCATGCCTCTCCGATTTTTCATGCGATGCAGTATCTGATGGGCAACCTCAGCCGCGAAAAGATGGAAAACTTCCGCGGCCTTGGCGGCGTGCAAAGCTATCCGTCCCGCACCAAGGACGTGGACGACGTGGATTTTTCCACCGGCTCTGTCGGTCTGGGCGTCGCGATCACATCCTTTGCGTCGATGGTTCAGGACTACGTGCAGGCGAAAACATGGGGCAAGGAACTGCCGCTCGGCCGCATGGTCGCGCTGATGGGCGACGCGGAACTGGACGAAGGCAACATCTACGAATGTCTGCAAGAAGGCTGGAAAAACGACCTGCGCAACACCTGGTGGGTGATTGATTACAACCGCCAGTCCCTAGACGGGATCGTCCAAGAAGGCCTGTTCGAGCGGGCCGAAAAAGTGTTCGACGCCTTCGGCTGGGACGTCGTGCGCATCAAATACGGCCAGTTGCAACGCGCCGCCTTTGCCGAACCCGGCGGGCAAAAGCTGCAAGACTGGATCGATAACTGTCCCAACCAGCTTTACGCCGCGCTGACCTATATGGGTGGACGCGTATGGCGCAAACACCTGATGGATGACTTGGGCGACCAAGGCGACGTCACCGCCCTGCTGAACGCGCGCAGCGATACGGAACTGGCGGCCTTGATGGAAAACCTCGGCGGCAATTGCGTCGACACCATGGCCCAGACCTTTGCCGCCATCGATCACGACCGCCCGGTTTGCTTTCTAGCCTATACGATCAAAGGCTGGGGCACGCCGATTGCGGGGCACAAAGACAACCACGGCGGCCTGATGACCAAGGCGCAAATGGCCGATTGGCAGGTGCATATGGGCGTGCCCGAAGGGGCCGAATGGGACCGCTTCGCCACCATTGGCGATGCGTCCGCATTCCAAGCAGACCTGAACGCCGTGCCGTTTTTCGCCAAAGGCCCGCGCCGGTTTTCCGATGATGTGCTCAGCGTGCCCAAGATCGAAATCGCAAGCGAGCGTGAAATCTCGACCCAGATGGGCTTTGGCAAAATTCTGGACGATCTATCCAAAGGCGACAGCGATCTGGCCAGTAGGATCGTCACGACATCGCCGGACGTCACCGGCACAACAAGCCTTGGGGCTTGGGTCAATCGGCGCAAACTGTTTGCCCGCACCGCCCGACCTGACACCTTTAAGGATCACAAAATCGCTTCGACCGCCAAATGGGAATTCGCACCAGACGGTCAGCACATCGAACTGGGCATCGCAGAGATGAACTTGATGCTGCTGCTGGGCGCGGCAGGCCTGTCGCATTCCCTGTTTGGCAAACGCCTGATCCCCATTGGCACGGTCTATGACCCGTTCGTGTCACGCGGCCTCGATGCATTGAACTACGCCTGCTACCAAGACGCCCGCTTTATGCTGGTCGGCACCCCGTCCGGCGTCACGCTGGCCCCCGAAGGCGGGGCGCATCAGTCGATTGCATCGCCTCTGATCGGCATGTCCCAAGACGGGCTTGCCGCGTTCGAGCCTGCTTTCGTGGACGAACTTGCGGTCATTATGGAATGGGCGTTCGATTACATGCAGCGTGACGGCGGCGGCGATCCGGACGAGCGGACATGGCTGCGCGATGAAACCGGTGGCTCTGTCTATCTGCGGCTGACGACAAACCCGATTGAACAGCCCGGCAAACGGGTCGACGACGCCTTTCGCCAAGGCGCGATTGATGGTGCCTATTGGCTGCGCAAACCCGGTCCCAATTGCGACGTCGTGATCGCGTATCAAGGGGCCGTCGCACCCGAAGCCATCGCAGCAGCCGGCATGATTGGCGGAACCCGGCGCGATGTCGGCGTCTTGGCCGTCACATCCGCAGACCGCCTGAACGCAGGCTGGACCGCCGCGCAACGCGAACGCGCGCGCGGGCACGCCGGGGCGCGCAGCCATGTTGAAACGCTGCTTGATACGCTGCCGAGCACCTGCACGATCGTCACCGTGATCGACGGCCACCCTGCGACATTGTCGTGGCTGGGATCGGTTTGCGGGCATAAAACCATCCCGCTGGGCGTCGAACATTTCGGCCAAACCGGCACCATTGACGACCTGTACCGCCACTTCCGCATTGATCGCACCGCCATTGCCGACACGGTGCGCGCGCTGACGATTGGCAACCGCTCTGCCTAACCTGCTGCGCTGCGGCAAGGCACCCATCATCCGCCTTGCCGCAGCCCACTTTGGTTTTCCGCCCCACTTTGTACGACTGGCGCTTTACGCCTTCGCAAAATAACGCCACTCTTGCCGCAGCATCCATCGGTGCACTCAACACGCAGGCGGCACCCCGCGCGGGTGCGCAAGGCCGCGACCAACGGGGAACATTCAATGCAGATTTTCAAAACCGCAGCGCTGACGGCCGCGATTGCCTTTGGGCTGACGACGACTGCCCACGCGCAAGAACTGACCTTTTTCACAATCGGGACCGGCGGCACAGCAGCGACCTATTACCCAGTCGGCGGCGTCATCGCGAACGCCATTTCCAGCCCTCCGGGCTCTCGTGCGTGCGATGAAGGCGGCAGCTGCGGCGTGCCCGGCTTGATCGCCTCTGCCGTGTCATCGCGCGGATCGGTCGACAACGTGAACGCCATCAACTCTGGCCTGCGCAACTCTGGCTTTGCCCAGTCGGACGTCGCCTATTGGGCCTATACCGGCACCGGCACGATGGACGGTCAAGCGCCTGCGGAAAAGCTGCGCGCCATTGCCGCCCTGTTTCCAGAGCACATCCATCTGGTTGTCATGGCCGATAGCGGCATCAACTCTGTCGCCGATCTTGCAGGCAAGCGCGTATCTTTGGACGAGCCGGGTTCCGGCACTTACGTCGACGCCAACCTGATTCTGTCCGCTTACGGCCTGTCCAGCGACACCGTCACCGCCGAGGCGCTGAAGCCTGACGCCGCAAGCGATGCGCTGCGCAACGGCCAGATTGACGCTTTCTTCTTTGTGGGCGGCTACCCCACTGGCGCAATCGTCGAACTGGCCTCGGCTGTTGACATCAAACTGGTGCCAATCGACGGCGACGGCGCGGCAAAGCTGACCGAAGAATTCGGCTTCTTCTCGTCCTCTGACATCCCCGACACCGCCTATGAAGGCGTGGCAAACACCACGACTGTGGCCGTCGGCGCGCAGTGGATCACCTCTTCTGACGAAGACGAAGAGCTGGTTTATCAGATCACAAAAGCCCTGTGGAACGACAACACCCGCACCCTGCTGGACGTCGGCCATGCTAAGGGCGCGTCGATCAACAAAGAAACAGCACTTGATGGCATCGGCATCCCGCTGCATGCGGGCGCAGAGCGGTTCTACCGCGAAGCCGGCCTGCTGCAGTAAGGCTCGTTTTTAACTTTGGTGGTGCGCGTCCTCGCGCATCACCCGCCGCTTGACCAAAGCAGGCATGACCCAAGGATAGCGGATGCAAACCAGCGAACTAAGCGCGGCCGAACTGGCCGAGATCGAGCGTAAATACGACCCGGAAACGGCCTTTCGCAGCACCGGCCCGCAACTGGCCTTTGCCGTATCGTTCCTGCTGGTCGCGATGTCGGTCTATCATTTCTACGCCGCTGGCTTTGCCCTGATCCCTGAACTGATGCACCGCGGCATCCATATCTCATTCGTGCTGTCGCTGGTGTTTATCTTATTTGGCTGGCGCAAGGCCCCGGCAACCGACATGGCCCCGCCCGCGTGGTGGCGGTTCCAAGGCGTACCTTACCTTGACCTGCTCTGGTCCCTGCTCGCCGTTGCTGCGGCCATGTATCTGCCGCTGCTGCCGCCTGAAATTGTGGCCCAGCGGGTCGGCAACCCCAGCCAGCTTGATATCTTCATGGGCACCGCCCTGCTGCTGCTCACGCTAGAGGCCGCGCGCCGGTCGATCGGACCCACCCTGCCCATCATCGGCATCGTGTTCATTCTGTTCGCGATCTTCGGCCCCTACGCGCCCGGCGCGTTAAAGCACGGCGGCACAAGCTGGCTCGGGCTGATCAACCACCTGTATATGACGAACCAAGGCATCTACGGTATCGCCATCGGTGTGATGGCGAAGTACGTCTTTTTGTTCATCCTGTTCGGCGTCCTCGCCACCCGCATCGGTTTGGGGCAATTGTTCATCGACCTCGCCATGGTCATCGCTGGCCGCTATGCGGGCGGCCCGGCCAAGGTCGCGATCTTTTCCTCCGCCTTCATGGGCACGATTTCCGGCTCTTCCATCGCCAACACGGTCACGACCGGCGCGCTGACGATCCCCGCCATGAAAAAGGTCGGCTATCCCAGCCACTTCGCCGCCGCAGTAGAGGCGACATCGTCGACCGGCGGCCAAATCACGCCGCCCATCTTGGGTGCCGCGGCCTTTATCATGGTTGAATACCTTGAAATCCCGCTGCGCGACGTGCTCGCCGCAGCCCTCTTTCCCGCGTTGCTGCACTATTTCGGCATCTTCATCATGGTCCACCTCGAGGCAAAGCGCCTTGGCCTGCGCGGCCTCAGCGCGGCAGAAATGCCAAAGCTGGGCTTGGTGCTGAAACAGCATTGGCTGTCGGTGATCCCGCTGATCATCCTTGTTTACATGATCCTGTCCGGCCGCACCCCCGACTACGCCGCCGTCTATGGCATCATCGCTTGCGTGGTCGTTGGCCTGCTGAACCCTGTGAACCGGTTGACGCTGATTGATTTGTGGAACGCGCTGGCCTCCGGCGCAAAGAACACGCTGGCGGTCGGCGCGGCCGCCGCCGTTGTCGGCATCGTCGTCGGCGTGGTCACACTGACCGGGGTCGGCTTTCGTCTGGGCTATGTCGTCGTGCAAACCGCCACCGACATGGGCGCCATGATCGGGTCGATCTGGCCGTTCTCCTTCGCCTCTGTCGCGCAGTGGTCGCTGTTCTTGTCGCTGGTCCTGATCGCCATGTCTTGCATCATCATGGGCGCCGGCATCCCCACAACGGCGACCTATATCATTCTTGTCGCCGTCGCCGCGCCCGCGCTGGCCGCCCAGCAGGTCCAGCCCATCGTGGCGCACTTCTTTGTCTTCTATTACGGCGTGCTTGCGGACATCACGCCCCCTGTCGCCCTCGCGGCTTATGCGGCGGCGGGCATCGCCGGATCGAACCCGTTCCAAACCGGCAATACCGCATTCCGGCTGGGGATTGCCAAGGCGTTGGTCCCCTTCGTCTTCGTCTACTCGCCCTCCCTTTTGCTGGTCGCAGACGGCTTCACCTGGCCCGCGTTTTTCGTGACCTTGGCCGGGGCAATGATGGGGATCGCCAGCCTTGGCGTCGCCTTTTCCGGCTATCTGCTGGCCCCATTGCGTCGCTGGGAAAGGTGGTGGATCGCGGCCGTGTCGATGCTGTTTATCGCGCCGGGGCTTAAGACGATGGCGGTCGCCGTCGTTCTGATGGCACCTGTTCTGTACCTTCAGTTCGCCCGCAGGCGCAGCGAAACGGCAGTAGTCTAAGCGGTCATGGGCCTGACGTTTTCCGGTGCCGTCTGCGTAAACTGCGGCATCTGTGACAGGTGGGCGATCACGCGTTGGATCTTGGGCAGCCCGCCCAAATCCACGTCCCACCTTTGCGCGTTGTAAATCTGCGGAAACAGGCACAAATCCGCAAGCGACACGCGACCGCCCAGACAGGTTGGCCCGCCATCGATCAGGCGTTCCACAGCGACCAGACCGGGCGCGATGAATTCGCGCATCCAACCCTGCATGGTCAGGGTGCCCGCTGATTTTTCAACCGCAAACCGCGCCACGCGCAGGTTGCAAACCGGGTGGATTTCCATCGCAATCGCATAGGCGACGGCCCGCACCCGCGCCCGGTCCAGCGGATCGCTGGGCATCAGGCCAAGCGCCCGCGTCTCGTCCAGATATTCGACAATCGCCAGCGACTGAGTCAGATGCGCGCCGTCAATCTCTAGCACCGGCACCAACCCCTGCGGGTTCAGATCAAGGTGGCCACCGCCGCGCTGATCACCCCGCAACAAATCAACCCCCTGCCCCCGCCAATCAATGCCCGCAAACGCCAACGCAATCCGCACCCGGTAACTCGCAGTCGAGCGCCAGTAATCGTGAAGCGTGACGGTCATCAAAGCGCCTGCAAGAGTTGTTTTAGGATACGCTGCAGCACCGCATGATCCTCCATCAGGGTCTGCTCTAGCGCGGTGCTGTGATCTTTTGCGATTGGCACGATCTGCCGCAGCAGGTCTGCGCCTTTGTCGGTCAGCGCTAGTTTGATCAACCGCCGGTCTGCTAAATCGACGGTTTTGCTGACATAGCCCTTTGCGACCAGCCGGCTTGCCGCGCGGCTTGCCTTGGACTTTTCCAGACCGACACGCTGCTCGATATCCCTGACCGACGCATCGCTAACATAGCCCACATTCACCAAAATCCGCCATTCCGCGATCGAGATTCCGAACCGCGATTGATAGCCCGCCGCCAGTTGCGCCGACAGCTTTTGTGCTGTGGCTGCAAGCAGATAGGGCACGAACCCATCCAGATCAAAGGGGGGTAAGTCATGCGTCATCCGCGCGCTCCTGCCTTGGACCTGCGGCTTGGGATTGGTAAGTGGCTCGCCGGGATTAATCGTTGCATATGCAATAAATAGTTTGACTTCATTGCGATTGCAACAAATATTGCCCCCAAACCGGGCCAGACCAATCGGGAGTGAAAACGTGCAGACACCTTCGACAGACAGAACCTTGACCACGGATGCAGGGACCAAGGGGGTCACCCCCGGCTACATGCCCGGCTTTGGCAACGATTTCGAAACCGAAGCCCTGCCCGGCGCTTTACCGCGCGGCATGAACAGCCCTCAGAAATGCGCCTATGGCCTGTACGGCGAACAGCTCACCGGCACCGCCTTTACCGCGCCGAGCCACCAGAACGAGCGGACATGGTGCTACCGGATCCGCCCGTCGGTGAAACACGTGTCCCGCTTTTCGCGCATCGACGTGCCCTACTGGAAATCCGCCCCCCATGTGCTGGACGACATCACGTCCCTTGGCCAATATCGCTGGGACCCCGTGCCGCACAGCGACGCCGATCTGACGTGGATTGACGGCATGCACACCATGACCACGGCGGGGGACGTTTACACGCAGGTCGGCATGGCGATGCATGTCTACCTTGTCACCGCCTCGATGACGGATGAATATTTCTTCTCTGCCGACAGCGAACTGCTGGTCGTGCCTCAAGAGGGCCGCCTGCGGTTCTGCACCGAACTTGGCGTGATCGAGGTCGCGCCAAAGGAAATCGCCATCCTTCCGCGCGGCCTTGTCTATCGCGTCGAACTACTCGACGGGCCAGCGCGCGGCTTTGTGTGCGAAAACTATGGGCAAAAGCTGGAATTGCCGGGGCGCGGGCCAATTGGTGCCAACTGCATGGCGAACCGCCGCGATTTCAAAACGCCCGTGGCCGCTTTTGAAGACCGCGACGCCCATTCGCGCGTGGTGATCAAATGGCAGGGCCAATTCCACGAAACCTTTATCGACCACTCCCCCCTTGATGTGGTCGCGTGGCACGGAAATTACGCGCCCTGCAAATATGACCTGCGCGATTACTGCCCCATTGGCGCAATCCTCTTTGACCATCCCGACCCGTCGATCTTTACGGTTCTGACCGCGCCCTCTGGCGTGCCCGGAACCGCTAACATCGACTTTGTCCTGTTCAAAGAGCGGTGGATGACAGCGGAAAACACCTTCCGCCCGCCATGGTATCATAAGAACGTCATGTCGGAACTGATGGGCAATATTTACGGGCAATACGACGCTAAGCCCAACGGCTTTGCGCCCGGCGGGATCAGCCTGCACAACATGATGCTGCCGCATGGCCCTGACAACGTTGCCTTTGAAAAGGCCAGCAATGCGGACCTCGGGCCAGAAAAGCTCGATAACACTATGTCCTTCATGTTCGAAACCCGCTTCCCCCAGCACCTGACCGAATACGCCGCCAAACAAGCGCCTTTGCAGGACGATTACATCCATTGCTGGGACGGGATCGAAAAGCATTTTGACGGCACGCCCGAAGGCAATTGGGGAAAATAGGGCGATACCGCCCGCCCCAATCACACCCGCCCCAAACGCTCGCGAACGGAAGAATACATGACCCTGAAACGCTCTTGGATCGACAGCGCAAATAGCGCCGAAACCGATTTCCCCCTGAACAACCTGCCCTACGGCGTCTTTTCCGTGCCGGGCAAGGTGCCGTGCTGCGGTGTCGCCATCGGGGACGCGATCTTTGACGTCGCAACTGCCGAAGCGTCCGGCCTAATCACCCTGCAAGGCGGCCCCTATCTGCAACACGGCACATGGAACCCGTTGATGGCGGCAGGGCCCGTCGTCTGGGCCGACCTGCGCGCGCAGCTGACCACCCTGCTGGCCGCGGACAATGCTGACACCGACGGCCTGCAAAATCTGCTGGTCCAACAAGCGGACGCACAGCTGCACATGCCCTTTACCGTCGCGGAATATACCGATTTCTACGCGTCCAAGGATCATGCGACCAACGTCGGCACCATGTTCCGGGGCGCAGAAAACGCGCTGCCGCCGAACTGGCTGTCGATCCCGATTGGTTATAACGGGCGCGCGTCATCGGTCGTCGTATCAGGCACCGACATTACCCGCCCCTGCGGCCAGCTTAAGGCGCCGGACGCCGACCTGCCGCACTTTGGTCCCTGCGCCCGCTTCGATATCGAACTGGAACTGGGCGCAATCGTCGGCACGCCGTCGCAGGGCATGCAATCCGTCGATGCCGCGGACGCGATGATCTTTGGCTATGTCCTGCTGAACGACTGGTCCGCGCGCGATATTCAGGCCTGGGAATACCAGCCGCTTGGCCCATTTCAGGCCAAAGCGACCGCGACCACGATCAGCCCTTGGATCGTCACCGCAGAGGCCCTGCAAGATTTCCGCGCCCCCGCGCCGCAACGATCCCGCCCACTTTTGCCCTATCTGCGCGAAAGCGGCCCGATGCTTTACGACATCGATCTTAGCGTCGGGATGACACCCAAGGGCGGCGCAGAGACGATTATCGCCCGCACCAACGCCAACCAGATGTACTACTCTGCCGCGCAGCAGCTTTGCCACCACACCACAAGCGGCTGCGCGATGCGCACCGGGGATTTGCTGGGGTCTGGCACGATCTCTGGGCCTGAAAAAAACATGCGCGGCTCGCTGCTGGAACTCAGCTGGGGCGGCAAAGACCCTTTGAACCTAAGCGGCGCAGAGCAGCGCAGCTTTATCGAAGATGGCGACACCATGACCCTTTACGGCGCAGCCTTAGGCGCAGGTTTTCGCGTCGGCTTTGGCGCGTGCACAGGCACGTTGCTGCCCGCAAAGCCCCTGCCCGACTGGGCCACCACCTAATCCGCACATAGCAAACGACACTTACCAAGGATATTGACCATGGCTAAAGCATTCGCCTCGCAAGGGGATATGGCAGACAAGAAAATCAGCTTCACGAAAGTGGGCGATGGCCTTTACGCTTTCACCGCCGAAGGTGATCCAAATACCGGCGTCATCATCGGCGACGACAGCGTCATGATCGTCGAGGCGCAAGCAACCCCGCGCCTTGCGCGCAAGGTGATCGACTGCGTGCGCACGGTGACCGACAAGCCGATCAGCCATGTCGTCCTGACCCACTATCACGCCGTCCGCGTGCTGGGTGCCTCGGCCTACGGTGCCAAAGAGATCATCATGTCGGACACCGCCGCCGCCATGGTCGAAGAGCGCGGCCAAGAAGACTGGGACAGCGAATTTGACCGCTTCCCGCGCCTGTTTCAGGGACACGAGGAAATCCCCGGCCTGACGCGCCCCACCACCACCTTTTCCGACAAAATGACGGTTTATCTGGGCAAACGCCGGGTCGACATTATGAAACTTGGCCGCGCCCATACCGCCGGCGACGCCGTGATCTGGGTCCCCGATCAAGAGGTGATGTTCACCGGCGATATCGTCGAATACCACTCGGCCTGCTACTGCGGGGACGGTCACTTTGGCGATTGGGGCGCGACCCTTGATGCCATCGCAAGCTATGCGCCGAAATCCATTGCGCCCGGACGCGGCGACGCGCTGATCGGCGAAGACATGGTCGCAAAGGCGCTGGCCGCGACCGCTGATTTCGTCAACAGCACCTACGCCCCGGTCGCCCGCATCGTCGCCCGCGGCGGCACGCTCAAAGAAGCGTGGGCCGCCGTGCGCGAAGCCTGTGATCCAAAGTTTTCCGACTATGCGATCTACGAACACTGCCTGCCCTTCAACGTCGCCCGCGCCTTTGACGAAGCCAAAGGCATCGACACCCCGCGGATCTGGACCGCCGCGCGCGACAAGGAAATGTGGACCGCCCTGCAAAGCTGATTTGCGGCGGCCCACATCCAATTCGCCTGCGTGTGAGGGGCACGCAGGCACAAGACCATTCGGGAGGAGAACCGATGTTGCAAGATCGCTATTCACTGGCGTTCAAGCTGTATCCTTACGCGCGCAGCGCCGATCAGGATGCAGCCACGCCCACGCGCCACAAGGTCGCCGTGATCGGTGCCGGACCTGTTGGCTTGGCCACCGCCCTTGATCTGGGCCGCCAGGGCATCGATGTCGTCCTTCTGGACGATCACGAAGGCGTCGGCAAAGGCAGCCGCGCGATTTGCTTTGCCAAGCGGACGCTAGAAATCACCGACCGCTACGGTGCAAGCGCGCCTATTTTGGACAAGGGCGTGATCTGGAACCTTGGCAAGGTGTTCTATGACGACCGGCAGCTCTTTGAATTCAACCTGCTACCCGAAGCCGGGCACAAGCACCCCGCCTTTATCAATCTCCAGCAGCCCTACTTTGAAAAGTTCCTGTTCGAACAGATCACGGCAGAAATCGCATCTGGCGCCCCCATCGACGTGCGCGGCAAGAACCGCGTTGATGCGGTGCGCCCCGCTGATGACCATGTCGCGCTGGATGTAATGACGCCGGACGGCAGCTATACGATCACCGCCGATTATGTCGTGGCCTGCGACGGCGCGAACTCTCCGGTCCGCGCGATGCTGGAACTGGATTTCGACGGGCGCGTGTTTCAGGACAGCTTCTTGATTGCCGACATTCGGATGACATCGAAATCCTTCCCGACAGAGCGTTGGTTCTGGTTCGATCCGCACTTCAAATCCGGCGCATCAACCTTGCTGCACAAACAGCCCGACGACGTCTGGCGGGTCGATTTCCAAATCGGCTGGGACGTGGACCGCAAAGAAGAGCTGAAAGAGCATAACGTCCGCCGCCGCCTTGACGCGATGCTGGGGGCGGATGTGGTTTACGACATCGTCTGGTCATCCATCTACACCTTTCAATGTCGGCGCATGGACAGCTTTCGCCATGGCCGCGTTCTGTTTGCCGGCGACGCGGCGCATCAGGTATCGCCTTTCGGCGCACGCGGCGCGAATTCCGGCCTGCAAGATGTGGACAATTTGGGCTGGAAACTCGGATTAGTTTTGCAAGGCAAGGCACCGGATGCCTTGCTGGATAGCTATGATGTCGAACGGGCCTACGGCGCCGATGAAAACATCCTCAACTCCACCCGCGCGACCGATTTCATCACGCCAAAATCAGCCACCAGCCGCCTGTTCCGCAACGCAGTTCTGGATTTAGCCGAACATCACACCTTTGCCCGCCCGATCGTCAATTCGGGCCGCTTGTCGATGCCCTGCACCTACGACGACCTGCCCTTGAACGGCGCTGACGCCCTGCACGGCGGACCAGATCGCAGCCGCGTCGGCAGCCCCTGCCCCGATGCGCCTTTGGACTCCGGGTATCTGCTGGACCAGCTGGGCGGCGACTTTGTGCTGCTGGCCATCAACTGCGCGGTGCCCGCCGACATCACGGTAGACGGCATCACCCTGCGCACCGTGTCACTCTCAACCACTGCGGGCACGCCGGATGCGCTGACAGAACGCTATTTGGGCGCGGCACCAAGGGCCGTCTATCTGATCCGGCCCGACCAACATGTCGCCGCACGGTGGGATTGCTTTGACGCCGCCGCTGTCACCAACGCGCTACGCACCGCTTGCGCAAAGGAGCCCGCAAATGCCTGAGGCGAAATCCACCCTAATCCTGACACCCAACATCACCGCCCCCGATGACACATACGCCGCGCTGATCGATGCGCACGACGGCCTGACCGATGACCAAAGCGCCGCCCTGAATGCGCGCCTGATCCTGATCCTTTTCAATCACATCGGGGACCCCGCCGTACTGGCACAGGCGCTCCGCGTTGCATCGCAACCATCTCAACAGGAGGAGAGACCATGAAACTGACACATAAAGTCGCCCAGCTTTTGGGGGCCGCCGCATTCGGGATGACCATCCTCGCAGCGCCCGCCGCTATGGCTGATACGACGCTGGCGATGTCCAGCTGGCTGCCCGCACGCCACCCCATCGTGGTCAATGCGTTCAAACCATGGGCCCAGCAGGTCGAAGACGTCACCGAAGGCCGCGTGAAAATCCGCATTCTTGCAAAGCCGCTTGGCCCGCCCCCGGCGCATTTCGACATGGCCGCCGATGGCGTCGCTGACATCACTTATGGTCTGCATTCCTTTACTACCGACGACCGCTTTGTGCGTTCGCGCATCGGTCAGTTTTCCTTCACCGGCGACGACGCCGCCAGCGGATCAACCGCGCTTTGGAACGTCTACGGCGGCATGCTAGACGCGCAGGCCGAACATGAAGGCGTCAAACTGCTTGGCCTTTTCGTGCACGGCCCGGGCATCTTTCATAACAACGTGCGCAAAATCGAAAGCGACGCTGACTTTGCCGGTCTGAAAATCCGCGTCCCCGGCGGCTACATCGCTGACATGATCTCTGACCTCGGCGCTGAAACGCTCTTTATGTCCACAGGAGAGATTTATGAAAAGCTGTCGCGGGGCGTCATCGACGGCGTCACCATCACTTACGAGGCGCTGACCGCCTACAAGCTGACGGAACACCTGAAATACTCCATGCGCGCGCCTGGTGGCTTCTATAACTCCACTTGGTTCTTCGTCATGAACGACGACAAATGGGCCGAGATTTCGGCCGAAGATCAAGCCGCGATCGAGGCGATCTCGGGCGAAGCCTTTGCCGCCCTCGTGGGTAACGCATGGAATGCGGCCGACGACGCCGCGCTGATCGCCATCGCCGACGCCGGGATACAGGTCTACGACACCCCTGCGGATGTGCTTGAAAAGATCAAAACAATCGCCGCCGGCTACGAATCCGAATGGGCCGACACCATCGCGGCGGACGGTTTCGACGGTAAGGCCGCATTGGCCGAACTGCGCGCACAAACCGGCGTGGAATACTGATCCATGGCGCGCCCGAACTTCCGTTTTTTCAGCGCAGGTGGCGGGACATCTGGTCAAGGCGCGTCCCTGCGCCGCGTGCTTGACGTCTCATTAGGGTTGGCCGCCAGCCTTGCTTTGGGCTGTCTGATCCTGATCACCTGCGTCGACGTTGTCGGGCGCTACATTTTTGATCGTCCCCTATCGGGGGCGTTCGAATTGACTGAAATGATTTTGGCAGCGCTGGTCTTTCTGGCGCTGCCACTCACAACCGAACGGCGCGAACATATCGAGGTTGATATCCTTGGCGCCCTGCTACCCGCGCGCACCAACCGGTGGCTTGTGGCGTTTGCGGGCCTCTTCTCGGCGGCGTTGCTGGCGACGCTGGCGTGGCGTCTTGGCGCCCATGCGCTTGGCGCGGCGCAAGACGGGGCCGTCACCAACGCCCTTTCCATCCCCTACGCACCCTTTGGTTTCCTCGCGAGCTTTTCTTGCCTCGTCAGCGCCGTCATCGCCCTTTTGCGCGGCGTCGTGCCACCGGACCACTGCGACGGTAAGGAGCCGTAAGATATGCTGATTTCTCTGCTCGGCTTTGCCGTCCTTCTGATTTTGATGTTCATGCGCGTCCCCATCGCCTTTGCCATGGCGGCGGTCGGCGGCATTGGTTTCGCGCTGATGCGCGGCTGGGGCCCTGCGTGGTCGATGACGGGCCAAGTCGCCTTTGACACCGCCCTGTCCTACAGCCTTTCGGTCATCCCGCTGTTCATCTTTATGGGCAATATTCTTGCCGTATCCGGCGTCGCGCACGGGCTTTACGCCGGGGCCGACCGCCTGTTCGGCCGCACCCGGGGCGGGTTGGCGATGGCGTCGGTCCTGTCCTGCGGCGGCTTTTCGGCGGTCTGCGGATCGTCACTCGCCACAGCCGCGACCATGTCCAAAGTCGCCATGCCGTCGATGCGCAAATTCGGCTACGATGATCGCCTCGCGACCGGATCCATCGCCGCAGGCGGCACCCTTGGCATCCTCATCCCGCCCTCGGTCATCTTGATCATTTACGGCCTGCTGACCGAAACAAATATCTCCAAACTGTTCATCGCGGGGATCATTCCCGGCATCCTTGGCGTGATCCTCTATCTTGCGGCCGTCAAACTCGCGGTCTGGCACAATCCCGCCTTGGCACCAGAGGTGACGCAAAGCCCGCCGATGTCCCGCACCGACGTCATCGGCGTCTTTGCCGTGCTTGGGCTGTTCGTCTTTATCATGGTCGGCATCTACGGCGGCATTTTCACCCCGACAGAGGCCGCAGGCATGGGCGCAGGCGCCTCAATCGTCATTGCGCTGGCGCTGCGGTCGATGGCGCTGACGGATTTCTTTGACGCCGCCTTTGACAGCATCCGCGCCACGGCCATGATCTTCGCCGTCATCATCGGTGCCGAGATTTTCACGAACTTCATCAACTTCGCAGGGCTGCCCGATGGGCTTTCGTCCTTCGTCATGAACAACGACCTGCCCGTCTGGGCCGTCATGATGGGCATCATGGTGATCTACCTGATCCTTGGCTGCGTGCTGGAAAGCCTGTCGATGATCCTGCTGACCGTGCCCGTCTTCTATCCGCTGATGTACGAGCTGCCCTTTACAAATCCGGCCCTTTTGGACCCGGAAAACGCGCTGATCTGGTTCGCAATCGTTGTCGTTGTCGCAACAGAAATCAGCCTGATCACACCGCCGGTGGGGATGAATGTCTTCGTACTCAAGGCCGTCCTGCGCGACGTCGAACTCTCGACGATCTTTAAAGGAGTCTTCCCGTTCTGGCTGGCCGACATCGTCCGCCTTGGTCTGCTGCTCAGCGTGCCTGCGCTGTCCCTCTGGCTTGTTGGTCAGATGTAGCCAGCCCGCTGACATCCGGCCAATCCCCCTTCCCCACGCAAAGGGCCCGCAAAATGACCGCGAAATCCTACATGTTCCACTCTGTCGCCCAAGCGATCGCCGATCATAAAGCCGCGACGATGTTCGGCCTGATGGGGGACGCCAATCTGTTCATGGTCGACCATTACGTGCGCCACTGCGCCGGCGATTTCGTCCCCGTCGCGTATGAGGGCAGCGCCGTTCTGATGGCGATGGCCTATGCCCACGTCACCGGCACCGTCGGCGTGGCCACCGTCACCCACGGCCCTGCCCTAACCAACTGCATCACCGCCCTGACCGAAGGCGTGCGCGGGCATATCCCTATCGTCTTGCTGGCAGGCGACACGCCGCAGATTGACCCGCACAACCTGCAAAACATCGACCAACGCGCTTTGGTCAATGTCACAGGCGCTGGCTTTGAACAAATCCGCGCGCCGCATACGGCGTCCTATGACGTCGCCCACGCCTTCTACCGCGCCCGCGTCGAACGGCGCCCTATCGTGCTCAACATGCCCGCCGATATGATGTGGCAGGAAATTGCGCATAAAACAGTGGTTTTCGCCCCTTATGACGCCCCCGCTTACGTCCCCGAAGGCGACGCCGTGGATCAGGCCATTGGTATGATCGCTTCCGCCAAGCGGCCGATCATCCTTGCGGGCGGCGGTGCCATTGATGCCCGCGATAGCCTGATCGCGCTATCCGAACGGCTCGAAGCACCCCTCGCGACCACGCTTAAGGCCAAGGGACTGTTCAACGGCCATCCGCATAACATGGACATTTTCGGCACGCTTAGCACACCTGCCGCCTATGATCTGATCGCCAAAAGCGACTGCATCGTCAGCTTCGGGGCCAGCCTGCACCGGTTCACCACCGACAAAGGCGCGCTGATGAAAGACAAACGCATCATCCAGATCAACAACACTCCGCAAGAGGTCGCAAAGAACTTTCACCCCGATGCAGCCTTAATCGCTGATGCGCGGCTTACGGCGGACAATATCCTGTTCTGGCTGAACGAGGCTGAAATCCCCCCCAGCGGCTTTACCCGCGAACTTGACCTGAATGCCCTGACCGCGCACCCCCCTGCCCGCGGCAAAGACAAAAGCCTAGGCTATGTCGATTTCGTCTCTGCCTTGGAAAAGCTAGAGTCCGCCCTGCCAAAGGACCGCATTCTGACCACCGACGGCGGCCGTTTCATGACCGAAGTCTGGTGCCGCATTTCCGCCCCCGACCCGCGCAGCTTTATCGTCACCGCCAATTTCGGCTCTATCGGTCTTGGCCTGCAAGAGGCGATCGGCGCAGGCATCGCCGCGCCGGACCGCCCTGTCGTCGTGTTCACAGGCGACGGCGGCTTTATGATGGGCGGCATGAACGAATTTAATACCGCGGTGCGCCTGAAACAGAACCTGATCGTCATTCTGTGCAACGACTCTGCCTATGGCGCAGAGCATATTCAGTTCATTGACCGCGACATGGACCCCGGCCTTGCGATGTTCGAATGGCCCGATTTCGCCCAGATCGCGACTGCCCTTGGCGGCACAGGCATTGCCGTGACAAATGACGCCCAGCTTGCCGAATGCATTGACGTGATCCAGTCGCGCGATGCGCAAAACTGCGGACCATTGCTGATCGAATTGCGCATTGATCCCAACGATGTCCCCCGCATGCGGATTTGACCCGGATGCTAGCCACCGCAGATGCACCGCGCTATGACATTGACACAGATGCGCAATTCAGGATTGCTGCACACGCCTTATCTGGCCTGCGACTTTGATGGATATTCGCTTGATGCAAGACGACACCCCCGACCTAGAGGCCTTCTTCCCCTATCGTCTTGCTATCGCGGCGGAAAATTTCTCTCGTAATCTGCTAGATGTCTATGGCCGCGAATTCGGCCTTAGCCGCGAAGAATGGCGACTGATCTATCTGCTCGCCCGCGAGGAACAGATCACATCGCTAGAACTTAGCAACCGCACCACGCTTGACCGCGTGCAAGTCTCGCGCGCCTCGCAAAGGCTAGAGGATAAAGGGCTCATCACCCGCAGCGTCGCACCAGAAGACCGCCGCCTGAAACTCTACGCCTGCACCGATCAAGGCCGCGCCTTGTTCCAAGCGATCTTTCCAAAGGTCCAAGCCCGCACCAAAGAGGTGCTTGACCGCATGACCCCGGAAGGGCGCACAGCCTTGAATGACGGGCTAAAGGCTCTGTCCGACGCCATGAACGAACACCCAGTTTGATGCAGGACGCCTCCGGCGGATTAGCGCTGAGGCATCCAAAATAACGCGCTGTTCTTAAACGTCGATTTTGACGTTCCCTGCGCGCGCGCATAGGGTGCGGCCATGATGATCAGCGCCCCCCGTACGACCTTATCCTACCTTCATTGGCCCCTCGCCATCACCGCCCTTGGCCTATGCGCCGGGGCCTTGCTGGGCTGGCAAGCCGAAGGCACAATGTCAGGCGTTGCCAGCTATTTCCTGATCTGCGCCGTGCTTGCGGTGCTGGAAATATCGTTGTCGTTCGACAATGCGATTGTGAACGCGAACAAGCTGAAAAACATGACCCCGGTCTGGCGCCAACGCTTTCTGACCTGGGGCATTATCATCGCCGTCTTTGGCATGCGGATCATCTTTCCCCTGCTGATCGTCGTCATCGCCGCCAAAATCGGCCCCATCGCCGCGATCAAGCTCGCCGCCACTCAGCCCGATGACTACGCCCGCATCATGCAGGGCGCGCATTTGCCCATCGCAGCCTTCGGCGGCACGTTCTTGATGATGGTCGCCCTTGGCTTTTTCTGCGACCCGGACAAGGACGTGCATTGGTTCACGTGGGTAGAAAGCCGCCTTGCCGCCTCTGCATCCATCAAGGGGCTAGAGGTCGCTTTTGTCCTGATCCTGCTGATCGGCTTTTCGCGCATGCTGACGCCCGCGCAGTCTGACCTGTTCCTGCGCTCTGGCATCTATGGCCTGCTGACATTCCTGCTGGTCGACACCCTTGGCGCGATCCTTGACCGGCCCAGCACAGCGGTAAAAACCGCGGCCCAAGGCGGCCTTGGCGCGTTTCTCTACCTTGAAGTGCTCGACGCGTCGTTTTCCTTCGACGGCGTCATCGGCGCTTTCGCCCTCAGCCAGAACCTGTTTGTCATCGCCATCGGTCTAGGCATCGGCGCGATGTATGTGCGGGCCATGACGATCATGCTTGTGGAACGCGGCACCCTGTCGGAATACCGCTATTTGGAACACGGTGCCTTTTACGCAATCCTCGCGCTATCGGTCATCATGTTCATGCAAACCTTGGTCCACATCCCCGAAACCATCACCGGCCTTGGCGGCGCAGTGCTGATCGGTGTGGCCTTGCTGGCATCAATTCGGTGGAACCGGGCGAACCCGAACTAGGCGGCGGCCAAGATCGCCTTGATCTGATCCCCAAGAGAGATCGGATCGAACGGCTTCACGATCACATCCAGCGCACCCTTTTCAATCAGCTCGCGCCGCTCGTGCGGCTGCGCGCGGGCGGTCATGAAAATGATCGGGGTCGTCGCAAAGCCGGGCACTTCGCGGATCGCGGCCATCAATTGCACACCGCTCATCTTAGGCAGCATCATATCGAACAGCATCGCATCGGGCTTAAACTCTGGTGCCATGCGCAGCGCATCAGTGGCGTTTTCACACTGCAACAGTTCGAACCCGCCCGCCATTTCAATCGACATGGACGCAATTTCCAGAATATCGAGGTCGTCCTCGACATGCAGCAAGCGGATGATATCAGACGTCATTTAAGTTTTACCCCCGGCGGATCGGATCAGGTTGGCCGGTGTGGCCGTGTTGGTGGCCCTTGGGAACACCACAGTCACCGTCGTCCCCTGCCCTTCAACACTTGTTAATTCAACTGTGCCGTTATGACTCTCGATGATGCTCTTCACAATGCTCAATCCAAGGCCGGTGCCACCGGACCGCGCGCGCGCAGATTTGCCCACCTGTGTAAAGCGATCAAAGATCCGCTCGACCGCGCCAGACGGAATGCCCACGCCCCGATCCACAACACAAACCGCAAAGCTTTTCGGCCGGCGTTCGACGTTCACGTCAATCTGCGCCCCGGTCGATGAAAACTTGCACGCGTTGGAAATCAAGTTCGACAGAACTTGATGAATCCGGTCCGCGTCGAAATCCGCCCAAGCAGGCTCATCGTCGGTATTTAGATTGATCGACACATCAAACCGGCTGGCAAAGCCTTCATTCGCGGTCACCGCCTCTTTGACGGTCTGGACCAGATCGCGGCGGGCGATGTCATAATCCATCTGCCCGGCGGCCATCTTTTCCAGATCCAGAATATCGTTCACAATCAAAACCAACCGGTCCGCATTGCGATACGCGATATCCAGCAGATCGCTGGTCTTTTTCGTCACATCGCCCGCAGCCCCCGACCGGATCAGGCCAAGCGCGCCTTTGATCGACGTCAGCGGTGTGCGCAGCTCGTGACTGACCGTCGCGACCAACTCGTCCTTGGTACGGGCAATCGCCATCGATTCAGTTTGATCGCGCAGCACGACATACAATCGCGGCTCCATCCCGGCGGCTTCGATCAACTGAACTTCGGCCAGATAGGGTACGTCGTGATAGGTCGCAGGAAAGGAAAACTCTGTGATCTGTTTGGCCTTCAGCGCAGTAACCTGCCGCTGCACGGCCAAGCGGTCGTAGAGCATATCCACCGCAAAGATGCGGATCTCGGCCATTTGCAGGCGGTTCCAATTGAACAGCTTGGCCGCCGCGTCATTGGCGAAGACAAGGTTATATGTATCAAGGCAGACCATAAACAGCGGCTCTGACAACAGGTTCAAACTGGCCATCGCATCGCGCGCCGCAGTCGACACCTTTTGTGCGCTGATATCCGAATGCACGCGCAGACTGCCGCAATAGGTGCCAGACTTATCCATCTGCGGCACGCTGGTCATCCGGGTCCACAGCACCCGGCCATCCTTGCCAGTTATGCGTGTCTCGCCTGTCCATTTCTCGCCGCGCGCCATGGCGGCATCAACGGCCGCGTATGTTTCAGCATCCGCAACGTGGTGCAGCACACGCATCGGCTGACCCAGCAACGTGCCGCGTTCATAGCCGGTTAATTGCAGCAACCGTTCATTTGCAAAACTGATTTTCCCGTCCTGATCAGCGCGAAGCATAATGGCATGCGCTTCTAGCGCAGAGGCATCGACCGATGGCGCATCTGCCGCTTTATCAATGCGCCGCCAGATAAATGCAGCAATCAGTCCAGCGACAACAATGGCAAAGCTAAATCGGTCCAGCGGCCAAGCCCGCCAAACGATAACGGCCCCGCAGACTGCAATAAAATTCTGCAGCCCGAACCGTATATATTTTGTCAAATCTCGCATTGAAAAATTCCGGCGATAGAGGAGGTATCAAGTCAGCAAAAGTGAAGTCGTAGTTAATAATATATAAGTGCTCTACCTATGGTTTAAGGCAAGTTTATGGCTAGGCCGTGTGAAAGACGTGTCCGTTTTCAGAACCTTAACCCCGCAAAACCAATAGATTTTTACACCAAGCGTATGCGTAGCGATGGTTAACGTAAGGGTCAACCACGTCAGGCAACCCCAGCGAAACTCGGCTGCTTACGCCCTCTTTCCAGCAGTATTGCGCCGTCGCTGGTCAATTCCTCTGGCAAAGCAATGGGGCACGTAAAGTAGAAGGTCGTGCGCACATCAGGCTCGCTGTCGAACCCAATGGTGCCCCCCATCCGTTCCACAATCTGACGAGAGATATTCAGCCCCAGTCCCGTGCCACCCTTCTGCCGGGTGTCCGAACTGTCCGCTTGCGAAAACGCGCCAAAGATTCGGTCTCGAAACGCGTCAGGCACGCCGGGTCCGCGATCGGTGACATCGAACCGCACCATATCGTCCACCACCGAAATCTGCACCGCGATCGCCGTCTTTGGCGGTGCGAACTTGCAGGCGTTCGACAGCAGGTTGCTTAGCACCTGCGCAATGCGGTTTTCATCCGCCAAGACGTGTGCCCCGCCGGACATGTCGATCAACCTGAACGTCAGCGCACTTTTCAGCAGCAAGGGCCGATTGCTTTCCAATGCGACGGACACCAGATCGGTCGCCCCAATGCTATCGAGGTTAAAGTCCATCTTCCCGGCCGAGATTTTCTCGAGGTCCAGAATGTCGTTCACCAGGTTAATCAGCCGGTCCGTATTCACCGTGGCGATTTCCAGCAGCCGCGTGATCGGGCCGCTTGTGGCCTCGATCTTCTTCGTCCCCATCAAACCCAGCGCACCTTTGATCGACGTCAGCGGCGTGCGCAGTTCGTGGCTGATCGTGGCGATAAATTCGCTCTTGATCCGCGCGGCGCGCTTTTCGGTGGTGATGTCGTTGATCTGAACGATGTAAATTTCCATGGCCTGCGCCGGGTCAAACGCCCAAGACACCTTCACCAGCCCCCAACGCTCTTCGCCGTCGGCGCAGCAAATCAGATGCTCGCCCCGATAGGTTTCATGGGTGTCCCCCCGCAAAGCGGTGATCTCCTCCATGAAGCTGTCACGCTCGGTGGCCGCCAACATCAAGCTTAGATGCCCGCCGGTCAGTTTGTCTTCGGGATAGCCGGTGATCGCACTTAACGCGCCATTTGCCCGCAACATCGTGCCGTGACCATTCGTGATCGCCGTCCCGACCGGGGCGCGTTCAATCACAAGGTCCAGCAGCTCTTCGCCGTGCTTGATCGCCGTCTCTGCCGCGCGCAGCGCCGTGATATCCGTCTGCGCCCCGACAAGCCGCAAGGCGGTGCCGTCAGCGTCCCGTTCCACCACAACCGCGTCAGACCGCAGCCAGCGGTACGATCCATCCGCCATGCGCACCCGGAATTCCGACACAGACCGCGGCGTATTCCCCAGAATTGCATCGCGGTCCGCAGCCTGTAGCACGGGCAGATCGTCAGGATGCACCCGCGAAAAGAAATGCGCCTGCGTGTCGATATCGCTATCCAGCGGGATATTCATCAACCGCCGCCATGTCTCGGACACGACCGACTTGTTCTTGCGCAAATCGACGTCAAACACGCCAATCTCTGCACCTTGCAGCGCCAGGTTCCAACGCTCTTCGGTATCGGTCAGCGCTTGCAGCGACGTCGCCTCTTTGGTGATATCGCGCAGCAGGACGGACTGCACCCGCATCCCATTGCTGCGCCGCCACACCTTTGTCTGCATTTCCAGCTTGCAGACTTTCCCGTCGCGCATCGCATGCGCCGCGCAGGGCATGCCAGTTCCGTCGCAGGGCTCGTCCTCTATCACCAGCTCTGACAAAACGCGGCCCATCAGCTTTGCCTTCTCGATCCCCAAAATCGCACAACTCGCCGCATTGGCAGACCGCACGATGCCGTCGCTGTCCAACTGCATGACCCCAAAGACAGAGTTTTCGATCACAGCCCGGTTCTGCTGGGCCCGGTCCGACAGCGCCCGCGTTTTGCGTTCCACCAGCGCATTGATGTCGTTTTCCCGGTTCGTCAGCATGCGCAAATAACGCCAGACCAAAAAGCTCATGCTAAGCCCGGACAGCAGCACGATCAGCGGCAAATAGCTGGCATGTGCCTCTTTGAACGCGGCTGTCCCGCTCCAGCTGACTGTCCACGTCCGCCCGTAAACATCAATCGTCTGGGTGCGGGTGAAGGGCGAATTGACCGCAGGTTGACCGGCGCTAAAGATCGCGTTGCCCGCATCCTCCACCGTCACGGCGAAGGACCCGTTGCCGCTCGCGAACAGATCGTTCAATCCTTGATCCATCGTGAAGGGCGCATAGACCCAGCCGACATGGGACGCGATCCGCTCGGCCTTGGTGGCCGGGATCGGGCTATGGTCATAGATCGGCCGCAGCAGCAAAGCGCCAACCTTGCTATCTCTGCCTTGCACCAGATTGATAGGTGCCGTCACCTGCGGCAAGCCGCTATCACGCGACGTGATCGCCGCGATGCGGCGGTTGGCTTCGAAACTGATATCTAGCCCGCGCGCGGCGGCGTTGAGGGGCAGCGGTTCAATAAACCGAATAATCATCTTGTTCGTGCGTCCGGTGTTCGGATGCACAACCAGCTCTGGCTCTCCTCCTGCGCGAACATCGCTCATCAGGTCCAGCAACTCTGGCCCGTCCGTGGGTTGCACAAAGCCGAGCCCCAAGACGCCGGGCAGAGTCTTTTCAATGTCCAGCGCTTCGACATAAACCGCCCAGTCCTGCGCCGAGACAAAATCAGACGCCTCATAAAAAGCGGCCAGCGAGTTCAAACTCAGCAGATAGCTGTCCATGCGCATGGTCAGCGCATCCCGGCTGTCATTCACGATGGCTGAAAAGGTCTGCTCGCCACGCCGCTGCGCGATCTGCTTTGCATAAAAGGCCAACATAAGTGTCATAACGACACAAATCAGCGCGATCAGCACATGAATGCGAAAAGTGGATTTACCCGACATGTCTCAAACTACTCAAATTTTGCCCTTCTGTGGGGCTTAGGCGGACCTTAGCGCACGGGCGACAAAACGCGACTGCGCAAGGTCGGTTTCGTCTATAGTTGTGACATTTCTCGTGAGGGTTGTATCTTTAGTGCATCTTTGCGCGATCTGCTGTACACTCATAAATTGTAAAATGCCCTTATTAATTTCTTAACGTCGCCCCAATCGAGCCACAATGTCCCGGGCATATGGGAGGAATAGAAAATCTTGCGCGACCAGATGTAACGCGCTTGGCAGAAAGGCCGGACCCATGAGAATCCTAGCAGTAGATGACGATCCTTTCATCCTAGAACTGTTGAAAGAGATCATCGGTCATATCGGTGACCATACACTCGAAACAGCCGAATCCGGACCAGAGGCGTTGGCCATGATGCGCGAAGCGAACCGCTTTGACTGCGTCTTGCTGGACTTCCAGATGCCTGTGATGAACGGTGTCGAGGTGTGCCGCGCATTGCGCACCCTTGATGGCTATGACCAAACACCTGTCGTGATGCTGACGGCTATGTCGGAAAAGCGTTATATTGACGCCGCCTTCCTTGCGGGCGCGACCGACTACATCAACAAGCCGTTCGAAATCTCTGACCTGCGCGTGCGCCTTGGCGTCATCGGCTCGCTTGTGGATGCCCGCCGTGACAACGGTATGACCTTTTCGGCAACGCCGTCCGGCCACCGGACCAGCACCGACAACGCGCCCTTGGCGCTTCACAAGCCGTTCGAGATCCGCGACATTGACGGCGTGGTCGATGTTGTCGCGCTTGAAAACTATGTCTCGAAATTGTCCCGCTCGCGCCTGTTTGGTTCCAGCGTCTTTGCCATCTCGATCCGCCGGATCGAGCAACTGTTCATGCAAGTCACGCCTTTCGACTTTCAGTGCATGATCGTTGATGTCGCCGAGGCGCTGTCCGATACGCTGGGCGAACGCAACTTTATCGCCGCCTACGCCGGCAGCGGGTCCTTCGTTTGCGTCGTTGAGGGTGCGAAAATCTATAACTATCCCGAATTCACCGACAGCCTGAACCTGGCCATCCAGCGTTTGGAAATGCACAGCAGCGACGGTACGCGGTTGCGGCTGCGTGTCAGCACGGGTCAGGCGAGCCGTATCATGTGGCAATCGGGTACAACCGCGCTTGATTTGCTGTCTCATGCGGTCAACAGCGCAGAGCAGGAAGCTGTTCGCGCCGAGAAGCAGTTGGACGATTTTTGGTATGCAGGGGCGACTGCCTGATGGAAGCCAACGCCTTTGACGCGGGCATGTCCCGCCTGAAAAAGCGTTTCGTGGAAACGCATTACGAAAGGCATGACCGCCTTGAAGACCTTGCCGTGACGCTGCAACAGCCCAACCCGCCCGCCAGCGCCGCGCAAGAGGTAGAGAGTATTCTGCACAAGATCGCAGGCACCGCGGGCTCTGTCGGGTTCAAGGAACTTGGCGAGGCCGCCCAACAGGTCGAGGTGTTTATCCGCGACCATGCCGCGTCCAATCAAGCTGCGATCGTGAAGGTGCTGGATGCGTTCCTTGATGTCTCGCTCGAGTTTTGTGATCCAATAGAGAAGTTAATGCCGCAAAGCGCGAGTGATGGCTTTTCCGCGATGGCTGGCACGACCCACTGATCGGATACGCGTCAGATGCGGCCTTTGGCAAAGGGGCCGCGATCACGCCGGAACAGCCCTGACCTGCACCAGCTTAACGCTGGGATCACGGGAAATAGCGGCCGCTGTCAGGCGATGCACCAGATGTTGCTGCACATAATCGGCGACAAAGCCCGACTTTGCCCCCAGAACCAAAATCCCATCCTGAAGATCCACCTGCACCAATTGCGCAAACCAAGCGGTATAGGTCGCGGGATGATCCAGCAAAAGCTGCTCTGCCACCGCAGACCAAAGGCTGCCATCACGCACCGGCGCGGGTGCAGGGCGAAGTTGGACCACATTGCTTTGCGGCGTCTCGCCAGACGCCTGTGCCGGGGCATCCATGCGCGCGACAAAATCTGGACCGATGTCAGCCCAGAACGATTTGGTCGCGATCAGCACCTGCGCCAGATCGATCCGGTGTTCGGCCACCCTGCCCCGCGCGGCTGGCCGGGACACCGTCACCCAACCCAGCGTGCGCATCGCGGACATTTCCCGTTTCGCGGTTCGTTCGGTCACGCCCCACATCCGCGCAATTTCACGCTGACCGACGCAGAACGTGCCGCTGCGCCAATTGTAGCGGGTCGTGATCAGCAAGCTTAGACGCAACGCCAAACGCGCTTCTACGCTGCCCCCTTGAGCTGCAAGAACAAGAAGCGCAGATAGCACATCATATTTGACGGCACCCGCGTGCTGCCCTGCTGGTTTCCTGATCTGCATGTGCGTCCCCTGCCTTTGCACTGCGGCCTGCTTGATGGGATGCGATGGTGTTCCTGCGTTTGTCGCAAGAATCATTTTTGAACGCTATTCCCGACCTCTCGGCAATTAGCGTTGGAAAGTGGGTGGCTGTCAACGATTCATCTGTCAGCCTGCTGTCTTCCCATCTTCAAAAATTAAAAGAAGGGTTTGAATTGGTATAGGGGGGCGCCCTTTATGTCACCCCAATGCGAGGATATGTCCCCTCAAGCGGCAGTAGGACCCGGCGTCATGTCCCCCCATATGCAGTGGAAAGCTCTGCAAATGGGCCAGCGGGCAACCAGGGCGTGATTCGGGGCTTGGGCCCCTGCCCGCTTGGCTGCGCGCTGCAAAACCTTATCCGCGGATAAGGTGCGTAATTCATCATCTATGATATCGACAAAGAACGCAAATTCAGCGTAAATCACAAACAATGGAATTTTAGCGTCCGAGGGATTATGCTGACTCACACCGATCTAAAAGAGATCCACACCCGATCGCTTAAGATGCAAAGCTGGATTCGCCAGCAGACCTTCTCTCCGGAGAGCACGAAGACGCTGCGGCGGTTTTCGTCATGGGAGGTGTCAGAGCTGATCTTGGGCATGAACCAGTCGACGTTCCGCGGCCGGATGGCGGCGGACCCGACGCTGCCCGATGGCCTGGTCGAACCTGATGGGCGCCAGCGTTGGTTCACCTTGGACGAGGTGAACACGATGCGCCGCAAGTTGAAGGTGAAGGGCAAGTCGCTGATGCCGCCGCGCCCCGCTGGCCGCGCGTTCCGCACCGCGATTGCGAACTTTAAAGGCGGCGCAGGCAAGTCGACAGTCGCGTTGCACTTTGCCCATGCCGCCGCGTTGGATGGTTACCGCGTGCTGTGCGTCGACTTTGACCCGCAGGCGACACTGTCCCACTCCATGGGCCTGACCGATGTGAGTGAAGAGCAAACTGTTTGGGGTATCATGGCGCGCGATCTGGTGCGCCAGACTGAAGCCGCGAACGCAGCGCCCAAAGCTGCGGCAAGCGGCACCGCCCTGCCCCGCCGCGCAATTCCGTCAAGCATTACCGACATGGGTTTGCAGGATTTGCGGATCGCAGACTTTATCCAGCCGACGAACTGGCCGACAATCGACATCATCCCCAGCTGCGCCAACGCAGCCTTTGTCGAATTTGCGTCCGCTCAGTATCGCCACCTGAATCCAGAGTGGTCGTTCTTTGCTGCCGTGTCGCGGTATCTGGATCAGCTGCCCGACGATCAGTGGGACCTTATCATTTTCGACTGCCCGCCAGCGATTGGCTATCAGTCGATGAATGCGGTTTTTGCTGCCGACATGCTCTATATCCCGTCCGGTCCCGGATATTGGGAATATGACAGCACCACGTCTTTCATCGGTCAGCTGTCGGAAGCGCTAGAGGATCTGGCGCATGGTTTCGGGCAAACCTTATCCGCGGATAAGGTTTCGCTGCCGAAGGAATTTGTCGACGTTCGGTTTCTATTGACCCGTTTCGAGCCTGGTAATGACCTGCACCGTGCGATGTATGATGCGTTTGGTAAGGTGTTTGGCGAAAGGTTGGCCGTGCATCCGGTCGAGATGACGCGCGCCGTTGAACAGTCTGGCCGCTTCCTCGCCTCGGTATACGAGATGGATTACCGCGATATGACCCGCGAAACTTGGCGCCGTGCGCGTGGCAGTTTCGATCAGGCCTATACGGAATTCCGGACAACGATGCTGGCCGCTTGGCCGCAGATCAATGACTGAAACCTTATCCGCGGATAAGGTTTGCCCCGCCATCCGAAAGGAGACACGACATGAGCCGTAAGAAACGCATCTTTGATATAGAGCTGCCAGACGATCCTGCGCCGCGCGTGGATGCTCCGATAGAGACGCCTTTGCCGAATGTGCAGCGCCGCGGTCCCATGGCCAGCGCGATTGCCGAAAACGCAGAAGCGCTGCAAGCCCGCGCATCCGCCGTCGCGGCGATCCGCGATGAAAACGACGCGCTGGCGCATGAATTTGTTGCGCTGCGCGAGGCGGGTCATGTGGTGGTCTTGGTGCCATTGGAAGATGTGCACACGCATCTGCTGGTCCGCGACCGTATGCCCGGGGAAGATATCGAGCTGGCGGATTTGATCACTTCGATCAAAGAGCTGGGATTGTCTAACCCGATCCGTGTTGCTGAACGCGGTGATGGGACGGGGTATGAACTGGTGCAGGGCTTCCGGCGTTGGTCGGCGTACCGTGCATTGCAGGACGAAGGCGAGGGCGATTGGAGCAAAATCCCGGCGCTGGTGCTGCCCGCAAGTTCGGACGTATCGGGTCTATATCGGCGCATGGTGGACGAAAACGTGATCCGCAAGGATCTGTCCTTTGCCGAGATGGCGCAGGCGGCGATGAACTATGCGGGCGATCCGGGGACAGACGCGAACGATTTGAAGACGGCCGTGGGCCGGTTGTTTCAGTCCTCGCCATATTCCAAGCGCAGCTACATCCGGTCCTTTGCGCGGGTGCTAGAGGCCTTGGGGTCTGTGTTGCATTACCCGACTGAAATCCCGCGCGTGCTGGGGGTGAAGCTGGCGCAGGAAATCGACTCTGAGCCGGGTATTATTGGCCGTATCAAGGATGAGCTTCACGACTGGGATAACCGGTCGATCGTCGACGAGTTGGGTGTGCTCCGCCGGTATGTCGGCCTTGATCAATACGAGTTGCCGGACCCAGAGGCCGCGCCGGTCAAAAAGGCGCGCAGCGTGGCTGCGGACGCGGCGAAGACCAAGACGACCTTTGATCTGCGCACGCGGCAGGGGCGTGTGAAGTGCACGGCTGCGGTCGGCCGGTTAGAGATCAAAGTTGACCGCGATTTTTCGACGATGGACCGGGCGCGGCTAGAGCGGGCGATTGCGGCGTTGATCGACGGGTTGGACTGAAAACCTTATCCGCGGATAAGGTTTGTGCGGCGTAGGGTGTAGCAATCTGTCCCCAATGGCGGCCTATAGGTTGCGCGACGTGGACAAATTCGGTGATGGGCGGCGCAGTGAATCACTGCGCCGCCCTTTGCTTTTTGTAATTATAACAATGCGTTAGGTATGTTTTTGCAAATACAGCTTAAAAGTGTAAAGTTTTCGTTAATTTGCTGACGTCCATACTTTCGCCTGATTTGGCGTATATCTTTATCTGGAGTGGCACCCCTTTGTGCCGTGCCCCGTGGCCCATTTTTGCAAATGCCGTCCGAACCTGAACCGGAGCTATGATGCTTACCCTTGCACAGACCGTCGCCCTTGAAAGGGCAAATCGGCCAGCACGCCAAAGCGCGTGGCGGGGATTGGTGTGCGGCAAGGATGTCGGACACGGAGGATGGTTATGATCAACCTTTTGATCAGGCTGAACCGCGTTAATCGAGAGCGGTTCTTGCTGCGCAATCTGCAGGACTATTCCCGCGCCGTCAAAACGCTGACCTGGCAGCGGCAGTCCATCTTTTTAGGCGTCTCGATCCTGACGGGATCGTTCTTTTCCCCGTCACTGGCGATGGTGTTCTTTGTCATCAGCATGCTGTGCGAGCTGGTCGACCTGTCGCTGGCGCGCCGCGTCGAGCGGTTGCAGGCCGGGGACGAGGCGGGAACTTCAAAGGCCTACGTCGGGTATTTGATAAATACGATCGTCAGCACGCTGACCATCTGCACCTATACGGTTTGGGTTGCGGGACAATCGAGCGGTGAGGGGCTGTTTACCTCTTTGTTCTTTTTGTTCTCTGGCGCGCTTTATGCCGCGATGAACAACCACCAGATCGCAAGCATTTTGGCGACCCGGTTGGCGCTGTATGGCGTGGCGTTTTTTGTCATGACGCTGCGGGATATCATCCTGTATCGGCCGGATATGACCTCGGCGTCTTGGTTGCAGTTCTTTACGGTCATCTTCGTGATGTACTTTGTTGTCGACTGCTCGCGCATCTTTTTGCGGATGTACCGCCAAGATTTGAAGCGTCTACAAGATCTGAAAGTCGAACATGAGCGGGCGAAAGAGGCTTTAGTGCTTAAAACGCAGTTTGTCGCCGTGGTCAGCCACGAGTTACGCACGCCGCTGACGTCGATCAAAGGATCGCTTGATCTGGTCAACTCTGGCAAGTTCGGTGAACTGCCGCCGCGCGTGGCGCATCTGCTTGGTATGGCGAGTAAAAATAGCGAACGTTTGGCAGAGCTGGTGAATGATTTGCTGGACCTGCAAAAGCTGGAAGAGGGCGAGCTGAAGTTCGATCGCGAAGTGATCGACGTCGGTGCGTTTCTAGTTGATGCGATCAACTGGCACCAAGGTTTGGCCGAGCGGTATGACGTCAGTCTGCAGCTGGATGAGCAGGGGTTAATGCCGGCTTTTGTGAATAGCGATCAGTCGCGGTTGATGCAGGTGCTGGGCAATATCATTTCCAACGCAGCCAAGTTTTCGCCCGCTTTGGGCGAGGTTGATGTCGGTATGAGCGTGAAGGACGGGCGCGTGCGGATCACGGTACGCGACCACGGTGTCGGTATTCCGGACGGGGCGAAAGAGCAGGTCTTTGCGCGGTTCATTCAGCTTGATTCATCCGACCAGCGCCAGTTTGGCGGCACCGGACTGGGCTTGAACATTTCGCGTGAAATCATCGAAGCGCTTGGCGGGATCATTGATTACGATTCAACGCTCGGGGCGGGGACCACGTTTTACGTCGAACTGCCGACCGTGCCGGGGGCCGATCCAAAAGGGCTGGCGGCGCAGGTTGGGCAGGACAAGGACGCGACTGTGCTGCGGAACGTGGCCATCTAAAGCTGCTTTGATGCTCCGGGCGATGCCCGGAGCGGAGTTGCATAAAATTTCGCCGGAATGCTCCGTTAGGTTGTTTTGCAACTTAACGGTGCTATTCGTGCTTGAAGTAGTGGTTTTTCAACTTCAAATCTGGAATCCTCGTGGTTAACGCGATTCGGCACTGTGTTTTGTTTCACCCATTTCTATCTTGTTTCCCTGACGCCGATCCGTCATCGCGTTGTTTCGTTCAGCATTCTTCGGCTTAAGTCGTTAGAATATCACAACAAAGGTGAAATTTTTGATTGACTTCGTTACAGGTGTTTCGGCGCTAACCTATTTTGTGATGATTGCGGCGGCGACGAAGCAGCATTTCAATTCGGATAAATACCCTTGGGGTATGCACCTTATTTCTATTCTATCGCTGATTGGTGTGTCGTTCTTTATGTACACGGCCTTTGTGTTGACCCTAAGTCATCCAGTGGTTGTGTTGTTGCTGATCGCCGCGGCTTTTGTGCTGTTTCTTTGGGCGGCGCGGCATAGCAGCCAAAGGCAGTTGGGGCTGGCGTTCGCTGAGGATTTCAAGACCAGCGGCATCATCACAACCGGACCTTGGCGTTTTGTGCGGCACCCGTTCTATGTTTCTTATGTGACGTTCTGGTTCGCCTGCGCCCTTGGCACGCTGCATGTTGTTTCGATCATCGTGTTCGGGGCTTTGCTGTTCATCTACGTCTATTCTGCCCTGCGCGAAGAGGCGTGGCTGAGCGGCGGTGATCATGGGACGACCTATTTAACCTATCAGCGCAGCACGGGGTTCTTTTTGCCAACGCGCGTGCTGAGGAAGGTATCTTGAGCGCCAAGACCTTCGATATCGGGCGAGCGGAAAATCAGGATGATCTGAACGCAATCGGGGCGTTCAGATACCGTTGTTACCTGTCGGAGGGGATGATTGCGCCGCATGACGGGGCGTGTTTTCTAGATGAATACGACGATTTGGCGACCAGCCAAGTGTTCCGGGTGCGGTCACAGGATTCGATTGTTGGGACCATCCGGCTGCATGTTTTGACGAAGGAACACCCCAAGTCGGCGACGATGTCGGCGTTTTCGGACATCTTGATGCCGAAAATTGATGCCGGCATGACAATGATCGACGGCGCGCGCTTTGCGGTAGAGCCGGGGTTGGGCGCATTGCGGCTGTCGATCGCGCGCCAGACGCTACGGCTTTATGCGACGGTGGGCAAAGAGCATGCGGTGAATTACGGCGTGGCGGCTGTGGCGGACGACCGGGTGGAGTTTTACCGGCGGCTGTATGGCTTTGACCAGTTGAGCGATCCGCGCCGCTATGGTGGGTTGAACAAGAAGCTGGTTCTGATGGGCGTCGATCTGTAAGCCGCAGCCAATTGTGTCGCGGTAGGGGAGGGGGCCTGATGAAAGAGAACCAAGAGCTTCGGATCGATTTTGTCGAAGGGTCCGTTGCGCATCGTTTGCGATTTGGCGGCGGGCGCGGGCAACCGCTGGCCAAGGCGATGGGCCTGACGGATGGGCGCACGCCGACGATGGTTGATGCGACGGCGGGGCTGGGGCGCGATGCGTTTTTGCTGGCGTCGCTGGGCGCGCAGGTCACGCTGATCGAGCGGTCGGAAAAGATGCATGCGTTGTTGGCGGACGGTTTGGCGCGGGCTGCGGCGGAAGGCGGCGAGTTGGCCGAGATTATCGGGCGGATGACGCTGCGACTGGGCGATGCCAAGGATTTGCTACCGCAGCTAGAGGCGGATTCGGTGCTGGTTGATCCAATGCATCCGGAGCGCAAGAAGTCAGCGCTGGTCAAGTTAGAGCTGCGGCAAGTGCGCGACATCGTTGGCGAGGACGATAATGCATTGGAGTTGATGCAGGTCGCACTGGAGCATGCGCGCAAGCGGGTGGTTATGAAGTGGCCAGTGAAGGCGGATTCGATCCCCGGTTTAAAGCCGTTTTCGCATCAGATTTTGGGCAAAACCACACGGTATGACGTGTTTATGAACGGCTAGCCGCGTAGGTCGCCAAAAACATGGCGACCGCGCTTTGGGCTGTTGCGGCGATCACCTCTGCCGTCGGGGGCGTGGCGGCTTTGGCGAACAGGCGGCGGCGCCAGTGGCCGGCGGCGGAAAGCTCTACGAATTGGTAGGCGGCGAGCGGCAGGTCTGGGATGACCAGCGTGCCGCGCGCGACCTCTTGTTCAAGCACGGCCAGCAAGACGGCGTGGCCTTTGGCAGCGCCGGATTCGTAAAAGCGGGTGCCGATGTCGGGGCGGCGTTCGGCGATGGCGATCACGATACGCTGCGCCGCGATAACGTCGTCTGAACAGATCGCGGCCCCGAGCGTGCGCGCAAAAGCGGCAAGGCGATCGGCCAGCGGGGCAGGGCCCTGTAGGCTGGATTGCAAGTTTTCAAACATGGCTTCGCGGCGCTCTTCGACCAGCGCTTCGAATAGGTCTTCTTTGCTGGCGAAGTAGACGTAAAGCGTGCTTTTTGACACGCCAGCAGCGGTGCAGATGTCAGAGACGCTGGCCGCATCGAACCCCATTTGCATGAAAACCTGCGCGGCACCGAGGATGATGGCGGCGCGTTTATCGGGGTCTGCCCCTGCGGCGTGGCGCGGGGTGCGGGGGCGTCTGGGCTTTGGTGCGGGTTTATCTGTCATGCTGTGCATATAATCGAACCAATCGGTTTCATAAAGTCTTGAAGATCGGATTTCGCTACGCTATTTGCCAAATCGAACCCAGCAGTTCGATCTGATTCTGTATCCCTCTGCTTTTTCCCATTGCACGTCATACAGGAGTGTCCCCATGGCGCGTCACGACCGAGCGATTTCCCCGTTGAGCGAAGCACAGACCGATATGGCCGAGGTTTCGCCGCCTAAATCTAAGCACAAGCGGGTGATTTTCGGGCTGGTGGCGCTGGCGATCATCGCGGCGATTGTTGATTTCGGGCACGGATATTGGACGACGGGCCGGTTCATGGTCGAGACGGACGACGCCTATGTCACCGCTGATGTGACGCTGATTTCCAGCCGTCTGCAGGGCTATGTGGCGGAAGTGCCGTTTGGCGAAAATGCGACTGTGCAAGCGGGCGATGTTTTGGTGCGGCTGGATGATGGCGATTATACCATCGCGCTGGAAGTGGCTGAGGGGCGCGTTGCCTCTGCCGGTGAGACGTTGAACCGGATTGATGCGCAGGTTTTGGCGGCGCAGGCGGGTGTTGCGGCGGCGCAGGCACAGCATGATATGGCGATTGCGCAGCAACGCGCGGCGCAAAGCAATGCGACGCGGGTGCAAAGCCTTGCCAGCAATAACATCGCCGCGCAGGCGCAGTTGGATACGGCGACCGAAACGCTGGCGACCGCGACGGCGACAGTGGCCAGCGCTGATGCGGCGATTGCCAGTGCGAATGCGCAGGTTGGCGTGCTGAAAGCGCAACGCGCCGAGGCGGTTGGCACCCAGCACGAGCTGGAGTTGGCGGTTGATCAGGCGCAGCGCAATCTGGACCTGACGGTTTTGCGCGCGCCAGCGACGGGCACGCTGGGCAATATGACGCTAGAGGTCGGCGATCTGGTGACGGCCGGCGCGCGTCTGGCCGCGCTGGTGCCGCTGGAAAGCCTGTATATCAAGGCGAATTTCAAAGAAACGCAGATGGCGGGGATCGCGGTTGGTGCAACCGTGGGCATTACGATTGATGCGCTGCCGGATGCGACGTTCGAGGGTACGGTTGAATCCATCGCGCCTGCGACGGGATCGGTGTTTTCGCTGCTGCCTGCAGATAACGCGACGGGTAACTTTACCAAGGTTGTGCAGCGGGTGCCGGTGCGGATCGCGATTCCGCAAGAGGCACTGGACGCGGGCGGCTTGCGCGCGGGTTTGTCGGTGAAGGTCGAAGTCGATAGCCGCACCGGCGGCGTGCCGGATGCGCATGAAGCGCCGGTTGTCGCGGCTGCGGGCGAGTAAGGATCATGTCTGCAACATCGCCTGCCATGCAAGGCACGGCGCCGGCGGCTGCGGCTGCCGACGATAATGCCCTGACACCCCGGCGCGTTCTGGCCTTTATGGTTATGGTGTTCGGGATGTTCATGGCGATTTTGGATATCCAGATCGTCTCTGCGTCGCTGCCTGATATTCAGGCGGGCCTTGGGGCCAGCGCGGACGAGATTTCTTGGGTGCAGACGTCGTACCTGATCGCGGAGGTCATCATGATTCCGCTGTCGGGCTTTCTGGCGCGAATGATGTCGACGCGGGTCTTGTTTACCATCGCGGCGGCGGGGTTCACGGCCAGCAGTCTGATGTGCGCCACATCCAGCAGTATTGGCGAAATGATTCTGTGGCGCGGTCTGCAAGGGTTTCTGGGCGGCGGCATGATTCCGGCGGTCTTTGCCGCGGCGTTCACGATCTTTCCGCCATCAAAGCGGTCGACGGTGTCGCCGATCATCGGATTGATCGCAACGCTGGCACCGACGGTTGGCCCGACGGTTGGTGGATTCCTGTCGGCGACGTTTTCGTGGCACTGGCTGTTTTTGGTCAACGTCATCCCCGGCATCGGTGTTGCCATTGGCGCGTGGATGCTGATCGACTTTGATAAGCCCAACTGGAAGCTGCTGAACAAGTTCGATTGGTGGGGCCTGCTCGCGCTGGCCGGTTTCCTTGGCGGGATGGAGTTTGTGCTGGAAGAGGGGCCCGCAAACGATTGGTTCGACGATCACGCGGTTGCGGCGCTGGCGATCATCATGGTCGTGGGCGGGATCGTCACCTTTTGGCGCGCGTTCACGCGGGACGAGCCGCTGGTCGATTTTTCGGCCTTTGCGAATACCAACTTTGCCGTGGGGTCGGTGTTCAGCTTTACCATGGGTATCGGGCTTTATGGTCTGACCTATCTTTACCCGCTCTATCTGGGGTCGGTCCGGGGCTATGATGCGCTGATGATCGGGCAGACGGTGTTTGTGTCGGGCCTTGCGATGTTCTGCACTGCGCCGCTGGCGGGGATCTTGTCGGCCAAGATGGATTTGCGGCTGATGCTGCTGATCGGATTCATTGGCTTTGCAGGTTCGACCTGGATGCTGACCGGGCTGACGGCGGATTGGGATTTCAAAGAGCTGATGTGGCCGCAAATCTTTCGCGGGATGTCTTTGATGCTGTGCATGGTGCCGATCAACAACCTCGCGCTTGGCACATTGCCTGCGGATAAGATGAAGGGCGCGTCGGGGCTGTATAACCTGATGCGGAACCTTGGCGGGGCTGTCGGGCTGGCGCTGATCAACACGATCCTAAGCGATCGGCGTGTGTTGCACTATGAACGGCTGTCGGAAGCAGTGACTTGGGCCAATGCAGAGGCCGTATCCCAGATGCAGCAAACGGCGGCGCTGCTGAATGCACGCGGACTGGATGGAGAGACCGGCGCATTGGCGCAGATGGTTGCGCGGCTGCGGGGGCAGGCGGCGGTGATGTCGTTTATCGATATCTTCTTGATTATTACCGTTCTGTTTGCCGGGCTGGCATTGGGGGCGCTGCTGATGAAGCCGCCGCCCAAGAACGTGAAAGTCGATGCCCACTAAGTAGGGACCACCCAGTAGGGCAGGGGGGGCGGGCCAGTCAGACTGGCCCGCCCTTTTGTCTATTTCAGGGTCGCAAGGTCTGCGGCTTGGAAGCCTGTCAGTTCATCCATGCGGCCATCGCGGACCTTTTCGACCCAATGGGCGTCGGACAGCAGGGCGCGGCCAACGGCGATCAGGTCGAATTCGTCCCGTTCCATCCGGGTGATCAGCTTGTCCAGCGATGTGGTCTGCGATCCTTCGCCCACGAAAGCGCCGCCGAAGTCAGAGTTCAGCCCGACAGAGCCGACGCTGATGGTGGCCGCGCCTGTCAGCTTTTTCGCCCAGCCGGCGAAGTTCAGACCGTCATCACCGTCGATTTCCGGAAACTCAGGCTCCCAGAAGCGGCGCTGAGAGCAGTGCAGCATATCGACGCCGGCCTCGACGAAGGGCAGCAGCCAATCGGTCATCTCGTCTGTGGTGGTGGCAAGGCGGGCTTTATAGTCCTGCTGCTTCCACTGGCTGACGCGCAGGATCAGCGGAAAGTCGGGGCCGACGGCAGCGCGGATGGCTTTCACGATCTCAGCGGCAAAGCGGGACCGGTCCTTAATCGTGGGGCCGCCCCAAGCGTCGTCGCGCAGGTTGGTGCCGGACCAGAAGAACTGGTCGATCAGATACCCATGGGCACCGTGCACCTCGACCGCGTCGAAACCGGCGTCGCGGGCCAGCTTCGCGGATTCGGCGAATGCGGCGATGGTGTCAGCGATATCCTCATCTGTCATCGTATTGCCGCGCGGCTCGCCGGGGGCAACAAGGCCAGAGGGGCTCTCGACCGGGGCATCTGGTTCCCAGTCGCCACCGCGAGTCGATCCGGTGTGCCAGATCTGCGGGGCGATCTTGCCGCCTTTGGCGTGGACCGCATTTGCGACATCAGTCCAGCCGGACATGGCCTGATCGCCATGAAAGAACGGAATGCCGGGCAGGTTGCGGGACGCGGGGCGGTTAATCACGGTGCCTTCGGTCAGAATCAAACCAACGTCAGCGGCGGCGCGGCGTTCGTAATAGTCGACTTGCGGCTGGCCGGGGATTCCCTGCGGGGCCATGCTGCGGGTCATGGGGGCCATGACGATGCGGTTATTAAGGTTCATTCCCTTAAGAGAGAAAGGGCGGAACAAAGTGTCGGTCTTCATGACGTGTCCTGATTGGGTCATTGATAGAGGGTGGGTAAGTAAGCCTTAAGCGTATGGATTCCAGCGAAAAGACGGCCGATTTGGTGCGTTTGGGGCAAGCCTCATGTGCGCACCTGAACTGCTCGTTTCGCAGGCGTTTTACAAAAGAGTCACGAAAGTTGGGTATTGGGCGTTTTTTCTGCTTGCGCCCTTCGTTCGCTAACCTTAGAAGCCCCTTTACCGGAGACGCAGTGATGCAGACGCGGTGCAGCGGACGGGACGGACGGTTGAGAGACTGGAAGTTTTGGAAGTTGGAAAAATTCTTTGAGGTTTGAGCGGGACGCGC
>Ga0163216_100291_pt1 | contig 103644 bp, 93 predicted proteins | sample SynspAceP_FD_167610 | JGI IMG/M metagenome (GOLD analysis project Ga0163216, IMG submission 167610) | Saline lake microbial communities from Ace Lake in Antarctica - Synechococcus sp. Ace-P (Illumina Assembly) | ecosystem: Environmental > Aquatic > Non-marine Saline and Alkaline > Saline ... | reverse complement strand
TATTGCCGAGGCTGACACGCTGGAGAAGCTGGAGCAGTTGCTGCCATGGAATACGGCACTGGAGCCTGTTGTGAAAAAAGTGGCCCAGCTCGATTAAGGGCAAGTGGGTCGATTTAGAGGCGCTTACCGTTAAGTCAACAACCCTGCCAGAGAAACGCGTTGAATGATGCCTGCCCTTCAGCCAGCTATACCTGACAGAAAGAGCCTACCACCCTTCCCGCGCCGATCCGCTAAATCTAGCAGTACATCTCAGGGTGAATGTCACGCGGCTCGTGGAAAATGACCTCATCAACCCTCGTCGACTCTACGAAGTTCCGAGGCACATCCTGGTAGCTAAAACCGCCCTCGACCTCATAGCTGAAGCCATGGCATTTTTTATCAGCTTCATGCCAATGGATGCTGGAAACATTCACTAGCCGTTCAACCTTCCATGAGTCACAGCCATTCATCTCCTTGGGCGTCAGCAAATTGATGTCATGAACAAAGAGTTCTTTGCTCTGGCCGCTCAACATCTCCCTGAACTCAAATGGATCGCTTACTAATATGGTCCGGACGATTCTCTCATCGTCACCATTGCCCAAGGCCTCAAATTTGATAAGACATACAGCCTTGTGAAGCACCAGCTCGACCATAGGCCAAGCCTGCATATTTTGATTGATGGCAGAGATGTCACGCTTTTCTGAATTACGGTAAGTCACAAACATAGCACTTCCTTTTCTTTTGATATGAACTCTATAGATTGTAGCTCTATAGTGTTCATATCAAAATATAAAGCAATATGGCGCTGCCCCGCTGATCTCCATAAGCCGGCGGGGGCGCCCGCAAAACATCATGCGTCTAGCCGAGAACGGGGCTTGAACTGCCCGCCGTCCATTCTAGATCGATCTAGTTTGCAAGCGATCAAATAACCAACTGAAGCCATGACTGTCAACGCAATCAAAATAGCGCAGATCAATAGAACGACAATTGCAGCGGTACTCATAAATGCCCCCCGTATGTTCATTAATACCAGTGAAGCGAGCTAAGATCGGAGCTCGATTTCGACTGCCCGAGCTTTAGATAGATCACTGTATTCGGCCAGCTTCGTGGTTCCCACCCCCCAGCCTATATTGCGATCTTGAGCAAGTTAAGCCTCAAGGATGCTATACATCACCTCCCTTCTTGCTTAAGCCAGAGGATATTGACACTATTCGATATTATGTTTAGTTTTGCTGGCTAACCTAGAAGCAATCTAACAAATTCGAGGATGTGTAAATGCGTACATGGCTCATCACTGGCGCAAATAGAGGCCTCGGCTGGCATATAGCTCAAGCCGCCATTGCAGCAGGCGATAACGTGGTCGTTACGGGACGGACGCAGGCGATTATCAGCGACGCTTACAGGAGCCACGATACAAGTCGGGTTCTAACCGTCTCTCTCGATGTGACTGCAACAGATCAGATCCAAAAGGCAGTAGACGCGACCATCGCCAAATTCGGGAAAATTGATATTTTGGTCAACAATGCTGGGTATGGTCAGCTAGGCCCATTTGAAGATAACAGCGCAAGCGATATTGAAAGTCAGTTTGCGACTAACGTCTTTGGCTTGTTCGCTATGTGCCGAGCGGTGCTGCCGGTAATGCGCAATCAACGTCAAGGCCACATTTTTAATATCGCATCAATTGCCGGCCTTGCCGGGATGCCCGGTGCCAGTGTGTATTGCGCCTCGAAGTTTGCGGTTGTTGGGTTTTCTGAGTCATTGGCGCAGGAAGTGAAGGGTTTTGGCGTCCAAGTAACTTTGGTTGCACCCGGCGCCTTTCGCACTGATTTTCTGGACGACAGCTCCGCTCGCTTCGGCAGCGCGCCCCTTGCCGAATATAAGGAGTTCTCTAGCAAGGTTCGGTCATCCTCCGCCAACAACAACCACAAGCAGCCTGGCGTACCAGAAAAGCTCGGCCAAGCGCTCGTCGAACTAGCACTGAATCCGGAGGCCCCGCTTCATTTTATCGTGGGCTCCGATGCCATATCGCTGGCTGAAACCCGGTCAGCCTCAAGAAAAGATGAATTGCAGCGCTGGCGGCATTTAGCGGTCTCAACTGACGCCTGAGTTCTTGGCATAGCCGGGGCAATTAGCCCCGGCTGATCAACTGCAGAAACTCCTGTCGGGTATTCCCTGACTCACGAAAAGCACCCAGCATCACCGAGCTGAACATGGTGGAATTTTGCTTCTCAACGCCGCGCATCATCATGCACATGTGTTTCGCCTCAATCACTACGGCCACACCTTCAGCTTGAGTCACCTGTTGCAATGCCTCTGCAATTTGTCGCGTGAGGTTTTCCTGTATCTGCAAACGTCGGGCAAACATGTCGACAATGCGGGCTACCTTGGACAGACCGATGACTTTGCCAGTGGGAATATAGGCGACATGGGCCTTTCCTATAAACGGCAACATGTGATGCTCACAAAGGGAATACAGCTCAATATCCTTGACGATAACCATCTCGTCATTATCAGAATCGAACAACGCATTATTCACAATTTCGTCCAGCGACTGCCCATAACCTCGACACATAAACTGCATCGCTTTTGCTGCCCGCAAAGGGGTGCCCACCAATCCATCACGGCCAGGCTCTTCGTCCAGCTCTGTTAGAATCCCCCGGTAACAATCGGTCAGTTTTTCCAAGCTCATAGGTACCATCTCTCAAGCATATTTAAGCCTGCCGCCGCCATTTAAGTCGAGACAGGTTCCTGTGATGTACGGGTTTTCAAGCAGGTATCTCAGGGTGCGATAGAATACCTCTGGCCCAGGTTCAAACCCCAACAAAGACTGCTCGAGAATATGTTGTTTATGCTCAGCAGTATCGGAGATGTTAAACATGATCAACGCCGGAGCTATGCTGTTTACTTTGATCGCAGGAGCGAAGCGTCTCGCAAACGAGCGAGTCATACTTTCAAGTCCCGCTTTGGTCGCTAGGTAAGCCACGTAGTCGGGGTCGCTGCTCAAGGCATCATGATCGGTAATATGAACAATGTCTGCTTGCGGCTGGTTTAGCAGACTAGAGCAGGCCTTGTTGATCATATATGGCGCTAGCATGTGAACCGCGTACATGGCCTGAAAATCATCCGCGTTCAGATCAGTATCAGCACACCAGGTTGAGGCGTTATGAACAATCGCCCGCAATGACGAAACCTGGGCTTTCAGCTCCTCGATAAACAACTCAATACCTTCATTGGTTGAAAAGTCGGCCAGGATAACTTCAATACCCGCCGGCCCTTGCTCTGGCCACTCTGCGCGCCAGTGACGGCAAGTAATAATAACTCGGAAGCCGTCACTGGCCAGACGCTGAGCAGAGTGCCAGCCCACCCTCTGGGCGCCACCCGTAATCAAGATGGCAGGTGTTGAGTTCATCTTTTGCATAACCTGGAGGGTTATTCAGCTTTCGAGTAGAAACCGACGGCGACAATGTAGTTACCAACTACCTGGAACAGTGTCGTCTTGGGTTCGTTCTTGTCTGTGACCGGATTGGGCCATAGATAGCCGATACGGCCGCTACCCGCTTTAGCTGCAGCATCTAAGATCTCCTGCCCAATCGGTTGGCGATCCGCCGACTGGACTCGACGAAAATCACTTCCTACCAGCCTCAGATTGTATCCATGGGCGATAAACCTCTGTGATTCACGGTCAACCACAAAGGCGTAAAGGTCATCTTTGAGAAACTCGGCATCCAATTCGTTTATGCGTTCAAAGGTCTGCTCGGGCTGTTCAGCAACAGCTTTGATGACGTAGTCCAGAAGTACTTGCGCCTCTGTCTCGCTTGAGCGCTCAATGTAATAACCGACTGAAAAAACCTTGTCGTCCACTCTTTGGTAGAAAACCCTTTTACGTTCTACCCGCCCTATCTGCCAGTTCATCCAGCGATAATCTGCATGATGAATCTGCTCGCTTTCTGGCAATGCCAGCGCTGCCTTGAAACCTTTATTCAAGTCGTCATTCAGCGCGGAGCCAACATCCCGTCCAATTAAATTGGACGACGGGCCACCGCTCGCAAGCATGACGCCGTCAGTCCCAATAACGTAGACGTAAAGTTCTTCGTCGACGAACTCACCCTGCCGACTGAAGGCAGCAAGTGAGCTCTCCCCTTCGGCCCGATAGTGTGCTATCGCTTTGCGCAGCAGGCTTTTTGCCCTATCAGCTTCTTCAGCGTAACGATCCTCAGGTATGCCTTGGCCAAAAACGTTAGCCACCACAAACAGGGTGGCTACAATCAGGATATTTCGACAAATCAGCAACATAGTCATTACTCCCCTATTGTTATTGTTCTGGACGCCAAGGTATCGACGCACCGGGCCGGTTCAAAAGTTGCGGCTGATGATTTCCTTCATGATTTCTGAAGTGCCGCCATAGATGCGTGCAACACGCGCATCCACCCAGGCACGACCGATCTTGTATTCACTCATAAAGCCGTAGCCGCCGTGTAACTGCAACAACTCATCCAGCATTTTACCCTGCAGCTCCGATCCCAACAGCTTGGCCATAGCTGCCACGTCTGCGGGCAGCTCATCACGCATAACGCGCTCCAGGCAGTCATCTACAAAAACGCGCAGCATAGTGGCCTGGGCCTTGACCTCGGCCAGCTTGAATCGCGTGTTCTGAAAATCAAACACGCTATGACCGAATACCTTGCGCTCACGGGTATATTCCAAGGTCTCTTCAAACAGTGTTTCGATCGATTGTGCGGCTCGCAGGCCGATAATCAGACGTTCCCAGGCCAACTGATGAGTGAGGTATTTAAATCCTTCATTCTCCTCTCCCAGCCGATTGCTGACCGGCACCCGCACCTCGTCGAAGAACAGCTCGGCAGTGTCCTGACCTTTGAGGCCGATCTTGTCCAGCAGTTTTCCCTTGGAAAATCCCGGGCGATCCGTTTCGATACAGATGAGCGTTAAATCTTTGCTGGCCGGATCAAGTTTAGTCGCAGTCACCACCAGATCTGCGTTGCCGCCGTTGGTGATAAAGGTTTTCTGCCCACTGACCACATACTCATCGCCCTCGCGGCGGACCTGTGTGCGCATCGAGCGTAAGTCACTGCCTATTCCCGGCTCGCTCATCGCTATCACACCGATCATTTTGCCGCTGACCATCTCAGGTAGCCACTTCAGCTTTTGCTCTTCGGAGCCGTAGGCAATCAGATACGGGGCAACAATTTCAGAGTGGGTAGTGAAGCCAACCGCGGTAGCATTGGCACGCGCCAGTTCTTCAATCATTACCGCCGAATGGCCGTAATCGCCTCCAGCACCACCGTACTCTTCGGGAACGGTTGAACACAGCAAACCCATTTCGCCAGCCTTGCGCCAAACTTCTTTCGGAACGATGCCCTGCTTTTCCCACTCATGCAGGTGCGGTGTTATTTCCCGTTCGACGAAACGCCGGGCCTGCTCCCTGAACATATTGTGATCTTCACGAAAAACCCTACGCATCGTGACCTCTCCTCGAATAATTTTGTTATTGGTCTTTGAAGTTCGGTTTGCGCTTCTCGACAAACGCGTTTACCGCTTCACTATGGTCCTGGGTGTGATGCGCCAGCGATTGATAGGCCGCCGATAGTTCAAGCAGGGAGTCAAGCCGCATATGCTGCCCCTCACGCAGGAGACGCTTACACAGTCTCAAGGCGTGGCCCGGGTTTTGGGCGATACGCTGAGCCAGCTCAAGCGCTTCGGTCTCCAGCTCCTCTGCCGAACACAATTGCTCAACAAGCCCCCATTCGAGGGCTTTATCAGCACCAACGGTGTCGCCAGTGAAGGCCATTAGACTAGCCTTCGGGATGCCAATAATACGCGGCAAAAGCCAAGCACCACCGTCGCCAGGCACAATCCCTAGCTTGACAAAGCTTTCCGCAAACACGGCTTTTTCGCTGGCAATACGGATATCGCACATACACGCCAGATCCAACCCAGCACCGATGGCGGCACCGTTCACTGCGGCAATGATCGGGATGTCCAGCTCGTAAAGCGCCAGGGGAATCTGCTGAATGCCGTTGCGGTAGGTATCGCGCAGCTCATAAGGCGAACCAGCAAAAATACCCTCACGGTTTTGCATGTCCTTGATGTTGCCACCTGCACAGAAGGCTTTGCCGTTGCCTGTCAGCACAACGGCCCTGACACTCTGATCTCGACGCAAGCCAGCACATAGATCGACGAACTCCTGAATTTGTCCCGGCTCTGACAATGCGTTGCGGGTTTCAGGGCTATTCATGCGGACCATTACTACAGCACCGTGCCGTTCAACCTGGAGAAAGGGGGTCATTACACAGATCCTATTTCAGCTACCGGGAGCTGATGTTGTTTTGAATGCGTGATCATTGGCCAGAAAGCCTGTTCACCCGCTGCACAGACATACTTGCCCAACTGCGTACTCCAGAAGGTAGACGAACCGAATTCGCTGCGCCATGCCCAAAGCCTGCGGGTCAACAGGTGTAGAGAATATTCCTGAGTAAAACCGATCGCACCGTGTACCGAATGCCCAATACCCGCGCCTATGCTGGCCGCATCGGCCGTACTGATCTTGGCCGCAGCGATACTGAATGACGCAAGCTGGTCACCGGACTCAGAAAAAGCGGTTTCCGCAGCAACATTGGCCGCTGCCGTTTGCTCAGCGAGAACCGCAAGCTGCTGCTGGATGGCCTGAAACGAGGCAATCGGTTTTCCGAATTGCTTGCGCTCTGCCGCATAGCCCGAAGTAAGTTCCAGCAATGCAGTCAGCGCACCAGCCATCTGGGCAGAGCGCAGCATAGCGCCACCAATCTGCAATACAGAGGCCGGCATTGCGCTAGGCAACTTGGCTGACGCGGCGCAGTGGGCGGCCTTGAAAAGCAGATTGTCGCGTGGCTCTCCGGCAATGTTGCTACCGGGAACAACACCGTCAGCGCAAGCCAAATCCAACAACACCACCTGATCTCCAACCACCGTTACTACCCATTCGGCGTGCCGTCCCCACGGCACGTGATACAGGTCCCCGGATAGTCGTTCCCCTTCCCAACGCAGGGTACCCTGAGCGGCGATAGTCAATACGCCGCTGCGCGCACCTATCCCGCTTGCTTCAAGAAGCCAGTTACCCAGCAACATTTCCACCAATGGAACTGGAGCGGCGTAGCGCCCTGCCGCACGGACGATTACAAACAGATCTTCCCAGCCTGCCTCTGCACCACCAATCGCTTCAGGTGCGCCGGCCAACTGAAAACCATTTTCTTCCAATGCGCGCCAGAGATCAGCGCTCCACATGCCGCCTTCGGCAGAGCGGATATAGTCCGCAGTCGATATATCGCTCAACAGCCGCTCAATGGTTGACTCAAAAAGTTCTCGCATTATCTCAACCCCAGTCCACGCGCAATAATGCCGCGCAAAATTTCACGAGTACCCCCGCGTAACGAGAATGAAGGCGCCATCTGGGTCAGATAGGCAAGCACCTGCGCATGATCAGAGCCGCCGTTCACCTGTGCCTGTTCTTCCAATAAGAGCTGCAGCGTTTCTGGCAGCTCCTGTTCGAATACATTGCCCAGATCCTTGACACATGAGGCAGCCCAGGCCGGGTTGTTTCCATCAACCAATTGCTGAGTGACCGCCAGCGACATGTTGCGCAAGGTCAACAAGCGGGCGGTGATACGGCCAATATCACGCGCCTGCAACGCATCTGGTCGCGGCCCAATCAATGCCAGTGCCGTATGCATAAGCGCAATACTACTGAGGAAGCGTTCTGGCCCACTGCGCTCGAAGGCCAGCTCTGCCGTGACCTGATCCCACCCCTTACCCTCTTCTCCGATAAGCGCATCGGCATCTAACCGAACGTTATCGAAAAAGACCTCATTGAAGTGCTCGCCGCCGGCGAGATCAGCTATCGGACGCACGGTGATGCCGGGCAGCGTAAGGTCGATGATGAATTGCGACATACCACCATGCCGCCCGCTCTCGGCCTGACTGCCGGTGCGAACCAGCGCAATCATGTAATGCGAATGCTGGGCATTGGTAGTCCAGACCTTCTGTCCATTCAGTAACCAGCCAGCGTCGACACGCTGAGCGCTGGTTTTGATCGACGCCAGATCAGATCCCGAATTGGGTTCCGACATGCCAATGCAGAAGTAACTCTCGCCACGGCAGATAGGCGGCAAGTATTTCTCTTTCTGTGCTGGTGTACCAAAACGAAGTATCAATGGTGCACTCTGACGATCAGCAATCCAGTGCGCCGATACCGGTGCACCCGCTGCCAAGAGTTCCTCGATAACCACGTAACGGGCAAAAGGGCTGGCATCAGCCCCGCCGTACTGTTTCGGCAGCGCCATGCCAAGCCAACCCTTCTGGCCAAGCTGACGGCTGAACTGCGCATCAAAGCCCATCCATGAATGGGCTTTTTTGACAGCTGGGTAATTTTCCAACGATTCCTTGAGAAAGCAACGTACATCGGCACGCAGAGCTTCGGCTTCTTCGGGAATAACGCTGTATTTAAACTGGGAAATACTCATCAACAAGACACCTTCGGCTGATTGAAACAACCCAGAAAGCAAGTTAAATGACCAACCTGCACACCCACTGCCGGATTACGACAGCAGTGGGTTTAGCGCAGGATCTAATCAGATCGCAGTTTTTGCGTCAGCTTGAGCGAACATCGCGTTGATGTCGCCGGAGGTAACAGGCTTGCCGTCCTTGCGGGTCACCTCGGCACCGCCCAGACCCAATGCTGGCTCGGTAATCACGTGCGTTGCCTGGGCACGTAGCGCGCCCACTGTGCAATTTTCGCGACCGATCAGCGGGAACGGATCATAGGAGAACTCGCGCATCGCATTCAGGTGGGTAACCTTGTTGATCTGCGTATCAGTCAGATTCTTCAAATGCGCCCAAGTGGTTTCTGGTGAATGCGGCCAGGTGCAATCGGAATGTGGGTAATCGCTTTCCCAGGTAACCATGTCTTCGTTCATGAACTTGAGATTTTGCAGACCAAAATTGTCTTCAATAAAGCAAGTAATGAAGTGCTTGAAGAAAATATCGCTCGGCATTTTTCCGCCGAAATCGGCGTTGGTCCATGCATTATGGTGGCGATGAGTAAAGTCGGCGCGCTCCAGCAGATAAGGAACCCAGCCGATACTGCCCTCAGACAAAGCCATGCGTAGCGTAGGAAACTTCTTCCACATCGGCGCCCATATCCAGTCCGCCGCCGCGTTGGCAATCGAGATGGGCATGGTGGTAATCCATGCATCGATCGGTGACAGATCGGACGCGTGCTCGGCTTTACCACCGGAGCCGATGTGACAGCAGACCACTACGTTGTTATCTGCACACGCCTTCCACAAAGGATCCCAATAGTCATCATGAATTGATGGGAAGCCCAGGCGCGCAGGGTTGTCAGAAAACGACAGCGCGTGAACACCCTGGGCGGAAAGACGCTTGACCTCAGCCACGGCGGCCGGCATATCCCAATAGGGTACCAACATCAGCGGGATGAACCGCCCGGGTGCCGCATTACACCAGTCATACAGATGCCAGTCGTTGTAGGCACGGATGGCCGCTAAGGCGATCTCACGATTGCCATGCGCTTGAAAGCGTTGACCGGCGAAGCCGGGAAAGGTCGGAAAGCACAGCGAGCCCAAAACGCCGTTGGCATTCATATCATCAACTCGGTCCTTGACGTTCCAGGTGCCTCGGCGCATCTGATCATAGCCAAGCGGCTCCATACCGTACTCTTCCTTGGGTCGACCGACGACGGAATTAAGACCCATGTACCCCGTAGCCTCATCTTCAAAAATCCAAACATCGCGGTCACCACGCTTTTCTACGTGCGGCTCACGACCTTTGAATTTTTCAGGCATGTGGTGTTTGAAGGCATCTGGCGGCTCGATAGCGTGATCGTCCACACTGACGAGGATGAGATCTTCAAGATTCATGGTATTCCCCTTCGCTTATAGCGGATTTTGTTTGTAGCTAGATAGTAGTTGAGCCAAGCCTTAATTTAAACACATTTCTTATTTGTGTTTATATCTTTTTGTTACCAGCAAAGAGACCCCTGCTTCCGTTTTGGAGCAAGTCCTTAAAAACTGGCTATCAGAGTAGGGAGGTGCAATCTGCCTAAGCCTTGCTAAGGCAGATTGCGAAGACTTCGGGGGAAGACGTTTATCAGTCCCAGATTACATGCAGCTGATGGGGACCGCGAAGCTGTGCACCGGTAATTTGCGGTCCCGGCTTGGAAGGATCGAGACGGATATTGGGCAGCATGTCCAACACCGCGTTCAGGGCACAGTTGATCTCGGTTTTGGCAACAAATTGTCCTATGCACATATGCGGGCCAAAGCCAAAACCGAAGGACGGTCGCTGGCGCCGATCAATGTCAAAGGTATTGGCGTTCTCAAAAAACTCTTCGTCCCGGTTAGCCGAGCTGACAATGCATGAGACCATCGCGCCTTTGGGAATCGGTACCCCTCGAATCTCGGTTGCCTCCGCCGTTTGGCGCACCTTGAAGGTGGCGACCGGCTCAAAACGGATAGACTCGTCAATAGCCTTGTTGACCAGGCTGCGGTCATTTCGTACCCGCTCCAACAAAGCAGGATTTTCCAGAAGCAGTGTCATCAGCGTACCGAAAGTACGCGTGGTGGTTTCGCCTGCTGCAGGCAACAGAGAACGCACAAAAGTGGTAATCTCATGATCATCCAGCGAGCGCCCCTCGTACTCTGCACGAATCAAGCGGCTGATAAGATCATCCCCTTCGCCGCCCTCTGCGCGGCGCTCTGCCACCACAATCTTGATAGCATCATAAAGCGCCACAACCGCTTCCATGGCGGCTTTCTTGGCCGCTGCGGCCTTGGCCGGATCAACTTGCGGACCGGCAAGAATGGCCAGCGCCCACGCAGCATACTGCTTGATCTTTTCAGGCTGGTCATTCGGAAAACCGATAAGCGAGTAGATCACCCGGATCGGAAAGTACAGAGCAAAGTCCATCAGGTCTGCACTTTTTTGCCCAGCCATCGGCTGAAGAAATTCTTCACGTATAACCTTGTCGATACGTTCTTCCTTCCAGCGGTTAACCGTATCCGGCATAAACACTGGCTGTAGCAGGTTGCGCATGTTCTTGTGTTGATCGCCGTCCATCGCCGTCAGGATCAAACCGTCAAAAAAAGCACCCAGGCCTTCAGCAATAAAACCGCTGGTGAACTGCTTGGCGTCGCGCATCACGTGCATGACGTCGTCATACTTGAAAAGCGTGAAACACGGGCGGTCAGGGTCTACGCCGGCAATGGACGGAACGCCCAAGCGCTCCATAAAGTTACCTTCCATAATCGGCGAGGTCTTGCGCATCTCAGCGTACGTAGCATGCAAATCAATATCGCTGCCCTTGTAGTTACTGGCTACATCGGCAAACACGGTTTCCAGGTTGCTCTTGGAACTGTCAGTCATGACGTTCTCCTTTTGTTGTTTTGACTCCCAGGTGGACTTCTACCAAGAAGACCACACGGACAATTCAGACTATCCCTGAAAAGGGAAGAATTGAACTCTTTTTACATAAATGCCTAATTACTATGTTTCAGGATTCAACAAACTGTTCAACACGGTCAAAAAACGTGGCTCAGTGACGTCCACATCCGGGGCAAAGCGAGCTACCACTTGGCCCTGGCGGTTAAGTAAAAACTTCTCAAAATTCCATAGCACCTCAGGTGCTGCAGTGGTTTTAATACCGAAGCTTTCCAGCTTAGAGCGCATGGGGCCCTCACCTACTGTCGGCGGAGCGGCTGCAGTGAGCGCCGTGTAAAGCGGATGGCGATCTACACCCGTAACTTTTATCTTGGAGAAAAGAGGGAAGCTGACGCTGTATTTGCTTTGGCAGAACGCCGCAATATCTTCGTCACTGCCAGGCTCCTGATCACGGAAATCATTGGCCGGAAAAGCCAGGATTGCGAATCTGTTGTTTTGTCGTTCTCTATATAACCGCTCCAGCGCTTGATACTGCGGCGTCAGACCGCAGCGCGAAGCCACGTTGACTATCAACAACACCTTGCCGGTGTAGGCGATCAAACTAGTGTCAGTACCATCCATTTTTTTTAAAGCGCAGCTATTCAATGGGGTATTCATTTTATTCCTCGTAAGCCTGCTGGACGTAGGTCATTCGCCCACCAGCAAGCATCAGGGCACAATACATATTGAGTTCGGTTATCTGCGCTGGACTGAAAAAGCTTGCCAGTGCTTCAAAATGCACATCACCTACCGTCATGTAATCGCCGGCAAACAATTCCGCGAACTTCAAAGCGGTCTGCTCTTGTTGAGTAAAGTGATCACTGTCTGACGCCAGGCAAGCGATATCCAGATCGTTTACATCATCCGATTTTCTAGCTAACTGACAGACTTTGCAGGTCGTTACGCTGGCGATTTTCAGGCGTACCAACTCACGTAGCCGCTCGCTCAACAGACTCTGACTGTAAAACAGCTCAAGCACGGCTAACCAGGCCTCGGCCAACGCAGGACGATGCGCCCAAACCTGCACAGGCACGCTGGAACTCAGCATGCCGGAGCCCAGGCCACGTTGCAGCGCAATAGCCAGCGACTCCGGAAGCGACGATAGGGGTAATGGCTTAATTCTGGACATGGTAGTCAGGAAAGCCGCTCAATCAAGGTAGCTGTGCCCAGTCCGCCAGCACAACAGATAGCCTGCAGGGCATAACGTCCCTTGCGGCGCTCAAGCTCGTTCAACATGGAGGTCATGATACGCGCGCCGCTGGCACCCAGCGGGTGACCTAGTGCAATAGCCCCCCCGTTGACGTTCAATCGCTCAGCAGACACACCCATCTCACGCATCCAGGCTATCGGCACTGAAGCAAACGCTTCATTGATCTCAAACAAGTCGATGTCGTCCGTGCGGAGCCCAGCCTTTTGCAGAATTTTTTGCGTAGCTGCAATAGGCCCGGTCAGCATCAACGTAGGATCCGCACCCACAGTGGTAATGGTCTTGATGCGAGCACGAGCCTTCAAACCCAGACGCTTTGCGGTGTCTGCCGACATCACCAGTAGCGCCGCCGCACCATCGGATATCTGTGAGGAGTTACCTGCGGTAATGCGGCCGTTTTCCGGGCGGAAGCTGGTTTTCAACGTCGCCAACTTTTCCAGCGACGTGTCGCGCCTGATGGTTTCGTCTGCGAAAAACAAGCCGGTGAAACCGTTGTGGCCTTTTTCGCAGAGGTCGGCGATAGGCATAGGCGCGATTTCACTGGCGAAGTACCCCGCATCTGCTGCCGCACCGGCTCGTCGGTGGCTTTCCAGCGCATAGGCGTCCAGTTCATCGCGGCTGATCTGCCATTTTTCCGCCATCCGCTCAGCGGCTTCACCTTGCGAGGTCAACTCGTAACGCTCCATGGCCTGCCAACCGAATGCTTCACCGTGAATATCACGGTTGCTACCCATCGGCACTCTGCTCATCGCCTCAGCCCCGCCAGCGATAACGATATCAGCCGCCCCACAAGCAATAGCTCCGACCGCGGCATGCACCGCAGCCTCACCGGATCCACATTTCCGATCCAGCGTAAGACCTGGAACAGTCGCTGGCCAGCCCGCACTCAGCAATGCTGTGCGCGCTATGTTGGCCGATTGTTCGCCGATCTGGGTGACACAGCCAAAAATCACATCATCGATTTGTTGCGCCGTTAAGCCCGTGCGCTTCAACAGTTCGTTCAGTATCAAAGCGCCCATGTGGTCTGCTCGAACGCCAGCCAAACTGCCGCGAAAGCGACCTACCGGAGTGCGTACCGCATCTACAATGACGATATCGTTCATAGGTAACTGCCTTTGAGACCGGAACCTGGGACGGCTTTTCCGTCTTCATACCGATAAACGCCGTGGCCGGTTTTCCGCCCTAGCCGGCCGGCTGCAACCATCTTTATGATCAATGGGCACGGGCGAAACTTCTCACCCAGGGCACTGTGCAAGTAGCGCAGTACGGACAAGCGGGTATCCCATCCCGTCAGATCACCCAGTTCCAATGGCCCCATCGGATGATTGAAGCCCATTCGCAATGCCGTATCGATGTCCTCGGCAGTCGCAGTACCTTCCTGCAACATATACATGGCCTCGTTACCCAGCAGAGCAGACATCCGGCTGGTGGTAAGGCCAGGCGATTCATTGACGACAATGGACGTCTTGCCCAGCGCCTCACAGTAATCGCGGGTAATAGCTACCGTTTCATCATTGGTCGCCAAGCCCAACACGATCTCGACCAGTTTCATCTTGTGTACGGGATTGAAAAAATGCATGCCGATAAAACGCTCGGGCGACGGCACAGACGCTGCGATTTCGGTCACGCTAAGCGCAGAGGTGTTGCTGGCTATGATGCCGTTTTCAGCCATGACAGCAGCCGCTTGAGTGACCACCGCCTTCTTGACAGCAAGCTGCTCTGAAACCGTTTCAAGCACAAGATTGGCGCCGCTGGCAGCCACGCTCAAGTCTTCGCTCACAGTCAAACGCTCCAGGGAAGACCGAGCGCTATCTTCTGATACCTTGCCCAGACGCACGCCATCGCCGAGGATTTTTTCGATACTGTTGTAAGCCTGCTTTAGTGACTCAGGATTGGTATCCACAATCACCGTCGGGAACCCGGAACTGGCGAAGGCATGGGCGATCCCCGTACCCATCAGACCGGCACCGACTACCACCACCTTGTTCGTTTTATTCGCAGTCATTGTAAAAACCTCATTAAGCGTTCTTTTCACTCACCACATTGCGCAGCGTACCGATGCCCTCAACCGAGGCTTCCACCACATCACCCGGATTGAGAAAGCGGCCGGTACCCATGCCTACGCCCGCAGGCGATCCGGTAAACAGAATGTCTCCACAACGGAAACTGGAGCGGGCCTGAACGAAGGCAATCAACTCGCCCACGTCCCAGGTCATCTCCGCAGTATTGCCGTCCTGACGCACTTCCCCGTTGACTGCCAGGGTCAAGCGCAATTGCGGGGAGCCCTGTGGAAACTCGTCTCGGGTCACGATCCACGGCCCCACACCTGTAGTAAGGTCCTGGCTTTTGGCGGCGAAAAGGTCCATCCCAATCCCTTTTGCCCCGCTGCGCTGCAGATCGCGCGAGCTGACGTCGTTGCCCACCGTGTAACCGAGTACCGACGCCAGGGGATCAGCAGGATCGATTTCGTCCTTTCCTATCACCGCCACCAGCTCTACTTCGTGGTCAAGCTCTTCGGTCAATGGTGGATATCGAATCGGGTCGTGAGCGCCGATCAAAGCGCCATATGCCTTTAGAAATGCTACTGGCTGCTTGGGCGCCTCAAGACCGAAGTCCTTGACCAGGTGGGCAAGATAGTTGGCCCCAGCGACCACTACCCGGTTGATCGGATCAACCGGAGCCAGCAGTTGAATATCCTGCATCGCAATCGGCTCGGCCGAGAAAGACAGCGCACTGATTCCCTGGCCCGCAGTCACCAACGGCGCCCAATCCTTGAAGCTACCGTGAATTGGATTAACCGCCTCATGCTCCAGATCAACCACAGCCCAGAAAGGCGCTCCACTCTTGTAAGAGCATCTCGCCAGGCGCATTACGCACCTACCTTGCCAATCTTGGCTGGATCAAGATGCAACAACTCGCAAGCGTTCTTCCAGCGAATGCGATCCATGTCTTCAGCAGACAGCTTCAGGTCATCGGTCAGGTCGTGACGTACCGCATCGCTACCGCCGAAGTTGGAGCCATAGAGCACACGATCAGCGCCAATGACTTCCACCATCGCCTGGCGCATCGGAACTTCGTGCAGCTCTACGTCAAAGTAGAAGTTGCGCAGGTACTCAAGGAACGGCTTCTTGTTGTATGACACATCCAGATTCGGATTGGTCTGCGCCATGCGCCCTAACTGATAAGGGACAAAGCCACCGCCGTGGGTGATGTATACCTTCAGGTTGGGGAATCGATCAAACACGCCACCATTGATCATGTACCAGAAGCACTTGGCTTCATCGTAATTCATACCCACGATAGCAGTTGTTTCATAACGGTCAGTGTTGGCATCTTTGCCCCAAGTCACCGACTGGTTATAACCGTGCACAAACATCGGCAGATCGAGATCGCACAGCGCTTCCCATACTGGGTCCATCTCCGGCGAATCAAATTCAAGACCACCAAAGTTGGAGCCGCCAGCCACCAAACCTTTGGCGCCCAGCTCGGTACAAGCACGACGGATCTCTTTTGCCGCCTCAACCGGCACGTTCAAGGGTGCGTGAGCCCAGAACATCAGTCTATCTGGCGCGCCTGAACAATATTTGGCGAGGGAATCATTGACCGTTCTGGCGAAGGGAATACCGAACTCAGCCTCAGCCCAATACATGTAGCAATGGCTTGGTACCGAAAGCACCTGCGCATTCTGTCCAGCTGCATCCATGCTGGCGAGCCGGTGCTTGGGATCGGCCCATTTCGCCATATATTCAGCTACCTGCAGGGTTTCACCGCGGGCATGCGCTTCGCGCAGCGCCACTTTGCGCTCCGGCGCGCCCAGCGAGAGTATCCATTCACCAACCCGCAGTTTGATGTCGCCATCTGGCTGGGATTCAAACGCAGGGCCCCAATGGGGGTGCTGGTCATAGTACTCGGGGTGGGGGGCGTGGGCGTGCAGATCGATTAGCATGATAGTTAGCCTCAGTGTTGTTCTATTGGATGAGAGTCCAGCAGCCGCAGAACAGGCACGGCTGAGCTCATATGCGCTAGCATTATGTAAATTGATCATAAATGGCAAAACTGTTCAAGTTATTTATGTAGCCAGCACAACAACAACCCGAATTTCAACCCAGGCCAGGGACGCGCAGTGACCACACGAAAGTCATATAGGCTTATGATAAATATAGGATTAATAAAATATAGCGAGGAGAAAAAAAACGCAGAATCCGCTATAGGTGGAAAACGTGGGAAGGAAAAACGGGGAGGTTAAAGCGACATATTGATATCTTATGTCTAACGCGACTTAGAATAACCAAAAGCAAGCCGGGGAGGTATTTGCCATACCTCCCATTCAATCAGCGGCGTGTGCGAGAAGTAGAGCCGGTGATGAGCGAAGCCACAAGGCGCTTGACCCGCGCGGGAAGCAGGCGTCTGCCGGTATTTTCTGGAACCAATATCTCGCTCAACACATAACGGATGATCATTTCACAAATCAACTCACGGTCAAGCTTGACCCCCAGCCTGGCGTCCCAGTCATCAAAAACTATATCCAATGTATCCTGGAAACGCAGGATCGAGTCGTGGAAGATGCGCCGGAAAAATCCGAGAGCATATTCTGGGGCCACCATAAGAAGTCGTTGAGCCCGACTTTCCTCAAGGTAGTCATCGATAAAATTGATAAGCGCATTCAACCGCGCTTCCGGATCCTCAACCACACCTATGGTATTGACCATAATCTGGTGAAAATTATCGCGCTTATGCCTGGAAAAGGTATCAAGCAAATCTTCCTGAGATGAAAAATACCGGTAGAAGGTGCCGCGGGAAACACCGGCCAGCTTGCACACGTCCAAGATCGATATCCGATCAGCGCCTGAGCGCAGAACAACTTCCTCAGTGGACTGCAGGATACTGTTAATGGTCTCTTCCGAACGACGATTAGGCTTAACTGCCCGGGCTTTACCTACCGCCGGGGACGTCGATTTGCTGGGAAGTGGAACACCCTTATTCCCTTTGCCTGTTGACTCTGCTTTCACGCCCTTTCCAACAGGCGGTATAGCACCTTCGGCCTCATTATCCAGCATATGCACCCCCCCTTTTTAAGCCTAGTTTTTGCGATTCTAGCAGATTAACTAGTCACTATAGCCAATTTCTGTTCAACTCTTGATAGAGACATCGCAAAAAATACAATATAGAATGCGATTCTCTATCAGAAATATAAAAGTCAGGCTCCATGCTGCGAGCCGCACCCGGAGGAAATTTATCATGAGCGGTACTGGTAACCCCGACACCTGGTCACTCGGAGAACAGGACACCATCATTGCAGCCCTGGACCGAGCAGTAGCAAGCCATCCAGATCGTGTATTCCTCGACTTCAGTGGAAAACTATACACATATAGTGAAATTGACTCAATTTCAACCATGATGGCTCACTCCCTCTCATCGCTGGGTGTATGTGCAGGCCAGACGGTTGTCACCATGCTGGACAACAATATTGATGCGGTAGTGAGTTGGCTAGCGATCAACAAACTCAGTGCTGTCAGCGTGCCGATTAATACCGCTCTGCGTGGCGAGTTTCTCCGGCATCAAATTGCCGATGCGGATACTCAGCTGGTGATTTGCGAGGCCGCGTACATGGACAGGATTACGGCCGTGTGTGAGCAGCTGCCAGCACTCAAGCGCATCTTGCACCGCGAAGCCCTGCAGGCCTCCGTTGACGGTCCTATTACGGTCGAGCCGTTGGATCAATACCGCGATAACAAAACCACGCCGATACCGAGCAAACCGAAACCCTCTGACCTGTCGTGCCTGATCTACACTTCTGGCACCACTGGACCGTCTAAGGGCTGTATGGTGAGCTATAACTTCATGTGCAACCTGGCACGACTGCAGTTGCGTGCAGGACCAGCTACGGCAAACGACGTAACCATTACGCCCTTGCCGCTATTTCATATGAATGCGCTCTGCGTCACCATCATCGCCAGTGTTCTGGTGGGCGCAAGAGCAGCCATTCTGCCGCGTTTCTCGGTCTCCAATTTCTGGCCAGAGGTTGAGCGAAGCGGCGCCACCATTGCATCCATACTTGGCGGCATGGGCGGGCTGCTGGCGCAGGCGCCTGATAATGACGCCATGCGTCGCTGCTTTGGTCAGATCCACACTGCCCGCGGTAACCCCTATACCGAAGAGACCAAATCAATCTGGCGTGAACGCTTTGGTACACCGCTCGTTGGCGGCAATGGTTACGGCCTAACTGAAGCTTGCGTCATCACTACCTTGGCTGCCGGCGAGTACGCGAAACCCGGCTCATCCGGCAAACGCATTGCTGATTTTGATGTACGGATTGTCGACGAGAACGATCAGGAATTGCCAGCAAACACCGCTGGCGAAATAGTCGTTCGGCCCTTACGGCCGGATATCATGTTTCAAGGCTATTGGCGTCGGCCTGAAGAAACCCTCAAGCTCATGAGGAACATGTGGTTCCACACCGGTGACATTGGCAAGTTTGATGAAGACGGATTCTTCTTTTTTGTTGATCGCAAAAAAGACTATCTGCGCCGTCGCGGCGAAAATATTTCCAGTTTTGAGATGGAATCAGCTTTTGCCGTGCACCCGGCCATCTCAGAAGTGGCGGTACACGCGGTGCTCTCGGACAAGGGTGAGGACGACGTCAAGGTCACAGCCATTCTAAATGACGGTGCCAAACTTAGTGAGGAAGAGCTGTTTCACTGGGCTACGGACTGCGTGCCTTACTATGCCCTGCCCCGCTACATCGAGTTTCGTAGCTCATTGCCAAAAAATCCTCAGGGGCGAGTACTCAAGTATCTGCTGCGTGACGAGGGAAAAACGCCTACAACCTGGGATTTGGAAGCGACAGATATCAGTGTGAAAAAGCGCTGATAACACCCACAACAATCAAGCCCGCTTCAACGCGGGCTTTGATGTGTACAACCTCCTAGACCTGAAGGATCTTAGTACTCCCGCACCGGCACATCTGCAGGGCGCGAATTGTAGCGAGGCAAATGAATACCACCGTCCACATGCAGGGATTCCCCAGTCATGTAGCGCGACATTTCAGAAGCCAGAAAAGCAACTACTGGCCCGATATCATCCTCTGGATCACCGCTGCGACCCAAAGGTCGCATGGCCGCAGACCGTTCAGCAAATCCGGGATTTTCAGCCGCCAGCTTGTGGAAAGTGGCCCCCATGGCAGTCGGGGCAATAGCGTTCACGCGGACATTAAAGCGGCCCCATTCAGCCGCCGCGCTCCGCGTCAGTCCGACGATGGCAGATTTGGCGGTGTTATAGTCCGAGTGCAGCCAAGCGCCAATTTCAGTATCGATCGAGTAGAAGTTGATGATAGATCCACCCCCGCGGGCACGCATGTGGGGTAACGCAGCACGCATCGACCACCATGCAGCCCAAACAGTGGTGTCCAGGGTCTGCTTGAGCATTTCGTCAGTCTTGTCTTCCATCAACACATTGGGTGTTGGCGCAAAGGCATTGTTCACCAAGGTATCAAGCCCACCGAACTCGTCGACAGCGGCCTGAATGGCAGCATTGATGCTGTCTTTGCTTGAGACGTCCGTCTTGAAAAAGAGCGCTTTCCCGCCCAGAGCCCGGAGATCGGCGGTAACTGCGTTACCCAAGCTTTCGTTAAGCTCCGCCACCACAACACTGGCACCTTGTTTAACGAAGTAGCGGGCGACGCCTTCACCTATTCCACCACCAGCGCCGGTGATCAGGGCGACTTTATCTTCAAGTAGTCTCATATCGGCAACCTTTTTAATAAACACTTTTTTTGTTAATGTTCATATTAAATCATATTCAGGATGGACATACAGCACTAATCCATCATTATCATAAAGGTCAACAGCATGATTTTTCGTCGACGTATTGAAATTCACCAGCACTCCGACGGCGAAATGCGAGCCGCTCTGGAGGACGACTTTCATCACTTCCGGGTCAGTATCCGGCATGCTCAGGGCCTGGTCACCGATGTGCGCGGCTACGCTGTACGTTTTCCCTATACAGCCTGTCCAGGCGCCGCAGCGCCTCTTCAGTCGCTGATTGGCATGCCGTTGTCAGAAGTAGGTCACAGCGTGACACGGGCAACCGACGCCAGGCATCAATGCACTCACATGCTCGACCTGGCAGGCCTTGCCATTGCTGCGGCCGCCAGCAAGCTGACACAGCGCGTATACGACATAACCGTTCCTATGCGCGTGGCCGGTGTTACTACCTCCACGCTTCTACGCGACGGCAAGATTTTCTTGCAATGGACAACTACCGGTACGTTTATTCAGGATCCAGAGCCGTACCGAGGAATCGATTTGAACCACGGCATGGCCGGCTGGGCTATTGCCAACCTGCCTACTGAAGAGGCGGAAGCGGCTTTGATATTACGCCGCTGTACGACCATCTCCCGCGGGCGCGAGTACGATCTGGACGAAATGCCTCACGCCAGGGTGACTGGCCTCTGCTACGCCCAGCAACCCGTTAGAGCACAGCAGGCCATGCGCATGAAAGGCTCTACAGAGGATTTTACTGAACGTGCAAGCCAACTTTGCGCAAGCGATCAGGATTGGTTCGCCGGTAACGAGCCGGAAGTCATTCAAACCCAGCGTTGAGGTGATCGTTTCCCTTTCCTGGATAAAACAAAGCCTGTCTTTTGCAAGACAGGCTTTGTCCCCCGCATGGTCGGCTGTGACCACAGCCGACCAAACCCTTAAAGGAAGATGGCCAGATTGGCCGTTCCCAGCACAGATTGATCGAGGAGCGCCTCTCGACGTGCCAACTTGAAACTGCCGTCCGTCTCACGGCGCAAGATGTCATGGCGTTCACAGCTGATCACATCAACATGATGCTCACTGAAACGGCTACGCGTCAGCAGCAGATAGCTGACTACCGCCAGCTCGTCAGGCTTGTCTGTTTCACGCACCATCACGTTAGTCACCAGGCGGCGAGTCCGCGATGGCGGATCCTCAGCCCAGGCGCTCTTGCCAGACAGTCGCAGGATACGACCCATAACCGAGCGGTAATCATCATGGAAATGCTGAACCGTGCGAACAAAACTTTTGGCATGGTCCGCGCCAAGGCGCGTATGGCGCAATGGCGCCGTATAGATCAGGTCGGTGGCCAGTAGCTGACCCCATTCCCCGAGACGTAGCTGATCCAATAACGCGGCCTCTTCGTACATGAAAGTCAGCACTGCGTTGTATTCGGCCGACCCCACCGCGATTGCTTTTCCCGGAGCGGCTGCCGGGATATTTTCTTGAACTTGCTGCATGAGAAGCTCCTGTTTTTATTTGTCCGGGGTGTGTTTATTCGGCGTTCATCAGCTCGTTCCAGTAGAGCCACCAATGCCATTGGGTGTCATCCTTGGTAAAGCCCTCGTTGACGATGCCAGGCCCAGGCCAACCTTCTGGTTTGCCCGTCTCGTAAACGGCCTGATACTTCAAGGTCATATGGCGGCCCATTGCACCCTTCGCCGACAGGGTCATATGTGGCCAGGTGTCGGAATCATCCTGCTCAACCATGCCAGAGGTCCCGAACAGCTGAATGGTCTGTTTGAGCATCTTCTCGCGAAGCTCTTCAGGTGCATCCTTCTCGGCAAAGATCCAGTTGCAGAACTCAAGCTGGTTTGGACCACGGGGAATATAGGTATGCAGTGTCATCGAACCGACGACTGAACCATCAGGCTGCGGAATATAGACGAAGCCGAACAGAATATTAGGAAACATGCCACCTACCTGAGGCGGCATGGATGTCAATACCTTGAGCTGATCCTCGCTCAGATTCCCCGCCAACTGATCAACCATTTCTTTGGTCATGCCTGCAGGTGGAAGCGCATTCAGCTTCTCCTGTACTGACAGATCGTCGGGCTCAAGACCAGTTAGCCGGCGGATCTTGCGCGCCAGGTCGATGCACCGCAGCGCATGACCATGCGGAGAGCTCACCTCAACGCCGTACATTTCCGGCGTCAGGTCCGGTTCATCATCATCCGTCTCAGCCCCGCCTTTTTTAGCGTAGTTACCTACCTCACCCAACCAACGGTGCAGAGTCAGCGTATGGAATCCGTCCGCTGCCGACTGTTCGCCTGCGGTTTTCCAGTTGGCATTGACAATAAACCGCTGGGGCGGCCCAAGAACCTCCATCCCCTTGTCAGTGCGCTGGAACAGAATGTCGTAATACCACTTTGCGTCGCCCAGGAACTCTTCGAATGAGGGTCCTTCGATGTTCCAGGTAGCAAAGATCAAGCCGCCATAGAGTACTGAGCGCGCTTTTTTCAGGCCCAGCTCGGATTCAGGCAGCATTGTGCCGTGCATGCATTCACGCTTGACCGGGGAACCGATAAAGTCGCCATTCGGTCGGAAAGCCCAACCGTGATAAATACATTTATGAATCTGTGCATTACCGCAATCGGTCAGCGCCACACGCATGCCACGGTGCGGGCAGACGTTCAAAGTCACGTGGATCTCATTTTGCTTGTCCCGCGCCACAATGACGGAGTCGCCACCGATGTCGCGGACCATGAAATCATTCGCGTTGGGGATTTCGGACTCATGACCGAGCAGCACCCAGGTCTTGCCGAAAATCTTTTCCATTTCCATCTGATAAATTTCAGGGTCAGAGAGCACACGCATTTGCACTTCACGCGTCTCTGGATAGATCAAATCAGAAATCTTGGTGCCATCGGAAAGCACCTGGCTGGTTTTAGTAAGCATGTTCGCCTCCAGTTTTATTAGGGGTCTTATCAGGCCGCGCTAAGCATCAATTGATTTAATGCTTGGTAACTCTTAGCTCAGCACCAAGCAAATCACATTGAAAGACATTTGTGAACAGATTTTAGTGATCTGTATCAATTTGACTTTAATTTTTTCCATCAGGTGTTTTCAAAATGGATTGTCTTTCTCCCCCACTTGAGTGCGCAACATGCCAATTCCGTCTACTTCCAGCTCGATCACGTCGCCGGGCTTGAGGTTACGTAACTGCTCCAGGCCACAGCCGTTGCCTACAGTGCCCGAGCCCAAAAACTCTCCACTGTGCAGGGTCTCGGACTGCGATACATGGGCAATGACATCTTCAAACTGCCAGCGCATATCGCGCGTGTTGCCCCGGCCCCACTCTTCGCCATTCACTCGGGCGATCATATTCAGATCATAGGGATCTTCGAGTTCATCCGCCGTAACCAGGCAGGGACCCATAATATTGGCGGTATCAAAATCCTTGCCCTTCGCCGGGCCGAGCATGCCGCTCATCTCTTTCGCCTGAGCATCTCGGGCGCTGATGTCATTGAAAATCGTGTAGCCGAAAATGTGCTGCCGGGCGTTTTCACGCGTAATGTCTTTGCCGCGCTTGCCAATGTAGCAGCCAAATTCGAGCTCAAAATCCAGCGCTTTGCTGTAGGCAGGCCACTCGAACTGATCGTCCACCCCTACCACGGCAAACCGGTTGCACTTGTAGTAAATCGGCTGGCGGTTGAAGGTATCCATTACACGGTCATCGGCGCTGGTATTCATGGCCTTGAGCGTCGCTTCCGGGTCAGGGGTGCGCATCGCACGAAGACGGCGAGCAGCAGCAAAACTCTGACGCAGGTGCAGCTCAAAACAGGAAAAATCGCGCATCTGCGGTGGTGGTTGGATAGGCGCTCTCAAGCGCACAGATGCCCGCGCCTGGACTGCCGCCGAGGGTGCCTTGGCGACAAGATTGCGGGCCAGCTCCATACCTTCATCGCCTGCCTCTGCAAGCGAAAGAACGCTGGACAGCGCTGCAGCTCGCCCTCCGTGCAACTCGGTGTAAGCCTGTTGCAGATCAAGCACTGACTGATCCTGCTCAATCAAGGCACCGGCCAGTTCCAGGCCTTCGCTATTTACAAAAGTGACCAATCTCATGGCAACAATCTCCCATTCACTAAGCTATTCATACTCGGCCACTTACCGGCAGACAGGCCCCAGTGATTACCTGACCCTCGGCCGACAGCAAAAAGGCTATAACGGCAGACAGCGCTTCGGGTGTCACCCAGGCGCTGAAATCCTGATCCGGCATATCAGCCCGGTTGTTGGGTGTATCGATAATACTGGGCATGACCGCATTGACCGTGACGTCGCGGGCTTTCAACTCTTCCGCGAGCGATTCGGTAAAGCGCGCTACGCCGGCCTTGGACGCTGCATAGGCAGCAACGCCCAATCCAGCCTTGTTGGCAGCCAACGCACTGACGTTGATCACGCGACCATTGCCCGCACTCAGAATATGCGGCAACGCCGCCTTGGTGCTGACGATCGCGGTACGCACGTTCATCTGATAGAGGCGGTCCCAGGTGTCCAACGAGCCTGATTCAAACGTTTCCCAGGCGAAGCCACCAGCAACATTGACGACCGCATCGATATGCCCAAAAGTCTCAATCACTTGGTTCATCGCTTGCTCGGCTGACGCCGTTTCGGTCAGATTGACCATGCCCAGGGGAAGGAAGTCAGCGGAAGCTGTCAACGCAGCAGGCACGTCGCTCAAATCCAGGGCCGCTACTCTAGCTCCCCGCTCAAGCAACAGTTTGGTCAGCGCGCTACCGAGTACACCAAAGCCGCCTGTGACGATTACTGCGCGGCCTTGCAGAGAAAGGGTCATAAGCGACCTCCACAAGTGAGTCTTATTAGATGGGCCAATGCAAGGCCCTGTAGATTTAGATTAGAACACTTTTTTAATATGTGTACAAATGCTAACCTTGGGTTATCCAAGTTGTTAAGACAGGATTTATCCGATGCCGAGAAAGCTGCCCGCCCTCACCGGTGACAACCGCGCCTTTTGGCAAGGTGGTGAAAACAACGCGCTGCTGATCCACCGCTGCAGCGCCTGCACTCGTTACTTTCACCCGCCCAGTCCTGTTTGCCCCGCGTGCAACAGCTTTGAAGTGGGTCCGCAGGCCGTATCGGGAAAAGGCCAGGTCGCCAGCTTTACCATCAACCACCAGCCCTGGACACCCGAACTGCAGGTACCCTTCGTGATTGCCATCGTCGAGCTGGTAGAGCAGGCAGGTCTGCGCTTCGTCAGTAATATAGAAGGGACACCGGTGACAGACGTCTTTATCGGGATGCCCGTCAGAGTGCAGTTTCAGCAGGAAGATGATGTATGGCTTCCACTATTTGTTAAGGATTGAGCATGTTTGACCGTCTGTACGAGAAAGATGTCGCTATTACCGGTATTGGTCAATCCGAGGTAGGCCGCCCTTCGCAGTTGTCAGCCATGCGGCTGACAGCTGACGCCTGTCTTGAGGCCATTGCCGATGCGGGACTGACCCGAGATGACATCGATGGGGTAGCGTGCTGGCCCGGCGACAACAATAACGGTGACAGCTTTTCTCCGGTGGGGCCGAACGCGCTTAAAAATGCACTTGGCTTGAACGTAAACTGGTTTGGCGGCGGCTATGAGGGGCCCGGCCCCCTGGCCGGCATCATCAATGGGGTCATGGCCATTGCCAGCGGTATGTGCCGAAATGTGCTGGTATTTCGCACCATTACCGAGTCATCTACCCGGCAGCACAACAAGCAAGCTTCAGCCCTGACGAATAAAACTCAGGGGCGGGACAGCAGTTTTGCCTGGCAGTGGTACACCCCATTCAATGTGCTCTCGGCGGCAAATCTGATGGCCATGTATGCGCAGCGGCATTTTCATGACTATGGCACCACCTCGGAACAGCTCGCACAAATCGCTCTGACCTGCCGGCGCAACGCCGAGCTCAACCCCAAGGCGGTTTATCGTACACCGATGAGCATGGACGATTACATGCAGTCGAGGATGATATCCACGCCATTGCGTATGTTCGATTGCGATGTGCATTGTGATGCATCGACCGCCATCATCCTGTCGCGCCGTGATGCCGCCAAAGACGGGCGCAACCCGCCGATCCGGATCGAAGCCATGGGCGCAGCGCTGAACCAGCCCTGGTCCTGGGATCAGATTTCGCTGACCCAAGGCGCGGCGTTCGATGTCGGGCGCATGATGTGGTCGCGTACCGACCTGAAACCAAAGGATGTCGGCTCAGCGCAGCTCTATGATGGCTTCTCGATACTGACCATGATCTGGCTAGAGGCTCTGGGACTGTGCCCTGTAGGGGAGAGCGGACGTTTTGTTGAGGGCGGGCAGCGTATCGCGCTAGACGGTGAACTGCCGCTGAATACCAATGGTGGCCAGCTCTCTGGCGGGCGCACCCACGGCCTGGGCTACGTGCACGAAGCCTGTTTGCAACTATGGGGTCGCGCCGATAAACGCCAGATTGCTGATCACCAGATAGCGGTCACAGCCGCCGGGGGCGGTCCGCTGGGCGGCAGCCTGCTGTTGGTGCGCGACTGATAATCAGAACAGCACGCTACCCAACTCCTTGCCCAGATTACGCAGTGACTGCCCCAACTCTGCAATTCCGGCTTCATCGCGCTGACCACGAAACATCACGGCCGACACGGTGAAATCGATGGTCTCGGAGGGAGAATAAACCGGTGCAGCCACTGCCAGGATTCCAATTGAAAAGTGGCCATCGTCGATAGACCAGCCGAGCTTGGCTGCATCCCTTACCTGCTCACAATATTCTTCGTAGGACAATGCCCCACTCCAGCGAATATTGTCGAAGATAGCCTTGGGCTGCGGCTGATCCAGATCGAGTTGCGAGGCAAATAAACGCCCACTGGCGCCCATTAGAATTGGCAACCGCTGACCTTCGCTCATGTCAATCCGCACATCGGTAGGACACGCAGCGGAGCTGACGATAACAATCCGGTCGTTACCTATGCGCCGCCACAAGGTGACGGTCACCTTTGAGCGAGCCGCAAATTTCTCCAGCAAGGGCTTGGCCAACTGCACCTTTTGCCCTTGGGTGACGAATTGCTCAACTAAGCGGGCAAGCCCCAAACCAGCGGAATAACGCTTGGACATGGGACTGAAATCGACCATATCTTCCGCCACCAGCGTTCTGAGAATATTGAAACAAGTGCTAGGGTTTATATCCAGCTTTCTGGCGATATCTACTGAGCGCTCTGGCGCTGCAGCCTGACTAAGAAACCGAAGAATACGCACGGCGTTCACGACCGGCTTTACTGTGACCAAGGACGATGACTTGGCAGCGCTTCTATCACTGATATTGACTTCAGCATCCATTTTTACATCTCCCCCTTAGACGCAGGGATCAACTGATCCCGAATATGATGCGCTAATAATGGCCTGCCAGTGATTCTATATCAAGAATTATATTTTTAAATCAATTTTTATCACCATCCGTCCATGGCATTCGGCTGATGGATATAGCGCTTGGTGGCCACATCTGTATTGATGACGTAGCGCTGCAACTGACTTTCCGTATTCTGATCGGCTTGGGTAACTCTGTCTCTTTGCCGCAAATAGCCCAACCATGACTCTACTATAAAGCGCTCTACAAAACGGTTTGGGTCAGCCAGGTCACGATAGAGTCGCCAGTTACGCGCCCCATTACGACGCCGGGACTGTCCCACCGCATAAGCACATTTTATGAAGTCCTGCTGAAACTCATCAAGCGCCCAATAACTGATCTCGACGGACACTGGACCATCAGAATGATTAATCTCGGCAGCGACCACCAGTTCGTCCGTCTGCGATACTGTGCGGTAATCAGCCTCGCTACCAAGCACAAATACTCCATCGCGGGTCAACCAAAGCCCCAGGACTATACTCACCGTAGCCAACAGGAGGCTGTTGGTCGTTCCCAGGTAGTCCGCAATCAGCCCCCACACCGCGCCCCCGACCGCCATCGCGCCCATATACATGAGCAAATATACCGAAGCGACCCGGGCCCTGACCCAGTCCGCCGCACAGGTCTGCACAATGGTCGCGACCGTGGCATTGACTGCCATCCAGGCAATCCCGGCTATGACCAGAAGCAGCCAGACGACCCAGACCACATCGGTCAGCGAAACCGCCGCGGTGACGATAGCAAAAGCAACTGCCCCTACAACCACCAGCTGGCGTAGCGCGACAAGACGATATAAACGCGTGAGATTGAGCGCAGCAATGACCGCGCCTGCACCCAGCGCGGCCATCAACAGGCCATATCCATCCGCTTCCATCTGCAGCTGGTCCTTGGCTATAAGTGGCAATAGCGCCCACAGGGCACTGGCGCAGCTGGTAAAAATAAATACTTGTTTCAGCGAGCTGACCAAAGATACCGAGTGCCGAATGTAGCGCAAACCACTGCGCATTCCTCCGAGGAAAGTCTCCGGGGGCAGCACATTACTGACTCGGACAGGCCGCCAACCGAACAGAAATAGAATCACCCCCATAAAACAACAGGCGATCAAAAGAAACATCGAAGCCTGGCCCGCCACAGCAATAAGCAGGCCGCCGATGGCCGGACCCAGTGCACGCGCAACATTGGTTGAAATAGCATTGAGTGCCACTGCGGCGGGCACAATTTCTCGCGGGATCAGTGTCAAAGTGACGGCCATCCACGCTGACATACTCAGCGCACTTCCGGTGCCCAATAAAAAAGTCAGCGACAACAGCATCCAGCTGCTGAGGCTCCCGGTAGCGGCCAATACAAAAAGTATACTTGCAGCAGTCAGCATCACCGACTGAGTGAACAGCAGCCAGTATTTGCGATTCACCAGGTCCGCAATTACTCCTCCAGGCAAACCAAATAAAAACACAGGCAGAGTCATGGCGGTTTGCACCAGCGACACCATCCAAGCTGAATCGGTAAGCCCAGCCATGATCCAGGCAGCGCCTACTGTCTGCATCCAGATGGCAATATTGATGACTGCACCCGCGCTCCAAAATAGGCGAAACTGACGGTGCTTCAACGGATACCAGGTGGCCCCTTGATTCATGGTTGCCTCTCGCCGGGGGACTGAGTTGATGAGTCAGACAGTGGGATAACCTAGCCGTCCCGCTTGCCTGACCTGAGCAAGAATGCGCTGCGGACCAACTTCATTGCGCAGCATGCCGATGCCCTCAATATGTGCTTCCAGAATGTCTCCTGACTGGAGAAAACGTCCGTCCTCGAGTCCAACCCCGTGGGTTGATCCGCTAAAGACAAGATCCCCTGGGCGCAACGTGATACGCGCATCCAGATAGTTCAGCAGCTCATCAACTGCGAAAATCATTTCCCGAGTGTTGTCCTGCTGACGAACTTCGCCGTTGATGGTCATGTGCATATCCAACTGCGGTTGTCCGCCACCGCCCAATTGATCCAATGTGGTGATCCACGGACCGACCGGTGTCGTGCAATCCATGCCTTTCTGGGTAAACAGATCTAGCCGCCCCAACGCGCGGCCCGCATCCCGCGCACTGATATCATTGCCGACGGTGTAACCCATTACGCAGGACGAAGCCGCAACGGCGTCGCCGAGTGGCTTTCCGATCACCGCTACCAGCTCGATTTCATAATCCAGCTCGCCCGTCATCGCAGGGTAGGAAATCAGCCCGTAGGGATCAACGATGGCAGAATCGGGTTTGATATAGGCGAGTGGATGAGGAGGCGCGGCACTGCCCAGGCGAGTCAGATGCGATAAATAATTGAGCCCGACCCCGAATATACGAGCGCCGGGCTCAACGGGCGCTAAAAGGCGAAACGCATCCGACTCGAGGGTTGTGGTCGACAGGTCGAGCGCCGACATATTTCCGGTGTTGATCTCGCCGGCCCACTGCGAAAACGGGGCATTGATGCGCTGGCCGCTGCTGGAATCCGGATGCAGAAGAAGCCAGAAACGCGCTCCCGCCGCATCTTCTACTCGTGCCAGACGCATTTCTAGGCTTTCTTGGCGGTAAATTCCGGATCGCCAACCTCTTCCGGGGTTTTGACGCTAGGCCCCAAAATTGGGCCAACCAATTCGTGGCCCCACACGCTCATCTTCTCCGGATTCAGCTCGAACCCATCGTCATGCCATGGTTCACTTTCAGCGATGCACTCAAAGGCGAAGCCTGACGGATTGAAGTGGTAGAACGAAACATGCGGGTCCTGGGAATGCTGCCCCAGTGTCATCATCATCTGCAGTTCGCGCTTCTTGACGATATCGTAGGTCTCACCCACATCGCGCAGGCTGCCGACGAACATGCCGACGTGTTGAATCCCCATACGGCCCGGAGCGTGTCCGTAGGCAATATCATGGCTGGTGGAGGTATTCAGCTTGGAGCGGAAAAAGCCGGTCTTGCCCTTGCCCGCGCCCGAACCGTACCAGTGAAAGCCCATGATATTGATAAGGAAATGCTCCAGTTCCGGCGGAAACTCGGGCGTCATCAGCACGACATGGCCAAGACCTCTTTTGTCAGCCAGGTAGCCGCCATGGCGGCGCCCAGGCACAAAGGAGTCGGGAAGCCATTTTTGCCCATAGAACAGCTCATGCCGAAAACCGACCGGGTCAAAGAAGCGGATCAGTTCCTTGACGCCGCGCTTCTCGCACAGATCTGCGTCTCCAACGGTAAACTCCACGCCAGCATCAGTAAACGTCTGGCAGGCTGCCTTGAATTGCATCCGTCCTTTGGCTTCCCAACCGAGGTAGGCTAGCCGATCAACCTTGCCAGGGTGGAAAGCAAAACGGTGGCGGCGATCATCGATACGGAAATACAGCGAATCCGGATCGCTTTCCGGATTCTTGCCTATCGCAAAACCCATTACCGACGGGCCATAATCGCGCCAGGCTTCGAGGTCAGTGGCTTCAAAGCCCATGTAACCCAGTCCAATAATATCCATCTGCTTCTCCTCGTTCTATCAGACGCCGGCGGATGGCTTATATAGCCAGCAATCCACCATCAATGACGATATCCGATCCGGTGATGAAGGACGCCTCATCGGATGCCAGGTAAACGGCCAGCGAGACAACCTCTTCGGGCTGTCCGGGCCTGTCCATCAGCACGCCGTCTAGCAGCGCGGCGCGCGCTACCGGGTTTTCCATGAACGCGGCGGTACCCGGCGTGGCGACAAAACCAGGACTGATGCTGATCGCACGAATGCCCGCAGACGCACCTTCGACGGCGAGTTGGCGGGTAAAGGAAACCACGGCCCCCTTGGCAGCCGAATGCGCCGAGATACCGGCTACTTTGGAGCCACCCCAGGCAGCGGTGGACGACACATTCAGAATCACCCCCTTGCGTTCAGCCAGATGATTCCAAGCGTATTTGGTGGTGTAGAAGATCAGGTCCACTTCGTTGCGAATAGTGAAGTGCCAGTCTTCGATGGTCATATCTTGTACCGGCGCAAAGCGTGCGGCAGATGCATTGTTATAAAGAACATCAATCCGACCATGCTCGGCTACGGCAGACTCGACCCAGGCTTTCGCCTGTTCATGGTCACCCAGATCGACCGGGGCATAGCCATGAAGGATATACCCCTCCTGCGCCATCAGATCCGCGGTAATCTTGTTTTCGTCTTCATTGGTATCGCAGCCGACTACAGTCGCGCCCTCACGAGCAAACCGCAGCGCTGCAACCCTACCCTGCCCGCCACCGGTACCGGTGATGAGCGCAACTTTGCCTTCCAAACGTCCCATAGCAATCTACCTCGACCATCTGTTTGATTATCTGCTGGCAAATACGACGCTCAAGCTTCGATTTTTTCCAGCCAGATGGCCTCGGCAGGGCAAGCTTCAGCCCCTTCGCGCGCGGTCTCTTCCAGCTCTGGAGTTACTTTGTCATCGTCAAAGTAAACCAGGCCTTCAGCGTCGAGCTTGTAAACCTCTGGACAGATTGAAGCGCATAAGCCATAACCACAGCAGCGGCTACGGTCGGCTACGGCACGATAAATGATGTTATCTGAACTCATACTCTTATCCTCTTTGTCAGGCTCAGTCACAAGACGATAATGAACAATAAATTCATTTTTGTAAATTTTTAGTTGGCTAAACGTCGCAATTTTCCAATTTACGTTGTGATGACAACGTTTCACTTGAGCAGAATAGCTAAATAATTCGTTTAAAATCAAAAGCTAAATCATATTTCATGCTGACTTATAAGATAATTTTTTATAAAAACATAAATACGATTTATGTTCAATTTAACTCAAGGTAACACCCGCACTCGGCCCGCGGCATCAATAAGCGCTTGCCCATCCACGGGACGAATATAGCCCCTTTCTACCGCCGCCTCGGTAGCCGCCGTCCACGCCGTGACGAAGGCCTGCTGCGTCGGATACAAGGTGTCCAGCTCATCCGCGCTAAGCGGCTCGGTAGTTCCGAATAGCCGGCAAAAGCCCTCGCCGCCGCTGTTGCCTGTGCCGCTCAACATCGCTAGGGGCACATCAACAAAAGGCGTGCGGATGCCACCGAGGGCATTGCCCTGTGCATCGCGCGCATAGCCAGGGCTGTAGGGCGTGAAGTCGATAGCTTGCAAGGTCTCTGCCGAGGCCGGTGGCGTGCCGGTTGTGATCCATTCATTGAGTGCATGCACCGCAGCGCTGAGCACGAAACTCATCGGACCGGCATTGATTGGTTTGTCGCAGTTGATGAAGCCGAACACCTTGCTCGGCGGGTCCAATAGTGCCTCTAGCGCAAGTAACGCGCCCTCTCCATCGCCCGTGTCGATCAATCCAATGCCGCCGCCGTACACGTCAAAGTGCGCCGTTCCGGCGACTTCCCAAAGCCGGTAGGTTGAGGTATCGGCCTGGCGCGTCGCCTCGTTGACATCGGTTTCCGACTGGAACATCAGCACCGGTACGCCGAGGTCAGAGCGAATTTCCGTCGAACCGGAGACGTCATCGGCTGTGGCCAGCGGCGCGGCATTGGCCAGGCGGCTTTGCAGCAGGTAGCCATCATAGACAGTCACCAACGGGTGGACAGCGTTGGCATAGGAGACCAGCCGGTAGGCGGATTGCGACTCCCCTGCCGCCAGCACCCGCTTGGGTTGCAGTCCATTCAGCAGAACATCAGCATGATCCCGCACAGCCTGCCCAGCTTGCGAGAAAATATCGTACGAATAGTTGTCCCCTGGGTGCAGCAGATTGGCATATCGCTCGGGATCCATCGTTTTGGTGCTGGCCACCCCCGCTGCCTGCGCGGACAGGCTGATCAGTGCATAGCCTTCGCGAATCAACTCGTTGTGCGTATAGGTCCAGACCGGGCTGGAATCGCTCCCGCTGGTGACGTTCATCCATTCGACGATAACAGTGCCATTGAACGCTTCGGCATCCAGTGGCTGGTAGACAACCGCCCGCGTGACGTAAGCGGCGCTGTCATTCTCTTCGACGTCCCACTGCCCATCCGTACCGAGCGACTGCCCGCCCTTTGGCAGGTAAGAAACAGCAGTCCCAGAAAGGACGAATTCCTTTTCACTGTAGCCGACACTGTCCATCGCAAACTGCAGGTCTGCGGCCAGGGCCGCCTCCCCCGCACCGCCGGCAGCGGCTTCGATACGCGGCTCTTCCGCGCGAAGATCGTCCTCCTCGCTGTCACGGTTGTCATCATTGTTGCAGCCAACCAAAGCCAGGGTGGCAGCGAGCAGACCTGCGCCGAATGCTTTATGCATGGTGTCTCCTACGAACTTTGTTGTATTTATTGTTTGTATGTACACAGCCTGCCCTGACTCGGTCGGTCTACTCTCGTCGCTCGCCGCGCCAGGGCTCGTCAAGTGTTCAGCGCCCGATGGGATAGATAATGGACTTTTCTTCGGTGAATTCATTGAGCCAGTCAGGTCCGAACTCACGACCTATACCCGAGCGCTTGAAGCCGCCAATAGGCGCGTAGGGCATGGTTCCGCCACCCCCGTTGAGGTAAACACTGCCGGCACGGATACGTTTGGCCATCTTGTACGCAACGGCGGCATCGGCGGTCATTACCCCGCCGTTGAGCCCAAAACGTGAATCATTGGCAATGGCAATCGCCTCTTCGTCAGTGTCGAAACCGATCACTACCCCAACCGGGCCAAAGATTTCTTCCTGGGCGATGGTCATGTCATTGGTGACGTCATCAAACAGGGTGATATCAACAAAAAAGCCTTTCTCCTGGCCGGCAGGACGACCGCCTCCGCATACCAGCTTCGCGCCTTGCTCCAGCCCGCTGGCGATCAAGCTTTCGACTTTCGCGCGCTGGGACTCGCGAATGAGTGGCCCCATCATTACGCTTGAATCCGACGGATTACCCACCTTGAATTGGCCGACAATGGCCTTTGCGTACTGCACAAACTGCTCGCGGACCGAGTTGTGCACCACGAAACGCGTCAACAACGCACAGCCCTGCCCGGCATTGATCATTAATCCGGCGACGGCACCCATGGCGGCAGCCTGAATATCCGCATCGGCGCGCACGATCAGCGCGGACTTGCCGCCCAGCTCCAGGTGCACCCGCTTCAGAGTGGCCGCTGCCTGGGTCATGATGCTGATACCGACCGCCTCCGAGCCGGTAAACGATACCAGGTCCACCCGCGGATCGCTGCTCAGCAGGCTGCCGACCTCGACACCCCCGGTGACGATATTCAATACGCCCTTGGGCAAGCCGATTTCCTCGGCAATCTCGCCGAACAACAAGGCCGAATAAGGAGTAAAGGGTGACGGCTTGAGCACCAGGGTGTTGCCTGCCAGCAGCGCCGGAAAGACCTTCGCCAGATTCAGCAGGAACGGGAAATTGTAGCCAGTGATACCCGACACCACGCCCACGGGCTCGCGCTCGATGCTGCCGCTGCCCAGGATCATCGGGCCGCCCGGGTTCATCGGATTGGGGACTGCTTCGACCGGGATCTGCCGGGCTTCGGTCACCAGAGATCGATCAATGGCTTTCAACACATGCCCCAGTGGCATATCCACCTGCATGGCCTGGGTGACCATTTGCGAACAGCCGACTTCGGCCACGATAAGCGCAGCGATCTGCTCCCGCCGACTTACCAGTGCAGCGTGCATACGCCGCATGTAATCCGCCCGCTCGGCCATGCTCAGCCAGGGCCACGGGCCCTGATCAAACGCCTCGCGGGCGGCAGCAATTGCCGCCTCGACAGCGGCCACGCCACCCACCGGCGCATGGCCAATCACCTCTTCGGTGGCTGGATTAATGATCGCTTCAGCGCCTTCACTACCCGCTTCCCAACGGCCGCTTATGTAGAGTTTGTTCAGGTGGGTAAAAGGAATAGTCATGCTGCGTTCGCTCCTTGCTGATTCGCACCAGCGATGATTTCTGCCGCGCGCATGGCAATCGCCATGGCCGGCGCGTTGGTGTTGCCCGAGACCAGCGTGGGCATGATCGACGTATCAATCACGCGCAAACCTTCAACCCCGCGCACTTTGAGCTCCGGATCCAGCACGGCGTGCTCGTCACTGCCCATGCGGCAGGTTCCGGCTACGTGATAGGCGGTCTGGCCAAAGCGGCGAAAGGCAGCAAGCATTTCTTCGTCGCTCTGCACCTGCGGGCCGGGAGTCAGTTCTTCAACCAGGAAAGGCTTGAGCGACGGTTGCGCCGCGAGCTTGCGGATCCACTTCAGCAGCGATATTGCCGCCGTCTGGTCCGCTTCGGCGCTGAGGTAATTGGCGACGATTCTTGGCGGCACCGCCGGATCGGCCGACTCAATGCGTAACTCACCCTGGCTTTGCGGGTGCATGAAGTACCCGCCGAGGGTGATCCCCGGCTGTTTATCAATAGCCACGGTCTTGCCGTCGCCATCCATTGAAAACAGGCTTACCCCGATCTGCGCATCGGGGCGCTCCAGCCCAGGCCGGGTTTTTACGAAGCCGCCTGCTTCATGGGCAGCGTGGGTCATGGGGCCTTTCTTGCGCAGAAAATAACTTAGCACCGAGCGAGCCAGCCCCAGTCCGGCGAAGCAATGGTTGAAGCTGCCCCGGGTGACTCGGAACTGCGCGGCGATATAAACATGCTCACGCAGATTACGTCCAACATCCGGCGCATCTTTAATGAGCGGAATACCCAGAGAATTCAGTAGCTGAGCAGGCCCTATGCCAGATAGCTGCAATAGCTTTGGAGACTCGATAGCGCCAGCGCATAACAGCACTTCACGCTGGCAGCGGATGCGGCGCTCGCCGTCTTTCTCTTTCACCTGCACCGCGACGGCACGGCGTCCCTCAAAATGAATGCGTTGTACATGGGTGCCCGTCAGCACCGTCAGATTGGGCCTTGCACGCACTGAATCAAGAAACGCCTTCGCCGCGCTGAAGCGTTGCCCCTTCCAGGTAGTTTGCGGCTGATAGCCGAACCCGCCTTGCGTCACCGAGTCCACATGATTGGTATCCGCAACGGTCGCCGTACCGATGTGGGCGGCAGCGTCGATAATCGCATCGCACAACTCATCGCCCGAGGGGTGCACAGTTACCTTCAGTGGTCCGCCCACACCCCGCCACTCGGAGCTGCCAAGCTGGTGATCTTCCATCGCGACAAATTGCCGGCCCATATCCCGCCAACCCCAACCGGTGCATCCCTGCGCCTCCCAGGCGTCATAATCGGCAGGTGCGCCACGCACGTAAACCATCCCATTCACCGAACTGGAGCCGCCAATAGCCTTGCCTTTGAGCCACAGCTCCGTGGCCATGCCTTCTCCCCGCGACGCCTGATAATCCCAAACGTGCGGGTTGCCCGGCATCAACAACTTGCCTATGCCTCGCGGCATCGCGATTAAAGGGCTGGTGTGCTCCGGACCGCTTTCGATCAGCAATACCGAAATACTAGGGTTGGCCGAGAGTCGGTTCGCCATCACGCAGCCGGCCGAACCCGCTCCAACAATGATGTAGTCGTAGCTTTCATTCATGATCACTGTTCCCGTGCTTTATCAGTCCAAAAATCGGGCTGTGATATCTGGGCGGCGGGAACAAACGCAGGCACCCTACAGCCCGTTCCATGGTTAGCGGCGATATGGTCGGTATTCATTGTTTTTATCCGTTGTTCTTTTGCTGAAGCTGGGAGTGTAGGTCTGCACGCAACCGAGCTACAACGGACAGAATTTGATATCCGTTCGGTGTCCACCAGAGAATGCCAATCAGGCTTTATCTTGCTCATGCCAAACCGGCTGTGGCAGTCTCACGGGCATTACAATTCATCGTTCCCGTGGAAAAAGGTATGAGCAAGCGCCATCCAGACCGCCCCAATGGTGACCCGTCGAATGCGCCGGAGGATCGCCACAAACTCAGAATCCAGCACACTCGCGACCGGCTACTCGGCACTATTTACAGGCTCGCACTGGAAAAGGACTTTCGCGATATTACGGTTCAGGAACTACTGGATACCGCTGGGATAGCTCGGTCCACGTTCTACGCGCACTTTCGTGACAAGGAAGATCTGCTAGTGGCTGGCTACGAAAGCATCGGCCTTCCAACAACTCGCACAGTCATGGTGTCGGGAGCACCCGTTGCGGTCCTGGATGTCGCTAACTGGTTATTTACAGCCACGGAGCAGCATGCGTCACTGACTACTGCTTTTTTCAACAGTCCTTCCCAGGCAATCATCCTGGCTCACCTGGAAAATATATTGATTGTTCAGGTGCGCGAACACTATTGCCGCTATCAGATTGGCATTGCAGAAGAGTTAAGCCGCGAAGCCGCCGTACGCTGCTTTGTCGGAGCTCTGCTGGGGCTCTGGCTCTGGTGGGTTCGACATGACTACCCGCACAACGCCGCAGAGATGAGCACGGCTTTTGATGCGCTGTTAAACAATGGCGTATGGCCGGCCAATCAACCTGCGCGGCAATAGACTGGCCTCCTACTCGACAGACAAGTGATTCAGCTCACCCAGCGCAAGAGCAAGAAAACGCTCCACTGCATTCGGCGCCCAGTTGCCTGTCTGGTTCAATAATAGCGGCCTGGTAAAAGTGTAGTATCGATGGGAGCGCTCAAGGGCTGGCGATATATCTGGATGGTCTCCGGTGAGACGCTCAAACAACGTCAGAACCTCTTGATCATGCTCATTCACCGCTTCCTCCGCCATCACCCACTGTTCTGCACCCAGTCGACTGAACGCAGCCACCTGATAGCCGACCATAAGCTCGCTCAGGCGCTGACTGAGGGTGTGTAACCCTACGTCAGCTTTTCCGTCCGCATTAGGTTCGGTTGCTTTATATAGCGCATCCAGATCAGACTGCAACTGATAGTGCGATTCGACAACGGGCAACAACCAAAGAGTAAATCCGGGCGCAGTGGCCCTTAACGCTGCCCCCGACTGGGGGAGCTCTGAGGTATCGTCAACGCTGGCAACCAACGTGCGCACATGCTCGGTAATTACCGGACGGTTGAGTTGGGAGGAGAGCCCCTCCAGCTTTACCAGACTCTGCTGATAGCTTTGCCGATTCTGCTCGACAAAGGGACTGCCATTCTGGTTATAAAATACCAGCACGTTGGCACATATCGAGGAAGCCAGTGAGCGCATCTCGTGGATCAGCAACCTATCATTGCTGCCCTGATCAGCCTGAACAGGGGAAGTAACTACCAGACAGAAAACTGAAACAAAGAGCAACTGGCGCAGCGACATGAGAATTGTCCTTATGGTTGTGCAGATCATTCAAGTGCGAAAGTGTCCGACGGACAGCTCCAGCTCTTCAGCCAGTTCCTTCAAAGAAGCCACCGCGGCGGTAACCTGGTGGGAGATCAGGTCTCCTGCTTCGGCCATTTTTGCAATTCGCTCAATACCGAAACTGATTTCCTTTCCACCCTCATTCTGCACCTGCACCGCTGAGGCGATTTCGCTTACGCCCAGAGTTGAGGCACCCACCAAGCTGGAAGCTTCCAACAGCACGCTCTCCAACGAATCCAAATGAGCTTGACTACTGTCCAGCGCGGCAGCCCCCTCATCCAGTACCCTCTGAACATTGCCTGACTGACTTTCCAACGCGTCAGTCAGTTCATTGATCGCATTGGCTGCCACTGCCGAGCGTTGAGCCAGGTTTCGTACCTCGTCAGCCACAACGCTGAAGCCGCGGCCGCTCTCCCCGGCGCGGGCTGCTTCTATCGCTGCGTTCAGTGCCAACAGGTTGGTTTGCGCAGACAGCTCCTTGACCCGATTGATGCTGTCGGTGATCGCGGTGGTACTGGAAACAAAATCACCGACTGACAAGGTAATTGCAGCAAAGGCCCGGCGCACCCGCTCGATTTCGTCCAGCAAACGGCTCAGAGCTGCACGACCTGCTTCAGCGCCACGCAGACTATTCTGTGCTGAGGTATGCAGGCTGGCCGCATGTGATGAAATTGACGCCAGTCCGATGCTCATCTGTTCAACGGTAGATGACGTTTGCGTGGCGGCACTGGCTTGCTCGTTAGCCCCTTGCGCTACTTGGTTGGACGTTGCGACCAACTCATCGGCGGACGTGCCCACCGAGCCAGCAACACGGGTCACTTGCCGGACGGCGGACTGCAAGCTGTCAATTAGCGCATTGAAAGCAATGGCCGTCTGTGCAATCTCATCCTTGCCTATCACCGCAACACGATGGGTTAAATCACCATCACGCAGTTTGACTGCAGCACGCTCAATGCCGCGGATGGATTTCAGCACTTGATGACGCATTAGCAAACCGACCAACAGCGCGATTGCCATCGCAGTCACTACTGCAATCACCAAAGCTTGAGTCACCGCGTTAGCCGTTTCGTTCGCATCATTGAAGGACAGGCTGGATAGCGCCTTTTGGTCCTCCATGAAAATATTCAACAAACCCAACATGCGGTTGTAGTCTGCACGCACGTAACCCAGCTGCGAAGGAGCTTGATAGGGGTTTTCCAGTACTGCCTCCGCCAGCTCACCAACGCCCACGGCAAACGCCTCCGATTGTTCGCTGAGGGTGGTGAATGAAGCATGCTCCTCTTCGCTTAACGCTGCCGTACCCTCGAGACCGAGACGAATGCTCGTACGCATATCAGATACGCTGGCCTGCATATCTTCGACATAGAACTGCATTTCTTCCTGCGAGACGTTGCCCTGTGCCTGAATCAACTGCACCACTGCCGCGTACGAACCGACCATCGCCGCCTGAGACGCCGCAGAAATATCCAGGGCAAGTTGATACTGACTGAAACGCACTTGTTCAATTTGCTGTAAAACTCGTTGTTGACGGTTAAGCCCGTCGTACGCAACCACAGAAATCGCAACAAGTAGTAACACAATCAGAGCTGGGGCAAGAATCAGTTTTACGCCCATGGACAGGCGGCTGAGCAATAGCATTGAGCATTCCTTATCACTATTTTTGTTGTAGGCATGAAGCGGATAATCGGTATGGACATCATCACGCTCATGCAATATTCTGATGTCAGTATATAGTTCTATATCCAGAAATTGGAAGCTGCGTGAAAAACGCTCCTCGCATAGGCGCGGCTACAGCACTCCAACTGGAGACATAAAAACAATGAAGGACGGCAAACATGAACACTTCCGGCAACAGCGCTGCCATTGATACAAGTGAATTTCGCACCAGTTGGCGGATATTGATTCTGGCGATGCTTGGCATCGGCATCAGCATCAACTCATCGCTGCTCTATGGTTTTGGGACGCTCGTGGTTCCGCTTGAGGAAACTTTCGGCTGGAGCCGGAGTGCATTGCAGATAGCGATTACCTTCCTGTTCGTCGGCGCCGTAATTGCGTTGCAGGTCGTCGGTTGGCTTAACCTGCGTTATGGCCTGAAGAAGGTTACCAGCGTCTCAATGTCGCTGACGGTGCTGGGCTATCTCGCCGCTACTCAGATTGGTGGGTCTATCTGGACCCTTTATCTGGTGTTTGTGCTTATCCCTATTCTGAGTATCGGCTGCCTGGCAGTCAGTTGGACGCAGTTGCTAAATATGTGGTTTGAAAAGAATCGGGGCTTGGCGCTCGCTATTGGGTTATCCGGCACCGGGTTGGCGGCAGCAACGATTCCCCCCCTGCTCTCCTGGGGCATCAGTACCTGGGATTGGCGCGCGGCGTTTATTATCCTCGCGCTGATCAATCTGCTCCTGCTGTTGCCGCTCACACTCTGTTGGTTTTCAGTGCCCCAGCCAAAGGCTCACGAGAGTGAAGCAGACAAGCTGGCTGCTCAGCGCAGCGTCACCGGCATGACCTTCAAAGAAGGCTTTACCTCGAAAAAGTTCTGGATCTGCAATATCGCGCTGGCACTGGTCATTTCAGTGGTTATCGGCATGGTTACTAACACTGTGCCAATCCTGCGTGACTTGGGCCTCTCCGCTGAGGAAGCTGGTCTTGTATTCAGTGGCTTTGGTCTGTCGCTGGTATTCGGCAGAGTATTGGTAGGGTATCTGCTGGACAGGGTCTGGCCCCCAGGTATTTCTGCCTTGAGCCTGGCCATGCCTGCATTCGGCTGCATCATTTTGCTAAGCGGTACCACGGACTTTACTCTGCTATTGCTGGCGGCTATTTCAATTGGCTTTGGCGCCGGTGCTGAACTTGATATCGCCGCCTTTCTCATCGCCAGGTATTTTGGACTGAAGGAATATGGCCGCCTGTTTGGCTTTCACATTGGCCTCTTGACCGCCACGTCGGCTGCAGCGCCCTTGCTGTTTGCAGCGTTTCTTAGCCAGACCGGATCTTATAACTTGATGCTGATCTATTGTCTGGCCTGTTCGGTCATAGGGCCTCTGATGCTTTTGACATTAGGCCGGCCACCGCGCTTTGAACAAGCCCACACAGCCAATCCTGTAGCAGCCTGACACTAATTCACTGGAGAATATCGATGCCAACAATTACGTTCATAGAACACAACGGTACGCCACACGCGGTGACCGCAGAGGTCGGGCAATCCATAATGCAAGCTGCCTTGAACGCTATGGTGCCTGGTATCCAAGCCGATTGCGGCGGCGCCTGCAGTTGTGCCACCTGTCATGCGTTTCTAGAAGATAACTGGATGGATGCGGTGCCCGCAGCCGAGGGCTCCGAGCTGGATATGCTGGAATTCGCCAACGAACGCAAGGATACCAGCCGCCTTACTTGCCAACTGACTATTCAGGACAATATGGACGGTATGGTGCTGCGTTTGCCCGAGTCCCAGTACTGATTGCCCAGGAGCAAATATGACGCTTTCGTCAGTTGTAATAGTCGGTGCTGGCCAGGCAGGCTTTCAAGTCGCCGCGTCACTGCGCCAAGGCGGATTCGCCGGAAAAATCTCGCTGATCGGCGATGAACCTGGGCTGCCGTACCAGCGTCCGCCGCTGTCCAAAGCTTATCTGCTGGGCAAAATCAAGGCAGAGAACCTGTTTTTTCGCCCTGCCGCTTTTTTTGATGAACAGCAGATCGACTTGATCCACGATAAAGCAGTATTGATTGATCGGCAGAACCAGCGTGTGGTGCTTGAGAGCGAAAAAGCATTGGAATATGACCACCTGGTACTTGCGACAGGTGCCCACAATCGCGCACTGTCGATTCCAGGCGAACACCTTGAAGGGGTGTTCGGCATCAAAACGCTGGCCGATGCCGATGCGCTGGCACCCAGGGCCAAGGCAGCCAGGAATGTGGTTGTGATTGGCTGCGGTTTTATCGGCCTGGAATTCGCAGCGGTAGCTGCCGCGCAGGAAGCCAGTGTGCAGGTGATTGATCGGGGTGAGCGGCTCATGGCCAGAGCGATCTCGCCGCAGATGTCGGAACTGTTCCTCAAGGCACACGAGTCCTGGGGCGTTAAATTCCACTTCAGCCAGGCAGTGGATCAGATCATCGGAGAAAACGGCAAGGTAACCGGAGTGGAAAAGGCCGACGGCGAAGTGCTTCCCGCCGATTTGGTCGTTTATGGCATCGGCGTCATTCCGAACATTAATCTGGCGACTGAAGCTGGCCTGGAAATCGAAAATGGCATCAAGGTCGACGCCCACCTTTTAACCAATGATCCGCATATTTCCGCGATTGGTGATGTTGCCTGTTTCCCTTGCATACATAACCAAGGCGAGCATACCCGTATAGAATCTGTTCCCAATGCGATGGACCAAGCAAGATCGGTATCGGCCAGGCTGCTGGGTAAAGCGGCACCGTTTATCTCTACGCCTTGGTTCTGGACCGACCAGGGCAATCTGAAACTGCAGATTGTTGGGCTATCTACCGGTTACGACAGCACGGTGACACTGGGCTCAATGGAGACGGACCAGTTCTCCGTGCTGTGCTTCCGTAGGGATCAACTGGTGGCAGTCGAGTCATGCAACCGCCCGGGGGATCATCTTGCCGGCAAGAAACTCTTGTCTCGTCCGCCAGAACTGACCCCGCGCGAAGCCAGGAAACCTGATTTTGACTTGAAAGCCTGGGAAGTCGCTCACCGCAGTTAATCGCTTGATCTTGGTGACCCTTGATACCTGCAAAGTTGAAGGGGTTTACCGTCGCTATCGTAGTATTTCGAGCCCGCTCGCCCTGCATGCCCCTCTGAATCGCTGCGTTGGAGTCACCATCCATGAGTAAGAGTGAAAAAGCGCCATTCTTCCCAGGCTGGTTGTTTCTGCTTGCGATGTTGACGGCTCTCTCACCGCTGTCGGTTGACTTGTACCTGCCCGCGTTTCCATCAATCGCGCGCAGCCTGGATGTCGAGTCCGCAGAGGTACAGATTACACTGGCGATTTTTCTGCTCGGCATGTCACTGGGGCAACTACTGTACGGCCCCCTGAGCGACCGCTATGGACGCAAGCCGCCGTTGTATTTCGGCCTCGTACTTTATATTGCTGCGTCTATCGGCTGCATGCTGGCAAATGACCTGACCACCCTCACCGCGTCACGCTTTTTTCAGGCGCTCGGCGGCAGCGCTGGGGTAGTTATCTGCCGCGCCGTTATTCGTGACCGTACGACCACAGCACAAGCTGCGTGGGCGTTCTCTATGTTGATGCTGGCACTCGGTCTGGCACCCATTCTGGCTCCCATCATCGGCGGGCTGCTCTTGATGGTAATGGATTGGAGAGGGATCTTTGCGGTACTCGCCGGTGCCGGCCTGATCCTGCTGGTAAGCATGCATTTCAGCATGCGTGAGACACTGTCACGGCACACAGCCGAACGTTTGGGTATTGTCGGCAATTTTCGCCGCTACGCGAACCTGCTGGGTAACGGCCAGTTCATGACCTACGTATTGATAGGCTCCCTACCTTTTGGTGGCATGTTTGCATATGTGGCAGGCTCGCCGTACGTCATCATCGAACTGTATGGCGTACCCGCAGAGCACTTCGGCTGGTTTTTCGGAATCAATGCATTTGGCATGATCGCCGGCTCGCAGTTCAATGCACGCCTGGTCGCCCGCTTCGGCCCCGCGACCATGCTGAAATACGTGATCATAGTCCCTGCCGCAGCATCGCTGGTAGGGCTGGTCGCTACCTTGACGAGCGTCGCCTCCCTCCCCTTGCTCATGGTCTGCTTTTTTATCTACATGACTTCAATGGGGCTGCTCAGCCCCAATGCGGTTGCCCTTGCCATGGCCAACGAAGGCCATCGGGCAGGCTCTGCTTCTGCCATTATGGGATGTATTCAGTTTCTGCTGGGTACCTGTGGAGCGGCGGCGGTGAGTATCTGGAGCATGCCCAGCGCGGTTCCATTGACCGGCGTCATGTTGCTGCTGTCGGGTAGCGGCCTGTTGATTCACATACTGGCAAACCGGCAGAATTTGCTGATTTCGCAGGGCTCGGACATCTAGACGTCCACCCCTTCCCCCCCGAAGGGTCATGATTCTTACTCTGGCAACGCTCTCATCCGCGCGCTGACCAAAGCCTCTCGGTATGGTTTTGTTTTACCCAGGGTAAAACGATTTATAGCCCTCTCTTCAATCGATTCACACACCTTTAGAGAGCGCCGCTGCCCTCTGCGAGCCGCAGCAGCATTGGGCTACAGCAAAACATCAAAGCTCCAGCAAAAACCTCTCAAACCTTGAATTACGCCAATATCGAAATTCTTGCTAAAGAATGAAATTCTGTATTGTGGATAAATCAATATGGCTCTGCTAGGTTGAATTCACCGTACAGACTCACGGAAAGAAATGGCGGCAGAGCACTGAACATGCACAAAAATAAAAAGCTGGAGAGCCGTAATGAAAAATCGACTTATGATGTGTATCGCCCTGAGTGGCATCTCGACATTTTCCCTGGCAGCGGTCAGCCCCGAAGAAGCAGCCAAACTCGGAGACAGCCTAACGCCCTGGGGAGCCATCAAGGAAGGGAATAGTGAGGGTACCATCCCTGCGTATACCGGAGGGCTGCGCACAGCGCCTGAAGGCTTCGAGCCCGGCTCTGGGTTCTGGGTTAATCCCTATAAGGATGAAAAGCCGCTGTTCCGAATCGATTCCAGCAACATGGACCAATACACCGACAATTTGAGTGCCGGGCAAAAGCATCTGTTGCAAACCAACCCGGACTATTACCTTGATATCTTTCCCAGCCACCGTACTGCTGCCTATCCAGAGGAAGTCGTCGAGGCGACCATTCGCAATGCAACCGAGTGCCAAGTACAGAAAGACGGGCTGGCTGTGGATGCCGCCTGCCGTGGCGGCCTGCCCTTTCCAATCCCCCAGTCGGGCAACGAAGTGCTATGGAACCAGCAACTGCGTTACAAGATCGGCTCCGGGTATTCGACTACTGCTTCGTCCAACAGCTGGATTGTCGACTCCAACGGCAGTGTGACCAAGGCTGCCGAACAGCAGACCTTTGAAGAAATGCCTTACTACCAGGTGGACCAGGACGACCGCAATCCCGAAATGTACGCCCGGGTGTTCTCTCTTAACCGATACCCAGCCCGCCGTGCAGGCGAAGTAACCGTCCTGGCCGACTTTCTCGATCCCATTGATCAGCCCCGCAGGGCCTGGAGTTACTCCCCTGGGCAGCGCCGCATCAAACTGGCACCGGAGTTCGCTTTCGACACGCCCGTCGCCAGTCAGGGCGGCGTCACGCTGTTCGATGAACTACAGATGTTCTCCGGCAGCCAGGAGCGGTTTGACTACAAACTGGTCGGCCGTAAGGAGATGTTCATTCCCTATAACGCCTACGAGTTCTATTTCGATTGTGGTCAGGAGGAACAGATGCTCGATAAGCATGCGAACCCTGAATGTGAGCGCTGGGAACTGCATCGTGTATGGGTCGTAGAAGCGACCCTCAAATCAGACAGCAGGCACGTGTATGCCAAGCGTACCTACTACCTGGACGAAGACACCTTTGGCGTTGGTTTGTATGACGCCTGGGACCAGCAAGGCAGCCTATACCGGTCTATGTTCCTCAGCGGTGTGCAACTCTACGATCTGGACATCCCCTATAACGTTAAAAACGTGATCTATGACTTCAACAAAGGAATGTATGGCGTGATCAACGATGGGTTGAAAGGCGGTTATCAGTTTGATCCCACACCTCTCCCCGAGAGGAATATGGCCCCCGAGTCAATCGTCTCGCGTTACAGCCAGCGATAACCTACCCCACCCTAAAGTCATCCAAAAACAATGAGAATGCTATGCGAACTTTCACAACGATTCCTGAACGCGGCGATTTTGGTTACCAGCAACTGGTTGGCCCCCACAAGGTAACCGGGCCAGCGATGGCCGGTGAACGAGGTTTCTTCGGCTTGCAGTTAAGCAAGAGCTCTCCCTTTGGCTCGGTGCGCGACGAAGAGGGCAACATCTATTCTTTCGTGCGCTCGCTGCTCGCGCCCAACGGCACGCCCAATCCGACCAAGTTCATCTATCAAACCAACCATATAGATGGTCAGCATTTGCGCATGGATCATGAGCGCATGGCCGCCCAGGCACCCACGCCCATTCCGGTGCAGACGCTGGACGGCGACACTGTCACCTGGACCAACCAGCCTGACGAGCCGGGTAATTCATGGAAGATCACCGCGTCGAGCGAAAAGCTTACCTGGAAGGAGGAAGGCCTGTTTGAGCTGGAAGGCAAATTGCTTGGGCCTGGCCTGCAGTGGTACTTGCCTGGCGTTGAATGGGGCACCTTCTACGTCTCCCAGCTCTGGGATATTTCGGGAACCTGTGAAGGCCGTCCAGTGAAGGGCGCGATGGCGCTGGACCAGTTCTACATGGCCGAGGGCGGCGCCATTCACTTCAAGAAGGACCTGGTGGTAAACAACAAGATGCACGTGATCTGGTGGTCATTCGTGACCATCTACAAGGACGGCACCTGGGACTCGGGCTCCTTCATGGTCGGTCATGAACACCTTGGCTATGCCATTTTCATGAATGAAAAAGGCGAAATACGCACCACGACCGATATTGAAGGGTTGGCGATGCACAAGGACGGTAGTTACTTTCTCGACTCGGCGCGCATCATCCTGGACGGTGAGGAAGAATGGGAATTCCTTCCTGCACCTAAGGGCGAAATGATCGATTTCGTCGGCGGCTTTCCGATCACCGCCCAGCAAGAAGGACGCTGGCGTCGAGTGGGCGATGAGCGCGAACCAGACCGCTGGCTGGCCTGGGGCGAGTCCGACCGTCGCAACGGCACAGCCCGTAATGTGCGGGGCGCTGATCTGTAGCGCGGCTGCATGCCTGCCTGCTTTGCAGGCAGGCAACTCGATTCGACACTGCGGGAGCAACACATGAGATTCCAAGACAAGGTTGTTCTGGTGACAGGCGCCGGGCGCGGCATGGGCAAAGCCATCGCGCTGGCCTACGCTGCGGAAGGCGCCAAGCTCGTGGTCTCAGCAAGAACCCCGAAATACGGTATTGAGACGGTCGCGCAGATAAAAGCGCTGAACTGTGAAGCGACCCTGGTCGGCGGCGATATAGCCGACCGGGCAGCGATAAAGTCCATGGTGGAAGGTGCCATCGAGCACTTTGGCCAGCTGGACATGGTGGTCCATTGCGCAGCGGATACCGCACACGGGCTGATCACCGAGATGCCGGACGAGACCTTCGATCATCTGGTACGCAGCAATATCCAGTCCCTGTTCTGGCTAGCCAAGGATGCCGCGCCGCACCTCGCCAAAGCGGAGAGCAAGGGACGCATCATCTTCATTTCCTCCGGCGAGGCCAACCGCAAGTACACCCCAACTCTAATCCCCTACGGCTCAAGCAAAGCCTTCATGAATGCGTTCGCTCGCGGGCTTGCCGTCGAATTCGGTGCATTGAATATTCTGGTCAACGTGGTGGAGCCGGGCCTGATCGGCACGGACCATATGATGAGCACCCTGGGCGAGGAGCTACCCCACCTGCTGGCGGAACATTTTCCGGTTCCCCGATTGGGGCAATCGGCTGATATCGCTTCAGCAGTGTTGTTCCTTACCTCAAACGAGGCAAGTTACATCACCGGCACCTCGCTGCTGGTGGATGGCGGAGCCACCATGGTCGCTTTACCCAAGATCGAAGAATTACTTAAAAAATCATAAAAACAACCATAAAAATAATGCTGATCGCGCGCCGGCTTTATGCAGGCGCAGGTGCCGTAGGAGTTGCAAAATGTCCCACCACAACCTGTCACGTCAACCAATGCTGGATCTTACCGAGTTCCGCCTGGGCTGGCGGTTTCTGATTCTCGGCATGTTTGGCGTTGTTACCAGTATGAGTGCGGCCCTGCTCTATGGTTTCGGCACCATGGTTATCCCGCTTCAAGAGGCCTTTGGCTGGAGCCGTGGCGAATTGCAGGCATCCATTACCTTTCTCTTCGCCGGCGTGGCGGTGGCCTCGCAGTTGCTCGGATGGCTGTATGCGCGTTTCGGCTTGCGCCGTGTGGCCATTGTCTCGGTTGTTCTGCAGGTTCTGTGCTATGCCGCCCTGACCCAGCTCAATGGCCATATCGCATGGCTGTATTTCGCGTTTTTCGCTATGCCGCTGCTTTGCCTGGGGACTATTGCCATCACCTGGACCCAACTCATAAGCCTGTGGTACGAGCGCAACCGTGGGCTGGCGCTGGCGATCATCCTGAGCGGGACCGGTGTGGCGGCGTTGATCGTTCCGCCCTTGCTGGCCTGGTGCATGGAACGCTCGGGCTGGCAGGCAGGCTTTTTGTTGCTGGCGGTGATGCCCCTGGTAACCACGCTGCCGATGGCGCTGCTGTGGCTGCAACTCCCGGCAACCGAGCCCCAAAGCGCTCAAGGAAAAGCTCGCACAGCCCCGCTGGCGGCGACCGGATTCACCTTTGTCGAAGCGCGCAAATCCCGGATCTTCTGGATGTGCAACCTATCACTGATCCTGTCCGTATCGCTTATCGTTGCCATGGTCACGGTGATGGTGCCTTACCTGCAGGACAAAGGCGTACCTGCACTTACGGCCAGCCAGATCTTCAGTGCCTTCGGCGCATCAATCATCATCGGGCGGCTGCTGGTTGGCTACCTGCTTGATCACTACTCGCCCATCGCCATTTCCGCCGCTGCGCTGTTCACCCCGGCCATAGGTTGTCTTATCTTGCTGGTGACGGGGCCAGAGTCTACTGCCCTGCTGGTCCTGGCTACTGTCTGCATAGGTTTAAGCGCAGGCGCGGAATTTGATATAGCCGCCTTTCTCATGGCCCGCTATTTCGGCATGAAAGACTACGCGCGCATCTTTGGATTACATCTGGGTCTGGTCACTATCGTGGCGGGCATGTCTCCGGCTTTTTTCGGCTACATCCATACCCAGTACGGAAACTACGACCCGGTCATCATGTATTCGCTGGTCGCGGCGATAGTGGCATCCCTGACCCTGTTGACGCTGCGCTCGGCAAGCGCATTCCAATCCCGGCCCTCTCAACCCGAAATGGCTTGAGATCGCTCGAACACCCAGGTCTGGGACCTGACATGGCAGAGACGAAAACCCTGGCCCATTATCGTGTTGACCACGCTGACGGTGGCCTCATCGCCTATATCCGGTGTATGCAACTCGACCATGATCACGCGCAGATCATCGGGCAACTTTGCAGGCAACAGCCCTACTTCCGCGCCCTCGATATCCAGCACCAGAACGCTGGGGCAGATGCTTGCCAGTAAATCGGAAATCCTCGCGACCGCGGTCTGCACCGGTGTGCCCGAACCATGATCCAGCACCGAACTCCACCAGTATTCATCCTGCACGCGAAGGGTCAGCGTATCGCCTGCATAGGCGTCGGCCACCACCGCCGCCGTAATCAGTCGGCATTCCTGCCCGTTAAGCTGGACGTTCTGGCGGATGATTCCATGCATGACCTCGTTGGGCTCGACAATGGTCACCGGATTTCCCGAACAGCGAGCCGCCAGCGAACCGGTTATGCCCGCACCGCCGCCGCACTCCAGTACCCTGTCCCCCGGCCTGACCATCTTCTCGATCAGCTCGAGGTCCGCTTCCTCGTAATCACCCAAGGCAAAGTAGTAAGCCATGCGCGGGCTAAAACCCCTGGCCACCCGCATTTTCAGGGGGTGCAGCGGGTGCTGCAGCACCACGGGCTCCGGCAGGCTGTCGAGCCATTCACGGATCTGCTGGATTTGCTCCAGATCATCTGGTTCATCGTGCGGCCAGACGTTCAAGCCGCGCTGTGAGACAAGTTGCCGACGCGCTTCAATGCGCCAGCTCTCCAAGAGTTGTTTGTTCATAGGGACTATCCTGGATGGGAATTGCTCGGCCTCGATCGGGATCGGCTCGAGCAGGAACGCCCGCGGCAATCATAGCAGGCCTGAGCTGTGCATTTGCGCGCAGGCATCGCGCGCTACCTGGCACCAGACACGGAAAAACCGCAGCGTTACTGCGGTTGCTTGGCGGCGGCTGTCTGCCCGTCACTGCTTGATGAAGTAGCGTACTAGCGTCCTGCCCTGCTCAAACTTGTACAACTCAATGGTCTCGATAACAGCGCTACCATCGCGCATCACATTTCTGTGGTGGCAAGCCGCTTCATTGGCGGCAATGATCGACAACGCAACCTCCACGCTGAACTTGCTGTTCTGCTGGTCCCACATGCCTTCAAGCACCGCGAAACCCTCCATCACCGGCCGCCCCAGATACTCGATATCCAGCCCGTTGGGAGATACTTTACGGTAGTGCTCAAAGAAGCCATCCCGATCACCGGCGTTCCAGCACTTGAGCTGGCCATGCAGGAAGTTTTCGATCTCTACGTTATCAACATTATTCATTGGTCTTTTTCACCTCTCAAGGTCGGGCTGGCGTGAGTTTCAATCCCAGACGGCATGAATGAACTTTGCGCCGCGCAGTTGCGCTCCGGCAATCTTCGGCGCGGGCATGTCTGGATCAAGACGGATATTGGGGAACAGATCGAGAATGCCGTTTATCGCGCTGTTGAGCTCTACCTTCGCAACAAACTGCCCAATGCACATATGCGGGCCAAATCCGAATCCCAGCGACGGTCGCGACTTGCGGTCCAGATCAAAGGCGTCTGGATTGTCGAAGGCGTCCTCATCACGATTGGCAGAAATCACCATGCATTGAACCATTGCCCCTTTGGGCAACATAACGCCACCGATCTCGACATCCTTTGAGGCTTGGCGAATCTTGAAAGTTGCTACCGGTTCATAACGCACGGCTTCATCGATCAGTTTGCCGATCAGACTGCGATCATTGCGCACTCGCTCCAACAACTCGGGGCGCTCCAGCAACAGCGTCATCACCGAACTAAAGGTCCGGGTGGTAGTTTCCCCTGCGGCCGGTAATAACGAGCGGACAAAGGTGGTCACCTCATGATCATCCAATGCCCGGCCCTCGTATTCGGCATTGATCAGGCGGCTGATCAGATCATTCCCTTGAGTGCCCTCGGCGCGCTTGCTAACGACCACCTCTTTGATCGCATCATAAAGGCTCTTTACCGCCTGGCCAGCCAGAGGCCCATAGATCTTGGCCTTTTCCGGATCAATCTGGTTAGCCGCCACCAATGCCAACGCCCAGCTCGCGTACTTTTTGAACTTTTCCGGATCATCGGCAGGAAAACCCATCAGCGCATACATGGCGCGAATTGGAAAATAAAGACCAAAGTCCATTAGATTGGCTTTCTTGTCTGCCACCATGGGCAACAGGAACTCTTCGCGGATGACCCGATCAATCTCGGGTCGCCATTCGTTCACGGTCTGCGGCATGAACACCGGCTGCAGCAGTGCGCGGGTGCGCCGGTGCTGCTCGCCATCCATCGCCAGGATGATCAGTCCATCAAAAAACGCACCAAGCCCCTCGGCGATGAAACCGCTGGTGAAGGTGTCGGCGTCACGCAGTACCGCCATTATGTCCTTGTACTTGAACAAGGTGACTGCGCATTTGGCCGCCTTGGCGCCAGCATTGGTCGGCACCTTGAGGTAGGTGTCGACAAAGTCGCCCTGCATTACCGGTTCGTTGTGACGCTTGTCCCGGCATAGGCCATGGATATCGACGTCCGATCCAAGATAGGTATCCGAGACCGCGTGGTAAGCGGCTTCGATATCAAGTTCCTGAGCTGCGAGTGGCATAGCATGTTCTCCTGGTAAAAATGTAATTCTTGTTATTTGATCGTTAGGGGTTCTTCGCCAGATAACTGGCCACGCGCTTGGCTGCCAGACGGCCAGCCATGCCATTCACGCCGCCACCGGGATGAATGCCAGCACTGCCCAGATACAAGCCTGCGACCGGCAGGGTGTCGCCGCCCAGCCCGTGAGCCGGGCGCATGGTGCTGGAGCGCATGGAGGTGGTGTCGATATGCACGACACATCCGTTCACCGTGTTCAGACGTGCGGTAAAATCGGGCGCTGCTTCGATCCGCCGACCTATGACATGCCCCTTGATGCCTTCTACATAGGCCGAGAGCTGATCAATGACCTGATCTGCAACAGCTTCCCTGATGTTATCCCAGCCCGCTTTCGGGTTGACCGGCATGACCGGCGGGTAGATGTAGATCACGTCCTGGCCGGCCGGAGCCTGGGAAGGATCCGCAGCGCTCGGAGCGGCCATGGTGATATACGGCAGCGTAGGTACTTCACCCCGGGCGCAGGCGCTAAAGCTTTCCAGCACGGCTTCCTCGGTGCCGATCAGCAGGCAGGTCTTGCGCAGGTCGACGCCGTCGCCCCGGGCTTGTTCGAAGCGCGGCACGGAAATCTGACCATCCAGCGCCACATCCACCTTGAGCGGCCCTGAGCCCTTGGCGTTGGCTGGCGCCATGGCGATACGGGTGAGCAGGTGCCTGGGCATTTCGCCAGCCGTCACCATTTCCAAAGCCACTTTAGGATGGCAGCCGGCGATGACCGAGCGAGCCGTGAACTCGCGTCCATCGGCCAGCTTGACGCCTTTCACCGTTCCTTGGCTGGAGACGATTTCCGTCACGGTTGCAGAGGTAATGACCTGCCCGCCCAACTCTTCGAGCCTGGAGCGCATGGCATTGCTCAGTTGCTGCATCCCGCCGAGCACCCGACCAACACCAAAGCGGTGAAGAAAGCCCAGCAAGGCATAGTAGATGCCGCCGCCATCAGCAGTAATATCTCCAGCCAATCCAGTCAGGGCGCACATCGCGGAAATGGTGACCGGATGCTCGAAGCGTTCACGTGCTGCCTGATGCGCGGAGCCGGTCAGCAGACCCATCAATTCAGGTTTGAGCTTACGATTTCTCAGGGCGCTGCCTATCACTTTCAGCTTGGCCCCGAAGTTCAACTTCGCCGGGTCAACGCGCATCATTGGGAGAGCGATTTCTAGGAACATGTCGATAACGTTCATGAACTCCAGAAATGCTTCGGCGTCATTCTTGCTGTAGCGCCTGATCTCCGCAGCGGTTTTCAGGCGATCTCGCCAGAACACCAGCGAGCTCCCATCCGGGTGCAGATACACGTACCCTGGCGCCAGCTCGATGGACTTGAATCCGTGGCGCTCAAGGTCCAGTTCCTGGGGAATGTGGGAATGAACACGCATCGACATCATGTCCAGAGCGCAGGGGTGTACCAGATGCTCGGGGGCTTCAGGGATCAGATACCCCGACGATGCCATGCCACCCACTTTGTCGAGCGCCTCCAGCACCAGCGTCCTTTTCCCTTCCAGGCCGAGATAGCAGCCCGCCGACAGGCCGTTGGTGCCGCCACCTACGATAATTACGTCGAAATCTGTCTTGTTGTTATTCATGGTTGTATCCCTTTTTCAAGCTGGTGAGCACCCTATAACAAAGCTCGCCCAAGTGCTGCGCAACCGTTTTACCCTGAGTAAAACGATTGGCACTGCTCACCGATTTCGCCCACAGGTGTGTTTTTACCATAGCACTTACAATTCTTATTGCAGAATATTAATCTGCATATGGAATTAAACAAAGATCTCTGCTACGGTTACTCAGGCAATGCTGGCAGTTCGAATGACTTATCCGACGTCCTTCTACGCTGCGTTAAAAGCATTAGCCGCTGGAAAATAAAAATAAAAGGACAGAAAAATGAGCACAGATCTGGATCATTCCGGACGCTTGTCATGGTCAGCACGTTTAACAGTGTCTTTTCAGACGCTGCTCGGCCAGTGCAGCCCACGCTTTCCCATCACTACCCCCAATCAATCATGGAACACTTGCGATGGTCGCGGAGCTCTGGATCAGCCCAGCGCCACCTATGGCCGGCTTTGCTCCAGCAAATCTCGTTCTAACAACATCAATAACGGAGAACGTTCATGAAACTGAATATTGCTATCGGTTTGTTACTGGGCGGACTATCTGCCGCGTCCTTTGCGGCTGTGAGCCCCGAAGAGGCAGAGAAGTTAGGGCAAAGCCTGACAGCGGTGGGAGCCATTCAAGCAGGCAATGCGGACGGTTCAATTCCTCCCTATGAAGGCGGGCTGCGCGACGCTCCGGAAGGCTTCCAGCCTGACAGCGGCTTCTGGGTCAACCCGTTCAAGGACGAGCAGCCGCTGTATCGCATTACCTCAGAGAACATGGCTGAGTACGCTGATCTGCTGAGCGCCGGTCAGAAGGAAGTACTGCAGCGCAATCCCGAATATTATATGGATATCTATCCTTCCCACCGCACAGCGGCCTATCCAAAGGAAGTGGAAGAGGCAAGTATCCGGAATGCCACCACCTGTAATACCTACAATGAAGGTTTGGCGCTCGAAGCCGGTTGCCGGGGCGGAATTCCCTTTCCCATAGCACAAAACGGCAATGAAATGATGTGGAACCTGCTGGTGCGCTATAACGACGGCAAGTTTGGTACTACTACCTCCTCATCCAATACCTGGGTAGTCGATCGTAACGGCTCTGTTACTCGTACAGCCAACCAGGCAACCTTTGTCGAGCGGCCTTATTACCAGACTGACGTCCCGGGTCGCGATCCGGAATTGTTCTACCGCGTTTACTCCGTGACTAAAGCGCCAGCGCGCAAGGCCGGTGAACTGACAGGGTTGATGGACTTCCTCAACCCAACCGCTCAGCCACGGCGAGCATGGAGTTATACACCCGGTCAACGTCGCGTGAAGCTTGCCCCGGAATTCAACTACGACACGCCAGTTGGCAGTATGGGCGGCCTGGAACTGTTTGATGAACTGTTCATGTTCTCCGGCGTGCAGGACCGGTTTGATTTCAAATTGGTTGGCCGCAAGGAAATGCTGATCCCATACAACCAATACAAGTTCTACTTCAACTGTGATGACCAGTTCCGGACAGCGCACGCCAATCCGGAATGCGAGCGCTGGGAAAAGCACCGCGTCTGGGAAGTGGAGGCAACGCTCAAGCCTGGTATGCGCCACGTATACAGCAAGCGCACCTACTACCTTGATGAAGATACCTTCGGCGCTGGCCTCTACGATGCCTGGGATCAGAACGGCGAGCTGTACCGTTCAATGATGATGGGGGGCGTGCAGTTCTATGATCACGACATTCCCTATATCGTCAAACAAACCATATTTGATTTCAACAAAGGCATGTACGGCATTATCAATGACGGCATGACCGGTGGTTATCGCGTGTTGAGCGAAGCCAGAAGCGAGCGCGAGCTCAACCCCGAAGCGATCGTATCGCGTGAATCTCAGCGTTAATTGATCGCCCCTCTGAGCCCTTCAGTTGCCCACGCCGCTGAAGGGCTTTTGTTTGTTTCCTGAAAGGACCTCACCATGCAGAAAATCAAACTGACGTGGAACATCAGCCATCTAACACCCTACTCCACGCCCGTCACCCTGTCTGGCCAACTTTTTGCTGCAGATGATCTGACCGCTAACAACGGCACGGTAGAGCTCCTGGTGTGCCTACATGGTGGCAGTTGTTCAAGTGATTATTATCATCCTAATTATCTAGATTCTTCTTACAGCTTTGCCAGATACATGACCGAGCGCGGCTATCTGGTGTTGGCCATTGACACCCTCGGTATGGGCGCCAGCAGTAAGCCACAACCCGAGAACCAATTAACGCTGGAAATGATTGCCGCTGCCAGCGACTTTGCCACACGGCAAACCGCCGCTGGACTATTGGAAGGCGAATGGCTGCAGCTACCGCAGCATTGCACGTTGCGGCTATCCGGGTTGGGCCATTCCATGGGCGGAATGCTGGCAGTTTACCAACAGGGATGCTTTCAAACCTTTGAGCGGCTGATTGTAGCGGGCTGGAGCAACCTGCCTCTGGAGCTGGGCGACACTGACGTAGCCAGCGTGCAAGCAAGTCTTGCTGCGGGCGGTTACATCGCAACTGACCGGCAACCCATGCGCGGCTTGTTTCACCTGCCTGATGTGCCGGAGCAGCTGATCGAAAGTGATGATCAGCACGCCGGCCTGACGCCTGTAACTCTCGCATTGGCTGCACTTACCCCTGGTTCCGTGACGCGCGAAGCCGCAGCCATTGGTTGCCCGGTCATGCTGCTGTACGGCGAAGTCGATGTCAGCCCTGACCCGCAGCGCGAAGCAGCATTCTATCCTCTCGCCTCTCAAAGCACGGTCACTCTCATCGGCTGCGCCGCCCATATGCACAACATGGCTTCATCAAGGCTGCAGGTCTGGCAGGCCATGGATACTTGGCTACAGGAGAGCTGAGGCGGGCTATTGAAAAGGCGAGGCCGGGTTGCTCTTACTGACCTCGCTTCGCCCAGCAACTTGGCCGGGTTCAGCGCCGAACGCAGTTCATCGATAGGTACAGACAGTTCAGCGATAGCCCTACGCGTTGTCCCCTCCGCCCCCGTGACGTTTACTGACAACGGTCAGATTATAAAAACAAGATCAACGGAGAAGCTCAATGTTCAAGCCAGAGTTTTCATTACTCAGCAAGGCTGTAGGACTCTCAGTCTCGCTTGCCTGTGTCAGCAGTATTCAGGCAGCAGAATTCGATACCGGCAATCCCGACCTGAGCGGCCGCTGGGACAATACCATTCGTTACAACCTGGGCGTGCGCGCCGAAGGCCGCGACAACGCACTGGGCAACAACGCTACCTATGACGAATCAAACTACAAGTTTGATCGCGGTGACGTGGTAACCAACCGTCTGGATGTGATGAGCGAGTTGGAGCTGGCTTACAAGAGAACCCATGGCCTGCGCATCAGTGGTGCGGCCTGGTACGATCAGGCCTACGCCGATACCGATACCGATATCGAGACCAATCCAGGCAATATCTATTATCCAGGTGCGCCTGCCGGACCCAGTACCAGCAGCTATATCGGTGATCGGTACTCATCCCACACCAAGCGCTACCACCAGGGTTTGAACGGTGAGCTGCTCGATGCGTTTTTGTTCACCCGGTTTTATCTGGGCGATGCGCCGATCAGCCTGCGCGCGGGACGTCACACTCTCTATTGGGGCAACGGTCTGCTGATCCCCGGGCACGCCGTTTCCTATTCGCAGGCCCCTCTGGATGGCCGCAAGGCTCAGGCAAATCCCGGCACTGAAACCCGTGAGGTATTCCTGCCTCTGGCACAAATCTCAGGCCAGGCTCAGGTCACTGATCGGCTCTCCTTCGCGGCACAGTATTTCCTTGAATGGGATTCAACGCGCGCACCTGAAGGCGGAACCTACCTGGCCTCCGCCGACGTGGCTCTGCAAGGCCCGGACCGCTTGCCCGTTGCCCCCGGCTTTGCCTTTCCCATTGAAGACCCGCTAGAACCCGACAACCGCGGCAACTGGGGCGTCATGGCGCGTTACAGCCTCGATTTCATGCAATCGGATATCAGCGCGTTCTACCGCGAGTTTGATGACTACACCCCCTGGGGTCTGCAAACCGGGCCTGGCTTTGCCCGCTACGTCTATCCCGAAGACGTCAAGCTCTATGGCTTGAGCTGGTCAGCGGGTCCGGTACTCGGCGGTGCGTCGGTGGGTGTCGACCTGTCGTATCGCGAAAACGCTTCGCTGACTTCCAGCCGGTTCGATCTGACTGACGCCCAGGGCGCCCGGGGCGATACCTGGCACATGGTCGCCAATGCGCTCTGGCTGCTGCCTTCCACACCGCTATGGGACACCGGCGCCCTGATTACAGAAGTAGCCTACAGCCACCTGGATAAAGTAACCGAGAACGCCGATCAGTTCCGCGGCGAAGGCTATGGCGGCTGCGTCGACCAGGATAAGGACTGGGGCTGCGCTACCCGCAACTACGCCGGGCTGGCGGTTAACTTTACGCCTCAATGGCTAGGCGTTCTGCCCGGCTGGAATATCTCCGCGCCAATGAGCTTCAACTACGGTATTGCCGGCAACGCTGCCACCGGCGGTGGCAACGAGGGCGATTACAACTTCAAGGTGGGCGTCAAGGGACTGCTCGACGAGCGCTACGAGATCAGCTTGTCCTACATCGGCTACGGCTCCGACACCATCACTCGTAACGTTCCTGGCGTTGGGAACACCGTGGTAGGGGGTAACGGCAGCATCGGGCTCTCCGATCGCGACTGGATATCGTTAACTCTGGGCACTGCTTTCTAGGCCAACAACAGCCAGTCATAACAATAAAATTTGGAGTACTCCATGAAGATGAATCAGATTGCAATCAGCCTTCTCGCGGTCATAGCTACCCCGGCGCTGAGTAATGAGACATGGACTGCCGAAGACCTGGGTCAGGAGCTTACCCGTTTTGGTGCGATAGCCGCCGGCAACGATGCAGGCACCATTCCCCCTTACACCGGTGGGCTGAAGGTAGGCGCCGGCCTGGAGCCAGGTGACGGATTCTGGCCTAACCCGTTCGCCGACGAAGCCCCATTGTTCCGCATCACCGCTGACAACGCCGACGAATTTGCCGACCAGCTGTCCTCCGGACAGATGAAGCTGCTCAAGCAGTATCCCGAAACGTATTACATGGATATTTATCCGACCCACCGCACCGCGGCTTTCCCAGAGGCCTTTCTAGCGGCAACCGTGGACAATGCAGGCAATCCGGAATGCAAATCGCTGCACGATGGGTTATCCGTCAGCGAAGCCTGCCGTGGCGGGCTGCCCTTTCCGATTCCGGAGAGCGGCGAGCAGGCGATGTGGAACTACCTGCTCAACTATCAGGGCGTCAACGGTTGGAACTGGAACCACAGCGCCTACGTGGTCAACCAGGGCCATGTCACCTTGACCAACACCAATCGATCCACCGGCGAGAAGCCGTTCTATCAAATGGACGTGGAAGGGCGCGACCCCAAGATTGCCAGCCGTATCTGGTCGCGCGTTATCGCGCCGGCCCGTTCCGCCGGCACCGCCTCGGGCTATTGGGATTTTCTTGATCCAGTCGAAAATGATCGCTACGCCTGGAGCTATACCACTGGGCAGCGACGCATCCGCAAGGCTCCGGAATTTTCCTATGACACGCCCAATGCGGCATTCGGCAGCGTCTCCTTCTATGACGAAATCTTTCTATTCTCCGGCAAGATGGATCGTTTCAACTGGACGCTGGAAGGCAAAAAGGAAATGTTCCTGCCCTACAGCAACTACGAGTTGAAATGGGGTTGTGACATGGACACCAAACTGATGGACAGCCATATCAATCCCGCCTGCGAGCGCTGGGAGTTGCACCGCGCGTGGGTAGTCTCGGCAGAGCGCAAGGAAGGTGTACGGCACGCACAGAAAACCCGTCGTTACTATATTGACGAGGATACTTTCGGCGCGGCCTTGTATGACGCCTGGGATGACAGCGGCGAGATGTTCCGCTCGGGAGCGCAGTACAACATTCAGGCCTATGGCATCCCGAATAATCCGCAGCAGGATTCCTATTCGCTGTATGACTTCACTCGCAGCCAATACGGCATGTTCGGCAACGGCCCTACACGCTACCGCGAGGCGCCGATCATGGAGCGTGAAGCCAATCCACAAACCATCGCCGCAGGCCAGAGCCGTTAACGCGCTTCTGATTCCAGACTGGAGCTTTCCATGAACAGACTTGCAGGAAAAGTAGCCGTGATCACCGGCGCCGGAAGCGGTATTGGCCGCGCCAGCGCCATCACATTTGCCTCCCAGGGCGCCAAGGTTCTGGTGACTGATTTGTACGCCGACGCCGCCGAGCGCGTCGTGCACAGCATCACGGCGGCGGGTAACGAAGCGACGGCGCTCAAGGTCGATGTCGGCCAGGAGGCCGACCTGAAGCAGATGATAGCCACCACCATCGAGACCTACGGCCGCATCGACATCCTGTTCAACAACGCGGTCAACAAGAATCCAGACACAGCGCGGGATGTGGACTTCATCAACTTCAATGAAGAGCTGTTCCACGCCAACATGCGCGTCAACGTGCTGGGTGGCGTGCTTGCCTGCAAGCACGCCCTGCCCCACATGCTGAAGCAAGCCTCTGGCTCGATCATCTTCACCTCGTCCACCAGTTCGATTGCCGGGGAAGTCGCCCAGTTCAGTTACGGCGCTTCCAAAGCGGCACTCAACTGGTATGTGCAAACCATCGCCGCCACCTTCGGCAAGCAGGGGGTTCGCTGCAACGCGATCCTGCCCGGCGTGATCCGTACCGCTGCGCTTGAAGGCTGGGCCAATGAAGAGATGACCCGCGCCTTCCTCGACTTGCAGAACGTGCCACAGCTGGGTGAGCCGGAAGATATCGCCAATATGGCGCTGTTCCTCGCCTCCGACGAGGCGCGCTATGTGAACGGCGCCCTGATGCGTGTCGACGGCGGCATGAGTTGCGGAACGCCCATGGTCCCGGTCGTCCGCGCCTACCTCTGAGCACGAACCTCAACCTACTCCGACGAGACTTATGCCATGGGCTTACGACAAGAACAGATCATCAGGGAATTCTGCGCCACTTGGGGCGACGGCACCGCTAAATCGCGACCGCAGCTGGACATTATTTTGAACATGATGAGCGAGGACGCCGTCTGGCAGCTTTGGGTGCCCGGCGGGCCAGTAATTCGCGGCCGCGCTGCGTTGCGCGACGAGATCCAGCGGCAAATGAGCTACGTCACCCACAACCACTGCGTTATCCGCAACATCGTGTCCTCGGACAGCATCGTCATGACCGAACGCGATGACTACGCCGTCTCCAGCGGCAAAGCGATGCCGCATTCCATGGTCGCGGTTTACGAGCTAAATGCTGAAGGCAAAATCACGGCATGGCGCGAATACCTCGACACCGCTGATCTGGCGAAAAAGAAGGGGGTATCCCTGGATCAGGTTGGCGGACCGGAATTGGCTACCCCAAAGACCTGAACACACTTTATTTACACGGCCTGGCGCTGTCGGGCCGAAGAAGCTTATTCCTGGAGTAACAATGAACATGGCCTTAGACAATGCCGGTAGCGACCAGTTGATGGAGCAGAAAATACGGGATTTCATCGAAACGTTACTCGGCGGCACGGTGACCCGCACGGACCGGCTACCGCGCTGGCGCCCTGCCTGGAACATGGAACTGCAGCGGGGCAATGAAATACTCAAATTACACATCCGTGGCGACCGCGGCGGCGATGTCAGCCCGTTTCCGGATGATCTGCGCCGCGAAGCGGATATTCTCGCGCTGCTCGGTCAGCAGGGCGTTCCAGTGCCGCATATCTATGGCTTCTGCGAGGACCCGCTAGCCATCGTCATGCAAGCTGTACCCGGCACCCGAGACATTTCCGCCGCCAGCGACGACGCTGAGCGTCTGAGCCTGGCCAAACAATACATAGACGCCATGGTCGCCATGCACCAGCTGCCACTGGACGACTTTGTGGCCAAGGGCATCGCGCAGCCCGAGGGCGCCGAAGCCATTTCGCTAGCAGGGCTTGATGCCTATTACCCGCTTTACGCGCGCAATAAAACCCGACCGCAGCCGCTGCTGGAATTTGCCCTCAACTGGCTGCGCCGCAACGTCCCGCAGCATCGCAGCAAACCGAGCCTGGTGCAGTACGACTCGGGGCAGTATCTGTTCGAGAACGGCAAGCTGACCACCCTTTATGATTTCGAGTTCGCGATGATCGGCGATCCCTTGGCCGATCTGGCATCAGCGCGCATGCGGGACAACTACGAACCGCTCGGAGCGCCTTTCAGGGAACTCTACGAATATTATCAGCAGGTCAGCGGCGAACCCCCCGAACCCGACGTGGTGCGCTTTCATACCACATTGTTCTCCACCGTCAGCACCATGCAGTTCTCCTCGACGGTCGCGACGCCAAAACCGGGAGACCCCCACGATACCTATATTGAATTCGACATTGCCCTGCGCCGCGTAGTGGTCCATGCCCTGGCGGAATCAATGGGCGTAGCAATCGAGACGCCAGCAAGCCCGACCAAACCAACCGGACCCAACGCCGTACTGCTGAGCATGCTCCGCGATGCGGTTGAACAGGTCGAAGTGACTGATCCATTCCAGAGCACCAAGCTGAACGCCGTGCGCAAGATCGTCGAATATCTAGGCAAAGCCGACGCCATGATGCTGGAGCTGCAGGCCCAGGATATGCGTGAAGCCCAAGCACTGCTAGGCCAGCGCTTTGAAGATCATCAGAAAATGGAGGCTGCACTGGAGAGCTTCGTTACCACAGCAGGGGCCGAGCATGACCTAACCCTCTTAACACTTTTTGCTTCGCAGATTGAGCGACGCGTTCAAGTGTTCGGCAGCACGGCTATTGGCGCCTCAGCCAGTCACATTGATCTTCCTCCGCTATGAGCCTGCACAAAGAGCGTACCGGAGCGGATATTCCGGAAAGGCGGATCAACCGACTGGATGATAAGCCCTCATTTCAACTGCGATATGGTAACTGGGCGCTTATCGCGGGGGCATCCCATGGCATCGGTGCAGCCTTCGCGCGCCAGCTCGCAGCGCAGGGTATGAATTGCATTCTTGTTGCCCGAAACGTGACAGCGCTTGAGTCTCTGAAAGCCGAGCTTGAAACGCAGTACGGCATTCAGGCGCTATGCGTGAAGCAGGACCTGTCGGCAACGGATGCCACCGCGAGGCTGCTGGACGCCACCGGCACCCGTCAGGTCGGCCTGGTGATATACAACGCCGGCGGTGATCCCTTTATCAGCCAGTTTCTCAACACCGATGGCGAGCAGTGGATGAAGCTGCTCAGGATGAACACGCAGACAGTCATGGACATCAGCCACGCATTTGGCGGCCGGATGATAGAGCGGGGCCGCGGCGGGTTGCTGCTAGTGGGTTCACATGCCGCTCTCGGTGGTGTGCGCAAGCTTGGGATGTATTCCGCAACCAAGGCCTTTTCGCTAAATCTGGGTGAATCGCTGTGGGCTGAGTGGAAGGACCGGGGCGTTGACGTGCTCAATCTACTGATCAGCACCGTGGATACGCCAATGATGCGCGAGACCATGCAGCGATTGAATATTCCCAATGCCATGACCATGCCATTGCCGCAGGCGGACGACATCGCCTGCCTGGCTCTGCAGCAACTGCGGAACGGGCCGACGCTCATTCATCCCGAAGATCTTGCGGTTCCGGCGGGCGAAGCGTCACCCGGCAGCCTGAGACGAGATCACGTGATAAGCAAAAGTACCGAGGCGGCTCAGTTTATTGGCAACGACTGACGCAGTACCGCCTCATCTGACATTATCCTGAACGGGCATAGACCATGAAACAGTTCGATAGCAGAGAATTCAAGATCGGCTGGAAGATCCTCATTCTTGCCGTGGTAGGCGTCGCGACCAGCTCCAGCTCGCTGTTGCTATACAGCTTCAGCTCAATGATGATCCCGCTAGAGCAGGCACTGGGCTGGGGCAGAAGTGAATTACAGGCCGCCATCACTGCTCTGTCGCTCGGCACCATAGTCGCCGCTCAGTTGGCGGGCTGGCTCAACCTGAAGTTTGGCCTACGTATTGTCACCATCCTTTCATTGATCGCGCTGTCAATCAGCCTGGTGTTACTCACCCAGGTAAAAACCACGATATGGAGCCTGTATCTGGGGTATTTCCTGGTCCCGCTAGCGGGTTTAGGCACCTTGCAGATTACCTGGTCCCACCTGGTGAATCTCTGGTTTGTGGAAAATCGCGGGCTGGCGCTGGCCATCATTCTCAGCGGCTCAGGGCTCGCCGCAGCCGGATTACCGCTGCTGATTACCTGGTCGGTTTCAACCTGGAACTGGCAAGCCGGATTTATCGCGCTGTCGCTGCTGCCGGTGCTGATTGCACTGCCATTGACCTTACTGTGGTTGCTGCCGGTTAGAGTTGAAAGTGGCACGGTAACCGCTAAGCAGCCCATATCCCAGAACGCCGCAGGCGGCATGTTGTTAGCAGAGGCACTAAGATCCTGGCGTTTTTGGTTGTGCAATCTGTCTATGACCCTGGTAGTGGCCTGCGTAGTCGGACTGGTGACCAATATTATCCCGTTGCTTCAGGACCGTGGTCTTAGCGCCGTGGAGGCCGGGCAGATCTTCAGCGCCTTTGGTATCTCGCTGATCTTCGGACGGCTGGTCGTAGGCTACCTGATTGACCGCCTGTGGGCGCCAGGCGTAGCTTCTATAGCGCTACTCATGCCCGCTGTTGCTTGTCTTATTTTCGCGCTAAGCAGCGGCAATACGGCACTTTATGTTCTGGCAACGATGCTGGTGGGGATTGGCGCCGGAGCGGAGTTTGATATCGCCGCCTTTCTTATCGCCAAGTATTTCGGCATGCGCGATTACGGTCGCCTATTCGGCATCCATCTAGGATTGATTACCGCAGGGGCCGCCGCCGCGCCGCTGCTGTTCGGCGCGCTTTACAGCATGACGGGCGACTATTCAGGCCTGCTCATCTTCAGCACGGTTTGCTTTGTTATCGGCCCACTGATGCTGCTGTTGCTCGGAAGCTACCCTGTTTTTCGGCAGACAGACGCCGCCGCCGCGCCTGCTTTTTAAGTAGCAGTTTACTGGTGCACCTGGCGGAATGCTTCAGGCGTCATACCGACCTCTTTACGGAAGGCTGCCGTAAAGGAGGCCGGACTGAGAAACCCGGTATGGTAGGAGATTTGCTTGATCAACATGCTGCGATCCAGCAATAGCGACTTTGCCCGGCGGATGCGGGCCTGCGCTACATACTGGCGTAGCGTCAGGCCAGTGGTGCTTTTGAACTGCTCTGACAGGCGCCTGGCGGGCATATCCAGTACATCCGCAAGCTGTTTTAGGGAATTGCTTTGCTCGGGTACCGACTCGACCAGTTCACGCAAGGTTTTCAGCTGTTGCGAGCTCAGCTTTCCTGAATCGGTGCCGACCTGCGAACTCAAAAACTGCCGATGCAAATCAAGTGCGATGCTGGTCAACAGGCACTCGGTATGCAGCTCACTGGCAAAACCAGGGGCGGCAACCTCTTGCGCCAGACGCTGCAGCGACATTTGCAGAAAGGGATTTTCCAGATTCAGCATGCTGTCGCTCAAGCAGTCGTCCCACTGCCATTGGATGCCGGCGAGCGGCCCCATGATACTTGGGTCGAAAAGACAGATCATGGCCTTGTATTCAGACACCCCGTGACGAAACTGAAACTCTGTATCGCGTGGCAAAAACAGCACTTGCCCAAGCGATTGGAAGTCACAATTGAGTGCGGGAAAGCGACCCTTGTTATCCGAGAAAGGCGACCAGCGTCTGGCGGGTGTCGGCAGGACCAAACGCAGCAGGCAACTTTCTTTTGCCTGAATCACCGCGGTGCCAGAGTTCGACCAATGAGCATGCTGGATATGAATGTCAAAACCGGCATCCACCAGTCGAGACTCTGTCAGAAACTCCCCGGCAGCCGCCGGATCGTATTCATCATAATTTACCGAATACATGGATTTACTCTCAGCGATTATTTTTATTGGGAACCGCTTTATTCAACTTTCAGACTAACCAATCAGCCTCATTAAACAACCCATAAATAATGATGTCAGGTATTGGAAAAACCGATACCCAGTTTGCCCTGTAAGGGCTTCATCGGAGCACTGGAATACTTGCCCTTTGCAACCAACGAACCCAAACTTCCCATACATCAAGCAGCTCGCGAACAAACAATGCTGCCAAGGCCAGCCATGCTTTTTCCGGCGGTTTAAACCTTCCTCTAGGCGACCGCTAAACCCCTTTCTGATTACGACAGGCACAGTATGATTCTTAGAATGGACCACTTCACTATCGTTACCGACCAGCTCGAGCAGACGCAACACTTCTATGAAAACCTGTTGGGGCTTGAATGCGGAGCAAGACCGCCTTTTCCAGTGCCGGGACTGTGGCTTTATGCCGAAGGCCATCCGGTGCTTCACGTGATTGCCGTCGATCATATGCCCAGCCCTCGCCGTGGTGTGCTCGACCATATGGCGTTCTTTGCGCAGGGCTTGGAGAAAACGCTGAACCAGCTAGATCAGCACGCCATTGACTATCGGATTATCCGCGCCCCGGGTGATGTTCGAACCTGGCAGGTATTCTTCAAAGACCCCAATGGTGTGGACGTTGAACTTGATTTTGCAGCCGAAGAACAAGCCCCGGCCGACTGGAAAACCAGAAGCAAGGCTTGAGCTCAAATAAGGCCGCTGTAGGCGCCACCGTCCAGCTGCAGATTCTGCCCGGTGATATATCCAGATTGACTGGAGCAGAGGAAAAGGCAGGCGGCGGCGAATTCCTCGGGCGTGCCAAAGCGCCCGGCGGGCACGGGTGCCAACATCTCCGTTTGAGCCTGCTCCAGGCTTATATTCTTGTGCTTGGCCAGTTGGCCTGTCATGTAGGTAAGCCGGTCGGTAGCGATACGCTCGGGTAGAACATTGTTGATAGTGACGTTATCGCGCACCACCTCTAGCGAAAGCGCCTTGGAAAACGCCGTAAGGCCGGCCCTGGCCGCCGTTGAGAGGCCCATCGGCAAGCGCGGCGACTTGACCATTGCCGAGGTGATGTTGACGATCCGGCCAAATTGCCGGGCGCGCATCCCGCCCACCACGGCCTGAATCAGCATAATGGCGCTGAGCATATTGGCTTCCAGAGCCTGCTGCCAGGTATTTATGTCCCAGTCCTGGTAGCGTCCCGGCGGGGGCCCTCCGTTATTGGTGACCAGAATATCCGGGGCAGGACAAGCCGCAAGCAGCGCAGTTCGCCCGGCGCCGCTATTGAGGTCTGCGACTACTTGCACTACCTCAACGCCGGTGCTGTCACGTATTTCCACGGCCGCCTGGTTTAAGCTGGCAGGGTCACGGCCATTGATAAATACCTCACATCCTTCTGCGGCAAGTGCAATTGCGCAGGCTCTGCCAAGGCCGCGAGAAGAGGCGCAGACAATAGCCTTACGAGCGGTAATATTAAGATCCATATCTACTCCAATTGCCTGCCTGCCCACGCCACAGATTTATTACACCGCTGTCGGAATACTTTATGCTGTGGCTATATGCTGAAGCTATTGAAGGCACCGACCGAAGTTACCGACGCCCTGCATATATTTCCACCCAATCCAGAGACGGAATAATATGAATAACCCGTCAAACCGTGCAGAGCCGAACAAGCGCGATACCATGAACCGTCTGCTTGCTGCCGCCAGACAAATCTTTGCCCAGAAAGGTCTGGCCGGCGCACGGGTAGAAGATATTGCACGAGAAGCCGGCGTGACCAAGCAACTGGTTTATCACTACTACGGTTCTAAGGAAGTGCTGTTTTCAACCGTTCTGGATGACGCCTCGCAACAGATAATGCAAGAGCTGATCGCGTTGGAAATAGATCATCTGCCGCCGGAACAAGCATTGCGAACACTGCTCAATTGCTGCTTTGATCAATATATGGAAGATCCGCTACTGGGCGCGCTGGCCCTGGAGGGCCTTCGCTATCACGAGGCAGCAGACACCAGGCCCAACAGCTTCGCCAGTCAATCCCCGGCGTTAGCCATTAAATTCTCGTCAGTGCTCCAACGCGGCATCAAAGCCGGCGTTTTCAAAGCGGATATAGACGCTCGTTTGTTCCTGGCCAGCTCGGCACTGCTAATGTCTGGCGGATTTACCAACCATTACACCATGTCTGTTCTCGTCGGCTTTGACACTACCTCCAAAGAAGGCATGCGCATCTGGCGTGAACATTCGGCCAACTTCATTCTCAACAGCATCAGAAAATAGCCCGGGCCTAAAACTCCCGGGCTGGCGGCACCTCCGGCCTTATCCAGCTGCCGTCACATGCTGCCGCGACCTGACTGCTCGAAAAACGCACGCATCGCTACCAGCGATGGCGTGTGACTGCCAAAACCACCGTCCGCCACCAGAGTGGTGCCCGTTACGAAAGATGACTCGTCGCAAGCGAGAAAGGCCACCACGTCAGCAATTTGCCGTGGAGTGCCCAACTCAGGCGTCAGGTGATTATCACGCAAGATATTCAACAGCTCTGGCGGCATTGAACTGTGAGCATTTTCCGCAGGCGCCAGCCCAATCTGCACCGCATTGCCGCGCACCCCCAGTTTGCCGTATTGCGCGGCTACCAGTTTGGGCAGCATGTTCAGTGCCGCTTTGGTTGTCGCATAGCCGGTCAGGGACAGATCACCCTGGGCACCCAGTCCGGAGGTGGCAAAAATCACCGAGCCTTTGCCCTGCTTCAGCATCACCGGAATGACATACTTTGAGCACAATACAGCGCCGCGCAGGTTCACCGCAATGGCACGATCAAAGGCATCCATGTCCAGGTTACAGATATCACGATCTTTTTGGCGCTGATTCACATCCAGCACCGCAGCATTATTATGCAGCACGTCGATACGGCCGAACCGGTTCATCACCTGCTCGACCATCGCCTTGACCTCATCTTCGCTGGATACATCAGTGCGTATCGCCATGGCTTTACCACCAGCCGATTCAATCTCTGCCGCCACACTGGCTGCCGCATCCTGATTGATATCGACGATTGCAATGGCAGCGCCATGCGAAGCTAATACCCGTGCGCACTCCGCACCCAGGCCGCCACCAGCGCCAGTTATAATGGCTACACGATCCTTAAGCTTGTCTGTCGTCATTTTATGCTTCTCTAAAGTTGATACGAGATGCCCCACTTCACTCACCGGTGAACTGCGGCGCGCGACGCTCGGCAAAGGCTAGAGCAGCCTCCTTGGCATCCTTGGTGGTGGCCAGCAACGAAAACAGGTCCAGTTCCAGATCCAGACCCTTTTTCAGGTCGACTTCCGAGGCCGCGCGCGCGGCTCGTTTTGCATATACCGAGGCCATGGGTGATTTACCAGCAATCTGCAACGCCAGCGCTGACACTTCATCCAGCAAGGTGTCGGCGCTTTTCGCGACCCGCGATACCAGGCCGATCTGGCGCGCCTTTTCGGCATCCAGACGCTCACCAGTAAGCAGCAGATCAAGCGCATGACCTGGCGCTACCACTCGGCACAAGCGCTGCGTACCGCCTCCGCCAGGAATCAATCCCAGACCTGTTTCCGGCAATGCCAACACCGCATTGGGCGAAGCAAAGCGGATATCACAGGCTAGCGCCAGCTCCAGACCGCCGCCCATGCAGTACCCGTGAATAGCGACAATGACCGGTTTGCTGACCGCATCAATGGCTTCGATCCAGCGGGCGCCTTCCATCCGCTTGCGCACCTGGATGGAGGTCTCGGGCCCGCGTTTTTCCTTGATGTCTGCCCCGGCGCAAAACCCGCGTTCGCCCTCACCGCGAATAACTATAACGTGAATACTTTCATTATTCTCCAGGCGTTCGAGGGCCGCTGGAACACCAACGCGGATGGCATCGTTGATGGCGTTGATTTGGCCAGGACGGGTGAGCACCACCCATCCCACGGCCCCGTCACAGTGCATCTGCACTGCGTCGTTGATTACTTCAGGCTGACTTTGCTCCGTGCTCATATCAGCACTCCTCGAACTCGAACAACTGGCCTCTGAGCTCAGACGGATCGATCCTGATCAGCGCCTTGCCGCCCACCGCATCGCTGGACTCGATCCAGCTGAAGGCCGTACCCCGCGCCCGCAGGTCTTCAGCCTTCGCAGCCAAATCATTTACCGCAATGCGGATGTAATAAGGGCCAGGGCCCCAGCTGTTGAGATACAGACCCGCTTCACTGTTCCAGCGGGTCGCTTCGATGATGTCCAGCGTGGCGCTATTGGCCAGGCTAAAGCCCATGCGCGCACGGCGATAGCCTTCGCCCTCGATCAGTTCAACCGGGCCTGAAGGTTCCCAGTCAAGATTGGCCGAGCAGCGGCGAAGTGTCTCGTTCAGGTCGCGCACCAGATAGCCGCGCGCAGAAACCCGCACCATATCGCCGGGCTTGGAATCGCGCGGCTGTGGCGCAGGCACCGAGAACGTATCGGGCGGCATTTGCAGCGGTTCCATGGGCATGACTTCAATACACAATCCGCCATCCACGATGGGATCATAAACTGGCTTTTCTGGCGACGCACCCAACCACAGACGGTCGAAAGGCATGTCGGGAGTACGTTGCGCCATCCGGAACGGAAGCCGCCGACGCATAAGTTTTGCGACCAGAGCATCGAACTTGTCGCCGTGCAGCGCCAGTACGATGGAATGAGTCAGCATCGGACGGTGGCGGCCCTGGTACTCCTTCAAGCTTTCCAGAAAGTCATGGAACATCGGATCGCCCGGGTTGGGGCGATCCAGATGCCACTGCGGCTCGACTCGGGTCGGCGACACCGCTAATGATTTATGTACCCGCAGGAAATGGGCGATATAGGGATGGTCATCAAAAGCCTGGCGCCAGCGCTCGTGCTTGTGGATGCCCAGCTTGTCCACCAGCAATTCGGTCATCCCATCCGGGTCTGGCACCATCATGTCGGCGCTCATCAACAATTCGAACATCTTTATCTCCATTTCTTACAGGGGAGCGAAAAAAACCGCGTGTTTGGCAAGCGCTACCTCGGGTAGCGCTTCAATGGGTGTCGACCATTGCCTGTCTTTTAGTTTGAACAGGCTGTGGTGCAACAGGTGCCGGAGCCTCAGCGGGTGAAGAGACCGCTCCGCTATTGTTTCCTGCGCCAACGTCTCTGAGCAGAAAATGCGACAGGGCAGGAATCAAGATCAGCGCACCCAACATGTTCCAGAGAAACATGAAGGTCAGCAGAATCCCCATGTCGGCCTGAAACTTGATCGGCGACCAGGCCCAGGTAATGACGCCTGCCGCCATGGTCAAACCAATCAGTGCCACTACCCGACCAGTGAAATCAAGCGAGCGCCTATAGGCCACTGCCAAGGACTCTCCGCGGGCCTGAACGGCCAATTGCACGCTAAGCAGATAGAGCGCGTAATCAACCCCGACTCCGACACCTACTGCCATGACCGGCAACGTGGCGACCTTTAGACCAATGCCCAGCCAGACCATCAGCGCTTTGGCAATAATGGTGGTCATGATCAACGGGATAAGCGCAACCAGCGTGGCGCGAATACTGCGGAAGGTGATAAGGCACAACAGCGCGGTCGCGCCGTAGACCGCGAAGTACATGATGATGATGCCCTTGCGCACTTCAATATTGGTCGCCGCTTCAATGCCGGCGTTACCTGCGGCCAAAAGGAACTGCACCGGTTGTTCATCGTCGGGCCCAGTACCGTGCTCTTCATTGAAATCCTCCACCACGTTCAGTACCCGGGTGAGGGTTTCTGCCTTGTGGTCGGTGAGATAGGCAATCAGCGGCGTAACCGAACAGTTCTGATTGGTAATGCCAGGCGAGGAGATCATCGCGGCGTCAACCGACGCATTGGTAATGGCCTGATCACGGCTGATGGTCAACCACTTGCCGCTCCCTTCAGCCATTCCCGACGTAACGAACCGCACTGAATCTGCCAGGGAGCTGGTGATCTGCACGCCTTCGGTCTGACGCAGACGCCACGCCAGCTTGTCCATGGTTTGCAACGGGCCATAAAAGCGGCAACCATCGACTTCGGTTTTCATAATGACCGCAAACTGATCACTAGAAAGACCGTAGTGGGAAGATATGAATGCGTTATCACGGTTGTATCGCGAATCGGCACGCAACTCGGGCGCGCCAGGGTCAAGATCGCCGATTTTTAGATCCATCATTACCACTGCGCTGACGCCGGTGAGCAGAACCGAAACGGCGATGGCAACAGTAGCCCATTTGCGCTGGGTAAACAGATCCAGACCCTGCCAGATCTTGCCCTGCCAGCTTTTGTTCTGCTGCTCGGCTGCATCTTTCTCAATTGCCAATCTCGCCGCCTTCTTGCTTACGCCGATATAGGACAACGCCACAGGAATCAGAATCAACTTGGTGAAGATCAGTACGGTCACGCCGATACTGGTGGTCAACGCAAGATCACGAATAACGGGTATATCAATGATCGCCAGGACCGCAAAGCCGACCACATTGGTCAGCAGCGCCGTCAAGCCGGTCAAGAACAGCCGTCTGAAGGTGTAGCGTGCGGCAACATATTTATGCGTGCCGCGTCCGATGTCCTGGAGAATGCCATTCATCTTCTGCGTGCCGTGAGACAAGCCTATGGCAAAAATCAGAAAAGGCACGAGGATGGAATAGGGGTCCAGGTCATAGCCCAGAATCTGCATCAGCCCCAGCAGCCAGACCACGCCGGTAATGGCGATGCCCACCAGCAGCAACGTGCTGCGTACGCAATGCGTGTAGAGATACACAAACAGCGCAGCAATCGCCACCGAGATGGCGAAGAACAGCATCACCACCTGCAGCCCATCGATCAGATCGCCGACCAGCTTGCTGAAACCGACAATATGGATATCGATCTGGTCGCTTTCCAAGGATCTGATTTTTTCTTCAAGCTGGTCGGAAAACTCGCTGTAATCAAGCGGCTCTCCGGTTTGCGGATGGGTCTCCAGCAAGGGCGCAACAATCATGCTCGATGCGGTGTCATTCGCCACCAGGCTGCCTGTCAGGCCAGCGCGGGTGACGTTGCGACGCAATGCGGTAATGCTAGCGTCGCTGCCGTCATAATCGGACGGCATTACTGCCCCACCGCTTATTCCGGCTTCGGTGACTTCACGCCACCGCACAATAGGCATCCACAACGAACGCATCCAGGATCTGTCTATGCCCGGAATCAGATAGAGCGTGTCATTGACTTCCTGCAACGCTTGCAAGTACTCAGGATCGTAGATATTGCCCTGTTTATTGGCAACCACGACTCGAATGTTGTTGCCGAGCCCAGGCAGCTCGCTCTTATTCTCGAGATAGTTCTGGATGTAAGGATTGTTGACCGGAATCATCCGTTCAAAACTGGCGTTGACGTCCAGTTTGGTAGCGAAAAATCCAAGTACGACAGTGACCAGAAGACAGGTTATTAGCACCAGGATTCGGTGGCTAAATATGATCCGCTCAAAAAGTCCACCAGAACGCTTATCGAAATCATTGACGTCACGTACGACTGGCATCCCGGTATTGCTTTTTAGGTCGACCATCACTTTCTCCACATATCAGGCTGTAGGCGGTTGTATCAACGCCAGTGCAACCCGGACATAACATCGTTTAGACCAGCGGACATTCCACTATGGCTGACGTCCTGCGCCACAGCACCATTCTCAAACTGCATCGCAATATTTGCCGGAGCCACCAGCACCGGCAGCAATATGCTCAAAATCAGCAGGTATCGGGAGAGCGCATGCCTACTGGCATAGCCCATGTTGCGCTTGCAGTTCGCTACTCTATCTTTGGTTTTTCTATATTCAGCAACCATTACTCAGACCTCCAACGAGGTGAACAAAAGTGCGATATAAAGGTTATTGAAACTGACTGATATCTATCTTTCTCGGCCCGGAAAACTGCGCCACTACAAGTGCTCCGGGCTTTTCTGGTTTGGCTGACGAATAAACCTGCCCGGAATATGGTACTGCAATCAGATCGGTTTCCAGTGTCTCGGTGTTGAGCCTAATCAGTTCGCCTCGCTCACTCACCAACAGGATATGCCCAGCACCGTCGCTGACCGCGTCAACCAGTGTGGCTTGCTGCTGCGTGCTCACTTGCTGCCAGTTATCGCCGCTATCGCGGCTGACATAAAGATTGCCTCTCAAGCCATAGGCAATCAACACGCCGTCACTGACACGCACACCAAAAAAGGTGCCGGTATAGGGCGTTTCGATCTGGACGAAACGTTGCGCTTCGCGGTCCAGGCGCATCAGCAAGCCCTGCTCGCCGCTGAGATAAACCTCATCGCCCTGCATATCGATGCTGTACAGGTGCATACGCCGGTCGTTATCGGTATGTTCCGTCCACGGCTCCCAACTAGCGCCGTTGTCGGTGGTGCGCAGCAGCATGCCAAAAGCGCCCAGCACATACCCTTCGCCTTGTTCGTCTACAAATACATCGAGAAAAGGCGTTGCCATAATGTCAGGATCAGAGGACGTGCTGGTGGCTAAATCGACCTCCCTAAGCATGCTTTCCGCTTCAAACTCATCAAGATCAGAAGTGTTCGCATAATGCTCTTTCAGTAGCGTAACGAGACTGCGCCCATCCAGTTGAACTACCCATGAAAGCCCGCCATCGGTGGTGCTCAGCAGAACGGAATCATGCCCAACTGCCCAGCCATTAAGCTCGTTCTGGAAATACACCTGCACCAGATCCACCGCCACAGGACTCGGAGACTGAGTCCAGGTTTCGCCATCATCATTTGAGATCATGATCAAACCGCGCAAGCCAACGCTGACAAGGTTTTTGCCAGCGCGAGTCACCGCCAGCGCCGGCTCAGACGCGGCTCCGAACTGATTCAATGCCGGTTGCTGCAAAGGATCATGAAAGCTCGAGGACGCCTGCGCCGCTTGCTCGGACGCCGATACAGGTAAAACCTGAAGCGCCAACCCCACGCAGCAAGCTCCTGCAAGAACAGCCAGGACGGGGGAAGAATATTTAGAGCCAGAGCCACTGAACAGGTGTGATGCTTTCATTATTTTTATCCTCAGTAATCCCGGGAGCACCTTGTTTACCAAGGCACACCTGGTCAACCGGTAAGATCGGCAACGCTTTATCCGTCCTGGATAAATAACGCTGCCTTGATCGAATTGCAGTTAGCGAACGCTCTCTCGGCTAACGACCGCTTCAGGGTTCAGCTCGCGTTCCGAGCGTGGCTCTTCAAGGACCTGATAGCCACCATTGAGCGCGTCATTGATCAAACCATACATGCCCTTGTTGAAGTCATAGATCGAGTGTTTGACGATGTATGGGATGTCGTGATCATAAAGTTGTACGCCTCCCAACATCATGGAGCGGTATAGCCGACCACCCTGGTCCCAGGCGTCGTATAGCCCTGCACCATAGGTGTCCTCGTCCAAGTAGTAAGTCCGCTTGCTGTAGACGTGACGGTTGCCTTCCTTAAGTGTTGCCTCGACTTCCCACACACGGTGTAGCTCCCAACGCTCGCATTCGGGGTTGACGTGGGATTCCATCAACTGAGTGTCAGCATCGCAGTCAAAGTACAGCTTGTAGTTGTTGTAAGGAATGTACATCTCCTTTCTACCGACCAGATCGTATTCGAAGCGATCCTGCATACCCGAAAACATGAACAGTTCATCAAATAGCTCCAGCCCACCCATACTCGCAACTGGGGTATCGTAAGCAAACTCAGGCGCAAGTTTGACCCGACGCTGACCTGGGGTGTAGCTCCACGCGCGACGTGGTTGCTGGGTTGGATCAAGAAAGTCCATATAACCGGTCAGCTCACCCGCACGACGCGCTGGTGCTTTGGTGACGGAGTACACGCGGGTGTACATCTGCGGATCACGACCCTCTACATCTGATTGGTAGTAAGGCCGCTCTACAAAGGTTGACTGTTCGGAGGCTTTTGTCACGGTACCACTGGAGGCCACGATCCAACTGTTGGAGGAGCGTGTGGTAGTGCCATACTTGCCGTCGTTGTAACGCGTTTGTTGATTCCAGATCAGCTCATGACCGGTCTGGGGAATCGGGAAAGGTATTCCGCCGCGACATTCCGGCTCAAGCGCAAGCCCGTCTTTCAACGTCTCACAACTTGTGGCATTGCGCACGGTGGCATCGAGAATATCCTCCGGATGAGCTGCGGTGCGGTGGGTCGGATAGATGTCCATGTAATAGGTATCTGGATTGCGTTTAAGCAATTCAATTTGCCCTGCACTCAACTGGTCCGCGTACTGCTCAACGTTGCTGGCATCAATGCGGAACAGCGGCTCCTCATCCTTGAAGGGATCAGTCCAGTAACCGCTGCCCGGTTTGAAACCCGGAGGAGCCTCACGAAGCCCCCCTTCAAAAGGGGGGATAGTACCGGCTTCATTGCCTGCTTGAATCGCCCCGATACGCGTAAGAGACTCGCCGAGTTTGGCAGCTTCCTGCGCAGGCACTGCGGCCAATGAATACGCCGAAATCCCTGTCAAGGCGATGCTTAAGGCAAAATGAAGTTTCATAACGTGCTCCGATATTATGTTTATTAAAAGGACGTCTTGTAGGTCAGCGAAACCCAACCACGGTCGGTACCACCTACTGCGCCGTTGCCGTTAACCATCTCGGCGCCATTGGCATTGAGGGTGTTCTTCTCTTGAGCAGCAGTATCCGCATAGCGCAAGGTAAAGTCGTGACGCTGACGATAAGTCATTAATGCACCCACAGACCAGGCCAGCGCGCCTTCGGAACCACCACCAGCAGTGGCGGCGTTACCATGCAAGCCATAGTTGACGGTCAAAGGAATGGACAGGTCCCAGGAGGGCAAGATGGCCAAGTATTGCGGGGTATAGTTCACAGCGACGGCTGCGTAGTTGCGCGTCGAGCAGCCATCTTCTTTGCTGCCGGAGCCTGGAATGCCTGGCGTGCGAAGGTCGGTGCAGCCAGCATTACCCTCCCCCTTGTAAAGCTGATCGTTGTTGGTGACCTTGTCCAGATGACTGAACGCCAGCTCGGCTACCAGCACCGAGTTGTTCGCCAGCCAGTTGCGCGGTACCCCATAAACAGCGTTTACCACAGCATGGTAAGTATCACCGCGGGGGCCTTCATTGTTTACCGAACTGATGCCAGTGGCGTTTAAGGCGCCATCCTGGCGATACGACAGTTCCGCGCCGATAGAAGCCGAGCCGATGTTGCCCGCGTAGCTAACGCCGGTCAGCTTCACGTTACGTGGATACACCAACCGGTATTGGCCGGCAGCCAGATCAATCTGAGGGGACAGCCACGCCTGGTAGTCGTCAAATTGACGATGATAGATACCCACAGTTGCACCAAGGCTTTGAATATCGTAACGCGCCATTACACCCCAGTTGGCGTCATCACGCCCAAACTTGGAATCAGCCCTCTGAAGGTTAAATCCTGGGGCCGCAGGCAGACGGTCTGGGCCTTCAAAGAAAGGATCTGCCGCGCCAAAGTAAGTACCACCAAACGGAAAGCGGGTGTAATCCCATTCGTAGAAATACTGACCGGAGATAGACAGGTTATTGGTTACCTGCGCCTTAGCTGAAATCTGACCGATCGGTAAAAATACCTCCTTGGTTTCAATGCCTGGGCTGGTTACAGCTTTAACCGCATCCAGAGGAGCCTGGGAATAAGATATCGCGTGAGCACCAAACAAGAGGCCCTCACCCCAGTACTGCGTGTGTTGCCCGACTTTAACGTTTACTGGCGTGTTGCCCAGATCAAGATTGGCCCAGACAAACGCGTCAAGAATTTCGCCAGAGGGGCCATAGACGTAACGCTCGACCTCAGAGCTGTAGCGGTCGTTGTTATAGCTTGTCGAATAACCCGGCACATTGCTTTCAACGGAGCGATCATTGTAGGCATCGTCATACCACCCAGCAGCACTGACACGAGCGCCGTAATGCCATTTATACGCCAGGTCAACTTCGGTCAGGAGGTCGATACGATTGGTGACGATATCGCCCTTATCAAACTTGCCGTTTGACTCGTCAAAGTTGGGATTATTCATAATTGCGCTGTCCTGATCATCCGTGCGGATGCCTAGGTTGTAGCGAACCGTGTTATCCCAGCGCAGGCGTATATCCGGGTTGCCTATATCAATTTGCTTGGCTGAAACGCTACCTGTAGCCGCAATAACTGCGAGAGCCAGCGCACTGCGAGCCAAACCGATATGACCAAATTTGATTTTAGTGTTCATCTGTGTTCCTTGTTTTTATTTTCAGTGGCTAATGAAACATCGCGTATCGCTGCAAGACCACAAGCGCCTTTCAACCGCAGCCTCAGTGGGCTTAGCCTGTCGCGCTCAGTTCAGCGTGTAGCCATCCTAGCCGAACAAATAACATAATTCCATATCAAGATTTACATTCTGCATTCAGATTAACAAAACAAACCATCAACCGAGTGTGCGCAACCATTATTGAATCTGCCGCAAAGGGCGAAAAACCGGGCGATCACCCTTTTTAAATCATCACCTCACCCAATAAATTAAACATAAATTTATCTTTTGTTCAATTTGTGTTTCTATTTTTCTCTCGTGTCCGACGTGTCACGCACCTATTTCTGGCCCAAGACGCGCCTATTTAGGCACCTCTGGGCAAAACTGGCGGGCCAAAAGTGCGCCTTTTATCATCACGGAGAATGTATGAATATTGATTTAAAGGGTAAGCGCGTAATCATTACAGGTGCCTCCCGAGGTATTGGCCGGGCAATAGCCAAAGCCTTTGCCGAGGACGGCGCAAAAGTGGCTATCTGTGCGCGTGATCTCCAGGCAATTTCAGATACCGGCAAGGCGTTAGGAAGCAGTGGGGCAGCAGTCATCGCTCGATCTGTAGATGTGACTGATACTGCGGCAGTGCAAGCATTCGTTGCAGAGGTCGCCGAAACCTGGGGCGGTGTGGATGTACTGGTGAATAACGCGGGCCAGGGCAAGGGCGGGAATCTGGACACCCTCACTCCTGAAGACATCCTTGCGCACGCCAACATACTGCAAATGGGTCACTTTCGCTTTGTACAGGCCGTAGTGCCTTTTATGCGAAAGCAGCGCTGGGGCAGGATTATTGAAATCAACGCGCTTGCAGGGGTAGTCCCAACCCCAGAGGGTATCCCGTCCGTGATCAACCGCGCCTCCTGTGTGGCCCTGTCAAAATCGCTCGGCATGTCGCTACCTAAGGACAACATTCTAGTCAACTCGTTGAACATGGGCTGGATCGATACCGGCCAGTGGGATCGGCACTTCAAGGAAATGGGGCCAGGCGTAACCCGCGAAGAATTTGATGAAATGGTCATGAAGGTAGTACCACTTGGGCGCTACGGCCGCCCCGAGGACGTGGCTGGCATGGCACTGTTCCTTGCCAGTGACTACGCGAACTTCATCAGCGGTGCGTCTATCGATATTGCCGGCGGCATGGGCGGACAGATAGCGTATTTCCCCACGTTAAAGCGCGACTTCGCCGAGTCAATCAGGCAGCGCAGAGAAAATGCGGCTAAGGGTTGAGCCGCATTTTCGGAATACGGCCAGCGCCTGACTGGCCAGCAACAGCGCCTCAGGAGCCGCAAGCATGAATGAGGAACTGCTGAAAGGCACTGGCAGCCTCGTTCAGGCTGACGCCTTCGCGCCAGATCAAGCCTAGCTCCATCGGCGGCACAGCATCGGTCAGCGGGCGGATTTCAATCCTTTTGCCTTCCAGCGACCAGGCGCGATAGAGCATGTCTGACAAGATTGTCACGCCAAAACCGTGGGCCACCAGCCCGCGTAGCGATTCCATCGAAGAGGTACGAAAAGCCACCTGCGGCTCCAGGTTCTGGCTATGCCAATAGCGCAGCGCCGATGGCTCACCTTCATCCACCGTGGGCATGATGTAAGCGTATCCGGCTATGTCCTTCAAGGTGATAGATGCCGACTGCATCAAGGGATGGCTAGACGACAGCCACAGTTGTCTGCGCGACCTGATCAGCACGCTGTGCTCCAAGCCTCCGAGGTCGCTGGCATTGGAGGTCACAATCAAGCCGACGTCCAAATCACCCGATTTGACTGCCGCTTCAATACTCCCACGGTCCATATCGATGAGATCGATTTCTACATCGGGATAACTGCGCTTGAACCGCGCCAGCAAATTAGGCAGGAAATAGCCCAGCACCGTGTACGACGCCCCTACCCTTACCACCCCGCTAATTGCATGGCTGAGAAAGAACGGCTCACTAAGCGCATCCTGCAATGTGTCGAGGATGTGGCTTGCATGCTGGAGAAACTTGTTGCCCTCCGCCGTCAGGCTGACCCCGTAAGGCATCCGCTCGAATAGCTTCACACCTAAGCGCTCTTCTAGCTGCATCACGGCAGTGGTGATTGCGGACTGCGAGACATGCACTTTGCTCGCTGCTTGAGAAAATTGACCGGTCTCCGCAGCGGCAACGAAATAGCGCAGCTGGCGCATGGAGATATCATGATTTGACATTTGTTTTTCAGATACCTGTATCTAGTTTTTATAAATTTACGATACCAGTACCCCTTCATATACTCCAGCAATCTCGCCCTACCGTGAACAGCAGTAGCCATAAAACAGAATAAAACAGGTAATAAGCAGCCATGGGAACGTCCCTCTCGCTTGATGACAAGTATACCCAGATAAGCGGCTATCAACTGATGACCGGCGTTCAGGCGCTGGTGCGCCTGCCGATCATGCAGCGCCAGCGCGACCTGGCAGCTGGGCTGAATACCGCAGGATTTATCTCCGGCTATAGGGGCTCGCCCCTCGGCGGCTTTGATCAGCACCTGTGGCGTGCTCGGGATTACCTAAAAGGGAGCCACACCCACTTCCAGCCAGGCGTCAACGAAGAGCTTGCGGCCACCTCCATCTGGGGGACCCAGCAGGTCAACATCTTTGAAGGCGCAACCTATGACGGTGTGTTCGGCATGTGGTACGGCAAAGGCCCGGGCGTTGACCGCTCCGGAGACGTATTTCGCCATGCCAATGCCGCCGGCACATCGAAATTTGGTGGTGTACTGGCCGTCGCCGGTGACGACCATGGCGCCCGCTCCTCTTCACTGCCTCACCAGACTGAGCATATCTTTAAAGCCGTCATGATGCCGGTGCTGGCGCCTTCTGGTGTGCAGGAATACCTGGATTACGGTATTCATGGCTGGGCAATGTCGCGTTACTCCGGTTGCTGGGTGGCGCTGAAGGCCGTCGCCGATACTGTTGAGAGCGCAGCAATTGTCGATATCGATCCGTTCCGCGTCGAATCGATCATTCCTGACTTCCAGATCCCCGAAGGCGGCCTGAACATCCGCTGGCCCGACCCACCGTTGGCTCAGGAACAACGCCTGCTCGAACATAAGCTTTATGCGGCATTGGCATACGCCCGGGCCAACCGTATCGACCGCGTGGTAATGGACTCGCCTAATGCGCGAATCGGCATCATCACCGCAGGCAAATCCTATCTGGACGTGTGCCAGGCGCTGGAGATGCTCGGCATTGATGCAGAACAGGTGCAGCAGATGGGCCTGCGTGTTTACAAAGTGGGCATGGTCTGGCCTCTGGAAGCCGAAGGCGTGCGCCATTTTGCTGAGGGTCTGGAAGAAATCATCGTGGTGGAAGAAAAGCGCCACATGATCGAATACCAAATGAAAGAAGAGCTGTACAACTGGCGTGAAGACGTAAGGCCCCGCATCGTTGGTAAGTTCGACGACAAGGGTGAGTGGAGCATGCCCCACACCGATTGGTTGCTTCCGGCCATCAGTGAACTGACTCCGGCACACATCGCCCGCGCTCTGGCCAAGCGAATTCTGCGCTTACACCCCGACGAACGACTGCAACTGCGGTTACAACAGCTCGAGGCACAGCTCACCACCAAAAACGTACTGGGCGCATTGATGGATCGCGTGCCGCATTACTGCTCGGGTTGCCCGCACAATATTTCCACCAAAGTGCCACAAGGCAGCCGCGCGCTAGCGGGCATCGGCTGTCATTACATGGCCGCTTGGATTTATCCGCAGACCCAGACGTTCAGTCAGATGGGTGGCGAAGGCGTGGCCTGGATCGGCCAGGCGCCATTCACCACTACCAAGCACGTATTCGCCAACCTTGGTGACGGTACCTATTTCCATTCCGGCATCCTGGCAATCCGTGCCGCAGTCGCCGCCAAGGTCCAGATGACCTACAAGATCCTGTACAACGATGCTGTTGCCATGACCGGTGGACAGCCGGTGGATGGCATCCTCACGGTGCCACAGATCACTCAGCAACTGGCGGCTGAGGGCGTCAAACGCATTGCTGTAGTGACAGATGAGCCGGAAAAATACGCATCAGTGACAGACCTGGCTGAGGGCGTGCCAGTGCTGCACCGCGATGATATGGAAAAGCTGCAAAAGGAGTTGCGTGAGTTCGAGGGCGTGTCCGCCATCGTCTACGATCAGACCTGCGCCGCCGAAAAACGCCGCCGTCGCAAACGCGGCAAGTTTCCTGATCCAGCACGTAGGGTCGTCATAAACCAAGCGGTTTGCGAGGGTTGTGGCGATTGCAGTAGCAAATCCAATTGCATGTCAGTGGTGACTGTCGATACCGAGTTCGGCCAGAAGCGCAGCATCGACCAATCATCGTGTAATAAGGACTTCTCCTGCCTGTCCGGATTTTGCCCAAGTTTCGTAACTGTGGAAGGTGGCGCGCTGCGCAAGGCCAAGGCGCTAGGCAACACCGGTGCAGATGCATGGCATCTGCCCACGCCGGCCATGGCTTCGCTGGATCAGCCCTATAGCATTCTAGTGACAGGCGTCGGCGGCACCGGCGTGGTGACAATCGGCGCGCTGCTGGGGATGGCCGCTTACATAGAAGGCAAAGGCGTGTTGAATCTGGATATGGCTGGCATGGCGCAGAAAGGCGGCGCCGTGTGGTCGCATATCCGCATTGCTGCCGAGCAATCGCAACTGCATGCGCCCCGTATTGCCGCAGGCGAAACCAGCCTGTTGCTGGGTTGCGACCTGGTGGTCAGCGCCAATAACGAAACTCTGGAAAAGCTGCGTCAAGGAGTAACCCACGCGGTAGTGAACTCCGACGAAAGCATCACCAGCGAGTTCGTGCGCACCTTTGCCATGCAGGCCGAGAGCGGCAACCTCGAAGCGCACCCGGATCCGAAGTTCCGCACCCAGGCCATGTCGGCGCAGATCGCTGATGCTGTTGGCGAGGGTCAATCGACTTTCCTTGATGCCAGCCGCATCGCCACCGCACTGATGGGCGACTCGATCGCTACCAACACCTTTATGCTCGGCTTCGCCTATCAGAAGGGCTGGTTGCCGGTCGCACAAGAATCGCTGGTTCAGGCCATCGAGCTGAATGGAACGGCTATTGAGTTCAACCTTAAGGCATTCGATTGGGGCCGCCGTGCTGCCGTCGACCTGCCACGCCTGCGCAACCTGATCGACAGCAACAGCAGCAAATCCGCCGGGCAGCACCTGTCGCAGAACCTGGATGAGGTCATCCAGCGCCGTATAACGACCCTGACCGAGTATCAGAACGCCAAACTGGGAGAAAAGTACCTGGCTCGCGTGCAGCAGTTCCGTGATGCTGAAACGCGGGTTGCTGGCGAACCAGGCAAGCTGACTGAGAGCGTGGCACGCAATTATTTCAAGGTGCTGGCTACCAAGGATGAATACGAGGTGGCTCGATTATTCACCAATGGCGATTTCATGAAAAAGATCGAAGCTCAGTTTGAGGGCAACTACAAACTCAACTTCCACCTGGCTCCGCCCATCATGAACAGCGCCAAGCCTGGCGAAGAGCCAAAAAAACGCAGCTTTGGTCCTTGGATGATGCGCAGCTTCAAGCTGCTGGCGCGTCTGAAATTCCTGCGCAACTCGATCATCGACCCCTTCGGCTATACCGCCGAGCGCAAGGTCGAACGCGAATGGCTGGAAATCTATGAAGGCATTCTTGACGAGGTGCTTGAGAAGCTTAGCGCCGAGAAACTGCCAATCGCTATCGAGCTGACCAACCTGCCTGACATTGTTCGCGGCTATGGCCCGGTTAAGGAACGCTATCTTGATCAAGCCCACGCTCAACATGCTCGCTTGTTATCCGCATGGCGCAATGAGCAAAAGGCTCAATTCCATGATGCTACCACCCAGGATGCGCGCATCCAGGCCACGCAGCTCTAAACCACAAGAACAGGAGTACAAGAAAATGAGCACGATACCCGGACTGGATTTTTTTCTTGGTGAAGACATCGACATGCTGCGCGATTCAGTCGCCGGTTTTGCTGCCAAGGAAATCGCCCCGCGCGCCGCCGAGGCCGACCGCACCGATGAATTTCCGATGGACCTATGGCGTAAATTCGGGAACATGGGCCTGCTTGGCCTTACCGTCGCCGAAGAATACGGTGGCTCAGGTATGGGCTACCTGGCGCACATGATCGCCATGGAGGAAATCTCCCGCGCGGCCGGGGGCATTGGCCTGTCTTACGGTGCCCATTCGAATCTTTGCGTTAACCAGATTCACCGCAACGGTAGCGAAGCACAAAAACAGAAATTCCTGCCCAAACTGATCTCCGGCGAGCACATCGGCGCCTTGGCTATGAGCGAGCCGAATGCTGGCTCCGACGTGGTCTCCATGAAACTGCGCGCCGACAAGAAAGGCGACCGTTACGTGCTGAACGGCACCAAGATGTGGATCACCAACGGCCCTGATTGCCACGTGTTGGTGGTCTACGCCAAGACTGATCTCGCCGCTGGAGCCAAGGGCATGACCGCCTTTATTCTGGATACCGACACCCCCGGCTTTTCCGTCGCGCAAAAGCTCGACAAGCTCGGCATGCGCGGCTCGCACACCGGCGAGCTGGTATTCAACAACGTTGAAGTCCCGGAAGAGAACATTCTCGGCGGCCTGGGCGAAGGCACCAAGGTGCTGATGAGCGGGCTGGATTACGAACGCGCCGTGCTGAGCGGTGGCCCGATGGGGCTGATGCAGGCGTCCATGGACATCGTCACGCCCTATATCCACGACCGCAAGCAGTTCGGTCAGAGTATCGGCGAGTTCCAGCTCATTCAGGGCAAGGTCGCTGACATGTACAGCACCCTTCAGGCCTGCCGCGCCTATCTCTACAGCGTGGGCAAATACCTCGACGCCATGGGCAGCGGGCATGTCCGGCAGGTGCGCAAGGACTGTGCGGGCGTGATCCTCTACACCGCCGAGAAAGCCACGTGGATGGCCGGTGAAGCAATCCAGATCCTCGGCGGCAACGGTTACATCAATGACTACCCTACCGGCCGCATCTGGCGCGACGCAAAACTGTATGAGATTGGCGCAGGTACCAGCGAGATACGGCGCATGCTGATCGGGCGAGAACTCTTCAACGAGACCCGGTGAAGCCTCCTCATAACCGGTGAGGCCTCCTCATAAGAAGCGCCCTTATAAAAAGAGATGATCCATGAGTATTCTCAACAGTCAAATCAATCGCAATGCGCCAGATTATGCGGCTAATTGCTCGGCCATGCAGACACTGGTGACTGACCTGCACGCGTTGCTGGCGCGCGTTGCCGAAGGCGGCGGTGCCAAGGCACAGCAGCGCCACCTCTCGCGCGGCAAACTGTTGCCCCGCCAGCGCATCGATGCCCTGCTCGACCCAGGCTCGCCGTTTCTGGAAATCGGCCAACTGACCGCACATGAGGTCTACGGTGAAGACGTTCCCGCCGCCGGCCTGATTGCTGGCATCGGGCGCGTGGAAGGTGTGGAATGCATGATCGTGGCCAACGACGCAACGGTCAAAGGCGGCTCCTATTACCCGCTGACGGTAAAAAAACACCTGCGCGCGCAGACCATCGCCCAGCAGAACCGCCTGCCGTGCATCTATCTGGTGGATTCCGGCGGCGCCAACCTGCCACGCCAGGATGAGGTATTCCCCGACCGCGAACACTTCGGCCGCATCTTCTTCAATCAGGCCAACATGAGCGCCCAGGGCATTCCGCAGATTGCCGTGGTCATGGGCTCCTGTACCGCAGGCGGCGCCTATGTGCCAGCGATGGCAGACGAAGCGATCATGGTGCGCAACCAGGCAACCATTTTTCTTGCCGGCCCACCGCTGGTCAAAGCCGCGACCGGTGAAGTGGTCAGCGCCGAGGATCTGGGCGGTGCCGATGTGCATTGTAAAACCTCAGGCGTGGCCGATCACTATGCCGAGAACGACGAACACGCTCTGGCCCTGGCCCGCCGCTGCATCGCCAATCTGAACTGGCGCAAGCAGGGTGAGCTGAACTGCCGCGCACCAATCAACCCGCGCTACGCCAGCGACGAGTTATACGGCATCATCCCGGCCGATGCCAAGCAGCCCTTTGATGTGCGCGAAGTGATTGCCCGCCTGGTCGACGACAGCCAGTTCGATGAATTCAAGGCGCTGTATGGCACCACGCTGGTGTGCGGCTTTGCCCACCTGCATGGGCATCCGGTAGCGATCCTGGCGAACAATGGCATCCTCTTCGCCGAGTCCGCGCAAAAAGGCGCGCACTTTATCGAACTTGCCTGCCAGCGCGGCATTCCGCTGCTGTTCCTGCAAAACATCACCGGCTTCATGGTCGGGCAGAAATACGAGGCCGGCGGTATCGCCAAGCATGGGGCCAAACTGGTGACGGCCGTGGCCTGCGCCCAGGTGCCCAAGTTCACCGTAATTATCGGCGGCAGCTTCGGCGCCGGCAACTACGGCATGTGCGGCCGCGCCTACGATCCGCGCTTCCTGTGGATGTGGCCCAATGCGCGCATTTCGGTGATGGGCGGCGAACAGGCCGCAGGCGTGCTGGTGCAGGTCAAGCATGAGCAGGCTGAGCGCGCCGGCGAGACCTTCAGCGCAGAGCAGGAACAGACGCTGCGCAAACCGATTCTCGAGCAGTACGAGCGGCAGGGTCACCCCTACTACTCCAGCGCGCGGTTGTGGGACGACGGGGTAATTGACCCGGCGCAGACCCGCGACGTGCTCGGGCTGGCGATATCGGCCGCGCTAAACGCGCCTATTGTACCGACCCGCTTTGGGGTGTTCAGGATGTGATTGCTTCAGCCGCCGCTTCACCCAGGCGGCTGATTGCCACAACACGGATTGAGAAAGCCATGACCAGCTTCAAGACAATCGAACTCGAATACAGCGACAGCGGCGTAGCGACCCTGTGGCTGAACCGGCCCGAACGCAACAATGCCTTCAATGCCGAGATGATCAGTGAGTTGTTGGCGGCCATGGACGAGGTTCAGGCTACCGAAGGGCTGCGGTTTCTCCTGCTGCGCGGGCGCGGCAAGCATTTCTCTGCCGGAGCCGATCTGGCCTGGATGCAGGAATGCGCCAAGCTCGATTACCAGGCCAACCTGAGTGACGCCAGGGAACTGGGGCAACTAATGGCCAGTCTGGCGCAGCTCAGCCTGCCAACTCTGGCCGTGGTACACGGGGCAGCCTTTGGTGGTGCGCTGGGTTTGATCAGTTGCTGCGATATAGCCATTGGGACCAACGACAGCCTGTATAGCCTGTCCGAGGTGCGTATCGGCTTGCTTCCCGCCGTGATCAGCCCCTATGTGGTGCAGGCTATCGGACAACGGGCGGCGCGCCGCTACGCCCTGACCGCCGAGCGTTTCAGCGGGGAGCGCGCACGGGAACTGGGCTTGCTTGCCGAATGTTATCCGGCCGAGAAACTGGACGTAGCGCTACAGGAGTGGGTCGATAACCTGCTGCTGAACAGCCCCCAGGCCATGAGCGCAACCAAGGCACTGATGCAGACTGTTAAGCATGGTGAGCCGAGCGGCGATGTCCGCAGTTATACCGAAGCGGCTATTGCCAGCATCCGGGTCAGCGCTGAGGGCCAGGAAGGACTCAGCGCCTTTCTGGAAAAACGCAAACCGGCATGGCAACAAGGCTAAAGATAATGAACACAGAACAACACACAACTTCGCCATGATGTGGGACGAACAAAAATGATCAATACCCTGCTTATCGCCAACCGCGGCGAAATTGCCTGCCGTGTCATGCGCACCGCCAGAGAGATGGGCATTACCACTGTCGCCGTACACAGTGACGTTGACCGTCAGGCGCAGCATGCCCTACAAGCCGATATAGCCATCGGCCTGGGTGGCGCGAAACCAGCGGAAAGTTATCTGCTGGTCGACAAGATTCTCGCTGCCGCCCACGCCAGCGGCGCCCAGGCGATTCATCCCGGCTACGGCTTTCTATCCGAGAATGCCGGCTTTGCCCGTGCCTGCGAAGAACAGGGCCTGATCTTCGTCGGGCCACCCGCCTCGGCCATCGATGCCATGGGCAGCAAATCAGCGGCCAAGGCGCTGATGGAAAAGGCCGGCGTGCCGCTGGTGCCTGGCTACCATGGCGACGAGCAGGACCTGCAAACCTTCGTAACGGCCGCTGAGCGCATCGGTTATCCGGTGTTGCTCAAGGCCACCGCCGGCGGTGGCGGCAAAGGCATGAAGGTGGTCGAGCGCGAAGCGGATATGGCTGAAGCACTGGCATCAGCGCAGCGGGAAGCTCAGTCCTCCTTTGGCGATGCGCGCATGCTGGTTGAAAAGTACGTATTGCAACCCCGCCACGTGGAAATTCAGGTGTTTGCCGACCAGCACGGCAATGGTGTTTATCTAAACGAACGCGACTGTTCGATCCAGCGCCGTCACCAGAAGGTAGTTGAAGAAGCCCCTGCTCCGGGCCTTTCGACTGATCTGCGCAAGGCCATGGGCGATGCCGCAGTGAAGGCCGCCCAGGCTATCGGCTACGTCGGTGCCGGCACGGTGGAGTTTCTGCTGGACGCGCGCGGGGAATTCTTCTTTATGGAAATGAATACCCGCTTGCAGGTCGAACATCCAGTCACCGAAGCCATCACCGGTCAGGATCTGGTCGCCTGGCAATTGCGGGTGGCCCAAGGCGAGAAGCTCCCGCTGACGCAGGAGCAGGTGCCGCTGATGGGGCACGCCATCGAGGTGCGCCTGTACGCCGAAGATACGGATAACGACTTTCTCCCGGCCAGCGGCACCCTACAGCTTTATCGCGAGCCAACCGCCGGCAAGGGCCGCCGCGTGGACAGCGGCGTTACCGAAGGCGACGTCGTCTCGCCTTTCTACGATCCGATGATCGCCAAACTGATTGCCTGGGGCGAGACGCGGGAAGAAGCGCGCTTGTCCCTGCTGGCCATGCTGCGCGAGACCGTGGTGGCTGGCGTGCAGACCAACCTGAAGTTTCTGACCCGTATTCTGGCCCACCACGCCTTCGCCCAGGCCGAACTGGATACCGGTTTTATTCCGCGTCATGCAGAGCAATTGTTGCCCGCGCCTGAAGCACTCGATGAGCAGTTCTGGCGCGTCGCGGCGAAGGCCTGGTTGCTGGCAATGTCTGGCGCCTCGTCCGTAGCCTCCGGACCTGGCGAATCCAGCCCATGGACTGACCTGACCAGCTGGCGCGCCGGACTGCCGGCGCGAACCCGCCTGCATTTGCGCTGTGGCGAGCTGGACCAGCCCTTTGCCGCCGTAGACGTAACCGGCTGCTCGTATTGCCCGACTACCCAGACGCTGCTGATCACCGAGGCGCAGCAGACCAGCCGCCACCGCCTGCTGATCCGCAGCGGCGCGCTGTATCTGCACTGGCACGACAGCTGGCAGCGGATCGATCGATTTGACCCGATTGCCGAAGTCGACCATTCCCACCAGCACGCTGGTGGTTTGCAAGCACCGATGAATGGCAGCGTCGTGCGCGTCATGGTCGAGCCAGGCCAACAGGTCGAGGCTGGCGCCGTGTTGCTGGTGCTCGAAGCGATGAAGATGGAACACAGCATTCGCGCCGCCGAAGCCGGCACGGTGAAGGCAATCTTCTGCGCCGAAGGCGAGCTGATCGCCGAGGGCACCCTGCTGGTGGAAATGGAGGAACCGCAATGAGTCTGCCCGCCTCGGTCAAACTGGTCGAAGTAGGCGCGCGAGACGGCCTGCAGAACGAGGCTCAGCCAGTCAGCAGCGCCGACAAGATCCGTCTGATCGACGACCTGAGCATCGCCGGGGTGGGCTACGTCGAGGTGGGCAGTTTCGTCTCGCCCAAGTGGGTCCCGCAGATGGCCGGCTCACAGGACGTATTTGCCGGGATTCAGCGCCGCGCCGGCACGACCTACGCGGCGCTCACACCGAACCTGAAAGGTTTTGAGTTGGCTTTGCAAGCCGGTGCTGACGAGGTGGCGGTGTTTGCCGCGGCCTCCGAAGGCTTTTCACAGCGCAATATCAACTGCTCGATCCGCGAAAGCATACAGCGTTTCGAACCCGTCATGAGCGCCGCAGCCGAAGCCGGCGTGCGGGTGCGCGGCTATGTATCCTGCGTGCTGGGTTGCCCCTATGACGGCGAGATCGCCGCCAGCCAGGTGGCCGGCGTGGCCCGCGAACTCCATGCCATGGGCTGCTACGAAATTTCCTTGGGCGACACCATTGGTACCGGCACGCCCGGCGCCACGCGCAATCTGTTTGAAACCGTTGCGCAGCACATTCCACGTGATCAGTTGGCCGGCCATTTTCACGATACCTACGGGCAAGCGCTGGCCAATATCTACGCCGGGTTGCTGGAAGGCATCCAGGTATTCGACAGTTCGGTTGCCGGCCTCGGCGGGTGCCCCTACGCCAAGGGCGCCACAGGTAACGTCGCCACTGAAGACGTTCTCTACCTGCTCAATGGCCTGGGCATCCACACTGGGATAGACCTGGACGCGCTAATTCACGCCGGCAACCGCATCAGCACCCTGTTGAACCGGCCCTCCGGTTCGCGCGTTGCCCGGGCCAGAAGCAGCCAGCTTGACCAATAACCACACACCTTAACGGGAAGAGGAGCATCTATAACAATGAACAAAATCTATCCTGACGCTCGGGAGGCCCTCGCCGGGCTTGTCGACGACGGCATGACCCTGGCGGTCGGCGGATTCGGGTTGTGCGGTATCCCTGAAGCCTTGATCGAAGCCCTGCGCGATACGCAGAAAAAGGATCTTACGGTTATCAGCAACAACGCTGGCGTTGACGGTTTTGGGCTAGGGCTGCTGCTCGAATCCCGCCAGATCCGCAAGATGGTGTCGTCCTATGTGGGCGAAAACAAAGAGTTCGAGCGCCAGTATCTGTCGGGCGAGTTGGAGCTGGAATTCACGCCTCAGGGCACCCTGGCGGAAAAGCTGCGCGCCGGTGGCGCCGGGATTCCGGCTTTCTATACCCGGACCGGCTACGGCACGCTGATCGCCGAAGGCAAGGAAACCCGCCAGTTTAACGGCGAGTGGTATGTGATGGAGACCGCGCTAACGGCAGATGTGGCCCTGGTCAAGGCATGGAAGGCTGATAAATCCGGCAATCTGGTGTTCAACAAGACCGCGCGCAACTTCAATCCCCTGGCGGCGACGGCCGGCAAGATCTGCATTGTCGAGGTGGAGGAAATCGTCGAAACCGGCGCGCTCGATCCCGATCAGATTCACCTGCCGGGAATCTATGTGCAGCGGATTGTGCTCAATGCCAATCCGGAAAAACGTATCGAAAAACGTACCACACGGAGCGCTTGATCATGGCCTGGACACGCGAACAAATGGCGCAACGAGCTGCTCAGGAATTGTCTGACGGCTTCTACGTAAACCTTGGCATCGGCCTGCCTACGCTGGTGGCCAACTACATCCCCGAAGGCATGGATGTGTGGTTGCAGAGCGAGAATGGTCTGCTCGGTATCGGCCCCTTCCCCGAGGACGATAAGGTCGATCCAGACCTGATCAACGCCGGTAAGCAGACTGTTACCAGCCTGCCCGGCAGCAGCTTCTTCGACAATGCCGACTCCTTCGCCATGATCCGTGGCGGACATATCAACCTGGCGATCCTGGGTGCGATGCAGGTGTCGGAGAACGGCGATCTGGCCAACTGGATGATCCCCGGCAAGATGGTCAAGGGCATGGGCGGCGCGATGGATCTGGTCGCTGGCGTCAAGCGCGTCGTGGTGCTGATGGAGCACAATGCCAAAGACGGCAGCCCGAAGATTCTCAAGCAGTGCGACCTGCCGCTGACGGGGCTGGGTGTGGTTACCCGGATCATTACCGATCTCGCCGTGCTCGACATTACTGACGCCGGCCTGGAGCTTCTCGAACTGGCGCCCGGTATCACCGTCCAGGCATTGCAGGATGCAACCGGCTGTCCGGTGCTGACCGAGCAATACCACAGCAAATACTAGCCTGCCCTGCGGGGTAGGCTCATTGGTTTCCGGAGTAGCTAACCAAGCTGCTCTGGGAATGCTGCCCGTTGAAGTTTTTACGTGGCTTACCATTATGGTAGCCACGTTTTTTTTGGAGAAAAGATCATGCAAGACGTCGTCATTGTCGCAGCAACGCGTACCGCCATCGGCAGTTTTCAAGGCTCGCTGGCGAATGTGCCAGCGGTTGAACTGGGCGCCACCGTCATCCGTTCATTAATGCGCAGTACTGGTCTGGACGCCAGCCAGATTGATGAAGTCATCCTCGGCCAGGTGCTGTCCGCCGGCTGTGGTCAGAACCCGGCCCGCCAGTCGGCGATCAATGCCGGTCTGCCGTTCAGCACCCCCGCGCTGACGCTGAACAAACTGTGTGGCTCCGGCCTCAAGGCCGTGCACATGGCCATCCAGGCGATCCGCTGTGGCGACGCCGAGATCATCATTGCCGGCGGCATGGAAAGTATGAGCCTGGCACCCTACGTACTGCCTAAAGTGCGCACCGGCCTGCGCATGGGTCATGCCCAGATTGAGGACAGCCTGCTGAAGGATGGCTTGATCGATGCCTTCAACGACTATCACATGGGCATCACCGCTGAAAACCTGGCAAGCCAGTACAAGGTCAGCCGCGAAGATCAGGATGCCTATGCCCTGCTTTCCCAGCAGCGCGCCAATGCGGCGATCAATGCCGGACGCTTTCAGAATGAAATCACCCCGGTAATGATTCCCCAGCGCAAAGGCGATCCCGTTGCCTTCAATACCGACGAGCAACCCCGCGCTGAGACATCTGAAGGCAGCCTGGCAGGCCTGCGTCCGGCGTTCAAAAAGGACGGCAGCGTCACCGCTGGCAACGCCTCGACCTTGAATGACGGCGCAGCGGCCGTAATGCTGATGACGGCGGACAAGGCCAAGGCGTTGAGTCTTCCGGTACTGGCGCGTATCAAGGGATATGCCAGCGCTGCGGTGGATCCGGCAATCATGGGTATCGGACCGGTGCCAGCCAGCAAGAAATGCCTGAGCAAAGCCGGCTGGTCTATCGCGGAACTGGATCTGATCGAAGCCAACGAGGCCTTCGCTGCCCAGTGTCTGTCGGTCGGCAAGGAACTGGAATGGGACGTGTCAAAGGTCAACGTCAACGGCGGCGCTATCGCCCTGGGTCACCCCATCGGCGCATCCGGCTGCCGTGTGCTGGTTACCTTGATCTATGAAATGGCTCGACGTGATGCCAAGAAAGGCCTGGCGACGCTGTGTATCGGTGGTGGACAAGGTGTCGCGCTGGCAGTCGAGCGCGATTGATCGGAGCGGGCGCTGAGGTTGAGTCGACCAAAGCGCCCATTTCCCCTGTATTGCCGAGCCTGTGACTTGCCTCTTTTAGCGATTCTGACCTTTCTACTCCAGGCTCCGAAATGCCCATGGAGACCAGATCAGAACGCCATAACTCACGCAAGCAACCACACTGGTATTCTTTTGACAGAATGCGAATCTTATTACAGGATACCAATCTACCTCAGCGCAACGATACATCCTCAAACCGGGCCACTAGCCCAGTCGACTCGCGAACACCGCAGCATCGACAAAGGAGACAATAATGAAAGCAGCTGTCATTACTGAACGCGGCGCAACGCCCGTCATGCAGGAATTCAAGAAACCGACTCCCCAGGAAGGCGCCGTACTTATTCATGTCGATACCGCCGGCCTGGGTGGCTGGGACGTACTCGGGGCCTATCGGCTAGGCGTCGAGTATCCCTGCGTGATTCGCGGCGAAGGGGTAGGCCGCACTGATGATGGAAGACGGGTTTATTTCGGCGAACGCTCAGTGCTTCCGTTTGGCGCTTGGGCGGAGCAAACAGTAGTTCCCGCGGAAGAAGTCTGGGATGTTCCGGACCACATCGATGATCGCACGGCTATTACCATGGGGATCGCGGCCACAGGCGCGCTGGTTCCGCTGGAAGCAGCCAGTATCCAGCCAGGTGAAAACGTTCTGATCCTGGGCGGTACCGGCACGCTCGGCCAGATTGCATTGCAGTTGGCACGCTACCTTGGGGCTGGCAGGGTCGTCGCAGCAGGCCGAAGCGAGAAGGCTCTGGCCCGGCTGACGGAACGTGGTATCGCCGATGCAACAGTCTGTCTGAAAGGCGACGACACTGACGTTGCGGCGCTGAAAAAGGAAGCTGGCGACGGTTTCGACGTGGTGCTCGACCTGGTATGCGGACAGCCCATGCTCAATGCATTAAAAGCGTCGCGCTGGGGCGCCAGGATCATGACCATCGGGACCGGAGCCGGTCGTCAGGTCAATCTCGATATCGCCGATCTACTGTTCAAAACGCTTTCCTGCATCGGCACTGGCCAACGCCCCCCTGCAGACCGCCGCCAGATTTGGGAACGCCTTCTCACCATCGCAACCGAGCAGAACATTTCCGTGGATTATTCCGAGTTTGCCTTTGATGACTCGCCCCAAGCCTGGACGTCCCAGGTCGACGGTCCACACGCCAAGATCTACGCCAAAGTCAGATAGCTAGGTGCGTAACTGGGACGCATTCGGTTGATGATTCCCCCTGGGAAGGACGAGCTTTTTAAGCAGATCCTTCCTTTTTTATCTGCGTAATCCCCTGGTCTCAAATCTGGGTTGGAGGAAACGTCACCGCCATCCCCTCATGTTCGGCCTGCAAGGTTACACAGCAGCCCAGCCGGCTCTGGGCAAGCCGGGGAGCCGCGACCCCTTCAAGCATGTCGTCTTCCATGCCATCCATTTCCGGCAACCGATCCAGCCACGACTCGTCAATATAAACGTGGCAGGTGGCGCACTGGCACGCCCCTCCACAATCACCCAGGATCCCTTCCAGACCGTGATTGGCCGCAACCTGCATGAGCGTCTGGCCCGCAGCGGCTTCTACAACCTGTTGACGATCATCTGAAAAATTGAAAATTACAGTTGGCATTGGGGCTCTCCGCGCCTGACGGCTTCCGGTAACTGGGTAATTCATGATGCCTTAAGAAATCGCAGATTTGAACACTTATAAAATATCTGTCTATTTTAATTTGATTAAAATGCCGAGCCAGCCTAAAGTATTTTCAGGCATTTTCCGCAAGGCGAAGGCCACACATAACACCAAAACAACAATAACGAGGTAAACCCTGATGGTTAATAGCGCTTGGTGGGCTTCGGCTTTATCCGAGGCGGTAAACAATGAAAAGCCCCTGGCAGTTGTCTGCAATGGCGAGGAGCTAGCCCTGTTTCGGGATGGGCAAGGTCAGGCGTTTGCATTGGAAGACCGCTGCCCCCACCGCCGCGTGCCCCTATCCCTTGGCTGCGTTATAGAGAGCGGAATCCAGTGTGGCTACCATGGCTGGACATTTGACGGCGCCAGCGGCGCTTGCACGACGATACCCAACCTGCACGCCAATGAACGAGTGCCTGCCCGATATGCGGCGCGACCCTACCCTGTGGCTGAGCGAAACGGATTTGTTCACGTCTGGTTAGGGGAAGGTGAGCCGAATGAGTCGGTGCCTGCGGCAACTTATCAGCCTGAAGGTTGCGAATATACCGGCGCGGGCACCATCAGTATTCTGCACGAGGAATATCTTGCCGCAATGCTCGATGGGCCCCACTGCCTGATCAGTTTTGACGCGGTAAAGATGACTGACTTCTTTTTGGGCGATCCCCGTCTGCAGGATGACCATCTGATTCTTGACCGAGGCGCAGTCTGGTCAACCAGGGTGCTGCCGCCGCAGTTCGTTGTCGACTATCCCCTGATCGTCCGTACGTCTGTTCCTGTGCGCGGAGGCGACATTCGCGTTGACCTTCTCACCGAACAGGAAGCGCCGTTGTGCACCGTTTTCATTGCCTCGGGGGCCAACCGACGCGGTACCACCAGTATCTGTTGGCGAGGCTTCCTGCCCCAGAGTGATGTCAGCCACGTACCGCTGCGCTGGAGGGTGGCACGCAAAATGAAACGCCCGCCCTTCCGAGTGCACACTCAGGTTGACGGCAAGCTCCTAGCCGCTCTGCTGGAAGCACCCTCCCGTGATCTGGCAAGGCTACGTGACTCGTCACTAATCCCCCTACGTGCCGCCGTCTGAATGCTGCCAGGAGAATTCAAAATGCACACTGTATCCACCAGCGACACCGCCGCAGGGCAGCGCACCAAGCGTCCCTCCGACTGGACTCCGGTCAATTATGATCTGCACGATACTTGGTTTCCGGTCTCGCACAGTCGCGACGTGACTTCAAGACCCATCCGCCGGATCATCCACTCCCAGCCTTATTTTCTCTGGCGTGAAAACGGTATACCTCAAGCGGCAGAGTTTCATCCATCACGGCTGGCAGCCCTGCGCCACGCCAGCAGCGCCTTCACCGGCGGTTCCGGCAGCTATCCTGTCATCGAACGCTACGGCTATATCTGGGCGTGGTATGGCGACCCCGACCACGCGGATATCCAACTATTGCCCCATATCCCCTTCCTGCCCCTGGACGGCAATATTCCGGGCTACACGCAGCGGACCGTCCGGTTCGACGCCTCATCGGCGCTCTCGGTGGAAAACCTCATCGACCTGACCCACGCCGATTTTCTGCATGCCAATACTATCGGCGACGGCATCTCCGAATCCGACGTCGTCGAAGTGGAATGGACGTCCGAAACGGTAACCAGAACCCGTATAGTCACGCAGAAGTCAGTCGCGCCAGTCATGCGCTGGGTGGGCGGGATACGCGCCAGGTATCAGGATTTCCGTGCGGTGCTGCATATTCATCTGCGCAGCAATGTCTGCATCTCCTACCCACGGTTCCGGCCAGGCTACGACATTCCCAATCTGCAGCCGTTTCTGCCGGTAGGCAGGCATCGCTCGCGTTGCGACGTGACCTTCAATACTACCGCTGCACCCTCCCCCTTTCGCTATCTGATGCCGCGAATCAATTACATCATCCAGCCCCAGGACAACTCGGTGGTACGTCCGCAGAATGAGCGTTATCTGGACGCATCAGACAGGCGTGACCTGCATTCTCGCTTCGATGCGCCTGGCACCCGATACCGTTACCAGATGGAACAACTGGCCGAGCGCCAGCGCCGAGGGGACTTCTCCTATGGCGCTGATGCCGAACCGGGACGTGACATTACTGCATTGCTAGGCATGGATGGCTAACCGCTACGTGCCTAAGTAACCTCTTAAACCGACTGAGCGCCATGAAAGGCGCGTTAACCAGGAGAATCGTCCTATGTTTTCACACGTCACTTTGGGTACCAACGACCTATCCAGAGCTCGTATCTTCTACGATTCAGTGCTTGGCGCACTGGGTTATGAAAACCTTGGTAATAAGGAAACAGCATCGCTCTGGGGCGGCGCGGGCCCGCGCTTCGTCGTGCTAAAGCCCGCCGACGGTAACATAGCCAGTGTAAGCAATGGTCTGACAGTAGGCTTTGCAGCAGCGAACCGAGCCGCAGTCGATGAGTTCCACCAGCGTGCGCTGCAAGCGGGAGGTACGGATGCTGGCGCACCCGGATTCAGAGATGTGGGGCCGAATGTGTACGCAGCCTATGTGCGCGACCTTGATGGCCACAAGATAGTAGCCAGCTGCATCAGCGAGCACTGACTGGCACAGCACTGGAAGAAAGGCCGCCGGGTAGGCTACTTCAGCGGCCGATCATACTCCATGGAGTCCCTCGGCTCGCCCAGATCCACCCACCTTCGTGAACACTTCCTACCAGGCTCACTGAAATCGAATGGGAATAATGCAACGCATGAAGCTTTCAGGCTTCAGTTAATTCGAGCTTCGCTCCCCTCTCTCCAGGCAACAGTTTGATCGGTATAAATTTTGATGCCGGGGTGAAACTGTCCACGCCGAAACTGTCCAGCGGAACCAGCGGATTTATCTCAGGATAGTAAGCCGCCGCCTGCCCTTCAGGAATATCGTAGGGAAGCAGCGTGAACCCTTTGACTTTCCGTTCAACCCTGTCATCCCACAACGAAACCAGATCAACCTTCTCGCCGGCCTCGAAGCCCAGCCGGTCAATGTCCGCCTGGTTGATGAACAATACTTCGCGCTGCCCGGATACGCCCCTATAGCGGTCGTTCAGGCTGTATATCGTGGTGTTGTACTGATCGTGAGAGCGCAAGCTCTGGACAATCAGATCGTGGCGCTGCCCACTGGCCCGCACCTTCTCGTGAACCAGACTATCCGGCAGGAAGGTAGCTGAAAAACGCGCCTTCTCGGTGCTGGTACGCCACACACGCTGGCTGGCCGAGTTGGGCAAGTGAAAGCCTCCAGGCTGTTTCAGACGGTCTTCAAACTGATCGAAACCGGGCACCGTCCGGGCAATCGCGTCCCGGATCAGCCGATAGTCGTCACGCATCGCCTGCCAGCTCACGGGATGATTGCCCAGCGTGGCCTCGGCGATGCCGGCTATGATCCAGGGTTCCGAGCGCATCTGCTTTGATAGAGGCTCTAGTTGCCCAAACGATGCGTGCACCATGCTGAAGGAATCCTCAACGGTGACGCATTGTGCGCCTGCTGCCTGTTGATCGATATCCGTTCTGCCAAGACACGGTAGAATCAGGGCGTCCCTGCCCACCATCAGATGGCTACGATTGAGCTTGGTGCTGATCTGCACCGTCAGCGCACAGTTCCTCAGCGCCTGATGAGTCAGTACGCTGTCGGGCGTGGCTTGCGCAAAGTTCCCCCCCAGAGCTACAAACACACGGGCTTCGCCCTTGAGCATGGCGTGGATGGCTTCAACGGTGTTGTGGCCATTGCGGCGTGGCGGCTCGAAACTAAAGCTCTCCGCCAACCGGTCGAGGAAGTCCTGCGGCGGCCTTTCATTGATGCCCATGGTGCGGTCACCCTGGACGTTGCTGTGCCCGCGCACAGGGCAGAGGCCAGCACCCGGGCGGCCGACGTTGCCACGCAATAGTTGCAGGTTTACTATTTCCTGAATAGTCGCCACGCCGTGATGATGTTGGGTGATGCCCATTGCCCAGCAGAAGATGACGTTGGAGGCCTCGCAATAGAGCTTGGCGGCCCTCTCGATCTGACCCAGGCTCAGGCCTGATTGCTCGACGATATGCGCCCAATCGGTGGCGTCCAGTACCTCAAGATAGGCGGCAAACCCATCGGTCTGCAGAAGAATGAAGTCACCGTCCAGTACACCGGAAACTCCGCGGCGTTGCGCATCTCTTTCCCATGCCAAAAGGTATTTTGCCATGCCCCGGAGAATGGCCATATCGCCGCCCAGCGCCGGTTGAAAGAAATCGGTATGCATCGGTTTGGAACGATTGGTGAGCATTTCCGCCATCTTCTGCGGATGCTGGAATCGCTCCAGCCCACGTTCCTTCAATGGATTGAAACACACCACCTGCGCACCGCGCCTGACAGCATCCCGCAGCGGCTCAAGCATGCGCGGGTGGTTAGTGCCAGGATTTTGCCCCAGAACGAATATGGCATCGGCGTGCTCGAAGTCCTCGAAGGTCACCGTGCCCTTGCCCGTTCCCAGACTCCCGTTCAGTGCTACACCGCTCGCCTCGTGGCACATGTTCGAGCAATCGGGAAAATTATTGGTACCGTAAGCACGGGCGAACAACTGATAGAGAAAAGCCGCCTCGTTGCTGGCACGACCCGACGTATAAAATTCAGCCTGATCTGGAGATTCGAGGTGATTGAGGTGATCGGCAATCACCGCAAAGGCAGCATCCCAACTGATCGGAAGATACCGATCGGTCGCTGCGTCGTAGCGCACAGGTTCCGTCAAGCGTCCCTGGTATTCAAGCCAGTAGTCACTTTGCTCACGCAACTGGGTGACGCTGTGCCGGGCGAAAAACGTCGCGTCCACCCGGCGGCTGGTCGCTTCCCAATTGACCGCCTTCGCGCCATTTTCACAGAATTTGACCGCACCGGATTCCGGTGAATCACCCCAGGCGCACCCGGGGCAATCAAAGCCCCCCTGTTGATTGGTTCTAAGCAACGCCTTGATGTTCTTGATGGGCTGTTCGCTGTTCAGCCACGCATGGGTAACGCTCAGCAACGCACCCCAGCCAGCTGCAGGACCCTTGTAGATTTTGAACTGCGTTTTGCGGTTATGTAACCAACTCATCCGATTCACCAAGTGCGGGTGCATGGATCAGAGTATCGCGAAGAGACTTTTAGAGTCCTTCATTCGCTACCCTCCGTTCTTTTGACAGAATATCAATCTTACTACAGAATCATATTCCACCACAGCGCATAAACATGTCAGGCATCAGCTGGAGCTTCCCTCTCGCGCATTTGTCGGCAACAGGAGATAACAATGAAAGCAGCTGTCATTACCGAACGCGGCGCCCTCCCCGTCATGCAAGACTTCAAAGAACCGGAAGCCCAGGACGGCGCGATACTGATTGATGTTGATACTGCAGGCCTCGGCGGCTGGGACGTGCTCGGCGCGTATCGATTGGGCGTAGCCTATCCCTGCGTCATCCGGGGCGAGGGCGTCGGTCGCACGGCAGAAGGCAAGCGCGTGTATTTCGGCGAACGTTCTGTACTGCCTTTTGGCGCTTGGGCCGAACGCACATTAGTCCCTGCCGAAGAAGTCTGGGAAGTACCGGACCATATCGATGACCGTACCGCCATTACCATGGGTATTGCCGCAACCGGCGCGCTGATCCCGCTGGAAACCGCAAAGATTCAGCCCGGTGAGACTGTATTGATCCTCGGCGGCACCGGCACGCTCGGGCAGATCGCCCTGCAGCTTGCCCGTTATCTGGGAGCGGGCAAGGTCGTTGCCGCAGGCAGAAGCGAAGCAGCTCTGGCACGCTTGAAAGAGCGCGGAATTACCGACGCGACGGTATGCCTCAAAGGTGATGAAACTGATGTGGCGGCACTCAAAGCCGAAGCGGGAGAAGGTTACGACGTAGTGCTTGATCTGGTGTGTGGTCAGCCCATGCTAAATGCATTGAAGGCAACGCGGTGGGGGGCACGCATCGTGACCGTCGGCACCGGTGCGGGACGGCAACTCAATCTGGATATCGCCGATCTCCTGTTCAGGACGCTTTCATGCATCGGCACCGGCCAACGTCCTCCAGCAGACAGGCGTAAAATATGGGAACGCTTGCTTGATATTTCTGCAACAGAAAATATCACTGTCGACTATGCCGAATTCGACTTCGCAGATACAACCAAGGCGTGGGAGTCACAGGTGAACGGGCCGCACGCAAAGATCTATGCGAAGATCAGTTAATTTCCAGATTAAAATTGATGCCTTTACTGTAAAGCTAGAAGGGGATGTGCGAAAAAGCACATCCTTCTTTTGGACCTTAAGTAAGTCTCAAACGAAAGTCATGAAGGAACAGAGGACTGCTATTCGATATAGGATACTCAGTAGACCTGAGGGCAGATTTCAAAGCCTGCCCTATAGCGTTTAAATAAAAAACAACTATACATGAATAAGAAAAGCCAGCGCGTCGCGCAACAGTCTCGTGGTCACCTCCGTACTGAACTCATTCTCGATGGCTGCGCTCGGCTCCTGATAAAAGATGGCCCCGCTAATTTGACTACTCACGGCATAGCGTTAGAAGCCGAGACGTCAATAGGATCCCTTTACCATTTTTTCCCAGATAAAACCGCGATATTACAAGCCCTCGCCTCAAGGCACATGCAGTCGCTGGAAACAATAGTCTGTAAAGCACAAGAGGTCCAAGAGTCTCAATGGGTCAGCTTCACGGTAGAAGAGGTCATTGAAATATTAGCAATGCCATTATTAAAGTACATACACGCCCATCCAGACTATCTGTTAATGGCCCACCCTGCATTTGAGAAACTTGAACCATATACAACAGCCATGAATATGGTGATAGAGGATGCGTTTAATCATGTCCTCAAATTAAGATTACCCAAAGCCACTGCATATGATCAGCGACGATACACGCTAACGTTGGTAGGCTTGCCTGTCGGCATACTTCATAAAGCTTATGAAAACCAGAGCTTCGCTCAGGACCTCCTGCTTATCGAAGCACCAAGAGCTCTGGTAGCGTATTTATCAGCTATAGAAAAAGCTCATGTAGAGTCAGCCAAGCAACTCACTGATTCTACAATGCTCCCACCATAAATCAATTTCGACCCGGGCCTCATCCATCGTTCTGAACCAGGATCGATTCAGGCACTGATTACAGATTTGCCGTTCAAGCTCTCTAAAAACGCGTTCTTGTTGAAGCCGGACCACCAAAACGAAGCTCGTGAAAGTGCTATTATTCAAGAGGTACCGGAATCTAGCAGGATATGAGAGGCACCATGACAACAGCGACCACGAAAAAATTATCCGAAGAAGCTATTCAAGAACTCGAGGCCCAAATCCCTGCACTAGCGGCTATGGCTACGAGAATGGCATATGACAGAGCAAAGCAGACCGGGAACACGCTGGTGGTATCAAAAGGCGGACTCATCGTGGCAGAGTACCCAGATGGAACTGAACGAACTATTGCCGTATGCAAGCCCAAACGCAAAGTAACAGCTGGCGTCCCGTTCACAATTGGGAAGTTGCTGCGGTAAGCCAGCTCCCCCCATCCTCTACCATTTCTCTCACAGATGAGGGAAGCTTGCAGGCAAAATCTACGATGATTTATGCGGCCAAGAAGTGGCCGATGTGATTTCGGCGTCGGATCCAGGCAGTGGGAGGAAGTGATAGGTCTTGTCATCTCGAGTTTCACACTTTACTCCGCAGCAGGATCGGCCCCCGATCTGCCAGGTTTCGACCTCAATCCCCCGTAAAGCAACCAATTTACGCACAGATGCGCCGTTGAATTGATCAGGCACGATAAGGTCAAAGTGGTGGATGCGATGCGGTTTACGTGCAGCATCTAATTCCAGCTGTGCCAGCAACTCGTCAAGTCCGTCTATTAGAATGCCTCGACTAGTCCCTTCCTCCTTAGGGAACGTCTGAAGTAGCCGCCATACAGACAGCAATTCTGACTTCAACTTGCAAAAAATCATTACTTGAACGATTCGATCGAGCTTGGTCACGCTTTCTGGGTGTTTTAGCCCCTTTTCGGCCG
>Ga0163216_100289_pt1 | contig 105155 bp, 91 predicted proteins | sample SynspAceP_FD_167610 | JGI IMG/M metagenome (GOLD analysis project Ga0163216, IMG submission 167610) | Saline lake microbial communities from Ace Lake in Antarctica - Synechococcus sp. Ace-P (Illumina Assembly) | ecosystem: Environmental > Aquatic > Non-marine Saline and Alkaline > Saline ... | reverse complement strand
CCGGGAGCTGAAACGTCGAAATCAATCCAAATATCCAAAGATGAAAGCACCCCGCCCGAGTCGCGCCAAACGGATGGCGACCGCGCCCGTGAAACCGCCTGACAAATCTTAAGTCCACGCCATTCCACCCTGACCCCTTTTCTTCTTGACCCCTTTTTTTCTTCTGGGGAGCGATTTCTACACGCATCCGGTTGGGAAAATCATTCTACCGATCCTGCAATCGCATGATCGTGAACGCTTTGAAATCAACGTCTATCACGATGGGAAGAAAACGGAATCGCTGACCGGGCACCTGCGGACGATGGCGAGTGTGGATTTGGCACTCGACTCGTTTCCTTACCAGGGCACGATGACGTCGCGGGAGTGTCTTTGCGTGGGCACGCCGATCATTTCATGCTGTGGCGATTACTATGCTCATCGCGCGACGTCGGCGATGATGATTCGGATGGGGTTGCAGGAACTCGTGGCCGATGACCAAGACGAGTACGTCGAGATCGCGGTCGAATTGCTACACAATCGAAACCGCTTGCCCTCGTTACGTGAGGAAGTTCGGCATCGTTTCGCTGAAAGTGCGCTGACGGACACGGTGGGTTTGGCGCGAGAGTTGGAGTCGGTCTTTGAGGACTGGGTCCGGTGATGGAGACACCGCGTCGGCGTGTTCCGTATGCCTGGGAATGGGGAGCGGGTTCGGGGCACGTGCAGCGTTTTCTGCCGATCGCCGAGGCGCTTTCGCAACTTGGCCGCGATCGCCTGGAATCTGGGGTTCCATGATGCTGAGACGCTCGGCAGCGTGGTGCGGCAATGGTGTCAGATTTTCACGCATGTTCGTCCCGAATTCGTGGTTCAGGATTTCGGTTTGGTCGCCGGGATGGTGGCGAGGTCGCTTGGCATACATACGCTCCGGATCGGGACGGGTTACACGTGCCCACCGCGCTCGGAAGCGCCCATCGATTTGCCAAGGTTTACCGAAGATGAGGCGGGCGATCCAGGCGAGCGACCGACCCGAGGCAAGTCATCTGAACTGGTTTATGAAAGTATCATGGACCGGATCGCGACGGCGTGCCGTGCCAACGGTTTGTCGGTGCCGAATTGTTGGAGTGACGTCGTCAATGGATGCGAGGAGGATATCCTAGCCACGCTGCCTTTGCTCGATCCGTACGCCCGACATCGCACACCACCGCGATGGGATGGGGTTTGGGATTCCATTGTGAAAGACAGCCAGAGCGACGAAGCGTTACCTGAGCGACTGCAGGCGAACGTGCTCGCGTATTTGAAACCGATGGAGCATTGGGGACGCTTTTTTGATGCGCTGAAACAATGCGGGGTGCGGGTGGATTTGGTCCCCGACCATGTTCCGGCAGAACCCTTGATTAGATACGGCCGTCTTTTTCGAGCATTTCTTTGTACTGGTCTCGTTCGCGGCGGGTCGCTTCGAGATCGAAGATCAAATACTTCATGTCCAATCGCAATTGCGAGAGGGCTTCTTGGACGAGGTTTAAAATGCGACGACGGCGGGTGCTGCATTCGACGACGCGTGCCAAGGCGGGGGCGACGGCGTCGCGATAACGTGGGGGAAGGGCTTCGATGGCGGCGGCCATTTCTTGGAGTTCGACCGGGGTCTCGTCGGTGAGGTTCGTTTGGGTGGCGGCGATTTTAGTCATGGTCAAATCTTTCAGGTGGAAAGGGTGGGCCGGTCGGTCGGCGTTAGCCGTGTTGGTTTCGATGATTAGCCTTCCTTTGCATTCGTGATGCCACTTCGTTGTGGCGGTGCTCGTTTTTTTCGCAAGTCGTTTGCTTGCAGCGGCTTATGAAAAATGTCGGTTCGTGTTGCGAAAACGCAACGTTGCTCTCGTGCAACGTCGGATTCACCTGGACGGTGACCCCAAAACTTGGTACGAGAAGGACTTAGGTCTCATTTTAGTTCGAAACGGATCGTCGGTGACAAAATGCAACGCGTTGTGGTCTAGCAACCACGTCGTCGTGGTTTCGCACCGGGCACTCGTCTCGAAAGAGGATTGTTCCGCCCGCCGGGGTCACGGTCAACGATCAACGCCCCCACGAATTCATTTGGTCAAGTTTGCCGAGATGGCTGTGCCGAGTAGGAAAACTGTTCTATCGAGTGCGCTGCGGTGGGTCCGTGGAAGATCCGCCCTGGTTGCGATCGGGTTGGTTTTCCTGTTTTTTTCTGGCACGTTACAGGGACAGTTAATCGACCCGCTCGATGCGTACCCGCCCCGATGGTCGCTCGACGAAAACGATTGCGACGCTCGCGTTTCCGAACAAGGCCACGCGGCCGACGCCGGTGCCGAGGGCGGACGTTGTGAAACAGTCACCATGTTGACCTCCCATGGCACCCAAGCCGTGTTGGTCTATCCGATCGAACCGGTCCGTCCGATTGATGCGTTGAGGGCAACGGTCTCGGTCAAAGGACTCAGCCGCGGCATCCGCATCGGATTGCGTGTTCGGTTTCCCTATTTGATCGATCCGTTAACAAAACGACCGGCGTCGTTGCTCGTCTTCGGGTCGGCTTACGAACACATTGGCGAATTCCAACGGCTCGGCGTCAGTGACATTGACCGTGCCTTGAAACTCAAACGCGTGGCGTTGCGGAACCAGTTCGGGCCGCAAGCGGATGTTTCGTCACCGTATGTCGATGCGGTCGTGATCAACGCGTACGGCGGTCCGGGCAATCACACGTTGCGGATGGATTTGCTCAAAATTGACGCGATGGTTCCGTTAGTCGACGAGATCGAAGGCGTGCCGTCGTCGGGGGAACGAAACGCCGGAATGGATGTGAACCCAGGGGGCAATCAATCCGAGTCCGCAATGTTTGACAATGAAACCCTCAGGCGTTCCGCCGGAACCTCTTCGGGAGCGATGTCACGATCATTGATATCGCCGATCGGTTCCCCGTTTCCGGTGGGACGTGTCACACGGATTCTGCAACACAACGGCGAACCGCTCGCGTGGGTTCGTTCACTCGGATTCGACAGCGTGTGGTTAGCCGAGCCGCCGAGCGGTGCGATTCTTTCGGAGGCGATCGCTGCTCGGATAAAAATCTACGCGCCCCCGCCCTCCTCGCCCGACGAACGACTCGCCCCGCTGCTCGAACCGATCGCGGCCTGGATCGTGGGATCGGATCGGGTCATGGACAGTGCGAACGAGTCCGACCATGCCGCGGAAATCTCGCGGCTCCGACGTCTACCTGTTCGTTGGCAACGCCCACTCGTCGGTTGTCCGGTGGAATCGTACCGCGAGTACGCCGCGATGCTCGACGGTGTCGTGTTAGACGCACCGCCACGGGTACGAAACCTTTCGAGCGGCGAGACGAAGGCGCAACGTGCCGGCCAAGTCGTCCGGATCAACGGCAAACCGATGGCGATCGCGGTCGCCGGGATGGCCAACCGGGTGGCCGCTTTCCAAAGTGACGAGATCGCCTCACGGATCGGCGCCCCTTCGCGGGGCACGTTCCTTTGGCATGGCATGTGGCGGCAAGTCGCCGATGCCTTGGGCGACGCACCGCAGGCCATTTTGATTCGCTCCTCGGACGCCCTTTCCAGCGGCACGTCCCTGCAACAAAATCGAGGCATGTCACTCTCATTCGTCAATCGTTTTGTCGCCGCATTGGAACCGTGGGTCGGTGGTGCGTCGCCCGAACCGGTGGGCGAACTGGTTTACGATAGTGAGTCCGAGGTGCCGTTGTATTTCGCTCATCGATTGACCATCGGGCCGACCACGTTGATGGTGATGACGACGACGATGGGCAATGGAGATGCGGCGATCGCGGGCGACGGGAAATCGATCAGCCTCCGATTGCCGCCCTCGGATTCCGGAAAACTGGTTTGGCGATTGACCCATTTTTCTGCCGAGCGGATTGCCCCGGAGACCGAATCGACGGGAACGAGACTCACCATCGTTTCGCCAGACGTGGTCGAGGTGATCGCGATCAGTGACGACGTTTCCGAAGGCGGACGGCTGGGCAGTTCGGCACGACGTTTCGCCCGCCAGGCGGCGATGGATCGGTGGCAACTCGCCAGCGAAGCGATTCTTCGTAGTGAATCCCACTGGGCCCAAGCCGCAGCCGCGCGAGTGATCGGGCGCAACCCGCCCCAGGATCTCTTCCAAGTCGCACGGACGTCGCTCGAAAGTGCCGAGCAACTCGTTCGCGGCGGGCAATCGGAATCCTCGCTACACATGTCACGTCGGGCCGACGCGTGGTGCGCTAAAAGCGATTGGATGCTGCACGACGCACTCCTCGAAGACGTTCACCCAACAATCATCAACGGCGACGAGACCGGAAACTCGCGCCGTGCCGCTCGCCGGCACATCAGCAGTCCTCCGTTGATCGCGGGCAACCTGGAAGCACAAATCGCGTGGACGCCACTGTTAAAAACTCCGGTGCAACGGTTGGAAACGTTCGCTCCCTCGGTCACGAACCAACAGGGCACTCGATCGCGATGGGGCGTCAACCGGATCGCCGGCGGTGATTTCGAACGCGGTCATGCGCCCGGCACCGACGATGTGCTCGCACGCGAAGGATGGACGCTCGGTCGACGACATTCCGGATGGGCGGAGGCGGAAGCCACGCTCGTTCATCGCGGTGCGTTCGCCGGCAAAGGGGCTCTTCGGTTGCGAGTCACGCCACGCCAAAGTGACCCGCTGCCCGGAGGCTACGAAGGCACCTGTTTGATCGTCCGCAGCCCCACGGTGCGGATGCAGGAACCAGGCGTCGTCCGCATTGACGCACTCGTCCGCACACTCGGTTTCACCGAACCGCATCAAGGCGTTTTGATCTACGACTCGATCGGCACGCAAGAAATGGGCGTCCTCGTTCGCGATCAACCCGGCTGGACTCCCGTCACCCTGATTCGCCAAGTCGGTGCGGATACCATCGTCGGTGTGATGATGGAGGTCATCGGCGGCGGGGAAGCGATGATTGACGAGATTCAAATTCGCACCTGGGAAACCACGGCAAACCCCGCCGCCGCCCTGCGACCAATCAGCACGCTTCCGTAACGATCCCCAGGGCGTTGCCCCGGGCGGTCACCGTTTGTCCCGTTGGGACATCGTTCATGTCGCGGTTTTTGTGGCAAAAGCACTCACGGTGACAGCCCAGGCTTGCCAATCCCTGATGGGCCTTGCGAAGGGGCGTGATCGTGGTACGTTGCTCTGTTTGCTTGCGTGAAATGTTCTTGATCTTGATTTAGTAAGTAGTTCGCTTTTCCCAATACGCTTTTGCTTTTAACGAAGATTTTCTCCGCCAAACAAATGGCAGCAGGCCTCGCATCCGCGCTGGGAGGCGTTCATGGTGGACGGTTTTGAAAAGACACCACGTGAGCTCCGATCTTCCGATGATCCACGGCGAGATGGAGGCAGCCAAGGGAAGACGCTCTTATTGAAGCCGTGCGATATCCAGCCCTCCCAAAGTGGCTGGGAAGTCATAGGCGTTTTTAATCCCGCCGTTACGATTCTCGGCGACGAGTTGGTGATGTTGGCAAGGGTTGCCGAGCGGCCGATCGAAAAACGGTCGGGATGGACCGGGCTTCCGTTTTGGTCCGCTGGGGAAGCGAAAGTCGACTGGGTTCGCGACGAGGACTTGCACCCTACCGACGCCCGTGTTGTCGCGTTAAAAGCAAGCGGCGATCTTCGATTGACGTCGATTTCGCATTTGCAACAATTTCGCTTTCACCGCACGACGTTAACCCCTGTTCCCGACGCGGCAAACGGGACGCGCGTCCATCGGCGAATTGGTGACGCCCTCACGCCAGAGCAAACTTACGAACAATACGGCATCGAGGATCCCCGGATCACCAAGATCGACGATACCTACTGGATCACGTATGTCGCGGTTTCGCGATCAGGCGCAGCGACGGCACTCATGTCATCGACGGATTTAATGACGTTTCAACGTCATGGCATTATCTTTTCAAGCGAGAACAAAGATGTCGTTTTGTTCCCGCAACGCGTCCACGGCGCCTACGTCGCGCTGCATCGACCGAACCCTCATTCGCACTTCAGCCCGCCGCAAATTTGGATCGCTCGCTCACCTGATTTGATTCATTGGGGGCAACACGAACCGATCGTCAGCGGAGTCGAATCTTGGGAAGGTGACCGCGTGGGCAGTGGCACGCCACCGATCCTGATCGACGAAGGTTGGCTCACGCTCCACCACGGTAGCGAATCGTCCGATGTTGCTGGCACGGTCGGTCGTTACACGGCGGGTGCGATTTTGCTGGATCGCGAAGCTCCCGAACGCGTGATCGCTCGCTCACGCGATCCGATCCTATTTCCGACGACCGACTACGAAACGAAAGGGTTTGTACCGAACGTCGTTTTCCCGACCGCGATGTTGGATCACGGCGACGATTGGCAGGTGTTCTACGGCGCCGCGGATACGAATGTCGCTGTGACTCGAATTTCCAAGCGGTCCGTTCTCGATTCATTAAGTCTTCGTTGAGAAATCCAAATCATGAGTACATCTGACTTAGTCAAAATCGCTTTCGTCGGCGACTACCTGCCTCGCAAGTGCGGCATCGCGACCTTCACCCATGACTTGCGACGGGCGGTTGCCACGGCATCTGGTGCCGAGTGCATCGTGGTGCCGATAGACGACATCGCGGGCGGCTACAACTACGAAAGCGAAGTCCAATTCCAAGTCGCCGAGCAGGAACTCGAAGACTACCGCGCCGCCGCCGACTTTCTCAACTTCAGAAACATTGACGTCGTTTCACTGCAACACGAATTTGGCATCTACGGGGGTCCGTGCGGCAGTCACATTTTGGCGTTCTTGCACGACCTACGGATGCCCGTCGTGACGACGCTGCATACGGTGTTGTCGGAACCGAACCAAACGCAGCGTGCCGTGATGACGCAACTGATTCGACTTTCCTCTCGTTTGGTTGTGATGACCGAGCGATGTCGACAAACGCTGATCAACACGTACTCGGTCGACATCGAGCAAGTCGACTTGATCGCTCATGGGATCCCCAATGTTCCCGATACCGATCAAAGCGTTCTGAAAGAGCAATTCAACGTCGAAGACAAAGCGGTCGCGTTGACGTTCGGGTTGCTTTCGCCGGGCAAAGGGATCGAGTGCGTGTTGCAAGCGATCCCGGAAATCGTTGCCAAGTTTCCGGATTTCATCTATCTCGTGCTCGGTGCGACGCACCCGAGTTTGATTCGTGAACAGGGCGAACGTTACCGGATCAGCCTCGAACGAATGGCCAAGGAACTCGGCATTAGCAAACACGTCAGTTTCTACAATCGGTTCGTCGAGTTGGAGGAACTGACCGAATTCATCGGTGCAGCCGACCTTTACATCACGCCATATTTGAACGTGCAACAGGCCGTATCGGGCACGCTGGCGTATGCCTTCGGTTGTGGGCAAGCCGTGATCTCGACTCCGTATTGGCACGCCGAAGAATTACTCGCCGACGGTCGCGGTGTGTTGGTTCCGTTTGCGGATTCCTCTGCGATCGCTCGGGAGGTTATCGGTTTGCTCGGCGATGACGAACGTCGGTTGGCGATGCGAGCCCAAGCTCATGCGTTGGGTCGAAGCATGACGTGGGATCATGTTTCGGGGCGGTATGTCGATTCGTTCCAACGGGCTCGAAACGAGCGTGGGCAACCGCGGAAACCGTTGGCGGTTCGGACGCTCGACGAGCAACCACTGGCGCTGCCGAAGATGCAGCTCAATCATCTTCAACACTTGAGCGACTCAACCGGCATCGTGCAGCACGCGATCTATTCGATCCCCGACCATTCCCACGGCTACTGCACGGACGACAATGCGCGAGCATTGATTTTGACAGTTCTGTTGGAAGAGGCGGGCAAGGACTCGCCGGAGGTGCATTCGCTCGCGTCGCGTTACGCCGCGTTTTTGAATCACGCGTTCAACCGAGAGACGGGACGTTTCCGCAACTTCATGAGTTTCGATCGCTGTTGGTTAGAAGACGACGGATCGGACGATTCACAGGGTCGCTCGCTGTGGGCACTGGGAACGTGCATCGGCAGGTCCCGCCGAGCCGGTTTGATCGCCTGGGCTCGTGAACTGTTTCAACGAACATTGCCGATATGCGAAAACACATCGTCTCCACGAACATGGGCGTTGGGGATCCTCGGCATTCATGAATACCTGAGACGATACAGCGGCGATCGCACGGCAGTGGCGATGAGTCAGCAATTGGGCAACAGGTTGGTTGGCATGTACGAGCGAACCGCGACAGACGATTGGCCGTGGTTTGAGGACATCGTGACGTATAACAATGCAAAAATCTCACAATCGTTGATTGCTCACGGACGTGGGTGCGATGACCCACGAGCGTTGGACATTGGTTTGAAATCGCTGCGATGGTTGTGTCAACAACAGCTCTCACCGGAGGGGCGATTCCGCCCGATCGGTTCTAACGGATTCAGTCGTCAGGGCGGCGTGTCGGCGGTCTATGACCAGCAGGCGATTGAGGCCCACGCGATGGTATCGGCGTCGATCGAAGCGTTTGCAGTTAGTAAAGATTCATTCTGGAGCGAGCAAGCTCACTTAACATTCGATTGGTTCTTGGGACGCAACGATCTCGGGCGACCGATCTACGATGCGTCCACCGGCGGTTGCTATGACGGATTGATGGAAAACCAAGTCAACGAAAACCAAGGCGCCGAATCAACGCTCGCATTCTTACTTTCACTCGTCGAAATGCGAGCCCTCAACGCAACCATGCGAGTCCTCCCCACCAACCCGTAGCGGAACTCGTCAAGAGTTCGACCCATCATGCAAATCAAACGAACCGGAATCGTTCTTTCCCCGAACAAACAACGCGTCGTCCTGCGACCGTTCGAGCCGCCCGGCAACGAGCGTATTCTGCGCGTGATCGGGCGAGTCTGCACGCTATCCGAACAGGAGGTCGACGCGTTGCTTGCCAACGTGCTCGAAGAGTTCCACGGGCGACATCAAAAACCCAAAGCGTTCTTCAAACGGCGATTTCACGAAATTCAACATCACCTGCTCACCGACAATCCCCTGAGCGAAAATCGACGGCTACTGCTCGGTGCCTACTTCACCCAAGAATACGCCTTGGAATCGGCCGCACTGTTCAACCCATCGATGGTATGGCATCCCGACCAAGCCAACTTGCCGCCCGGATCGCGGCGATTTGCGATGAGTCTACGAGCGGTCGGGGAAGGGCACATCTCCTCCATCGTCTTTCGCAGCGGGACGATTAGCGGCAACCTTGAAATCAAGATCGACGAACCGGTTCGATTCGTGACCACGCCTCGCAATGTGCCGGACTCCAGTTACGACAACGATCTGTTTCGACGCAAACTGATTGAGTTAGGATTGGGCACACCGTTCACCTACGCGGTCATGGAGGGATTACCAGCCAGATTCACCTTGGAGCAACTCGCTGCCAGTTTAACAACCTCGCTTCGAGAAAACCGATCCCATCACGCGGATTTAGAACCGCTGGTCGAGCAGGTCATCGTATTGGCGAAGTCCAACTACGAGATTCAATACACACCGGATCACGAGTTGTCCGAACGAGTCATTTTCCCGTTCAGTCCGACTGAAACCAATGGGATCGAAGACGCTCGTTTCGTGCATTTCCAGGATGACGACGGCAGCAGTCGCTTCTACGCCACCTACAGCGCCTACGATGGCAAGATGGTGTTACCGCAATTGTTAGAAACAACCGATTTCTTGCAATTCAAAATGCATACGCTCAACGGTCCGGCGGTCGCGAATAAAGGGATGGCATTGTTCCCGCGTAAGATCAACGGGCATTACGCGATGTTGGGCCGACAAGACGGTGAGCATTTGTTTTTGATGTACACGGACATGCTCCATTTCTGGCACACGAAAGAACTCATCATCAAACCCACTCATCCTTGGGAGTACGTGCAGATGGGGAATTGTGGCTCACCGATTGAAACCGATGCTGGTTGGTTGGTGCTGACGCACGGCGTCGGTGCGATGCGAAAGTACTGCATCGGAGCGATGCTGTTGGATCTGAACGATCCATCCAAAATCCTCGCTCGACTCCATGAACCTCTCATCACACCTAACGAGGTCGAACGCGAAGGCTACGTTCCTAATGTCGTTTACACCTGCGGCGCGATCGTCCACCAGGATCACCTCGTCATTCCGTATGCCATGTCCGATTATGCCACGACGTTCGCAACGATCGAAATGAAAGAGTTGTTGGGTGCGATGACGTAGGGAACGGCTCATTCATATCCCAGAGGAATGGTGTAACGACATGGATTTTCAAACGCAACCGCCGTGGTGGCAACGCGGGGTGATCTACCAGATCTACCCTCGTTCGTTTCAGGACAGCGATGCCGACGGGATCGGTGATCTTCCCGGGATCTTATCGCGACTCGATTACCTCTCCCACCTGGGAGTCGATGCGATTTGGTTGTCACCGATCTATCCTTCGCCGATGGCGGATTTCGGTTACGACGTTGCTGACTACTGCGACATCGAACCGCTGTTCGGCGACCTCGAAGAGTTCGACCGACTCCTCGCGGCCGTTCACGCCCGAGGACTCAAGTTGATACTCGACTTCGTTCCCAATCACTCGTCGGATCAGCACCCGTGGTTCGTCGAAAGCCGGGCATCACGTGAGAACCCGAAACGTGATTGGTATTTATGGCGAGACCCCGCGCCCGGTGGCGGGCCGCCGAACAATTGGGTCAGCGACTTCGGCGGCTCGTCGTGGCAGTGGGATGATACGACCCAACAATACTACCTTCACGCCTTCCTTTCAACACAGCCTGATCTGAATTGGCGAAACCCCGAACTGCGGCAAGCGATGATGGGTGTGCTGCGGTTTTGGCTCGATCGCGGTGTGGACGGGTTCCGAATCGACGTGCTTTGGCACATCATCAAAGACGCGGAACTGCGTGACAATCCGGTCAACCCGGACTGGACGCCTGAGCAAAGAGAGCGGGACCGACTGATCCAGCGTCATTCCACCGATCAACCCGAAGCCCACGCAATCGCGGCTGAGTTTCGCGCCTTGGCCGATCACTATCGCGACCGTGTTTTGATTGGTGAGATCAGTCTGCCTAACGAGCGGCTCGCCCGATGGCACGGCACCGCCCAAAATCCTCAGGTGCATTTGCCGACGAATTTTCACTTGATAGAAAGCGACTGGAACGCCCGGACACTCAAACGAATGATCGCCGACTACGCGGACTCCGTGCCCGAATTCGGATGGCCCAATTGGGTGTTTGGCAGCCACGACGCGATGCGTATCGCCGCGAGAATCGGTGAGGCCCCATCCCGAGTCGCAGCGATGCTTTTGTTGACGCTTCGTGGCACGCCGACGATGTACCAAGGCGACGAGATCGGCATCGGCGAGGTCACGATTCCACCCGATCGGGTTCGTGACCCGCAGGATCTACGTCAACCTGGTTTGGGGATCGGTCGCGATCGGTCACGCACGCCGATGCCGTGGGATGATTCGGAACATAGCGGATTCAGCGACGTTGAACCGTGGCTTCCGCTGGGTGATGATTGGCCGGTGAGGAATGTTGCGGCGCAGCAACAGGACTCCCACTCAATACTGTCACTCTATCAATCGCTGCTTTCACTGCGGCGAAAACACGACGCGCTTGCGGTGGGTGATTTTGTCTTAATCGATTCCGCCGACGAGGTGCTCGCGTTCGAGCGGCGACATGCCGACGAGCGATTGCTCATCGCCCTGAACTTCAGCGAGCAAACTCAGCCGCTTGATTTGCCGACGGATACCTGTGTTGCCCACGTCCTGCTGTCCACCTTGGCATCGACTGAACGAGTCGTGTCGCGGCACGTAGTGGATGAGGCCACACTCGGACCGCACGAAGGCCTCATCCTCCAACTCAAAGAGCAACCCTGAAATGCGAATCGCTATGCTAGCCCCGATCGCGTGGAGAACACCGCCGCGATCCTATGGGCCCTGGGAACTCGTCACCAGCATGTTGACCGAGGCGCTCGTCGAGCGAGGAGTCGACGTGACGCTCTTTGCCACACTCGATAGTCACACGTCGGCAACGCTCGATGGTGTCGTCCCAACGCCGTACGGAGACGATGCCTCGATCGACGCAAAGGTCTGGGAATTTCGTCACTTGGCGCATCTTTTTGAGCAAGCCGAGCGATTCGATTTGATTCACAATCAGGCGGACTTCCCGGCACACGCTTTTTCGCGGCTCGTCAAGACGCCCATCGTCACCACGATCCACGGATTTTCCTCGGATCGTATTCTGCCGATGTATCGAGAATACCAGGACGTTGTCCACTACGTCGCCATCAGCGAGTCGGATCGTCATGCCGATCTTCGTTACGCGGCGACGATTCATCATGGAATTCCGATCGACGACTTTCCGCTAAACCCAAACGTCGGTAAGGATCTGCTTTTCTTTGGGCGAATCCATCCTGACAAAGGTGCTGCAGAGGCGATTGAAGCTGCCCACGCCAGTGGGCGTCATCTGCAGATGTACGGCATCGTGCAGGACAGCGAGTACTACGATCGGGAAGTGGCGCCGGCCAACGATGGCGTCAGGATGACGTATCATGGCGCCGTCGGCGGGCAGCAACGACTCGCCGCCCTCGGGGACGCCCGCGCGCTATTGCACCTCATCAATTTTGACGAACCGTTCGGGCTTTCGGTGATCGAAGCGATGGCATGTGGCACCCCCGTCATCGCTTCGCGAAGAGGATCGATGCCAGAACTGATCGATCACGGCGTCACCGGTTTCCTGGTCGATAGTCTTGATGAAGCGATTCAGGCGATCGAGCGCATCGACGAGATCGACCGCACCCGAGTCCGCCGCGCCGTCGCTGATCGATTCACGATCGACCGAATGGCCGACGCCTATTTGACGCTCTATCATCGCGTGATCACGGCGGGCGGGTCAGGATTGCGAAATCCATAAGTGACGGACTTAATCGTAGTCGAAGCTCGCCAGAGTTTGGATATTCCCGACGCATTCCAAACTCTGGCGAGTTCGGCCAAAAAAGTTGATGCTCCCGCGTTCCTAACTGGACAGCGCCACTTGGTATTAGCCGTTTTGGCGTTAGCCACGGTTTTCGTGGGGCGAACCGTGGCTAACGCCAGAACGGCTAATTAAATACAAACCGAGCGATTTACGGGCAAACCCATCCAAAGTGGCGCTGTCCAGCTAAGGTCAACGATTAATCGCGCGGAGCGAACTCTTGGATTGCCGTCGCTAATTGGATGGTTTTAGAGGATGGGGTGTCGCGAAGCGCCGTGTTGACGGCGACGGTCGCGTTTTTCGCATCACCGGCTTCGATGTCCAACATGGCGAGGTTGTGTTGGGCGGCGGAGGCTCCGTAAAGAGCCGTGAACTGGGCGAGCGCCGCAGCGCGATCGCCTCGGCGATACATCGCGATCGCTTGAGTGGATTGCAACCGGCGATTGTTGGGGAATTTTTCACGCGCGCTTTCGAGTGTCTCGATAGCTTCCTCAACGCGGTTCCATTCGAGCAAGGTCCAGGCGTGGTTGTTTCGCAGTTCCTCGTCTTTTGGGTTGTTCGCGATCGCTTTTTGGTAACGCATCAGAGATTGGTCGGACTGGCCCGCTTGAGCGTAAAGCGGAGCGAGTTCCCGGTCCAACGATTTGCCGCTGGCGTCGAGCTTCTCGGCTTGTTCGTACAACGCGATCGCTTCGGTCATATGCCCTCTGGCAGCCACCGTGGCGGCGGTTTGGATGCACAAGTCACGCTCGTTTTTTGGTGTGTCGAGACGAGATACCGGTGCCGAGTGGCCAGAGGAAAGCGGTACGATAAAATCAGGCGACGGTTTGGCTCGCATGCTCTGACATCCTGCTACCAACGAAACCAGCAGTGCGATCAAACCAAATTGATTCGCCTGTCGCCGTAGGGAGATTTGAGGAAGCGATTGATAAGGTATGCGGGTTGATTGATTGTGCGAATGTCGCATCAGAAACGGCCTCCCGCAGCGTTGCCTAGTCCGCCCAGGCCTGAGGGACGCGAAGTCGGTGCCCCGGTGCCGCCGGACGAGTTACCATTGTTTCCGGAATTGCGTGCGACACCTTCCGCTTGAGGTCCAGACAAACCGAGTGCGGCGGGCGTCGCGATTTGAATGTCAATCGGTGTCACGCCGCGTGCCGAAAGGGCCGTGAGGGCACTGGCAATCCGCGAAGCATCCAAGTTCGCCTCACCCGATGGTTCCACCACCCAAGGCAAGACGTTTGCCAAGTTCGATTGGGCATGTCGCGACATACGATCCAAAGCCGCTGGTGAGAGTTGATCGGTCGTGCTAATGAAGTCGGCTTGATAGAGCACCGCTTGATCGGCGATTGCATTGGCGACTTGTGCGGTTTGCCAATTGCAAACCTTGTTGCCAGCCGGTTCAGGGATCGCGCCGGCAGGGATGTCGGCGCAACAATCGACCCCCAGAATGCCGCCGCGATTGGCACAACCGCTGAACAGCGAACCCGCAGCAACGATTGTCAAAGCGATTAGTTTTTGAGTGCTATTCATTGTCGGCTCCTTGTAGCATCTCGTTGAAGTTGGATTGGAAACCGTCGCCGACGTTGCGTGAGAGACGAGGCGGAACAAAGCTCACGGGATTGCTCGACGGCGTGTGTGGTACCGCTAGATGCGGTGCCGGTGCAGGGCGTCGACAACAGCGGTCGGTGGGACCGATGTCGCCGATCATGAACTGCTCGACACGGCAATGTTCGGCATGTTTTTGGCGTGCGTAGTCGGTTCGTACGGACGCGCGGTAGTCCTTCGATCGACGACTCTCTAAACGGTTGGCGATGAAGAATTCGATGTCGGTCGGTTCATGCACGTCGCTGCCGGGGACCGACGGGGCGTCACATGCGTTGACGGGAGCGACCAAGTGTGGCGTGACCAGGATCACCAGTTCTTGTTCGCCGCTGCTGGTTCGATTGACGCCGCCAGTTGCACCGATGATCGGCAAGTCGCCCCAAAACGGAACGCGATCCGTACTGGATCCGTAATTGGTTTGCAATAAGCCCGCGACGGCGATCGTTTGACCGCTGCGAAGTTGCACGGTCGTCGAAAAGTTGCGACTGTTCAAACCGGCGACGCTGCCGCCACCGATGTTCGTCCCGAGTGATTCGTCGCGCGTGCTGACTTCCGCGTTCATCTGCAATCGGATCACGTCGCGGTCTTGGATGAACGGCGTGAATTGCAATTGCACTCCGAAGGGAACGAACGCGACACCTTGCAAGTTATTGCCAACGCCACCGGCACTGATGATCGGAATCGGGAACTGACCGCCGGCTTGAAAATCGGCGGGTTGTCCGTTCATGGCGACAAGGTTTGGTTCGGCAAGTGTTCGGGACAAGTTCATGCGTCGGAGTGCGTCGATGGCGAGACGCACTTGGCCCATGTCAAGGGAAGCCAGGATGTTGGCACCTCCTTGATTGCCACCGCCGCCACCGCCTCCGCCAGCCCCTCCGCCCTGTCCGGCGAGGTTGCCGGTGAGTGATTGGAAGACGTTCAAACCGTCACTGTTGTCGACGCCAAAGTTCAAACCGATGCTACGTGCGGCACTGCGGTTGACTTCCGCTACGGTCACCTTGAGCATGACTTGTTGCTCGCCGATGACCTTCATTTGATTGATGATGCCGGCTTGGGCGAGCGCTCTTGGATCAAGAATTGCCTTTTGAGCAACGTCAATAGGATCATAGAAATCGACTTGTTCGCTAGCTTCAAAATTCGCCGCTTGCAAGACGGATTGCTGGGTCGCGGTCGGCGTGATGTCCGGTGACACTCCTCTCGCGCCCGTCAAGACTCGCAGGATTTCCGACATCTCGATCGCGTCGGGTGCTTGGCCCCTGACGATCAGACGGTCGGCGAGTTCGTCCAGCTCGATGTAGCTGTTGGGGAACGTTTGGTTCAGGTCGCTTTGCAAGTCCTTCGTTGGTCGTGCGAACAACGGATCGGCGTACACACGAACTTCATAACTGACGGTCGTTTGACCACTCGGCACCGAAGCATCTTTGAACCAAAAGATCAAAGTGGTGGTGCCGACCTTCAATCCGGTGACGGCGACTTCCCTGCCGCTTTCTTGGTCAATGATTTCGGTACGGATGATCTCGTCCGATGGTGTGTAGATCCGCATCGGTGTTTCGGCAAGCTGCAAGACCTTCGGGCGACCGAGCACGAGCTTCAACGGCAATTCTGGGTCGATCGTTGTCGGAATGAAGCGGTCGGCTTTCCGCTTCGTCTGCTCGCTCGGTGGAGGGAGAATCAATTCCGGCGGGAAGTTGCCCTGCAACCGGCTCCTGGGAACGAGATCGCCACCCTGAGACGATGCATTGCCATCAAGCAACGGTAGGCGTTGAGGACCAGCTTGTTGGGCAAGAATCGAGGGCGAGACCTCGATTTCGGTCACACTCGGTTCTTGTGCCCATGCCGACACGCTCAGCATCAGGCCAACAGACAAGCTGAACAGACACAACGCTCGCGATCGCTTTCGATAGTGACGTTGCCGATTGGGTTTCATGAAATCTCCGTCAGTCAGACCGTTAACAAATGAGCCTGTGTGAAGCGTCGCGTTGCTCGACAATCGACACGGGCGTAGGAAGTCCGACCAAAGGACAAATGTTTATTTCGGCACAACCGGATCAACCGCTTGAATCAAAACGATCTGAATAATCGTCATGACGCCTATTGATAACGCAAATTGCCCAAGTTAAAATCTCTGGCTGTCCTGTGGTCGGACCAGCATTTGGCTTGCTGCTGTAAGAAAATTCACCGTGAAACGCCGACAACTCGCCCTCGAGCCGCTCAGTCAACGACGACTGCTGGCTGCCGACCTCTCTGTCGAAAACGACCCCGTTTTCGACGTCGCGACTTTGAACTCAGCCGCGTACTTTTCGCGAGCCGTTCCCTCTTTTGCCATCACCAACACGCGGTTGATCCAGCCGGCCGGGGGGACCCGCGAGAACGTCGATGGCAACGACGGTTTCCGAATCGAAATCGTCCCTGGGTTGCAATTGCGAAACCAGTTCAACGCGCTCGCGGCCGTCGAGCGGGCGGCCCAGCAATGGGAAGCGATGATCGCCGACCCGATCACCGTGACGATTCATGTCGACTTGCATTTTGAAGATCCAGATCGCGTGCCAGTGTTTCCCGAAGGCGTGATCGGGTTCGCCCGTCCGGTCGAAGTCGAATTGCCGTACGCGGAAGTGCGGGCGGCAATGCAGGGCGACGGGTTGATCGAACAAGACGACTCCATTCTCGCTCACCTTCCGTCGCCCGAGACGATCGAGTTCGCCTACCCCGGTTCCCTCCGCTTTGGCGGCAACATCGCCCTGACCAAAGCGAACTTGAAATCGCTCGGTCTGCACTCCGAAGCTTTTGACGATGCACTCGGTGTCTCCGACGGGCAAATTTTGCTCAACACATCGGCCCTATCGACCAACGCTGCTGGCCCGTTCGATTACAACAAAGCCGACGGGATCTCACCGGGGCAGTTCGATTTCGAGTCACTGGTCGTTCACGAAATCGGCCACGTGTTGGGCTTCATCTCCGCCGTCGATCGGATCGACGCGGCGATGCAAAATGACGTGGAGAACGTCGAGATTGCACCGACGACGCTGGACCTGTTTCGGTTCCGCTCGCTGCCTGGAACGGGTAACCCTCGCACTCCCGCCGCCTTTGCCGAAGTTCGCCGCGAACTTCGCCCGTCGGCTCCGGCGGTGTTGGATTTCGTGACGCAAGACCGCTGGACGACACTGCAAACCGAGTTTCCGGTTGAATTGGGGGAAGATGTCGGCTTGATCGTCGATGAAACTCTGGCCGATGACGTTCTATTCGGATACCAAGCCAGTCATTGGCAAGCGGAGGATCTGTTCGGCCGATCCATCGGCGCGATGGGGCCGGTGCTGTCGCCGCAAACCGTGTCGCCCATCTCGAACGTCGATCTGCGAGCGTTCGATCTGATCGGTTACGACATCCTGCCGCCCGGTGAACCGGCAGCCGCGCCGATTTTGGTCGACGACGCGGCGGTGCTTGCCGATGGACGTCGGCTGGTGATTGATGCGTTGGCAAACGACCAAAACAACGTTCGGCCACTGCGTTTGGCATCTCTGCGAATCCTCGAACCGCCCGCCGGCGGCGTGGTCACTTTCGATCCGGTCTCGGGGTTCTTCGTTTATGAAGCCGATCCTGGATTCGCCGGTCAAGACGTTTTCACTTACACCGTCGCCGACGATCGTGGCATTTTTGGCATCCCCGCCGTGGTCACGATCGACTTGCAAAGCGTCGCAACGGGCTTGTCGCCAGTCGCCGTGGATGATTTTGTGCTGACGCGGGTCGGGCAAGAGGTGCGTTTCAATCCGCTGACCAACGATACCGACGCGGATGAGTCGCTCGCGTTTGCGAATGTTCAAATCACATCCGATCCGACCAACGGCACCGTAACACGACGATCGGATCATTTCGTCTATGAACCGGATGCCGGGTTCGTGGGTGAAGATTCGATCCGATATTCCATCACCGATGCCGCTGGCAACATCGCGACGGCGATGGTCGAGTTCACTGTGGGAGCCACCATTGAGCCGGTCGTGATCCCTGGTCAACCGTTGACGTTGATGCAGCGAGCCGACGTGAGTAACGATCAGCGTGTCACGGCCGTTGATGCGTTGATGGTGATCAATTATTTGAATCGAAATCCCGACAGCACGTTATTCGGAGAATCGGACGATGCGTCAGTGGACGTCAACGGCGACGGACGCGTCACCGCACTGGATGCGTTGACGATCATCAATTTATTGAATCGCAGTTCGAGCATGGTTCTGATGGCCGAATCGCACGACGATGAGGATGAGAACGAAACGGTCATGCGTGATGAAAATTCGTTGTTTTGATGCGATTAGTCAGGTTTGGGTAATTCATTGCGTATAACCCCATTAGCCGTTTGGGCGTTAGCCCCGGTTAAGTGCGAGAACCGTGGCTAACGCCAAAACGGCTAATACACTGAAACACTTTCCCGAACCTGCTTAGCGACAGCCAATCAACGAAACGAATTGGATGGTAGTGGACGAGGCATCCCCCAGTTCAACGAACCCACTCGGCCCCCAGCACCAACCCGTGAAACGAAATCTGCCCCGGTTCTGCTTGCCGTCCGTTCTGCGTCGCTGCCTGCGCCACATTGTCCAGAAACAGACCCTGGTAACCCAACCGAAACGCAATGTTTCGTGAAACATGATGCGTCAGCGTCACTTCCAATTCGCCCAACCAAGCGAATTCATTGCTCTCGTTATCGAACCGTGTTTCCGGGTTGCCGTCGATCACGATCGCGTTGTCGAACCCCGGTCCCGATTGTCGAATGCGGTTGTTCATCAGCCCCAGTTTACTGCCCAGGTGCAACAGAGTGCTGCCGCCTCCGAGGTCCAGTCCGACGCCGGCTTGCGGTCCGAACGCATCGTTGACTGCCTCGCCACTGGCGGTCTCTTCAATCAACGGTCCCAAACCGCTGTCGAGCCGGTATTGCTCGGTGAACGAATCACGATAGCGGAGGTATCGCAGACCGATCAGCCAGTGCGAATCGATCTCCGATTGAGCGCCGAAGAAATTCCATTCGACGTTGTGTAATTCCGCATCGTAGTCGATCGCCGCATCGAGGTTCGGCAGCGGTGCGATGTTTTCCAGCGTCGCGGAAGCCTCCCAACCGTCGGTGCCGAAGTAGCTCAGTTCCGTTCGGAACGAGTCCAGCAGCAGGGTGCCCAAGCGGATGCGTGGAGCGACGGGAAACCCATGCTCCAGCGTTTGCGCGATCGAAACCGCATTGTTGTTCGGGTCAAGAATCTCCGAGCGGAAATCGCTGCCCGAATGCGTCAGCCAAATGCTATCGACGCCGACCCAAAACATCGACTCATAGCGATTGTCGGCCAACGATTGCCCGAGACAAGCCACTTCATCGGCCGAACGAAAATAATCTGGCGGTCTCGTGAGTGTGTCATCGCAGAGACGATCCTGCGCAGCCCCAGGCGGACTCGCAAGCAGCCACAACACGACACCCATCCAGAGAACCCGACATGTATGCCGCATCTTACGCTTTCCCAAAATCCGTTGAAAACATCCAGCGGCCCGACCAAGCGTAGGTATCGGCACAATAAAACCCGCAAATTGCGATCAATCGACAATGGCCGCAAAGTCAACCCAGTTTAACGATCCGCATGTCCCCGCGTCTGCTTAACTGGACAGCGCCACTTTGCATGGGTTTGCACATAAATCGCTGGGTTTGCGTTTAATTAGCCGTTTTGGCGTTAGCCACGGTTCTCCCCACGAGAACCGTGGCTAACGCCAAAACGGCTAATCAACCGAGTGGCTAACGCCAAAACGGCTAATCAACCGAGATCGTTACATCATGAACTATTGCGCCAGCAGCCGGCCAGTAAATCGCCTCTTACATTCGCGATGCACTTGCGTTGCGATTGCATGAACGATATTTTGAGGTTCTGGACAACAATAACATCACCCAACGCGGGTCGGCGCGGGGGATGGATTTCTGCCTTGGCGTACTGATTGTGACTACCGACCCGACACTAGCAACTGATCCGCTGGGCGACTCACTTTTTGGTGAGTACGCGAGGATGCTACTGGTCGGCACCGCTGGCTGCTCGGCAATTGCGTCGGCCGTCCGGGTCGGGCTGGATCCGATTGCTGCCATTTTGGTGCTCGGCAACATCTTGGTCTTGGCCAGCTTGGTCACTTCGCAACTCGCCGGGATCTTTCGGTGCATGCTGCTAATTGGCTTTGCCCTCGCGTTGTCATGGGCAACGATACGATCCAGCGGCGAAGATGTGTGGTGGTCGCCCGTCGTCTTTTTCTCGCCAGCAGTGCTACTTGCTTCTCTCCTGCTGCTTGCCGCTCGTGATTTTGTCACGGAACAGCGACGTCGTTCCGACTCACACCATCCCGCCTGTTTACGATCGTATCGCGTCTGGGGATTCGCGATCGGGGCCGGTGTTCTGCTGATTTATATGGTCATCGTCCCATCGGTCGACTCGTTTTTGGAGCAGTTTCGGGAACGTCCAAGCAGCTACACGAGCGAAGAGTTGACCGCTCTGGAGCAACTTCGGATTCGCACTGCAAAGTTCGCTGTGTTTGCCGTGTTTGCCTACTTCGGAGCCTGTGTCGGAAGTTTTCTGAACGTTGTCGCCGCAAGTGCGCCGCGGGGCGAGTCGATCACGCTGCGTAGTTCATCGTGTCCGCAGTGCCAAACGCCGATCTGGCGAATCGACAATTTGCCGATCGTCAGTTACCTGAATCTGGGCGGCCGATGTCGCTCGTGCGGTGTGGGTATCCCAATTCGTTATCTGACCGTCGAGATCGTCGCGATGACGATCTTTGCGGCGCTATTTTTGTATGAATTGGTTACCGGTGCGGCGAATATCCCAGGGTTTACGCACTATCCGTACGCTGGAATTTTGTGGATCATTCTGTACACCAAATGGCCGGTCATCGGCATCTATTTCTATCACTGCGCGTTGCTGAGTTGCCTGTTGATGCTGGCCTTGATGGAGGCTGATCGACTGCGATGTCCCCGGTGGCTGGCAGCGACTCTGATGGCGGCCTTCTTGCTTATTGCCATTGCCAGCCCGACCATCTTGCCGGTCTCGTTGGTCGATCATCTCCCGCTTCGATTGCCGGAAGTGATTCCTCCATGGGGTCAGCGCTTGATGACTTCCATTGCCGGAGCCGCAATGGGTTGGCTCGTATCGACGGCTGCGCCTCAAGCGAGAATGCGAAATCGTCAGTGGACTTCTTCCACCCCTTTGGCCGCCATCTTGATTGGCATCGCGCTCGGATGGCAGGCAACGCTGACTATCGGCATGCTGTGGTTGCTAGCGGCCACGATCCTGAAATCCATCGGCGGGCCAAGGCTGCGGCCACGCTGGTTGACGCCGACAATGCTGTTGTTTGCCGTCACGATGCTTCATCATCCGGTGTGGAAATGGCTCGCCCAACATTGGTAAGGCAATCCGAGTGGAAGCAGTAACGTTACAGACAATCGTTGCAGTGACCGCGCAACAGGATTTCGGTGACGACGCCAACGCTCTCGTTTTGGCGTTGGCTGCCAGCGGTCAACTTGACGTCTTCGAGGCAAGAGACGGTGCCGCAATCGACGCATAAGAAATGGGGATGAGCAGTTTGATCATGCCCGCCGGGAGCAATCGCTTCGAATCGCCAGACATGATCGCCCAGCTCGGTGCGTCGGAGCAGTCCCGCGTCGGTCATGTCGTTGAGATTGCGAAACACGGTCGCTTTGTCGATTCCGCGGCTCGCCAGATGGTCGGCAACGAAAGCGTGGGTCAGCGGCGAGGTCGCTTCACGCAACAAGAGTAGCGTCGAGATCCGAGCGGGTGTCGCTCGCAAGCCCGCGTCACGGATCTCTCGTTTGATCACTTCCATCGAAGCAAACTCGTCGCTCTTCACACTCATCGGATCTTCCTTTAGTACTCGCGCTGTATCTGACCAGGACGACAACGCGATGCATGGTACAGGATTGCAATACGATTGCAAGTGCGTTAGCTCACTAAGCTCACTGGTCCGTGGTTGTCACAGTGATCGCCGTGCGGATGGTGCAAGTGGCCGTCGACCAGATAATCGATGTGGTCACCATGCGGAACCGGCTCGTGGCCACAATTTGGGCCGTGGACATGGCCCGTATCGTGCCCGCCGCATTGATGGTCGGGCGTGCACGCATCAGGGTTCGTGGCGGAGATGTCAATCGCGTGCTCTTCGACTTGGCCGTCGTCTCGGACGTGATGCATGTGGCCATCGTGCAGGTAGTCAACGTGATCGCCGTGCTGAACGCCGGTGTGTTCGCAATTCGCGCCGTGCTGGTGGTCGTGATTGGTGTGGAGATTCGACATCTGGTTTGCCTTTTGAGCTAGGAGGACTGTTCCATCGCGTGCATGACCCCGTTGGTCACCAAACGCGAAATGTGTTCATCGGCGAGCGCGTAAAAAACGTGCTTGCCGTCGCGCCGCGAACGGACGATCCGTTCGCTTTTGAGCAATCGCAACCGTTGTGAAATGGCGGGCATCGGCTCATCGAGCGTTTCGCAGATTTCTGAAACGCAGCGCTGACCCGCTTCCAGCAAAATCAATAACCTCAGCCGTTGGGGATCCCCCAGGGCTCGAAAAATCGCCGCCGCCCGCTCGCAAGCGTCCGTGTCGATCTGCACCGCAATCGAACCATGGCCCAAGCCATTACAGCTTGGGGCCTCGTCCGAGTCGGTCGCTTTTTTCGTTGTTTTTGCTTTGGCCATGAATTTCACTGTTGCGTAGTTATGCAAGTGTACTGCTGACTCTGGCTGATGTCAAGTGACTTCCAGGCAAGAAAATCGCGGGATCGTGTTCGAGCCTCCGACTTCGCGGGTCGCCCGAGCGCCTCGGCACCCGGTCATTTGCAAACCGTTTGCAGTCGCGTACACTATACGGTTTCGTAACATCGAGCCGATCCATGCCCGTCTTGCCGCTACTACTGGTTTATTGTGTTCTCATCATCGCCGCGTCGATCATGGGCGGACGGTTGTCAACGCTGTTACGGATGACGCATCTGCGGACACAGCTCCTGATGAGTGGCGTCGGCGGTTTAATGCTTGGCATCGCACTTCTGCATCTGATGCCGCACGGCGTCCAAGTGCTCGGGTCAAGTGCCAAGATGGGCTTGGGAGCTTTGGCCGGACTGATCGTGATGTTCTTGATGATCCGTTTGTTCCACACTCATGACCACAGCGGCCCCGATAACGGGCACGATCACAGTAAGTCTGGGAACGACCATGGGCATTCACACGATAGCGATCATTCGCATGCACACGACGCCCCGAAAAAAAGTATCAGTTGGCTGGGCCTGTTCTTCGGTTTGGCGTTGCACACGCTCGTCGACGGTGTCGCGCTAGCCAGTAGCGTGCTGATTGATTCCCAGCACGGAGCGTGGCTCGGACTGGCCGGATTGGGAACGTTCTTGGCCGTCGCTCTGCACAAGCCGCTCGACGCTTTCGCGATCACCACGGTGATGAACAAGCAACACTGGTCGCGATCGGCCCAGAACGCTGCGAATCTCGCGTTCTCGCTCGCCTGCCCGATCGGTGCCGCCGCGTTTTACTTCGGCGCAACGCAGTTCGCTGGCGGGGATCAACTTCTCGGCTGGGGACTGGTCGTCTCGGCAGGATTCTTCATCGGTATCGCGATGGCGGACTTGTTGCCCGAAGTTGCGTTCCACGACCACGATCGCGGCAAGCTGACGTTCGCCCTGCTTCTGGGAGTGGCAATTGCCGTGGGAATCGAAAATTTGCCGGGACACAATCACGATCATGCGCCCACTCTGGGCGCGCACACGGATCACGGACACGAGCATGAGCCCGATCATGTGCATGAGCATTAAATTCTAAAAAAAACTTCGAACCAACTCCTGCGCAGTTGCATACCTATTGCATGTGCGGTTTAATGCTGCTTAACTTACTTTTTGCCGAGGAGTTCAGTGAAGATGGTCGAATACACACGTTGGCTTGCTTTCGCCGTGATGGCGCTTGCTTTTTCGGGCCTGCTCAACGCCGAACAGCCCGCCGAACAGCCCATCGTCATTGCGGTGGCGAATCAGGAATTGGCGTCCCGCCTTTTGCCGTCCATTCATAGCGATTTTCGGCTGTCCGTACTCGATGCCAGTGATGAGGGGGATATCTCGTTGTTGAATCAACGGGCACTCGCAATTCGGACAGCACGTCTGTTCGTCTACGAAAGCGACGGTGAATCGCTGCTGCAAGCACTGTATCGCGAGCGGCTCGTTCAGCACGGCGTGAAGACCATCGACGCGACGCCGTTCGTGCGGCGACGTGCTACCACAACGCAAGCCCCTTCGAAGGGACCGTTGCCGGCACGGCTCGCAGCCCTGCACGCGGCACCCTAACCGCACAGCTCCAGTCCCTGATCCATCTCTACGAGTGCCCAGCCATGACAAGCAGAAATTCCCCGAGTCGCCTTCCCGTTACCGTTCTCTCCGGCTTTCTCGGGGCCGGAAAAACCACGCTGCTCAATCACATACTGACCAACCGCGAGGGACTTCGCGTCGCGGTCATCGTGAACGACATGAGCGAAGTCAATATCGACGCGGCACTGATCAAAAACGGCGATGCGAATCTGTCGCGGACCGAGGAGCAGCTTGTCGAAATGTCCAACGGCTGCATCTGCTGCACGCTTCGCGAAGACCTGCTTATCGAGGTCGCCAAACTGGCTCGCGATGGTCGCTTCGACTATCTACTCATCGAATCAACGGGCATCTCCGAGCCGATGCCGGTCGCCGAGACGTTCACGTTCGAGGATGAAGAGGGCAATAGTCTTTCGCAAGTCGCTGACCTGGACACGATGGTCACCGTCGTTGACGCGGGCAATTTCATAACGGATTTCGGTTCATGGGACGACCTCAACGATCGGCGGATGGGGCTCAATGAAGATGACCAACGGAACATCGTCGACTTGTTGGTCGATCAGGTCGAATTCGCCGACGTGATCATCATCAACAAGACCGATCTGGTGACGCCGTATGACTTGGAACAGTTGACAGCGTTGATCGGGAAGATGAATCCGGAAGCCAAGATCATTCATTCAACAGAGAGTCGCGTCGAATTGTCCGACATCATGGGGACGGGGCGGTTCTCTATGGAAGATGCCGAATCGAACCCTGAATGGTTGCAAGTTCCAAGAGGCGAAGAAACAACGGAAACGGAAGAGTACGGCATCGCGAACTTCGTGTATCGCGCCCGTCGGCCCTTTCACGCCCAGCGTTTGTCCGATGCGATGGACGCGGGCTTCGAGGGCGGGATGCTCGCCGGTGTGCTTCGCAGCAAGGGCTTGATGTGGATCGCATCAAAACACGACTGGGCTTATGACTGGTCGCAGGCGGGGTGCTCGATTCGCATGGACCCAGCGGGATTCTGGTGGGCCGCCGCGCCGGAGGAAGAATGGCCGACCGATCAAGAAACCATCGACGAGATCGAGGCGAACTTCATCGGTGAACATGCCGACCGCAAGCAAGAGATTGTCTTCATCGGCAACGCGATGGATGGAGAAAACATTCGCCAGCTCCTCGACGCCTGCTTGCTGACCGATCTGGAGTATGTGCAAGGTCCAGACGTGTGGGCGAGTTACGCGGACCCGTTTCCGCCAGTGGAGCTGGGCGATCCAAATGAAATGGAGGAGGCTGTGCAATGAGCGAGTTACCCTATAAGCCTGTGAGCGTGCCACGGCTGGCAAGTGATGCACCGGCAAGCGTTTCGAGCTGGCGCGATTGGGTCGGAATCGTCGCGTCAGTTGGCTGTGCGATCCACTGCGCGGCGATGCCGTTTGTCATCGCGTTTCTGCCAACGCTCGGCTTGAGCTTTCTGGCCGACGAGTCGTTTCATCAATGGATGGCGTTGGCGTGCTTTGTGATCGCGATCGTGGCATTCGTTCCAGGTTGGCGAAAGCATCGGCGGCTGATACCGGTCGTCGTCGCCAGTTCGGGCTTGATCCTGATCACCGGCGCGGCTTTCGGTTTGACAGGTGACTGCTGTGCGACCTGCAATTCTTCGGTGCTCAGTGCCACGGAAGCAGCGACCTGCATCGATTTATGTTGCGAGCATTGCGATGCAACGGAGCAACCCAGTATTAGCTTGAACGCACGCCAAACTGAACTTACCGGCGTTCAAGCTTTCATCGCACCCTTTGCATTTTGGATTACGCCGTTGGGCGGAATGCTGTTGGTCAGCGCGCATCTACTGAACAGACGCTACGGCTGCCTGTGCGGGTGCTGCCCAGTCCGCGATGTGGAGGCGTAACAACATGATTTACGATGTGATTGTTGTCGGTGCGGGTGCAGCGGGCGTTGGAGTGAGTGTCGCACTCAAGCATGCGGGGATCGAAAATGTCGTCATCCTCGACCGTCATCAGGTCGGCGCGTCGTTCGCCGCTTGGCCCGCCGAAACTCGTTTCATCACTCCTTCCTTTCCGACCAATTCGATCGGGATGCTGGACCTCAATTCGGTCGCCATTGGCGTGTCGCCCGCGTTCAGCTTGGAGGTGGAACATCCGACCGGTCAAGAGTACGCGGCACACCTGCGCGGTGTTGCGGAGTTCTTCGAGTTGCCGGTCCAGACCGGAATCGTTGCGATGCGAGTCACCAAATCAGGCGAGCAGTTCATTGTTGAAACTCAAGGTGAAACCTATCGCGGCAAGCATCTGATTTGGGCGGCGGGCGAGTTTCAATATCCCAGGCTCAACGGATTCATCGGCAGCGAACTTTGTCGCCACACCGCAACGATCGCCAGCTACGAAGAACTCGACGGCGATGACTTCATCATCATCGGTGGTTACGAGAGCGGGGTCGATGCGGCGTATCACCTCGCTTACAACGACAAGGGTGTCCGCTTGTTCGATAAAGGCTGTCCGTGGAAAGGCGATTCGTCGGACCCGAGCGTTTCGCTCTCCACCTACTCGCTCGAACGAATGCGAGAAGATTGGTTCGAGCATCAAGTGGAACTGTTCCCAGAAAGCCCGGTCAAATCGGTTACGCTTCGCGAGGGTATTTACGAGGCACATCTACACGATGGGCGAAGCTTTCAAACACTCACACCACCGCTACTGGCTGGCGGATTTGAGGGAAGTGTGCGGATGGTATCGGAATGGTTCGTTCGGCGTGACGATGGATTTCCGTTGCTGAGTCAGCACGACGAATCGACGATCACGCCGGGCATGTTTCTATGCGGTCCGTCGGTGCGTCATGACAATCATGTTTTCTGTTTCATCTACAAGTACCGCCAACGCTTCGCAGTGGTCGCCAAAGCGATCGCAACGAATCTTGGGCTGCCGGCCGAAGAGCTAGAAACGTATCGCAAATGGGGCATGTATCTCGATGATCTATCTTGTTGCGGCGAGGAGTGCGTGTGTTGATATTATTTAGACTGGAGCATTGAAATGGTGCAAACTCTTTTACGAACGCAAACCGCGACCTTTGTGGTCGTTGGCAAAGAGAGTGTCGGCAAGTCGCAATTGATCGCGTCGCTCACCGGTGCCTCGCCAGGGATTGAAAACTTTCGCGGCTCCACCGTTTCGGTCCAGCGATACGTCGCCGCTGACGAACGTGTCTTCATCGACACGCCTGGCATACTGCGCAGTTCGGATACCGAGACGACACGATTGGCGTTTGAAGCACTGGACGAAAATGACGTTGTGTTGCTAGTCGTCAAGGCGACGCACTTGGATGACGATTTGGCCGACATGCTGTCGCTGGTCCAAGGCAAACGTGGGGCGATCGCAGTTACTTTTTGGGACAAGGTGCAACCGGGTGAAGCGTCGCTCGAAGCGATCGAGCGATTGACCAAAGATGCAAGCGTGACGCTGGTGGCCATCGACGCCCGGCGACCGTCGGCGTTGCAGCAAGAGAAATTGCTGACGGCGTTAGCTGAACCTCGAGTGTTCACGAAGTCGGCGCTCACGATGCGGGCTGGTTGGCGAATCGAACCCAAGCCGGGCCTGTTTGATCATCGTCTCATCGGGCCGCTGTTGGCGATCGCTTTAATCTTGCTTCCGGCGCTGGCGACGATCTACGGTGCCAATCGTTTGGCCGACATTTTGAATTCGCCCGTCAACAATGCCGTCACCCCGATCGTCGCGTATGTCGACGCCAATTTCCCCGCATGGGCGAGAGTGATCTTGACATCGACGCAAAGCGATTTCGGCTACGGGTTGCTCAACATGGGCCCGTTCTTGATTGTCTGGGCATTACCGACCGTGCTGCTATTTTCGCTGATCCTTGGAATCTACAAAACAACGGGTCTGGTCGAACGGATCAACGGGGCACTGCATCCGCTGGTACGACCATTGGGACTGAGCGGTCGCGACTTAGTGCGCGTGATGATGGGTTTCGGTTGCAACGTGCCTGCGGTCATCAGCACGCGAGCGTGCAGTGGTTGTTCACGCAACACCGCGATTTCGGCGGTCGCTTTCGGCAGTGCTTGCAGTTACCAATTGCCTGCGACGTTAGCGGTACTGGCGGCTGCGGCAGCGACGACTGGCACCAGCGGTATGACGCTTTCGCTCGCGTTCCTAGGTTACTTGCTCATGACGACGCTGATCTATTTGCGATTGACCGCACCGGCTCAAGCACGCAATTCGCTGAACGTTTTGATGACCCCGGCGCGTCCGTTTCTGCAGTGGCCAACAGGGAGCGGGCTGTGGCGAGAATCATGGGGGACGGTGAAGCAGTTTCTGCTGCAAGCGATGCCGATCTTCATCCTGATTTGTGTCACCGCATCACTGCTTGCCAAGTTCGGTATTTTGGACGCGTGCGCGAAGGTACTCGGTCCGGTGATGAGCCTCTTCAATCTTCCCGCCGATGCCGCGCTCCCGGTCGTCTTGGCGTCGATTCGCAAAGACGGGATCTTCCTGTTCGCCGCCGATGAGGGGCTCGCGATGCCGATGAATGCAGTCCAGGTTTTGACTGCGGTCTATTTGGCAGGCGTGTTGCTACCGTGTCTCGTCACCGCGCTGACGATCGCCAAAGAAACGTCATGGAGATCCGCCAGCTTGATTCTACTCCGGCAAGCGACTTTCGCGAGCGTCTTCACAGTAGTGCTCGCTTGGGGAGGGAAGTGGTTGTCATGATTTTTCCAACCGAAACAATGATTCCGACAGACTCGCAATGGGGAATAAGCGATATGGACGCTGATGCGGTGAATCGTGCAGCGGCCGGATTGCTGAGCCAACAGATATGGTGTTGGGGCCAGGACATCAAGCGTGCCGAAGGGAACTGGTTGCTCGAGTTAGGCTTCACACGCACGCCGCCGCCCGAAGACCAAAAAAACTGTGCGAGCGTTTACACGCTCTCGCTGTCGCAGTCCAAGCGTATCGTGCTGCGTGGCTTTGGTGTTTTCTTCGGAGACGACACGAAAGGTGGTGTCTTTCTGGAACGCTACGTGTTTCGCCCACAGTTTACCGAGCAATCCAGATTGACCGTCGGGCCTTGGGCCTGTGAAGACTTGCCCGCGATGGCCGACCCGACCGCTGAGCAGAGTATCCGTTGTCGACTGATGATGATGGAGCTGATCGAGTGGATCATCGGGTATGAGGTAAATATGTTAACACGTTTGGGGATCGACTATCGCCGCGAGTCATTGGAAAGGTGGAACAACGGCAAACGTTGGTATTTACCTGCCGAGCGGATGACGTGCCGCTGGCGACGTGTGTCACTCGCCGTCGCCGCAAATAACCTGCAACTTTGGGACACGAAGGTATCTGATTGTGAGTAGCGAGAATCCGATTCCCCAAGACTATGAAGCATGGCGCGACTGCATCACGATTCGGTGCGGGTTGACGTTGACGGACAAGTACATCGAACAACGATTGACGGAGCTTCGTCAATCTGACCATCCCAAAACATCCGAGTTCGCGAAGCTCTATGGTTCTCAACAGTTGGCAACCACCATCCGTTGGTTTGAACGAGCGGCGAGCGAAGCGAAGGCAAGTCGGAAATGAACAACAAACTACCTGTGACTGTCCTTTCCGGGTTTCTCGGTTCGGGAAAAACAACGCTGCTCAATCATGTGCTCTGCAATCGCAAGGGACTTCGCGTTGCCGTGATCGTCAATGACATGAGTGAAGTCAATATCGATGCACAACTGGTTGCAGGGGGTGATGCTAAGCTGAGCCGCACTGATGAAAAGCTGATCGAGTCGACCGGCATCAGTGAACCGGTTCCCGTGGCAGATACGTTTACTTTTGCTGTCAGCGATGGAATCGCGCTATCGGAACTCGCGGAGCTCGACACGATGGTTACGGTCGTCGATTGCGCTAATTTCATGAACGATCTGCGCGTCGGCAAAGACCTCAAAAGCGTTGGCCAAGCGGCGGGCGAAGATGACGTGCGAACGGTCTCCGATTTGTTGACCGAACAAGTCGAGTTCGCAAACGTGATCGTGCTCAATAAGACCGACACGGTCGACGAAGAAACACTCGGCACGATCGAAGCGTTCATCGAGCAACTTAACCCACATGCACTCAAGTTGCGGAGCGAGTTTGCTCGGATCTCGCCTCAGCAGATCGGCTCGATAAAATTGGCATTTGGTCGCAAGCGGGACGTATCGCTCGGCTCGATTTCGGAGGCTTCTGGTGGGCCGCGATCCCGCGCGGCCATTGGCCTGATGTGCCTTCGATCCGCACGGAGATCGAAAGCCGATGGAACGAGAAAGTTGGTGATTGTCGCCAAGAACTGGTGTTCATCGGCATCGGCATGGATGAGATCGGCCTGTACGACTCGCTGCAAACCTGCCTGTTGACGGACCAAGAAATGACAGGCGGTCCGATCGCTTGGTCGCAATTGCCAGACCCATTTCCCCGCTGGAATGTTACCGTGGACGAAGCCCTCTCACGACTGCAATAACCGACCCATGGAAACCATCTCAATGTACTCGCTTATCACTCGATCATTCGTCGCTTTCATTGTTTGTATTGCAATCGGCTGTCGACCTTCAACGGACACTGTATCCGAGTCGAGTTTGGATAACGCGTCGCTGTCGGTAGTCGGCGGTTCGCAACTGCGCAGGTTCGTTCAAGAGAGCGAGTTGCCGGTCCTGGTCGAATTTGGTGTCGACTTCAACTGCCCCCGATGTCAGCAGGTCAAGTCGGACGTCGTTGCCTTGTCAGAGCGTTTAGATCAACGAGTCGAAGTGGTGAGAGTCGACTTCAACGCCAACGCCAGCCTCGTTGCCCAATTGGGAGGCACCATTTGTCCGACGTATGTGCTGTTCCAAAACGGTGAACCCGTGCTGACACGAAGCTTTCCGATCTCGATGGATTTGCTGGAGGGTGAAGTTGAAAGGCTGACCGTAGGACAGACTTCCAGTCTGTCGACCGACGCCCGCATGAACAACCGTCGGAATGGCGAGGATCCCTCCGCGTTAAGCGTGAATCATCAACCTCAGGATTAGTCATTCGTTATTTGTCAACTCTCATTTGTCACCGCCACGGTTTCAAATGACAAATAACTAATGTCAAATAACTAATGACTAATCCAGCTCAACAGGAAATTGTTTCCGCGGTAGGATTCACCGTCCCATAACTAATTCTGCTGGAGTATCGGATTCCCGCTTTGGTCCTATGCGGTGACCACCAATCGGCACGTGTAGAACACGCCGATCGCAAGAATCAGAGCGGCACGAATATATGACCACGGCAACGCTTGCAATCGCCCCGAACCGCGGAACCATTTTTCGCCGAATGCTTGTAAGACGACGCCGACCACGCTTAATGAACTCGCGATACCGGCGGCAAACAAAGCGATCACGGCGTAGGCGGCTACCGGGGTGCCTGATGAGACGCCCGCGAAATACGCCGCCATCGCTGACGGGCAAGGAAGCAATCCAAATGCAATCCCCAATAGCGCGCTCATCGAATAGCTCGACGCGGTTTGACCGGACGTCACCCCGCATTCGTCATGCCGATGGTTCTTGCATCCGCACGAAGATGGCTTTCGACGAAAGGCCGTGCGTAACATCCAAGCTCCGACACACAAAATCAAAATCGCGCTGATCCACTGCAGCGATTGAGTGACGGTTTCGTTGTCGTGATCGTGATCGCCCGTGGTGATGTGTTGGGCGAGGTGTACCAGCGACGCGATGACCAGCAACGAGACCGAATGTGCCAAGCCACTCGACACACCCATCACAATCGGATGCCAAAAGCTGCGTCGCCGCTCCGAAAGGTAGATCAACATCGCCGTCTTCCCGTGTCCCGGTTCCAAAGCGTGCAGCGCTCCGAGAAAGAAGGCGATCCCGAGGGTGAGTTCATTCGAGTGATCGTGCATGAAATTCTTTTCTAATGCCCCGCGTCGTAGCGAACTTTGACTTTTGAACTACGCAGCGGTTCTGGCAGCGGTTCAACCAACCCGCATAGATTCTCCTCCAGTTTCCTGGTCACCGCGTGTTCTGTTGTGCTAAATTTGCGGAAGGTGGGCGACGCCCTATGGGATCAGCGATCTCCCTTTCTTTTTCCTCAAATTCCCACAAACGGTAGCGTCAACTTCGTCGTTTCGGGGTAATATAGAGGCCGTCAAACTCCCGAATTTGTTGGATCGTTAAACATGTCGCTCGACTCTCGATCGGAAACGCATAGCGATCCCGTTTACCCTTATCCGATCACGCTGGACAGGATGGTTCGTGCCGTGGAAAAAGTTCGATTGCGATTGTTGCGAGCGGTGAAAGCATTGGAAGCGGTCGCTGTCCCTTACGCGGTGATTGGTGGCAACGCGGTCGCGGCATGGGTTTCGCGGATCGATGAGGCAGCGGTAAGAAATACTCAGGATGTCGATATCCTGTTGCGGGAGGAAAATTTTGAGCAAGCGAAAGTAGCGCTCGAAGCGGCTGGGTTTGTCTATCGCAAAGCCGCCGGGATTCAATTCTTTCTCGATTCACCTGAAGGCAAGTTTCGTGATGCCGTGCATGTGCTGATAGCTGGTCGAAAGGTGCGAGCCGAGTACGAATCGCCAGCTCCAGACGTTCTCGATTCCGAGCGTGGTCAAGATTTCCAGGTTGTCTCACTGCCAGCCCTGGTCGAGATGAAGTTGAACTCATTTCGTCGCAAGGACCAGACGCATCTGCTCGACATGCTCGAAATCGGCTTGATCGATTCGACTTGGCCCGCTCGGTTCAGCCCAACACTAGCCGCCCGATTGCAAGAATTGATCGATGACCCTGAGGGTTAGTCGAATATTCGAAGGCGCTTCGCTGACTGCTTGGCCGAGATGCGGAATTAGTGCGTCCGATCCCGCGACTGGAGGCGAAACCGAATCCGCGACTGGTGTCGCAACCGCTTTTGCTGCGATCAAATTGACCAAACTCAATCGTCGACACGTTCAAAGGCGACCCAATTTGACGACGGGACACCGGTCAATCGTACGTCGTAAGTACCAGCGCCTCCATCATCCGTAAATACACGAACCTGGAGAACGTCACCGTTCTGAGCTTGAATGATGGCTTGGCCAGAGATGGAGATCGGCTCTGCGTGAGAAGAAGTGACGTTGTGAGTCGCGATCAATCGTTCGCGTACACCGTTTCTGTATAGCCAGAGTTGGAGCACGTGATTCACTCCCCAGGATCCACCAACTGCTTCAAATTCTGCGGCAACCGAAACACGCCAAACGCCGTCATCGTTGGGAAGTAGACGTAAGACATTCTTCGCAAAATCGTTGTCGGCCGACGCTGGCGGGTCGAGGGGAAAGTCAATAAAGTATCGTGGCAGGATGATGTTAAAGAGCACTGACGTCTCAAACTTCAACGATTGATCGTCGTTGTCTTCGTAGGCGATGAAGGGAGAGGTAGGCGTGTCCATCGTGTGGGTATCAATGGACTTATCAACCAGCGTGATCGGCATGCCATCAGCTTCATATTTGACGGTGATCGGCGACGCGCCCATTCGAAATAAGGAAGCGGTCTCAAATACTGCCCGGTAGGGACGAACTGTCTTAATGAACGCAAACGTCTCGCCCAGACCGTACTTGCCCCGCGAAGAGGATGCTCCGATTTCTTCGTTGATGACAGGCGGCGTTAGCTCGTAATCGTTCGGTAAGTCGCCAATCGCATCGTCGACCGCTTGGTCATCTGCCACAACAGGAGTTTGTTTGGTGATCCTGCCTTGCACGTTACGTTCCAGTTCCAGATTGATCGTGGATGCAGGCTGGGAAGGATGAAACATGATGATGCGAAATTCGAAGCTATCGCCGTCTTGCACCTTCCCGATGACTACCGGTGCGACCCAATCGTCCGAGACAGGGTAGAACAGAGATGGATCGGAAGATTTGACATAAAACGATCGATCAATGCCACGCGGCGGTGGAGGCGATGGCGGAGGTGGTGGTCCAATGAGGATGTCGCGTGGTTTTGGCAGAAGAGGTATGACAACCGTTTGCTCACCCGTTCGTTCGTTAGTCACTACCGCGCCAGGAAAGCGATAAGCATCTAAATCTGGATCAAAAATGTACTGGCCCAGCAGTGATTGGTTGATAGCCGGTAGTGGCGGATCGAGGTTCGTTCGATTGTCCCAATCTTTTGGGGAAATAATTAATCGGCTCTCGTCATATAGAACGTCTTTATATTTAACTTCGTTAGGATTAATGTCATATTCATTCAGGAACCGATACACCTGACGAGCAGTGATATCTTGAAAGATGTCACTATTGGGGTCGAAGTAATCGTCCGAGTCGGAATCGTCGAAGTGCATGGCGAAGTTTTCTTTGATAAAAACGTCGTGTTGATCCAGGACCCTCCCCGCCGACTCGGTGGCGATATTATTTTGGAACGACCCTAACCCCATCACAATGATGCCCAGGAACCCGGCCAGCATTGCGGTCAGCACAAAACTAATGATCGCGAACTCTACCATCGCTTGCCCCGAGCGGCTTGGTCGAGGCGAGCGGCGTGGTCGGTGCGCTAGTCTATCGTTCATTTGTTTAATCCTAACATCCAGTTGCTACACGCGATTGGCGAACAACACCACCCAGAAGAAACCGTGGTATGGAATCACGGTGCAATCCCGTAGCACCGTGGCGACCAAGCATCCAAAACACGTTCCTTGATCATAACCCGACGCAGCGCGGTTGGCAATCAATACCGGGCAGATGCTGACGCTGAGTTTGGGTCAGTCGCGATCGCTGCCGCCCGCGTCGTGTCCGGGCGAGGGTGTGATTTGAGCCATGCCAAAACGCGGGGGCTTTGACCGATACTGGGGTCGCGTCGAGCCGCTTCGGCCAGCATTTCGCCGCCGGTCGTCGATTGGCCAGATTGCAGTCTCAACATGCCCACATTGTGTAGCGCCGCAGCCGGACCGATCGCGCGTGTGAACAATTGCTCAGATTCGTCGAAGCGTCCCTGTTTGCCAATCACTAAGGCCAAGTTGATCGTTGCCTGCCGATGCTCGGGCTGCAAGCGAAGCGATTCTCTCAACGCGGCTTCGGCTTGTTCGAGGCTGCCCGTCGAGTACAGAAAATACCCGTGATCGCAATGAAGGTTGGCGTCCTTGGGGTTTTCGATCAAAGCGGTCTGATATTCGCGTGCGGCTGCATCGGTCATCGTTGAACGGTCGTACAAAACCGCCAGGGCATGGGCCACGCCGGGGCGAGTTGGATCGGCCGCACGCACCTGACGATAAGCCGCGATGGCTTCGCTATCCAAGCCTCTCTGTTCCGCTAATTGTGCCGTTTCCCAAGCAATTGCAAGTTCCTGACCGGCCGGGTTTGCAAGCTGCGTCTGCGGCAGGGCCATTGGAGGATTGCTCGTCCCAGCACCGGCTACCGAACGCTTCAGGGAAGCCAGGTTGGAACATCCCGCGAAGCTGAAGAGCATCATGCTCAGCAGCGCGAGTCGGAGATTTCTAAAATATGCCACCGCCACCACCTCCTCCCCCAAGTCCGCCGCCACCGCCAAGTCCACCGCCACCCGTACCACCACCGCCCATACCACCACCGCCACCGCCGCGTCCGACTCCGCCTCGATTTCCGCCACCGCCGCCAAACTGGCCGTTGAAGATCACGGGCGCTTCGATACCGCGAACGCCGACCGTGCGATCTTCGGCAAAGACCACCCAATCCGCTGCGTCCGCATTTCCGACTTCTACCAGGGCATTGACGACAGCCGATCTTCGTTGCTCTTGGAGTGTCTCATTGGATCGCAATGCGTCGTCGTAGCTGCCACCTGACTGCAAGGCGACCGGTTCGGTCTCGATGACTACCCAACACGGTTGCATCAATAGACTCTCCGCGATGCGGTTGACATGCTGTTGACCCTTGGGACCGAGTTGACTGCCACCGTCAAACCACTCATTTCGCGAGATGACCCATTGTTGCTGCTGAGCCGCATTGGACATCGCACCTCGCCAATGTTGGACGTAGGTGCCCGCAGGAACCGGAACCGCATCCTTGGGCAAACATTCGACGCATTTCTGAGTGTCGACGACTGCCGCCTCGGGCGGAACTTCGGCATGGGAATAGGGCAAACACGCATGGCACTGTTCGTCGTCATAGCAGATGCTTGCGCGATCGCCAGCGCATCCAGCACAAAATCCGAACAGCCCAACCAAAACTGCTGTGATTGAAAGCCTGTGAGTCTTCATTGGATATCCTTGAGCACGTGAGGTGTCGTTGTCGGAGTCACCAGCGGGCGCCCCGAAGAGTGCCCCGGCATACCGATGATGTATTTTTGTTCGCTCGCTCGAAACGCTTTGACCTTGCAGGTGTTGCTACGAACAGGTGTGCGAAAATCCTCGGCGATCGAACCATGGATCTCACCGCGTAGGAAGAATTCCAGATCATCAGGCTCAAACGTATCGCTACCAGGTAACGCTGGCGTCATACCGGCCGGCAGTGGTGAAACCAGATACGGAGTGACGATGACCAACAACTCTTGCTCCTGAAAATTGGTGCTCTTCTGCGAGAACAGGTTTCCTAGCACCGGGATATCGCCCAGAAACGGCACGCGGGTTGATGTTGTGGTCAGCGAATTGCGAATCAAGCCCGCTAGCGCTAGCGATTCCGTGTCTCGCAATTCGACCGTTGATGTGAACGTTCGCGTCGTCAAGCTCGGCGGGTTGCTCGGGGAATTGTTTTGTCCACCGCCTGCTCCACCACCACCGCCTGCTCCACCACCACCTCCTGCTCCACCGCCTCCAGCACCACCGCCTCCAATTCCGCCTGCGATTTCTGAAATCGTGGCCTGCAACTGCAATCGGATGCGATCGCCATCAGTGACCGTTGGGAGTACTGATAGCTGTACTCCGAAAGGAATGAAGCGAATGTTTTGGTTGACAGCGGCGACTGTCGATGTCGACTCAAGAATCGGGAACTGCCCACCGACTAAAAAGTTTGCGGGTTGTCCGCTGAGTGTTGTCAGGTTTGGTTCGGATAGCGAACGCGCTAGGCCGAGACGCTTCAGCGCATCAAACCGCAGGAAGAATTGATTGGTTTGAAGTCTTAAACTGCCCCCTAATATGTTTGCGCGAGGAACTAATGGATCCAAAATGGACCCTTGTCTATAGCTGATATCCGAGTCTATACCTCCGAACTGCGCATCGGCCACCAAACTTCGGCCCGAATCACGCACCACTTCGGCCAGCGTCACTTTCAGCATGACTTGATGAACCCCGGCGATTTCTAGCATGTTGACGATGCGGTTGTTAATGCGTACCGCGTTAGCACCCGTTGCAGTTTCACCGCGAAGAATCGAATCAAGTCCTCCCGCACCGGTGATCTCGTCAATGGTGAAACCTTCCACGGCCTGAAACTGAGCCGGTTGAATGACGTTGGGTTGAATGGCGTTGGGTTGAATGGCGTTGGGTTGAAACAAGCCACCTTGCGAACGATTCTGCGAAACCGCCGGGATGATCGAAGCCAGTTGCTCAATTTGGTCATCGTTGGGCAAACTCTGCGACACGATACGAAGGATGTGCGTGGCTTCCTCGACGTCCCGCGCCTTGCCGCGAACGACAACCTGCGAACCGACGTAACTCAAATCCACAACGCTGTTGGGGAAGCCGCGGTTGACATCCCGCTCAAGGTTTTCTAGCAGAATGTCGAACTGCCGTGATCTTTCTGGATCCTCTGAGACGCGCACGAGATAACTCAGCAGCTCTTGTTCGGAGTCGTTCGATGGATCGGTGAACCATAGATTCAGGACCGTCGAACCGACTTTCTTGCCAGTGATACTCAGTTCGGTTTCGGTAATGTTCAGAACATCGACGATTGCTGGATCGCCGACTTGATCGCGAAACGGTGCGGCGCGAAATCGCAAGATCGTCGGCCGCCCGATGGTCACGTCCAGCGTCCGCTGTGCGTCGACGCGTTCAACCAAAAATCGCTGTTCCTTCACTTCGGCCGATCGTCGATCAAGATCCGCACGAATCTCGTTTGTTGGTGGTGAACGACGCGTTGGCGGACTGATGGACTCTGGAAGCAACTCCGCGCCATTGATGATTGGCGGCAGCGGCTGTTGGCCGATGGCGGTTGAGCTCGTTAAACGCACGCAACAGACGACGACCACGGCTAAGGTTGCAATTCGGTTCGTTAAATTGCCATGGCTCGGCATGTGAAACCCTCTACGATCAGACTGGGGGAAGACGAAAGCGGGCGACCAACCCCATCACTTCCCGTTGTATCGGCCCAGCCAAATGGCCAACTTAAACGTTTGTGAAGATTATGCCGATTGTGCGGGCGATTTGGATCGTTTTGCTGCTATTCCGAGAAGGGAACACATCAGTGCTGGCGGGGGGTGATTGGTGACCTGGAAAACACTTGTCCCATTCTAAAACCCCACCGTTCACGTCAACGCACACTTGCAACGCAATTGCAATTGTCTATTATTACGGGGGTATTGCAATCAATACTTGGCTGCGGAGAACGATCGTGAACCGGAAAATTGCAGCCAAAAGTGACCACTGTTGAGGCGAGATCGCATCCAACATTTTCTGAGCTACCGAGAGGCAGGCAATTTTCGTAATTATCGGCCATTGACTCAATGTCGATCAGGAAGACCGCAGGCAATGGTTCCTCGTCTAAGTAGTACAAGCCGTCCGATAAGAACTCTCCCGTCTCGGCTGGATCAAGCTCCAACCGGCGTCAGATTGCCTCGGCTGCTCGCAACACCGACACAGTTGATTTAACCACTTCTGTTGTGCGCAAGAGTTCCGTGGCGATGTCCAGCGAAAACACGACATCGTACTCCGCCAATCACCTTCGCGACGACTTGGGCCCATGAAAGACGTTTTCGATCTCGACTTGCTCGGCTTAGTGCTCGTGCTCTTTCCTTACGTGGTCGATAGGCTAAGCTCGTGCCTTGCTTCTAAATGGTCATATTCCTTTTCAAACACACCCTGGCAATGCAAGACGCACGAGAGGAAAAGCAAACATCATGCAGCCAATTCGCATTGTCAAAACGCCGAGGGAACGCCAAGTCGCCGGGACGATGCTGGGGCTCGCGTTCTGGACGGCGATCTCGCAAGCCTGCGGGTTGACCGCGCTGTTGTTGTTTGCCAACGCGCTGAGCCCGGCCGATTTCGGGAAACTCAGCGGTGCCATCTTCTTGCAGCAGTTTTTTTCGACGATCAGTGTCTCCGGATTTCGCAGCGTGGTGATTCGCGAGATCGTCAAACGCCCCGAACATCGCGATGCTATTGCAGGCTCCTATTTATTTCTTGCCGTTCTTCTCGGTTTGCTGATCTTTCTAGTGACAGCCGTTGCCGTCTGGTGGTTGCCCATTGAAAGTGAAGAACGAACGGTGTATCTGGTGATTGCGTTGGGTCATGTGGGTGCCTGCTTGATTCCGAATGCACTTTATGACGCATCTCAGTCTCAAGTTCGCGGAGCGGCAGTTTCGGCGTCTGTGGAAATTGCAGGCACGCTTGCGATCGGCGTTGGCTTTCTGTTGAGCGTGATCACGATTCCCGTCGCTGCGGCGTTGATTGCCGGGAAATGGATTGCTGCGGCGATCATCGGGCTTGCGGATTACACGCGGCAACAGAATGATTTTCGGCCGCGACTTGACCAAAGCCAGATTCGATCATTGTGGAAATCGGCCCGTTTGATGTCGTTCGCGACGATGTTGAATGTTGCCCCCGCTGCACTGGGAGTCCCATTGACTCGTGTGCTTTTTGGAGCTGGTGAGGCGGGCTTGTTTGCCATTGCGGCATTCGTTTTCCGGACCCATGCGACGGTAGCGGGTTTGTTAACGCGAACGGTGTTTCCTCATGTTGCCGGTGTCTATGGCGAAACCGGATCGTTCAAGCGTCGTTTGTTCATCGCCTTTGGATGCTTGAGTGCATCGTTGACCGCGATAGCAGTGATCTGCAGCGAGATGATGTTACGAGGATTTCTACCCGAGGAGTATCACGCGGCGCGGTGGACGATTGCTTTGATGCTGGTCGCGGCAACGATCCGGGTTGGCGGTGTCTTGGGCAATATGTATTTGATCACGCGATACCGAGAGCGATTGCTCGCGGCGATCGCCGTTGGTGGCATGCTAACCTTCGCCATGATTCTGGTGCTGCCAATGGATAACGCCGGCCGCAATCAAACCGCGTTGGCCATTCTTGGTTCATCGATCGTGATGACGGCGAGCCTGTTAGCGATGTTCAATCGAACATCAACGGGCGAAGCGATGGCGGACGCGCGCGGCCAAGTCGACGAGGTGTTGGATTGAGTACCCCTTTGCGGTCGCGTTGTGCCGGACAATCAACTCTCGCCGAGCCGCGTTCAGGTCGCCAGTCGCACCGATCTCGCACCAGAATCGTTCGAATGCCGACTCAGCGTGCTCGATATCAATCTCGATTTGATGCGGTCTACCACGCAGGAAATGCTGGATGTTCGAAGTGACCGTTTCCACATAGTCTCGGCAAACGTGCAGGCGATCTGAGTCGGAAGAAGCATTCAAAAGAATCGACGACCGATAAGCGCGAATGATCCCACGTGAATAACGATTCGCAAAACTATTCGCCGTTTTCTGCGGATCGCGTCGAAGGTGAACGTAGTATGCCGAGTCGCCATGCTGCTGATCGAGTCGGCCCAGGAACCAGGTGAGTCGATTGTCGGCCTCGATATGATTTCGTGGATAAGCCATCCGTTGTTGCCCCACCACCCCCGATCGCGTCTCGTGCCCGGCGGTATAGTTGTTGATGTGTTGGCATGCATGGATAAACGACAGCGTCCCACACCGGCCGGTGCCTAAGACAAAGACGTTCTCGAATCGTGCGATGGTAGCGTTCATAGAAGTGGTTCCCTAAGCTGTGGCCGCTGGTCGCGTCCATGCCAGCGTGGTTGACTTCGGATCCCACAAATACGGCGTCGGGCCGCTGAGGTCGTGTTGTGTCCACGTCGAAAGTTCGTTTGATCGGGCGTTTGCAATTGCTTCTTGATAAATAACGCGATCCACATTATCAAACATCAGCGCCCCCTGCCGGCGCACTTTGGCTATCGCTCGTTGCAGACACTCTGATCGGCAACGACCGTCAATCAAAATTAAATCAAACGTTTGATCGGGAAAATCGTCGATCGCTTTCACGTATTGCTCAAAAGATGCGTTCCGATACTGCGGTTTGGAAGATGTAAATTCTTGCTCCTGCTTTAGGCCAGTCGTCTCGGTGGGTTCGATAAGACGCAAATCCATCGACTGCTGTTCATCGGCCGCCGCAACCAGTCGTAAATGTTCCGTCCAAGCGCGATCGTGTTCGACCGTCGTCACTGACGCGCCCGAATCGAGAAAGTACAAAGTTGATCCGCCACCTCCCCATTCAAATACCTGTTTTCCATGCCAATCAATCTCGCCGAGCCACTCGATGGCCGGATACGTTAACCATGGTCGACGATCGGATAGCGACGATCGCCCGTCTTGTCGCGAACCGTACCAGTCCTCGGCGTGACGAGCCCATTGAGGATTCGCACTGAACAGTTTGCTGCCCGAACGCGCCACATGCATGCGGCAAATGACGGACGAACGTCTCGCCATGCGGTTGATCATGTCTCGAAGTAAACTCATGGGCAATTGGGTTGTTCCAGTGGAATCAATGGTTCGAAAAGCCAGGCATCACGTGCGACGAGAGAGCATCGTTTTGACGTATCCGATCGTGCGAAGTCCGTAGTAGATCAAAAGCGCTGGGAGGGTTTGAATGGTTTGGCCAATGGTTTTCCGTTTCTTTCGCAATTCGTTGTAAACGACCGCCGCGGCGAACAAAGCGAAACACGCGATTCCTAAGACAGCGAATTCGATTCTCCAAACAGCCAAAGGAAGGCAGATGGTGGCCGCTGCCAACGCCAGCAACTCCCATCGGGGAGTCAACCGGTACTTGCGTCCCAGACGCGCCGTCGAACGCCCACTTCGAAACGCTTGGCGGCAGAAGCTGCGAAAGCGATACGGGTGATCGTGGTAGCAAATGGCCGCTGGCACATGTGCGATGAGCTTGCCCGCTCGAAGGATGTCGATCCGGAGTCCTTCCTCGTCTCCCCTGGCCGACGTTGCGACATCGGTGTCCACGTCGGCGCGATCCACATCCAGTTCGCGACGCAAGTGGGAACGGCACACGAGCATGTTGCCGGCAACGATTCGATTGGCAACAAAAACGTTATCACGTTTTCGTGACGAGACGCGATGCTGGCCAATGAAGAATCGTTCCCAAAGGTTTGACACAGCAGTGTTGTCGACGTGACCGGACGTTGCAGCAATGTTCGCGTGGCCAAACGGCTTTTGCAACTCCTCCAACCATCGTGAGTCCGCCGTGCAATCATCATCCAGGAACGCAATTAGGTCTCCCTTCGCGGCGCGGATGGCTTCATTGCGACTGGGGTTCGCGCCCTGCGGCTGCGGGTGGTTGATAACCTGCAAGACGAACGGCCAATTCCCCTCAGCAAACTCCGCCAGCACGACTTGTGTTTGATCGGCCGAACCGTCGTTAACAACGATGACCTCGAAATTCGTGGCGGTTTGTTGAACGAGAGATTCCAAACAACGAAGTATCTTCGCTTGCCGATCACGCGTGGGAATCACGACCGTGATAAGCGGCGTTGTCAGGATGAATGGTACGTTCAGGTTATCGGTCATCGCGATTGCTCTTGATTCTGTTCACCTGCAACGGAATCCGCCCTTGCCGGCTCGATCTCGACCCATCGCTTTGGCTTCATTGTGCGCATGTAATCGACGAAAGCCGCCATCCCGCCCGTTGTCATACCACCGGCTCGGGCGACAGCACGGATCAAACCGAAAGGCAGGAACCCGAAAGCTCGGAAACCCATACGATATATGGATCGCAGCACCCAAGGTGTTTGCGCCGCGATCAGCCCAGCGAGCAAAATCGTTGCCAGAAAACCGAAACGACGATCAATCCAGGCCAGCGAAACAGAACCCAGGATCAGCAGCGCCAGCGGCGGTTGAAGGTAGTCAAACAACCCCGCGTACGAATCACCGCTAATTTTGGTGGGGTGTTGGCGATAGAGTTTTACTCGGTAGTAGCCTTGTCTGGCTTGTGTCTTCAGATATCGCCACAGGTTTCGCGGATGATGGTGGCCGACGAGGGAAGTCAGTTCGAAGTGGAGTTGATGGCCGCATGCCCGTATTCGGTAGGCAAGTTCAGCGTCCTGAGCCAGCTTAAGTGACTCGTCGAATCCGCCCGTTGCATCAAGGACATTGCGTCGATAGACGACATTGAACGTTGCGAGAAAGTCGACTTCGCGTCCCATTGCACGATGCCTGGCAACGATCTCTTCGTGGATTAACGTGGCGATCAGGGAATCTGGGTACAGGTTGTTGTAGCTGCCGCCGACGCCGGCGACTTGAGAATCACTCATGTGTGGCAGCAGTTTTTCGAGTGCATCGGGTTCGGCGACGCAGTCGCTGTCGATGAACCAGATCAGCTCGGTATCAGCCGCCTGCCAGCCGAGGTTGCGGGCCGCGCCGGGGCCTTGACCGGTGCCGGTCAGGACGCGCACGGGATAGCGCGATGCAATCTCGGCAGTCGCATCCGTCGAACCGTCGTTGACGAAGATGATTTCTGATAACTGGCCCGATTCTTTCAGAGGCACGACCGACGACAAACATCGATCCAGCGTCGCGGCGCAGTTGCGTCCGGGGATGACCAGACTCACTGTCGAAGAAGCGTTGGCTGGCTGGTTCATGGAGCGCCTCCCTCGTCAACCGATTCTGAAGCGGCGTCGTGCTGGTCAAACGTCAGGCCGTGGCCTGCGGTCGCACTGCGCAGTGCGTCGCGGCGGGCGAGTTCGACGAGGTCGCGACGAAGGACGTAGTTGCGCCCGTAGAAGTGAAATAGGATTCCTGTTGTGAGCAACATAAAGGCGTAAAAGACAAGGTCTGTGCCACGACCAATCCCTAACAACGACGCCACACGCGACGTTAATCGAGGGAACAGAATCAGCACGATCGCGCTCAGCCACACGCATTCCCGCAACACATGAATCCACTGATGATTCCGCAGGTACGCGCGGATCTCCAGCAAGGCCAACGTGGCGAGTAATGGAATTGTGATCCACTGAAAAATGTTCATTTCCAAAACCTCCCCGCCAGCAAATGCCCGGTGATTCGAAACGCATCCCAGGAACTCTGCCCCTTGGCCAGGGTCTCGGCGGTATAACGAATCGTAACAGGAACTTCGACGTAGCTCAGGCTATGTTTGGCGATCTGGTCCAGAATCTCCGATGCATGCGCCATCCGCGGTTGGCGGATTCGGATCGTCTCGGCTGCCCGACGCGAGAATACTCGAAAACCGTTGTGGGTATCGGTCAGCTTCAATCCGTTAGTCAATCGCGTGAACAAAAGCGCCGCCCGCAGCAGCAAACGCCTCGCCCACGGCGCGTTGGTTGTGCGTCCAAGAAAGCGTGAGCCAAGCGCAATGTCTGCCTTGCCGGACAGAACCGGTTCCAGCATCACCCGAATTTCGCTCGGATCATGCTGACCATCGGCATCAAACGTTACGATCGAATGAGCTCCTTGTGATAAAGCGAAATCAATGCCGGTTTGCAGCGCGGCGCCTTGTCCGCAATTGATCGGATGCCGCAGCACCCAGACGGGAAACGTCCGGGCCACATCAAAGGTTGCATCGCTGGAGCCGTCATCAACGACCACAATGCTGACAGAAACTTCCGCTAAGGAATTCATCAGCATCTGTAGCGTATTTCCCAGACGTTTCGCTTCGTTGTACGCAGCGATGACGATCCAGATCGGTCTGTTATCCTCGGCCATTAAACTCACGGTTGAAGCCCTCCCACCCAGGGTTTTCCAAGTTCGTAAGTCGCGAGTCTGTGTTGCAGATCGGCGATGTACGACGTGTCTGGTTCGGCTCGACGGGCTGCGATCTCTAAGGCCTTGTTCGTCGATTGAATTGCGCCGGAGAAGTCGCCAAACGCCGCACGAATGACGCCATCGGTATCAAACACGGCGGCGCTTTGCGTCTTGCCGAGGTCGTAGTGCTCATCGAGCAAACGTCTTGCGGTTTGGACATCACGGAGTTCTTCCTGTTCGGAGGTCGCAAGCAACCATGCCATGCGACGCGCGGCAACTGCGAATTCCGGGTGCTGTACGAGAGTCTGTTCAAGCAGCCGCATTGCTTCCGTGGGCCGATGTTGTTTCAGACAGATCAGAGCAAGGTTGTATCTCGCTTCCGGATGATTCATTTCCACAGCAGTCTGAAAAGCCTCTTCCGCCTGATCAAGCTGCCCCAGATCCAGGTAGACCGCCCCCAGATTGTTGTATGCCTCCGGATATCGCGGCTGGCTGGAAATCGCATACTTGTACAGGGTGATGGCGTCGTCATAGCGTTTGACATGACGCAGGCAATCGGCCAGGGCGAGGTCAAAAAACGCTACACGCTTCGGTGATAGTCCGACGGCACTGATCATAGGTCGCAGCGCGGCGTTGCGGTCACCTTTGTTGAAAAGTTCGCGTCCGATGTTGTACCAAACACGCGGATTCTCGGGCGAGATTCGGGCGGCGGTGCGCCATAGCACGATGCCGTCGCGGTAATCCTGGTTTCTCAGATGCGTCCGCCATGACAACATCGCCAAGCAAAACAGCACGATGCACGCCAGGCCAGCCTTCAGCACCAGCGGCCGTTCGCTCCGACGAAGCAACCTACCAGCGATTGCCGTGGCACCAAGCACAATTCCGGCCACGATGACCGACGACGCCAGATACATCCGATGCTCAACGGCGATGTCCGCAATCGGCATGAAGCTGGATGTGGGCGACAGAATCAGAAAGAACGTCAGCACCAGCCAGCCGGCCATGCCGATCGACGAGAGGCCGATCGACGAGATGCCAACCGGTAAGACGACGTCGGTTGAACTCGCGGCGCTTCTCAAACCTCGGACATACGACGCAAGGCCCAACCGCAGCACGAAAACAATGGACGCTCCGAGCGGCAGATAAATCCACGGGTTACTCTGAATTCTCCACAAGTAGTCGAAACACAAATCCTTCGGCCAGACGACCAATCCAAGATAATGCCAAAGCACTTCCGGCTGAGTTCGAAGGTATTCCCAGGACGAAATCGACTCCATCCCCAGCCCCATCGAACTGCCTTGAGTCCGCACGGGATCAAAGAAACGGGCCACGCTTGGCACGAACCAAACATAGGGCGACACCATCAACATGTAAGGAAGCCATCTGAGCTTTGCGATGGTGAACCAAGTCTGTTGCGAGATCAGCCGATCGAACAGCAGGATGACCAGAGGCGCGGTGGCGAAGACTTCTTTCGACATCAGCCCGATCCAGGCCGCTGGCAGAATCAGCGAACACCCCAGCCAGCGAAATCCACGCAGATAAATCAACAGCCCGACCCACGCACCGAGATACCCCAGCGACGACAGGGACTCGTATCGCTGGACAATGTTCGTGACTGCCTGAGTCGTCAGCGGATGTACAACCCACAGCGTAGCGATCAATCCCGAGACCAGAATCAAACGCAGTTGACCATTGTCTAATTCACTCGCTGCTGCACTGTCTGCCGCAGTCGCTCCATCGGCACGAGAAACCCGTCCTTTTGAAATCCGTCCCGTCAGATAACATCCCGTGTATAGCAGCAGGCCATTCACCAGATGAATGAACAGGTTTGTGACGTGATAGGCGTACGGCGTTTCCCCGGAGAAGTGATAATTTACGGCAAAGGAATACAAACCGATCGGTCGATTGTTTTGCAGAAAATCATCCAGTGGCCAAAGCCTTCTTATTCTCAAATTATCGACGATATTTCCGTAGTCATCGAAATGGAACACTCCATCCAGCGAGCTTCGCCAGACCAGCATCCAGACAGCACAGAGTATCAGCGCAATCCCGATGACCAACGCCGGTCCGAGGCGATTCGATTTTTGCAGATTGGAGGTTGGTGAAGTCATCGTGTCCGTGTGTGTGTCTTGGCTGCGTTAATTCGCTGACGCTTCGGGCGAAGCTACCTGCACTTTAATTGCATTAACATAAGCGTAGTTCGTATTTTCTGCAACCGTGGAGGTCGCAACTGCACGGCTAGTGAGCGGTTCGGCGCTAGCCGCCGGTATCCGGCAGTAAAAACCGGCGGCTAAAGCCAATCCGCTCACAAAGGCCCGTCGGTAGGAATGATCTGGGTCTGCTGTCCAACAAACCAGTTGCGGGAATAACCAGCGGTCACTTCAATCACATGCTCCACCCCTTTCGACTTTGGAACTACGAGTCGCCAGGGACGAACATTCAACCGAAGCTCGAGCACTTCGAAGTCACGACTTAGGAAAGCCACATCAATCGCGAATCGCATCCAAAACGTGTGAACCGAACGGCAATGACGCAGCAGCAATCCACCATCGGGCTCCAGTGGTTTGGCAAACTGCAAACCGGCTAAGCGTTGAAGAAATGAATTGGCGGTGCGGAGCTTATTGAGCAGAACGTCCCCAGAGTTGCTATCCGTCCAACGTACCATTACTAACCCCCGAATGCCGAGCGAGTGAATTGATCGAGCACCTGCACGATTTGAAAAATGATCGGTCCCAATGACGCTATCATGATGCCTGGCAAGAAACAGATGATGAGCGGAAACAACAGTTTGACAGGCACCGCCATCGCGAAGGCCAGCGCGCGTTCACGACGGCGACTTCGCAAATCATCCGCCTGGGCACGTAGCGTCGCGGACAGACCGGCACCCACTTGCTCGGCATGAATCAGCGCCGATACGAGGATGGAAAACCATGGCACATTGACATGTCGATTGAGTCGCTGCAACGCTTCGATTCGACTACGACCGGTCAAGATCTCTAAGCTAAACAGTCGGAATTCTTCGGCCAGTGGGCGCTCTCGTCGTTGGGTCTCGAGGACTCGATCCAGAGCCGCATCAAAGCTCAGACCGGCTTCGGCCAACGTTGCCAGCAGATCCAAGGTGAGTGGTAGGTCTTGCTCGATATGCGTCACACGCCTTCGTCGGCGAGCGCGCACGAGGACGGCGGGCAGAAACGTGATCACAAAAACACTCGCCAGCGGACTGAGCCAAACCACCGGCAGAAAGACTTCGCCGACGTTTCCTGGAATCGCCTTGAGAACGGTTGAAAGCAGCGTGATGACTTCACTAACGAAGATGCCATAGGCCACGAGAATCCCAAAACAACCGCACGCGCCCATCGCGACCAGAAACATCGCTGTCGCATCGACACGACGATAACCCGCCTGAAATAGCCACGCCCCCAACCACGACCGGTTCTCTGGCCCAACTGTTTCGAGCGGGCTGTCGACCATCGCCGTCGCTTGCGCTAACCGTTGTTCGCTACGACCCCACAACCAAACCCAACGCATCAACCAGAGGACGATGGGGAGAACAATCAATAGCAGTAGTACGACCAACCATGCGGTAAGTGTCATTGTCAAAACCTCGGCTTGCTCATCCAGGAGATCCAAACAATGCCAACGGCCTGCAACAACATGCCGATCGAAACCATGACCTGACCAACGGTGCTGACCAGAAACCCCGACATCCGCTCGGGGTCATTGCGCCAAATGAGGGCACCGATAAAGTAGGTGACGACAATCACGCTGATCACCGACAACCGGGCTTGAGTTGTCATCGCATACATTCGCCGCGACAACTCGATGCGGTCGCGAACGGTGCGTCCGACGTTCGCCAGCGTGATTGCCAGTCGTCCGCCCACCCGCCAATTGACGGCCAATGTTTGAGAAAATAGCAAGACGCTCTCCAGCGGCAGTCGTTCGGCCAGATCGCCCAGTGCATCGACGGGGTCCTCGCCAAAACGGATCGCGCGGACGAGCTGGTCGGCTTCACCCGCCCATGGTTTGCGGGCCTGTTTGACACTTGACTCCAAGGCCGATTGCAGACCAGCCCCCGACTTGACTCCCGCCACCATCATGTCGATCGAATCGGCAAGTTGTTGCTCCAACTTTTGGACGCGAAGCTGGCACAGGATCTCATCGATCTGACCAGCACACAATAAGACCATCGCAAAAATCGCGGCTAAGTAGGGCCAAGGGATTCCTAGCGTCAGCCATAACGTCATAACGACGATGACAGCGACGGGCGTGCCCAGCCACCAATATCGCCGCAGCACAGCGCTACGACGGTGGCGGACACCTAATTCGATCGCGTCGTCAATCGGCTCGGCAGCGACCCGTGATACTTGACTGAACAATCGACCGCGAACGACCGTTGCCGTTTGGCTGCGCTGTAACGCAATCGCAACCGCAAAAAAACCGGCCAGCAACACGAATCCGAAAATGACCAATAGCACGGTCGCCATGCATCAGTCCTCGGTCGATTCACGAAACAGTTCTAGGGGAACATCAAACCCTTGTTCACGCAATTGATGAACACGACGGGGTACGATTCCGGTCGGTTCAAAACTGCCAACAATGCGATCGTCTTTTCGCCCTCGCTGTCGAAAGACAAAGATGTCTTGCAGTTGCGGCGTTAACTCTTCCATGCCGGTCAATTCCGCAATCGTCTCCACGCGACGCACACCATCGTCATAGCGGCGAACCGAGATGATCAGATCGACGGCGGAAGCGATCTGTTCGCGTATCGCCCGCGAGGGCAAATCGACACCGGCCATCAAGACCATCGTTTCTAATCGCGAGACAGCATCGCGCGGACTATTGGCGTGAACGGTCGTCAGCGATCCATCGTGACCGGTGTTCATCGCTTGCAGCATATCAAGCGCTTCGCCACCGCGGACTTCGCCGACGATGATACGATCCGGACGCATCCGCAGCGCATTGATCACTAAGTCTCTGGCCGCGATGCGACCGCTGCCTTCCAGATTCGACGGTCGCGTTTCCATCCGCACGACGTGGACTTGATCCAGCAGTAGCTCGGCCGCGTCCTCGATCGTCACAATCCGCTCCGATTCGGGGATCGCTTCGCACAACGCCCCCAAAAAAGTTGACTTGCCCGCTCCCGTTCCGCCCGCCACCACGACATTTTGACGCGCTGTCACCATCCAGCTCATGAACTGCCGCATCGCCGGCGAGAACATCTTCAACCGTACCAGATCGTCTTGCTTCAGACGCCGTTTGCCGAAACGCCGAATCGATAGCGTCGGTCCGTCAATCGTCACCGGCGGTAGCGTCGCATTGACACGACTGCCATCGGACAAACGCGCATCGACCATCGGCGACGATTCATCGATTCGCCGACCGACGCGGGCGGCAATTCGCTGGATGATCCGAACGAGGTGCTCATTGTCACGGAATCGCACGTCGACGGCTTCGAGACGACCAAACCGCTCGACGTACACTTGATCAAAACGGTTGACCAGAATGTCAGTCACCGCCGGATCGCCCAGCAGCGGCGCCAGTGGCCCAACTCCTAGCGTCTCCTCGCGAAGGTCATCGGCCAGTTGAATTTGTTCGGCGGCATTGAGCGGCAAGTCTTCGTTTTCCAGCACTCGACCGACGAATTCGACTACGGCCTCTTCGAGCACATCATCGGATGCTCCCACATATCGAGACTCATTGAGCAGATCGAGCAAACGTCTGTGAAGTCCCGTTTTGACGGTCACATAGTCTGCCGCCTTTGCCAGTGTCGTCGTTTCGGCTGTCAGGCTGAATGCGTTCTTGGTGCCGTCGCGCTGCTGTGCACGATCTTTGGGAACCTGAAAGCGAAACTTCGAAAGCCTTTGTCTCGCTAGCTTGCCTGATTCAATGCGTTGTTCGTTATCCATGGATGTCGGTTTTCCTCTAGCGACCAATCGCCAAAACGTCGTCGCGCAGTTCGTTAAACGCGCGGTGTAACTTCGACCAACGAACGAAGTCCATCGTGAAGGGACGTCCTAGGTTCGCCGCCGTGACAGCACGCTTGTCATACGGCAGCACATGATCCACCTTGGTCCCCAGTGACCGAGCGATATCATCGACGAGCGGATTGCCTGCAACGAGTTGATAGCGATTGACGATGATCCGCAATTTCTCGCGTGGGTACTGAAGATTTTCTAGCAGCCGAAGTAAATGAACCGCACTGATCACGGACGGGACGACGTTGTCCAGTACGATATAGTTGCGATTGGCAATATCCAGCACACTCATCACGATTTGGTCAAACAAGGGAAACGTATCAACGACGACATAGCGAAAGGTGCGTCGCGCCAAATTCAACACCCGCGCGATCGATTGCTCATCAATATCCGCCGCCAGCAACGGATCGGGCGGTGCGGCCAACAACAACAATCCTGACTCATGCGGCGTCGATAGTTGACGCATCAGCGTGCCATCGAGTCGTTGACGTTGCTCAAACACATCCAGTAAAGTTGTTTCGGGCTGCAAGTTCAGCATGGGTGCGCAAACGCCCATCTGCAGCGACGCATCAATCAACAAGACTTCATTCGGATACCGCATGGCCAGCGCGGTGGCCGTGTTGACAGCCAGCGTCGACTTGCCAACGCCGCCCTTGTTGCTGGTGAAAGCGATGCACGTCCCCTGGGCCGCTTGGTCTGTTTTGTCCGCACCTGGACTCAGTCTCGCAAAGAAACCATTTAACTCGCGTTCTGCAATCGGACGACGCAGAAAATCGGTCACGCCGATTCGCACTAAATCGACCATGTAGCTGGAACCAAAGTCGGCGCTAGTCCCTTCGGCATGGTAGATCCCGACGATCTGCATCTCCGGTGCAATGGAACGTAATTCACGGATATTCGCGCGATCGGTAGTCAGGTCGCCAGACAGGTCCACAATCGCCGCTTGGGGTTCACGATCGCGAGCCACATCGACCGCTTGCGTAAGATCAGTGGCGACAAAAGCATTGACCGGATCCGAGACCGCATTGCGACATGCGTCACGAATTTCACGTCCGACGGAATCATCGCGCGCAAGGATCAGCAGGGTATAAGATTTTGTCGCATCGGACATCAGAGGCCACCGCCCGACTCGCCCTCAAATACGGGCGGCTTCGCCGCCAGCACGGCATTGACGGGGCGATCGGTTAAGAAGACCTCCGTGTTCAGGGTCTGTCCTCGGATATGTTCCTGAATGATCGCTCGCACCGGCAACGGACGTTGAGTCGCTGAGGGTATGGTTTTCTCATCGACCACGGAGACCGCCGCGATTGGATGAAGCGATGCCATCAACGCCGGCTGTTCATTCAACAGCCCAAGCAGACTGGTCAACGAGGCTTCGGGAACAGCAATGAACGCTTGTTGCACCACAAGTTGCTCGTTAACCGTGGTAGGGTCTTCGATTACCGATTCGGTCGTGATGGTCGAGCCGTCGGGCTGCAAAAGGGTTTGCGTCTTTCGCTCCACCGCACCGACGCGGTTACTGACAACGATGGTTGCCTCGCCAAAGTTGGCAACCAACAGGACGTTCTCGGCAACGACTCGCGATGCAGAGACCGAACCCGATGGCAGCTTGCTCGCTTCCTTGATCGCATCTTCGCTCGACAAGGATGGGCGAACACGATCGGCCAGGTCGGCCACCTTCACGCCGCGCGGAGCGACAATGTCGAACCGCGTGCCCGCAGTCGCGTTTGCCAAGCCCACCAGTTGCAACGAATTGACCGTGACCCCTCGCATCCCTGCGGGAACTCCCAACGAAGGTCCAGCGGGCAACCCCTTGGGAGCCAAGTCACTGGTACTGACAATGCGGCCGGGTTGCAATGTGCGGATCGTTGTTCGATCAATCAACTCACGAATGTCCGATTCCCAATCCGGCTTGACGACACTAGGAGGAAAATACAATCGTCGAACTTGTCCAGACGCGGGGTCGAGGAAATCATCGATTCGTAACGGCCGAAAGGCTGGCACCTCCTGCACCAGGACAGGAAAGGGAAGCAGCTCGGACTCCTCATCACTTCGCCCAGCTTCCGTTTCTGCTGTCATTTGGCTGACAAACGAAACCTTCGAATACAGCCGATCGTTTGCGACTGCCGAATCAAGCAACAAATGGGTCTTGCTGTTCGCAGGTGTTGTTGTCTGACGGTCGCGACTGGAATTGGCAATGACAAAGATGTCAGACTTGTCTCGGATCAATTGAGCGACCTTGGCCACGTCGGTTTCGACGACGCCAATCACCACCGTCGTGTCGTCAGGATCAGAAAGATAGACCGCCTCTCTGGCAACTTCACGAATTCCGGTACGAATCATCAATTCCAACCGTTCGTCTTCGCTTGAAAGTTTGCCTCCGAACACCGACGCCCAAGTCGTTTGCGGGACACTTCCACCGACCGCTTCGGGAACCCGCGTGAGAATCGAAAACGTGTCACCTGCGACCAGTTTTTCAAACCCCTGCATATTCGTTTTATCGATCGACATCGCTGCCATCCCAGCAGGCAACCCAGCAGATATTCCGGGCCGAGTACCCGGCGGCAATAAATCGCTTTCAGTAATGAATGATCCCCGTCGCAGAGGACGCGCCACCACGCGACCATACAACTGGGCCGGGTCGCTGATCCATTCTTTGGAAATTTTGTCCGCCGGGAAATAATAGAAGTGCAAACGACCGCTCGACTCGTCCATCAAGTTCTCGTCGGTGAGCGCGGAGAACGCGTTGACGGGGACCGCAGTGGTGATCACCGGAACCAAGCCTTTCGTCGAAAACGCGTCGCTGACCTCGCCACCGGGCAGCCCGCTGTGCAGCACACAAATCATCTTCGTGCCCAACGCGATCGCTTCCGTCAGTGAACCAATTTCATCGGGATCGACCGCCAATTCCGCAAAAACGGTCGCGACGGTCTTCGGTGCTTTCGACTTGCTACCATTGGGTACCACAGTCAATCCGCTTGGTCCCGAGACCGACGTTTGGGCACCGCTGAACAAAGTGACTAGCATTCCATCAGTGACTAAATGCTTGACGCCATGCTGTCGCGAAAGCTGACCAACACGCAGCGACGGAGGCTTGATACCGCCGAAGAGCGCCGCCGGTTCGCTGTTGGAAAGCTGCCGAGAGTCCTCTTTCATCGGCAACGAAACCAAGAGATCAAAACGATCTCCGCCGCGCAATTGTTCCAAACCTGGAATACCCGCAGCGGGAATCGACATCGCCAATTTGTCTACCGGAATCCCGGCTACTAACCCCTGACGAGTTCCTTTCTCAAGGAAATCCGCTTCGGTGAGTACCATGCCCGATTGCTTGTCACGTTTGAGAACCCTTCCGATCAGTTCCGACAGGCTGCGCGACGCCACCTCGGCCGTTGACTCTGGCAACCAAATCACATTCAACTGATTCGTTCGTGGATCGATGAAGTCGTCCTTTGACAACCCATCAAACGCACTCATGGGGCGTGCGATGGCGGGAAACGCCAGTTGTCCCGTGCGATCGATCGGCTTGGCTGCCGCCTTACTTTCAAACGCACCCAGCGACCAAGCGACCGCGAAGCCAGCAAATCCGAGCATGCCCAGAACCGTAACCGCCATCAAGACAGTCGGCAAATAAGAACCGCGAACGGTTGTGCGACGTTGTTTTGCCATAAAGTAAACTTCGACCTATCAAACCAGCTTGGCAGCGCAAACCGATGGACCACCACCGATCAATGTGAACCTATAAGGAAAGTATAATTACAAAACCGTCCAAGTCATCCGCTAAACGCTATCCAACTAAAACGCAATCCTCCCTAGCAAGTCTGGCACAAACGCGTGAACGCAGACGCCAGCAAAAATCGCGGGAGCATAAGCGAAATCGCCTTGCTTTCCCGCCGCCGCCCAAAACGCCAACGGCAAACCTGCAATCGAAATCCATAAAGCTAACGGCACAACGGCGAACAAACCAAACCAGCCACCCAACGCAGCAAACAATTTGATATCGCCTCCGCCGAATCGATCGCCGTATCCCACGATCAAACCAATCGTCAAGGCGACAACTGCACCAGCAACATGTTGCCACCAAGAAATCGAATGATCCGAGACGACAAACTGAAGTGGAATCAGCAACACGATCACGATGGGCACCCAGTCGGGAATTTCACGCGACCGCAGATCGCACACGACAGCGATGGCTGTTCCGACGACAGGTATCAGAAATAGGATTATCTCGCTCATTTGTCAGCCGCAAAAAAACTACCTGACAAACCGTGATCCGTCAGGTAGCGTGCTTTACACCAGCGACATCGCTTTGCGGTTAACAACTCATCGAACATGAGCTTTGCTCATCGCTCTCAAGCGTCTAACCGTCCGCAATGCCAAACATGAACCGAACTAGTTAGGCACTATTCAGCGACTTCAACAATCAAACCATCGACGTCGATGCCCAGGTTCGCTGCGAACGAACCTGGGTTCGTTCCATCAAGCACGAATCCGCTTTGCCCAGATGTAGTCACGTTCACCAACCGACCGCTAACGATCGCACCGGCGTCATCGGCATGTGCACCTGGCAAAGCCGAAGCGACGGTACCGATCAAGTCAGTCGCCTTGTGACCGAGGATCGAGGTAGCGGCCAAAGCCACCAAAGCGATACCGCCGACGAGGATACCGTACTCAACCAGGCCTTGGCCTTTTTTGTTCTTGAACAATTTACGCATCTTTGTTTTCCTTTAAGAAAACGAGTAACACAAAAAACTTTTGCCGCCTGACCAAAATTGACGCGAGTGGCAGCGACGTACAAAACCACTCACGCATCCATCAGGAATATTGGAACCTCATTTACCGAGAAGAAAATTGACCAAAGCTTTCGCCCCCGACAACGTTCCTCCCGATGGATCATTCAAATTGGCTACCTGGACCACAGGCCCGAGCAGCTTTCAGGTGCGACACCCGTGATGACCGAGTATCGCACCTGCATATCTTATGCGTTTAAAAAACGCTGTCAACCGTTCAGTCGGCACAATCTCAAAAACTTGACTGAGATCCGTGCCATCTCAAAAAAAGGTGCCCCACCGCGCGACGCACAACCGATCTGGTTTGGTCGGACCGTTGACCGATCGCACCGCGGCGCGGCAGGACGTGTATTGGGTCTGCCGTCCGTTTCAATTCAGTGCAGGCGCAATCTTTCAGCCTGCTGAATCCAAATGTGGGATAGGCTTCCAGCCTGATATCTTGCGCGGACTCGACAGGCTGGAAGCCTATCCCACGCAAGAACAGCAGAAGCACTTACGCCTCAGCGGGCGGCCCACGAGGCTCGGCGATCGCGATCGAGGCTTCGACCGGTAAGCGGTCGGCACAAACAAAAGAAGGCTCACACACATACTCGAATGCAAGCGTGGTCGGACCGAGCGAAACGACACCATTGGAACTCGCCAGCGACTGGCAAACTGCACAGGTGTCCGAGTCATGCCCACCTGCCGGAGCGGCAGGGGGCGGCGAGGCAGTTTCGCCTTGAGTTGCAACCAGCGATTCGGTTGGATGGTGGTGGCAACCGTGAGAACAGTCGACCGACGATTCTGGGGTCGTCGCGACCGAGGTTGCACCGCATCCGTCTTCGCAAGTGGCCACGTGCAACCACGCCGGTGCGTGCCCGAAGGCAATCACACAGCACAGGATGCTCGATAGAAGTGGCCGAACTAGCGGAGTCATTGGGGACGTTCGTTTCTGAGAAAGTTGAGTTGCGAAATGGTCCGACCAAAGATCATTGTTAGCCGTTACGATGACCCGACCCATTCGGTTCGTCAAGTCAAGTTCAAAAAAATTTGGAGCGAAAACGACTGTTTGTTCACGCCGGTTCGAGTCAGATGGCGATCGAGCGGGCTCGTTTCATCGCATTTGCTGGGTAGTATTGTTGATCTGACGGACCGTTCCGATCCAAGATTCGGCGGTTTAGTCGGCCTCCTTTTCACTAGTAACTCGATCCCCAACCGCCGTTGCCATTAGCCGATGGGCGTTAGCCCCGGTTGCCGCGCTGCTGTCGTGAGAGAACCGGGGCTAAGGCCCATCGGCTAATTGGGTATGAGCTGCTCTATCAGCCGATGGGCGTTAGCCCCGGTTGCCGCGCTGCCGTCGTGAGAGAACCGGGGCTAAGGCCCATCGGCTAATTGCCGATGGGCTGTCCCTACTAGCCGATGGGCGTTAGCCCCGGTTGGCACACACAAACCCACGGCGAAAACCTGACGAATACCGAATACTGAAAACAACGAGTAACGTCATGCGGCTGATCGGGAATTTCATGCAGACTCATTTGCGTTCCATCCTGTCTTGGGCTTCGCCGGCATACAAAATCACCTGCTCCAACTCTTCTTCCGTGTCGACGCACTGCCAATCACCGCCCACCGTCCACACGGGGCGATCGACGAACACAGGCCAACTTTCCCGGATCACTCGCGTGCAATTCGGCTTGATCTGATCACGAACCTTCGCACCTGCGTATCCCGGCGCGGTGACGACAACATGAACGTGATTGGTTCTCGGATTCGCTTTCCACAACTTCCAACCGCGAAACACGCAAAGCCGTTCGATCTCGGTTTGAACCGCCGCTCGTTGTTCGTCATTCAACAGAATGACATCGTGGTTCAACCGATCACGGTGCCAGCGTTCCAGCTTGGGTTGCGGCTGTTGCGACCCCTTCCCTCGCGACCGCCACCATCGGGCGTCGCCTTGCAGAAAGGTTCCGTAGACGGTGAAGGTGATGAAGAATGCAAGCGGTTCGTCGTTGCTCATGTGTGTGTCCTGGCCGGAACCGGGGCTAAGGCCCATCGGCTAATGGGAGAACCGATCGCGTGTGTTAGCCGATGGGCGTTAGCCCCGGTTGCTTCTGGTGTTAAGGTTCCGTCGACGGTGGAGGTGTTGAAGAATATAAGCGGTTCGTCGTTGCTCATGTGCGTGCCTTGGCCGGAACCGGGGCTAAGGCCCATCGGCTAATGGGAGAACCGATCGCGTGTATTAGCCGATGGGCGTTAGCCCCGGTTGCCGCTTGTCGAAAGTCCTGGCCGGAACCGGGGCTAACGCCCGTCGGCTAATGGGAGAACCGATCGCGTGTATTAGCCGATGGGCGTTAGCCCCGGTTGCTTCTGGTGTTAAGGTTCCGTCGACGGTGGAGGTGTTGAAGAATGCAAGCGGTTCGTCGTTGCTCATGGGCGTGCCTTGGCCGGAACCGGGGCTAACGCCCGTCGGCTAATGGGAGAACCGATCGCGTGTATTAGCCGATGGGCGTTAGCCCCGGTTGAATGTGAGAACCGTGGCTAACGCCAAAACGGATAACATACCAAAACATTTTCCCATACCTGCTTATCGTCGCTACCCAGATTGTCGGGGACGTCATTCGCCGGGTCAGTCGAGTGAACAGTGCAGGAACCAGGGCGGTTCCGCCAGCGGAGCGAACGACAACAAATTTCGGTGCTCGGTTGCGTGAAAATTGGCTTGCCGTGAACTAGAACGCTTGACTGGACGTAGCTTGCCGATAATAATTAAAAGATCCTTGGTCGGACCGTTGAACTTGTTGCCTCTCATCAACGTTGATGCGGGAAAATTTCGTTTTCAGCGATGGTTTACCGATCTTGTCTGTCCCGCGTCCCCTGACGACTTGCGTTTTGCTAGCGGCGTTGCTGCTGAGCAACGTTGCCGGATGGGTGCATATCGGGTGCTGCGACTCCGACGCATGTGCGGTCACCGTCGCCAATGAACCGGTCGCGAAGGCGTGTTGCGGTCATCAGCACTGCGATCGTTCTGCGGATTCGACGGACAATTCGGCCAACGTACCCCCGGTGCCGGCACCCGAGCATGATTCGGATTCGTGCAGCATTTGCCAAAACTTTTATTCGTCTCGCGATGCAGTCTTGGCAATTGACCAGTCCGTCGAGTGGTCGCCGGTTTTGGTCGAACGGATTCACGTCGAGCGTGACGATGCCTCGGTTGAACCGACCTTCTTGAGCGGACTGTCTGTCCGCGGACCACCACGGGCCTAGCGGTCTGATCCATCTGAATTTCAGGGTTCGGCGTTTGATCGCTGGCCATGGTCGCTGCGATAGAACCGTGGCTAATGCCAAAACGGCTAACAAAACCAACCCTGATGTTGAGGTGTCTCGACCACTCGATGCGCTTGTCGCTTGCGATCCGTTGTAGCCATGTCGAAAGTCTTGACGACTTCCGCTACTTCGGTTGAGGCGACCAACGCGAACGTTTCGTTTTCTGGTCCACTCCCCCGTACCGAAGGTGCGCTCCCATGGCGATCGTCCATGCAGCGCCTGCCGAGCAGAGTCAGTTGTCGCGATTGATGACGACCGACTTTTGCCCGTGGGCAAATCGTTTTGTTTATTGGCTCAAAGAACCGATTGGTTGGTTCGCTTTGGCGACCTTGATCAGTGTCATGATCGGGCTGTACTTCAGTCCCATCGGTTGGACGCTGGCCGCGTCGCTGGCGGCGATCATGGTCACCGGCATGGCTTGGCCGTGGGTGGCCGTTCGTGTGACTCAGTGCGCCTTGCGCCCTGAAACCGATGCGGTGTACGAGGACACGTCGTGCCGGATGGTGCTGAGCGTTCGCAATCGCATTCCGATCCCGGTTTGGGGATTGGCGATCGAAGGCTACCTGGACAATCGTTGTAGCGATGAAAGGAATCCGACGGTCGGTTTGGCCTGCGTCCCGCCACTGTGTACCGCAGATTACTCGGTCAACGTGACACCGACGTTGCGTGGGCATTACCCGGCAACGAAGCCTCAAGTGGCCTGTTCGTTTCCGTTCGGGATCTGGACGGCCCGTCGCGAACTGCGTGAAGTCAGGCCGCTGACGGTTTGGCCGAAGGTCTATCGCGTTTTGGGGATGCTTTCGATTGTTGGGCAAATCAATGCGGACGATGGTGACGGGAATCGTGGCGGCCGCAGTGGCGATTTTGTCGGCGTGCGATCGTTCCGACGTGGCGATTCAGCCAAGCATGTCAACTGGATCGCCTCCGCTCGATCGGACTCGCTGATCGTCACCGAACGAGGCGGACCGCAATCGGTGGAACTCGATGTGTTCATCGACACGTGTCGCCACGCGAGTCGTGATTCATTGGCCCGCCGGATTCGAGTCGCCGCGAGCGTTTTGGATTCGCTGCATCATTCACGTCTTCGGACTCGCGTGCGGCTGGGCAATAACCGTCTGATTTACAAGCTCGACCCGCGAGGCCGACGCCAAATGCTCGATGCGTTGGCGAGCGTTCCGGCCGAGGGCGAAGCGTGCGAGCCGATCCGGCGAGTGGGTTCTCAAGCGACCATCGTGATCTCGGGTTCGGTAGGTGGGGAAGTGTTGATTCGCATTGACAACCCACGCGGCGGTCGCCGTGCCGGCGGTGCCACTCACGAAATCATGATTGCCAATCACGACGATCTTGCCACGGCGATGGCGGGTTTGTGGAAGGAGGTGCGTGATGCGAATGTCGCAGCTTGATCGCAAGACTTCTGAAGCGATCGTGCTTGCCGTGCTGTCGATCACGGCGGTGGGTTGCCTGCGTTTCAGCGTCGAAGGGCGCATGTTCTTTATCGCGGAGCTGCTTTTGATCGCAACTTTCTTCGTCGCTGAACTTTTAGTAGTTTCAAGACGTCGCATCCCATCGCTCGCATTGATCGCCACGCCGATTCTGGCCGCGTTGATCGCAAGGGCCTGCGGCTCACCGATTGCGTACGAGATGACGGCGCTGACGACGCTCGGTACCACTTCGCTGGCGATGTCGATCGGCTCGGGGCGAACGCGTTCGATGTCGCTGGTTTCGTCGGGCTTCCTGACGCTGTTCGCGGTGGCGATTTCCGATAGCAGCCATGCGGTCTTGATCGCGATCGCGTGGATGTGCGTTTGCGTTTGGCATCTGGTCGCCAATCATTGGGAACGACTCGAACTGTGCGCCGTGCAACAAGTGCGACGCGGAGCCGGTGTTCGTCCGGTCTCCGTGATTGCGGCAGTCTCGCTTTGCGTGATCAGCGGACTGGTCGCCCGAGATCGCTTTGGTGAATCCAAACGATTTGAATTCGGGTTCATGCCGACGAGCGGTGGTTCACAGTGGTCGGACCCGGCTGCTCGAAGCGGTGTTGGAACCGGTGAAGCCGCGATCGCCGCGAAAGATCACGCCGAGTCGTTCGGAGCGGTCGAGTCGGATCTGTTCTTGGAATCGACCGAGCCTACCCTGTTCGACATGTTCAACGATTCGATCGGTGAACCCAAGAAGAAGAACAAGTCGGAGCGACGACAAGGATTGGCTCCCAAGCAGATCACCGAATCGCACGAGCAAACCGCGAAGAGCGAGAAGGGCGGCAGCTCGTTTTCAACGGATCGGATGCCCGCGAAAAAGCATTTGCATTTGAACGACGCCGCAGAGAACGCGGTCGTGCAGTGGGCTGGCCCGACCGGGATTCGTTTGGCAATGAATCGCTACGATACGTTTGACGGCACCGATTGGACGAACGAGGCGAACCATCACAATGAAAAGCTTAACCGGCACGAGATCAGTGGTGCTGCGTGGTATGCCGATCCGGCGATAGGATCTTTAACAAGATCCACTACCGAAGTGAACTTGCTGAAAGTGTTGCGGCTCGATTCGACGCGGTTGCCCGTACCGATGATGACATCGGCATTGCATATCAAGGACACGGATCGCATCGACTTTTTTGCGATCGAAGATGACGGTTCGTTCTTCATGCCCGGTCGTGACAAAGTTCCTCCGTTGACGGTCGTGAACGTCGCGTCTGGCATAGTGATGGAAGATGAATTGTGGGATCGGCTGAAAATCGGTCCAACGATCAGCTGCAACGCGTTAGCGTCCGGTTCCGAACCGGCCTTGGAACCGTGGGCTAACGCCCTGCGGCTGATAAACATCGACGCCAACGATCCGCCCTACCAAAAACTCAAAGCTATCGTTGCTCACCTCCGGAACAGCTTCACATTCGATCGCACCGCCGAGACCACTGGCGACGATCCCCTTGCTAAGTTCCTGCAAACCCGTCGCGGCGGAGACCATCTGTTCGCCACCACGGCAGCACTACTGGCTCGCGAAATCGGTTTGCAATCTCGCTTGGTCACCGGTTTCTACGTTCGCCCTTCGGCGATTGAGATCGCCGCCGGGCACACCAACGTGTTGCCCGACGACGGTCACGTTTGGGTCGAAATCCAACTCGATGGCGGTCGCTGGTTCGAGATTGAACCGACGCCGGGATATCGACAGCCCATCTACACGCCATCGACTTGGTTGCTCGCCAAACAATTTGCCAGTGCTCATTGGCCGCACGCAATCGGTCTGATCGCGATCGCCGGTGTATTGTTCACGACTCGCCTGTTTTGGATCGAACTGGGCTTGAGCGTTCTTTATCCCGTGGGCGTGATCTTGTGGCCACGAAGGCGAATGACGCTGGCGATGCGAGTGCTGCAAATGCGAGCCAAGCTGGCCGGTTGCCCTCGGGCCGCAGGACGTCCGCAGCGTGACTGGCTGCTTTCACTGACCGCAACCCACGATCCTCTCCGCGAATCGGCACGCCGGTTTTGTGATGCGGCCGACCAAGCCGCCTTTGCCGGCAGCGGAATCGTGTTCCATGATCCAACCCTTACCAAAGAACTGCTTGTGAATTTGAAAATCAAAACCCTTCGGCAACTTGCCGCGGAGGGATTGGCATGACTGTCATTGAAAAAGAACTCGATGCCCCGTCGGTGAGCGAAACACTTGATGCGCTCCGCCAGCGCCTCAACGCCGTGCTGCTTGGCAAACAGGATGCCGTCGAACTCGTGATCGCTTGCCTGCTCTCGCACGGCCACATGTTGCTCGATGACTTGCCGGGCACCGGCAAGACGACGCTGGCCAAAGCGATCGCGTCATGCGTCGGCGGCAAGCTCGCTCGTGTGCAATGTACGCCCGACTTGCTGCCTTCGGACATCACCGGGTTCAACTTGTTCAATCAGAAAACACGCGAGTTTGAATTTCACGCCGGACCGGTTTTCTCGGACGTCCTGTTGGCGGACGAACTGAACCGGACCACACCGAGAACGCAGAGTGCGTTGCTCGAAGCGATGGCCGAACGTCAGGTGACCATCGACGCGGTTGCGTACGCGATGTCCAAAACGTTCTTCGTGATCGCGACGCAGAACCCGATCGACTCGCACGGAGCGTATCCGTTGCCCGAAGCTCAATTGGATCGGTTCACGATCAAGCTGAAAATCGGCTACCCCGATCGGGCTTCACAGCTCGGGATCTTGGAAGCGGCAGCCAGTGTGGATTCACATCGCGAGCCGTCCACGAGTGCCTTGTCGCTGGAGGAACTGGCGAGAATCCAAGAATCGGTGCGAACGATCACGGTGCATCCACGGGTGCGCGAGTACTTGGTCGATTTGGTCGAGGCGACGCATGACGATGCGGCGATTCAGTTGGGCGTGAGTCCGCGTGGCATGTTGCTGTGGCAGCGGATCGCACAGGCTTGGGCCATGTTGCAAGGTCGAGATTTTGTCACCCCGAGCGATGTCGCTCATGTAACGCGGCCCGTGTTGTCGGTTCGTTTGTTAACGACGACCGACGATGTTGATGGAGTGATTGATCGTTTGTTGGATACCGTTCCCGCACCGGAGTACAAGTGATGTTTTGGACCGTTTTCAATCCGACACAACCGCAAGAGGCCGTTCGCCGCCGGGCGCTAGCCCCGGTTCTTGCTGTGATAACCGGGGCTAACGCCCTGCGGCTAATGTTGCTCGCGATAACCGGGGCTAACGCCCTGCGGCTAATGTTGCTCGCGATAACCGGGGCTAACGCCCTGCGGCTAATGTTGGTCGCGATAACCGGGGCTAACGCCTTGCGGCTAATGTTGCTGCTTTTGCTCGTCGGTTGTGGCACGTCCACCGACGCTCCCAAAACGTCGCTGTTTGAACACGATCACCACGTCGCGGCACATTGGCCCAATGACCTTGCGGACTTGTCAGCCAAACTGAACGCCCGAATCGCAAGCGTCCGAACAGGATCACCTGTAGACGAAGATGACCATCATCACGATCACGATCACGATCATGAACATGAACATGAACATGAACACGATCCAGTGCCGCTTCGCGATCAGATCGAAGACTTGGTTGACTGGGTCGCGGAAATCGCAGCGGACACGAATCTATCGGAAGCCGATTGGATTCCGTTGTACGAGAAGAGCGTTGCGGTCTCGGCAAAATTGAAGGCCAACAGCAGCAACCTTTCCAACGAAGACCTCCACCAACTCGAATCGCTGTGCGAATTAATCGACGAGACGGTTGAGAAAATCCCAGAACAATTGCCCAATCTTGTCAAAGGTGAATCATGAATCAGTCCGTTTCGGTGATGTTGGTCGGCGGACTCATTCGCATGTTGCAGGGATTCGCGCAAGCCGCGCCGACACTGTTGGTCGGGCTGTTGATCGCGTCGATCTTGCGTTATTACCTGGGCACAAATGGCACGCGGCGATTGTTCGGCGGCGATCGGTGGCGTTCGCTGCCCCAGTCTTGGCTGGTGGGCATGTTGCTGCCGGTTTGCTCGATCGGTGTGTTGCCGATTTTGTTTGAAATGCGACGTGCAAAAGTGAAGCCGGGTGCGATGTCCGCGTTCGCTTTGTCGGCTCCGCTCTTCAATCCGCTGTCGCTGCTCTACGGACTGACGCTCAGTCGTCCGCTGGTCATCGTTCTGTTTGCATTGGGGTCGCTGGTCGTGGTGACGGCGCTGGGTTTATTCTGGGACGCGATTGCAAAACGTGGCGAGACGACGGCGCTAGCTGCGGGTGAAGAAGACGCGATAACCGATCACTTGATCGGTCTTCGCCGAGTGCTTGCCACGATGGTGCATTTCTCGCGTGAAGCCACCGGTGTCACGTTGTTGTTGACCTTGGTGGCTCTTTCCGGGCTGGCTGTGTTGGCTGCCGTGTTGCCTTACGGTGCGATGCAAAATGCGGTGGAGCGAGACGATTGGTGGGCACCGCTGAAGATGCTGTTCGTGGCCGTGCCCGTTTACGCGACGCCGATGTTGGCGATGAGTCAAATGGGGATGATGTTCCAACACGCGAACTCGCCTGGTGCTTCGTTCACGCTGTTGATCCTCGGCGCGGGCATAAACTTCGCCACGCCGCTGTGGTTCGGTCGTCACTACGGATGGAGAGCCGCGTCGATGTGGATGGCGTCGTTGTTATTGATCGTGATGGGGTTGTCGTATGCGATCAACAAGCCGTTGGTCCCTCCTGGCGTCGAGCCTGCCGGACACACGCACGCGTTTGACATCGATGCCAACCCGCTCTCGACGTATCACCCACTCAACTACGCCACGATCCGCGAGACCGTCGCCAAAGAATTGGACGTTAGCTTGGTGGTGTCGTTGGCCGCTTTGGGAATCGTGGCCGGCTTCGGTTTGCTGTTTCGTTTGTTGAAGATCAACGAAGCTTCGTTGGTCAGCAGCGCGAAATCGGGCTCGTTCGCATCGCCGCTGCAGGACACCGACGCCAGGCCACGACGAGGCTTTGACATCATCGTGCCGCCCGGCGTGATCGGAGCCACGATGCTGGCCGGTTTGGTGGCGCTGAGTGTCGTGGCGTGCTATGCGTATTATCCATCGCCGGATGAATGTTTGGAGGAAATCAGCGTGGTTCGCGCGGAATGTTTGTCGGCGGCCAACAGCGGCCAAGTCGATCACGCGTTGTTCTGGTTGCCGGTTTGGGAAGACTGGAGCCGGCGGCTGGAAGTCGGCACGTTCCTGCGCACCGGCCGAGTCCGTCCGTATCAACGGATGCAAGGTTATTTGATACGAAAGAAGCTGGAATTGCTCGAACACGAACTGGAACACGATCCGTTTGAGGAGGAGGAAACGACGCAGGTAGTTCGCCAAATCCTGGGCACCAATTCCCGTTGGGTGCGGTCATTTCGGCTAGCCGACTGAGACGCCGACGGATTTTCATTGGATTGGCAACGGAATCGGTGTCATGATTCGGATGGGTCTGGATTGCTTCGGCGTGAAAGTTAGTTTTGAAACGGGCGAGAGCCTGCAACTTAAATCCGCTTCCTTATTGAGCACCTGCTTAGCAGGTTTTGGGAATTGATTGCGTCTAACTCGATTAGCCGTTTGGGCGTTAGCCCCGGTTCAACGCGAGAACCGTGGCTAACGCCAAAACGGCTAATAGATCGAAATAATTCCCCGAACCTGCTTAGCAAGAAACCCAGTGGCGAAGGAGCCTCCAATGAAGAATACCGAAGAAACGCAACCGCAGCCGATCACCGGCTACCCTACCGATGATGAAGGCGATTGGGTTGCGCAACTCGCCTACGTGAGGTCCTGCCACGCTTTTTTTGCTGATGAGCTTACTTTGCCTTCTCGGCTCGGAGTACGGAGACGAAGGCTTTTTGTGGAATCGTGACGCTGCCGAATTGCTTCATTTTGGCTTTGCCCTTCTTCTGCTTTTCCAACAGTTTTTTCTTTCGCGAAATATCGCCGCCATAACACTTCGCGGTCACGTCTTTTCTGACCGCTTGGATCGTCGATCGAGCGATCACGGTGCCGCCGATCGCCCCTTGGATCGGGATTTTGAATTGGTGACGCGGGATCTCTTCGGCGAGTTGTTCGCAATAGTGCAACGCTCGGGCACGCGATTTTTCACGGTGAACTAAGTACGCCAACGCGTCAACGGGTTCTCGATTGACCAAAATGTCGACTTTGACGATGTCCGTTTTTCGATATTCGATCGGGACGTAATCGAACGATCCGTAGCCGCGAGTGATCATTTTGAGTTTGCCATAAAAATCGAACAGGACTTCGCCGAGCGGCATCTCACTGACGACCTCGACGCGTCCGGCCGAGAGGTAATTCATCGTCTGGCTCTCGCTGCGATAGTCCCGGCAAAGTTCCATCACCGGACCGACGTAGTCTTCGGGCGTCAGAATCTGAGCGCGGATATACGGTTCGCTCGCCGAGTCGATTGTCGAGGGATCGGGCCAGTGACTGGGGTTGTCCACGTCAATCGTCGTGCCGTCCTTGAGGGTCAATTTGTATTTCACCGAAGGAGCGGAGATGACCAAACCGATATCAAATTCACGTTGCAATCGTTCTTGGATCACATCGAGGTGCAACAGGCCGAGGAAGCCGCAGCGGAACCCGAAACCGAGTGCCGCCGAACTGTCCTTTTCGTAGGTCAACGCGGCATCGTTGATCGAGAGTTTTTCAAGTGCCTTGGTGAGGTCTTGGTACTCGTCGGTGCTCATCGGATAGACCGACGAGAACACGACTTGGCGAGCCGGTTGGTAGCCTGGGATCGGGTCCTTCGCGGGTCGATTGGCCAGCGTGATGGTGTCGCCGATCTCGATGTCTTGAACCGTCTTGACGCCCGCCACGATGTAGCCGACCTCCCCGGCGGTGAGCTGTTTCTTCGGGACGAGTTTGAATTGGTTGTACCCGAGTTCGTCGACGTCGAAATCGCGATCGGCGTGCATGAAGTGGATCGTGTCTTTCGGTTTCAAAGTGCCGTCGATGACGCGGCACTGCAAAATCACGCCCCGGTATTTGTCGAAGAAAGCGTCAAAGATCAACGCCTTGAGCGGCGCCTCGGGGTCACCTTTGGGGGCCGGCAGGTACGAAACGATGCCCTCGAGCACGTCCCCGATGCCTTGGCCGGTTTTCGCCGAAACCGGAATCGCGGCGAACGGATCGAGCCCCAAATCGGCGTCAATCTCCTCACGAACCCGCTCGACGTCGGCAGCCGGTAGGTCGATTTTGTTGATCACGGGCAGCAGTACGAGGTCGTACTCCATCGCCAAATACAGGTTCGCGACCGTTTGCGCCTCCACGCCTTGCGACGCATCGACGACCATCAACGCCCCCTCGCACGCCATCAACGAGCGGCGCACCTCGTGCGAAAAATCGACGTGACCGGGCGTGTCGATCAGGTTAAGTTGGTACGTCTGGCCGTCTTTGGCGGCGTACGACAAAGTCACCGTGTTGCTTTTGATCGTGATCCCTCGCTCGCGTTCGATGTCCATCGAATCGAGCATCTGATCGTGGAACTCACGCTGCGTCACCCCCTCGCAGGCCTGGATCAGCCGATCGGCCAGCGTCGATTTGCCGTGGTCGATGTGGGCGATAATGCAAAAGTTGCGGATGAGTTTCATACGTCTCAGAGCGGGGGGAATGAGAAACGAGTGGGGAGCGGGCGAAAAGGACTCACACGCAATCGTCGAAACAAAATCGGAGTGTCGTCGTTACAAAATCCTAGTGAATCCCGATCGAAGTCGCCATCGGTTGCCGATAAGGGGTTTACCGAACAACCGATCCGAAACAAAACAACCAATCCGAATCGGTTCGCGAAACGGTGTTTAACGCCGGCCCTTGAACTCAACGGGGATGATCGCGTACTATCTGTAACCAAACTCCCAAAATACTCGCGTTTTCATCTCCGAAGACGCGTCTTTTTCAGCCCCTTATTTTGTGTAAACAGTCATGAAAGACGGCATCCACCCGAAGTATCAAGAAACCACGGTCACCTGCGGTTGCGGAAATTCGTTCGAAACCAAGAGCGTCCGCACCGAGCTGAAGATCGACATTTGCAGCGATTGCCATCCGTTTTACACTGGCAAACTGAAATACGTCGACACCGCAGGCCGGATCGACAAATTCCAGAAGAAATTTGCCGCCGGTACTTACGGCAGTTTGGTGAAGCCCAAAAAGGCTAAGAAAGCCACTAAATGAGCGGATCGATCCGCGACAGCCTCGAAGAAAAACTCGCGAGATTCCTGAAACTCGAAGACGACATGTCCGACCCGGACGTGCTCGGGGATGGGGCACGCATGAGTGCGACCGCTCGGGAGCACGGCGGACTTAACCGAGTCGTCGGCAAGTATCGTGAATTCAAACGGCTCAGCAACGAAATTCAACAGTGCCAGGAGATGATCGCCGAAACCGACGAGTTTGACGAACGCGAGATGGCCGAAGTGGAAATGAAGTCGCTCCGCGCCGAACGCGAGTCGCTTTGGGAAGACCTCCTGACCTACACCGTCGGCGGCGATGATTCCCACCGCACCCGCTGCGTCATGGAAATCCGCGCCGGCACCGGCGGCGATGAAGCGGCCCTGTTCGCTCGCGACCTCTACGAAATGTACCGCCGCCACGCCGAACAGGTCGGCTGGAAAACAGAGGTGATGGACGCTTCCCCGACGGAAATGGGCGGTTTCAAAGAAATCATGATGACCGTCGAAGGCGAAAATGTGTTCCGGGATCTGCAATACGAATCCGGCGGCCACCGTGTCCAACGCGTCCCCGAAACCGAGACCCAAGGCCGCGTCCATACCTCCGCCGCGACCGTCGCCGTCATGGCCGAACCCGAGGACGTCGAAGTCAACCTGAAGGGCGAGGACTACCGGATCGATAAATTCTGCGCCAGTGGCCCGGGCGGCCAGCACGTCAACAAGACCGAATCGGCAATCCGGCTGACGCACTACGAAACCGGCATCGTCGTGCAGTGCCAAGACGAAAAGAGCCAACACAAAAACCTCGCCAAAGCGCTCCGCGTTCTCAAAGCACGAATCTACGAAAAGAAACGCGAAGAGGAAGCCGCCAAACAAGCCGAAACTCGCAAGGGATTGATCGGATCGGGCGACCGTAGCCAACGCATCCGGACGTATAACTTCCCTCAAAATCGTTTGACCGATCACCGAGTGAATCTCACATTGTACAAACTCGACCAAATCATCGGCGGTGATTTGAACCCCGTGACCGAAGCGTTGATCGAATACGACCGCGATCAATTGCGTGGCGACATGGTCGACTAATCGCATCAGCGGAAAAGGTTCGACAAAACCTCATGTAGGCGAGTCACTCTGAGACTCGCCAATCCCGGCGTCTAAGAGAGACGCTGCTACGTGATTTCGCCGAATCAATTGTCTCGATGTGCTCAACGCGAACGCGAAAATGCGACGTCACCACCCGACGCGTCAACGAGGGACTCGATCGGGCCTCCTCGCCAGCACGCCGGGCGACCCCACCACACTTGCCTCTCCCTCGCAACGGACCTGCCCTGATGACATCCCCCAGCACTGAACCGTGGACTGTGCTTCGGTTGTTGCAGTGGACCTCGGATTTCTTCAAATCCAAGGGTAGTGAATCGCCCCGTTTGGACGCCGAGATTCTGCTCGCCCATGCCCGCGATTGCGAACGCATTGAGCTGTACACGGCGTTCGCCGAAGTCCCCACGGACGAGCAACGCATCGCATTTCGAGAACTCGTTCGGCGCCGTGGCGAGGGAGCACCGGTCGCCCAACTCGTCGGCTTTCGCGAGTTCTATTCGATCGCATTGCGAGTTGATGAGAACGTCCTCGTGCCGCGACCGGAGACCGAGCATCTCGTCGTCGAGGCGATCGACCAAGCCAAGCGGATCGCCGCCGGTGTTGCCGACCGACCGCTCAGAATTCTCGACATCGGCACCGGCAGCGGCGCCGTCGCGATCGCGCTCGCCAAGAGCCTGCCCGGTGCCGAAATCACCGCCGTCGATGTCTCGTTGCCCGCTCTCGATATCGCTCGGTGGAACGTCGAGAAACAAAAGTTCGTCGAGCGCATCACGTTACTACAAAGCGACCTATTTGAATCGCTCGACGAAGGCACCACGTTCGATATCATCGCCAGCAACCCGCCGTACATCAGCCAAGTTGAATACGACGCGTTGCCTGACACCGTCCGCAATCACGAACCCCGTGGCGCGTTGCTCTCCGGTGAAACCGGTACCGAGATCATCGAGAGAATCCTCAACGAAGCCCCCGCGAGACTCGTTCCCGGCGGGCGCCTGATTCTCGAATACAGTCCGATGATCGCCGACGCGTGCAAAACGCTCGCCGAAGCGAGCGGCCACTACGAAGACATCAAACGCATCCGTGACCTCGCCGGCCATCAAAGAATCCTCTCCCTCGGTCGCAAAGCTTCGTGACGGACGAACCGTTTTTTGTTCAAACTCGATACCGTCAACCCGGTTGTGGTGACGCCGGGCGACAGGCTTGTTCGCTGCATTAAAGCACATCGGCGGAAAAGGTTCGGCAGAACCTCACGTAGGCGAGTCTCTCTGAGACTCGCAATTTTCAGCGTCTCAGAGAGACGCCGCTACGTGGTTCACCGGATGAATTGTGACGACGCCTTTACCAATTCATTTCAACGGTACGTCCTAAGATCGTTTGTTCGCCACGACGGGCGATCGCTTGCAAGCGGACCGGGCCATGCCCGATTTGGGCAGGGGTGAGTGTGATGCGGCCCGCGTTTTTTTCGATTCGACTGACCACGCGTGTGTGATGAACGATCTCGATTCGATCGGCTTCCTTGCATTCCACAAATAGCGTCAATTCGTCCGGGTTGTCTTTGCGCATTCGTTCGATGCGTGGGAAACCGGCTTCGTCACCGACGCTGATCTGTTCGTGAGAAACGATGCGGGGCCGCGTGGGATGGTCCCCGATCAAAACGACGCGAGTATCGATGGCTCCCTGGGTGCCAGGGGGCAAGTTGACGTTGATGTTGGCAACCGGTCGCGTCTTCCCTGCCAATTTGCCTTGCAAATAAAACTCCATCGCCGTCGTCGGTGTGGTCATCGTGCTGTCCGGTAGCACTTGCCACCGAATCGAAACGGCGGGGCCGGTCGACGGGTTCTCAGCGCCAGTCTTTTCAGCAACGGCTTTGCCGGCACCCGTTTTGAACGTGACAAAGTCATTGGGCGCACGCGCGTAGGGTTGGCACAATGGATCGCCGACGATCAACAACTGATAGGGCGAGGTGATCGTCAGGTACAACGCTTCGATCGCCGTGACGCCTTCGTTGTAATACGGGTACGTCATCGCGGTGGAAAACTTGGGCGGCAACGAGTAGGGTTCGGCGACCGCTCCGGTGCTGATCGCGGCCCCGGCGTGCAAAAACTCGGTGAGTTTGGTTTGCGACGTGGTGCTGAACCTACCGCCCAGGCTAGTGAGATTGTCGGCAATCGCGCCGGGCGCCATCGACCACGAACGATCCTTGACCGGCAATCCAGCCGATCCCAACATCAAGCCGACGTAGGATCGTTTTTTAGTCGGCAGAGATGACGAGAAAATTTCAACAGATTGATCGCGGCAAAGTAACCACGCCAACGCATCGGGCGCACCCGGCATCCGCGTGGTGGAACGGACGTCGGCGGTTTTGGAAAAACCGAACGTGGCCGATGGGTAAGTCCGATCGGCGGCAACGGCTCGCTCGAGCACGTTGACGGCTTGTTCTAAGGTGCTGCCGTTTTCATGGATCACCGCGAGCACGCACGACAACATGTAGGGCATCGCACCTTGATCGATCGATACCGGATGACCGGACATCGTCCATCCAACCGAAGAGGAAAAACCGACCGGGCCTTGCCTCGCCCTCGGCACGTCTTGCAACGGCTCGATCAAGCGTCGTCGAGATGCGGGCAATTTCGTATCCTCGGGATCGAACAGTTTCGACAAGGGTTCGGTCTCGGTGAGGTGCCGTTGGTTGATCCATCCATGCCGAATCGCCTCTCGCACTTGCTCGAGTGCCTTGCCTTCGTCGCCAGCTCGCATCCAATTTTCAGCCGCGAGAATGCACAACGGATGCAACGTCGGGTATTCGTTGGACAAGGTTTCGAATGTTTCCGCCGCAGTTTGAAACTCGTTCGCTTCGGCGGCATCGAGCGCCGATTGGAATTGCTCGTTCTTCTCGCCGCTGAACGGGTTAGCGAAATGCCGAGCGAAAGGCCCACGTGCATAAAAGTTCGATCCCCATCCGAGATAGTCCGATGAGTCGGTCAGTACCCGGCGATAGAAATACGTCATCGAATTAATCGACGCGGTCGGGGTTTGATATTTTTTCTGGGCCGAATCGGTCAGACGTTTCGTGTGCGAGGCGATGTTAATTGACGTTGGGAAACCGGCCGAGTATGCGATCACGTGAATCTGCGGCGCGAGACCGCGGGCGTTGATCGTTTCCAAAACCGGACGCAGAATACGATCGCGAAACGGGTCGAGCGAGATGGTCAGTCCCGAGGGAACGTCGTCGAGAACGATGATATTTTGAGCAGGAATGTTGCGCAGCGAGGCATAATGGTTCGCGATCGTCAGCGAGTCCACCGAGGAACCATTAACGATCAAAGCGACGTTCTCACCCGTCAAACCCGCGTTTGCCGAAGCGCAGATCGAGATCATGAGTATTGCGATCAATCGCACGCTCAGGCGTCGCAAACAGTTCATCACATCAGTCCCTCGGATTTCGCAGATCGGATCAGGCGAGCTTCTAAACTTCCAAACGAACGCGTCGTGCGGTGAAGAGCAATTGTAGACACTCAACCTGCCAGCGTGTTGATGGCGGGACCGAAACTCTTGACGAGTTCCGCTACGCGTTTTATTGTCTCGCTGTCACCAAGGACTTCCGCAACAACTTTCGTAGCCGAACTCGCCAGAGTTTGGATTCCGCCGGGAATATTCAAAGTCTGGCGACTTCGGCTACGAATGATCTAGGCTTTTATTGTTTCGACAGTTCCAAGCAGCCTCCACCATCCCAAGAAGAGGGTTCAGCATGTTCAAGTTCCTTAGCAAAACGCAGCCTTTTGACCCAGAAACGCTCGATTGCCACCGAACATTTCCATCTCGTTTACTACCCAGAATAACGACACTTACCCTTGCAACGATCGCGGCACTCTTCTCACAAACCCATGACTCAACGCCACTGAAAGCCGAGTCAAGCAATCGTCCGAATATCCTCTTCATCATGGCCGATGACCAAGGGTACTGGGACACGGGAGTGACCGGTAATCCACACATCGACACACCTCATATGGATCAAATCGCACGCGACGGCGTGCAACTCGATCGGTATTACGCTGCGATGGTTTGCGCGCCCACGCGAGCCGGTTTGATGACCGGGCGGGCTTACCTGCGAACCGAACTCTATAACACCCGTTTCGGTGGCGACTCGTTGGGGCTCGGGGAAATCACGATCGCTCAATTGTTGCGATCCGCCGGATATCGAACCGGGATGTTCGGCAAATGGCACCTTGGCAAATATCCTGGCTACCAACCACACCATCGCGGCTTTGATGAGTTCTTCGGTCATTACCATGGACATATCGAACGATACGAATTTCCCGACCAGGTTTACCACAACGGGAAATCGGTCGAGGCTCGCGGTTACGTCACGGACGTCTTTACCGATGCGTCGATTGACTTCATCGATGTTACGGTGGCGAAGGACGAATCGCCGTTCTTTTGTGCGGTTACCTACAACGCACCGCACTCTCCGTTTTTGCTGGATACGTCGCACTCCGGCCAAGAAGAAGGCGATGAATTGCTCACGAAATATCTCGAGCAAGGATTGCCGATCAAGGAAGCTCGTATCTACTCGCTCGTCGAACGCATCGACCAAAACGTCGGTCGGTTGATGAAAAAGATCGATCAGCTCGGCATCGCGGAAAACACCTTGGTCGTTTACACAAGCGACAACGGGGGTGTGAGCAAATTTTATAAATGCGGACTCAACGGCAACAAAGCGAGTGCCTACGAAGGTGGCGTGCGAGCGCCTTGTTTTGTTCGCATGCCAGGAACGATTCCTTCGGGAAAAATCATCACCGCACAAACATCCCACTTGGACTGGTTCCCGACCTTTTGCGATCTGGCAGGCATCGATCCGCCGGATGACCGGGTGATCGATGGGAAGAGTTTGCTCGATGCATTGCAAGCCGGGTCGGCAACGTCCCATCACGAGTACGTCTATCACACCTGGGATCGTTACCACCCGAGTTCCGAGCATCGGTGGAGTATCAGCGAGGAGCGATGGAAGTTGCTTTGTCAGATCGGTTCGAAGACTTCACCGAACCGGAAACATTGGAAGTTGTTTGATTTGCAAAACGATCCTGGGGAAACCACGAATCTCGCCAACGCGAATCCCAGAATCGTTGATCGATTGCGAAGTGAGTTCGTGCGTTGGTTCGCCGAGGTGACCGAGGGGGTGGAATACGCACCGGTACGAATCCCGGTCGGCGACGCGGAAGTGGAAGTTTCACCGAGTTGGGCAAAGTGGTCTGGCGACCACATCGAATACGTCTTTGACGGCTATGATTGGGACACGATCGAAGGCTGGAATCAAGCCGGCGAGCAGGCCACGTGGCGACTCAACGTCGACTCGACGAAGCGATACCGGGTCGTCCTTCGCTATGGTTGCCGTCCGCTCGACGCCGGCGGTGTGCTCGCAATCTCCGTTTCAGGGCAAACTGAATTGTTAACGCATACGGTTCAACCGACGTCAACGGCCGATCAATTCGAATCGTTCGAAATCGGCGAGATTGAAATTCCAGCCGGGCAAACCGAATTGACCGCAACGGTCCAACGCTGTGACGGAGACGAGTTGATGCGACTCAATCACATCGTATTGCTGCCCATCGATTGAACCTTTTTTCAAAAGAACAAAAAACGAGTTATGAAAACCGGATCCTGTCGCTGCGGCAATCGCATTTACTTCAACAACCACCAATGCCAGAATTGCCAAGCCAAGTGAAGGCGCTACGATGATTGCATGGAGTTGACCAGTTTCACCATCGGGCACGCATCGGCGAGCTGTGACGCGTGCACCCCGGCGGACCCCAACGAACTCTGATCGATCACATGCGTCATGAAATCGGCCATTACATCGATTGGGCATGGGGCGATCCGCATCGATCCCGACGCGTTACCATCGTTTGTTCGGTGACCCTAGTTTGATCGATTACTCCGACGCCATGAAAACGCATTACAAAAACGGTGCTCCGTCGAATTGGGCTGACCGTCACGTGAGCGAATACGCGACGACGCATCCGTGGGAAGACTTCGCCAAAACCGTCAACGTGTATTTGGACATGATGGCAATCGCAACGACCGCGAACGATCAAGGCCGTTCGCAATTCGATTTGTCTCCCGAAGCCGACGCGATCAACATGGTCGATTGCATTCTAGACATCGTGATCGAGGTCAGCGAGTACAACTTGGATCTCGGCTTGACGCCGTTGCTACCCGAGCAATTGTCGGACCCTGTTCTGGAGAAAATAGCGTTCATCAATGAACTGCGTCGCTTGCATCTTCCTGATGATCCATCACGGTCGGAAACGTAGTACATTTGAAAGAAAAAATTCGGTGGTTTCTGAATTTCTTTGCTGCTTAGTGTTCGGTTCCAAGTTCGGCTTCGCATTTCCTGAGTGACACGCTGGTTCTCCGCCGTGATGAACTCAGACAGGCTAGACTACGCAACGAGAAACCGTCTCGTTTGAAGTTAATCCCACAGCTTACACTGTGGGCTAATCGCTGCCGTGCCTACCGGCATTGTTGAAAGTGCCTCATGAGATCGCCGCGAGTCTGTAGGGATGGTTCAGACACGATTGACGATTCCCATTCCGCCCGGCGAGAAACTTTCACTACCCGGCGTCAATGTGAAGGCAGCCATGCCGCCGACGGTGTCATTGGAAAGCCTGACATGCGATCGGGATTTGTATCGTTGTGGCAGCGATTCACGGTCGCGGAATTCGAACTAGCGCCCCTGGTGGCAACCCTAGGACAGACCCAAGTTCGCAACACGTCACTCTCTTGCGCTTTGCACCTGTCGCATTTTGACAAGCCATTGAGTGGCGCGATTCGAGTTGATCTGTACGATGCCGCGTCTCGAATCGATTCACGAAGGACCACCGCAAAGCAAGGATTGGCGATCGTCGGGTTGGAAATCGAAGGTGACGGGCCGCACCATCTCGAGATCACCATGGTCGACGACTCATCCGCTACCGCGACAATTCCGCTGCCCGGCAGTGAAAAGCAACAACGCGAGGAAACCGTCCTGACAAATTCGGGGATGACGACAACCGCTTCGCTAATGCCCGGCCGCGACACCCGCGAAGCTCTTGGATTGCATGTTCGCAGCACCGAACTGAACAATTCGCCGGTTCGAATCACAGACAATCTTCGGGGCAGCGTTCGCATCGAAGCCATGCAAGCGATCGAGGACTGCTGCGTCGGCACCAGTCGCTTATTGAGTGTCGCCGACCTTCACAGTATCGGGTCTGTTCCTTCGACACCGCAGTCGTATCGACGATTGGGAAATATCTCGACCGGCGAAGTCGTGGAAGTGAAAACGAGCGATTGGGTCGGCATGATTTCGATCGGTGGTTTCGTGGACGGGAATCCTTGGGAAGCTCGCGCGGTGACACTCAGGCATTCGACATTGCAAGCATCCATTGAAATCACTTCGGCGAATGACTCGGAACCGGATCCGATTGCGAGCCAAGGCGATTTCTTTGCACCCGGCTCCACAATCTCGGTGAACATCGAGATGGGAACGCAGGACAATGGCCACGCTGCCCTCGTTATCCGTGACGCTCGATTACAACCGAGCACGAATCCGAAACAACAGTTGGCGGCAAACATCAAAAATGCCGGCAACGAGACCGATCCCGGAAAGTTTGCTTGCGAAACATGTACGACGAAGCGAGAATTGGAAACCCTGGACCGATACCGATAGAGGTTGTTTGATAACTCCCCCAATTTGAGGTCCATCCGCTGAATCGGTGCTTCCGCACCGTGCTTGTTGATGGAAAGTTGGTTCGCTGATCATTTCAACCCACAGATTCTGCGGATGGACCAGCTAAAAAGGGGATTGGGTGCAGTTCGCGCTAACCGTGACTAAAACGCAACGACACCAACGCGTCGGATGGTGATGATTGGTTGGAGACACTCAGTCTGATGGCGTGTCGAGGGCGGAGTCGAATCGGCGCCAGCATCCGACCAGTGCGGCGAAGGCAACGAGTGCGACGAGCCAGCATCCGAGCAAACTGCCGAGGAATGCGACCGTCAGTACGGTCGGGGCGGGCAACAACGCGTGGCAGATCGAGATCCAGAAAAACAAACAGACCGGAACGAGCGCGAGAACGAGTCCCTTCCACAAAAACGTGACCTTGGCGCGGATCACCATTGCGATACCTTGATCGTGGATCTGATGAGGAAAGGCCAAGAACAGCGCGTTTTCAATTGCAAAAGTGAGGACCGCGAGTGCCGGGAACACCAGCGCGAGCCACACGACTTGGACCGCCGGTGGAGTGGCAATGATCGTGGCGATCGCTAGCGTTGACCACTGGAAAACAATTGTGATGATCACCGGGATGCTCAACATGCCCGCGCACATCGTGCGCGACGTGACCGGGAAACTCTTTAGCATCCCCATGCGTTTCAGATCACGTCGGAAATCGATCTGCAAGGCCGGAGGTGCGAGCAAAAGTGAACTCAGTGCGATCCCACCGATAACGAACACCCATTGCTTCACCGCATTTCCGGCGAGACCTTCGGTTTGAGTGAACAGCGGCGAGAGCGAGACGACCATCGGGATCGCGAAACTGAGCAACACGTTCCAACGATAGCGACCGACGCACAACCATTGCCGCGTGACGATCGCCTTCAGAGCGGAGGGGGCGATGCCTGACATACGGGGGTTTGCCGCACGCCGGTTGGCCGTCGTTTTCTTCAGGCCGTGTTGGACGTTGTGCTGATGGCGAGGCAGTTGTCGTCGCTCCTCGGCATGACGTCGATCGATTGCCCATGCGTCGAATCGGATCAAACCGATTGCCAACGAGACGATGACCGCGAGCGACAAAAACAACAACAATACTGCGTGAAGGGGAATCCAAGTCGCGGGCACGACGAGATCGAGCGGCCACATCGGACGACTGACGGCGAGGTGCGAGGCGGGTTGCAACGGAAACGCCATCGATTGCACCACGTCGCTGCTGGCGAACAACGCGACCTCGGCGATCGCGCCGGTCATGTATTCGGCCGGGTCACTGCCAGCAGGTGTTTCGTTGATCGTTTGCAATCCGAGTTGAGCAGCGAGGGCGATGCCGACAATCAGGCTGGTGAGCTTGAGCACCGTCTTTTCGCGTTTGCCCATCGCATCGACAACGTGACTAACCACTCGCCGCACGCACTCAAGTGTCAGCATCGCTAAAAAGATGCCGATGCCGAAAGACAGCAGACTCGGCGCGTCGCCCCACAACACGACACAGAGCAACATTGATTTGATTGCCGTTGCGGGGATCACACGAGCGACTTCGTGCAGCAGGATCGCGGCCCGAGGCAGCGGACTGCCGCTGAGCCACAGCGACATCGCGGGCGTGGTGTGGACACAGGTCGGTGAGTCGACCGGGCGAGCGGCCCATAGATATTTGATCGCGTGATAGACCGCGTACAAAACCATGCCGCCGGACAACCAGGTTTGTAACCGGGCCGGGTCGACGGGGTCTCGGCGGGAGAACACCGTCACCCCGGCGATCAGGTACAAAGCAATGAACCCGATCACGAGCGCCGACGAGGCGGCTTGACGCGGTGTCGAGATGCGCGAGCAGAACCGCTGGACGCGGGCCGAGATGCGAGCCTTTTCGAATTGCCACATCGTCGCGAGCGAGTGTTTCCAGTGAGTGTTCATCAATGCACGCTCACCCCACAACCGTCATGGCGGCAAAGAACGCCTGTTCAAGCGATTCGGCTTGGGGGAACGTCGTCCGCAAACCGGCTGTCGATCCGTGGTAACGAACACTGCCCTGGTGCATCATCCAGACTTGGTCGCAAACGTCGCCGATCATCGCGAGCAGGTGGCTGCTGATCAGGACAGTGTTGCCTTGCCGAGCGTAATCGCGGATCGAATCGAGCAGGGTGCGGATTCCGGGTGGGTCCAGGCCGGTGAGTGGTTCGTCGAGCAGCAACACCGGCGGAGCGATCAGGTAGGCACACGCGATGGCGAGTTTTTGACGCATGCCACGAGACAGTGAGGTGACCGACGCGTCGTATTTTTCCATCAGGTCGAACCGTTCGAGCAACTCGAACGCGAGGGGCCGGTGATCGGCGATCTGGTACAACCCGGCGAGAAAATCGAGGTGCTGGCCGACGCTCAGGTCATCGAACAAGGGCGGGTCATCGGGAACGTAAGCGACGTTGCGTTTGAGTTCGAGATTGTCGACGATCGGACAAAAACCGAGGACACGAATTTCGCCGGAGGTAGGTCGGAGCAATCCCGCCAAACATCGCAGTGTGGTCGTCTTTCCGGCGCCGTTGGGGCCGACGAGCCCACATACCACCCCAGGCGGAATGGAGACGCTGACATCCTTGACGGCGAGCGTGTCGTCATAAAGCTTTTGAAGGTGGGTGATCTCGATCATCACGATGCCCGAAAGAAAAAAGGGATGCAAACCGCTGGGGTTGCCGGTCCGTAACGCTACCCTACTGCCCGGCACCAATCGCAAAACACGCAATCGGAACATCCCGCCCCTTTGGAATTATTGTGCCGTCGGTTCGGCTTGTGCCGACAACACCGTTTGTTCGGATTCGAGTCCTGCTTGCCTGCCCTGTTCATGAAACTCGTTGCTAAGTCCCGCCGACGCTCGAAATCCTCGGTCGAGGAAACGGCGCTCGCAACGAACGACGCGATAGGATCGTTTCCGAATGTCCCGGACTCGGACAATGTCGATTCCACGTCACCTGACACAACGAAAAAAGTACCGCCGAGCGCTCCATCATCATCCGCGTCGCCGATCCGCAAAGCCGCGTTTTGGGAGCCGTTGCGGCTGCCGATGTTTCGATTCTTTTGGATCGCGTCGCTCGCATCGAACCTGGGCACGTGGATTCATGAGGTGGGTGCGGGGTGGTTGATGACGACGCTCGACGCGAGTCCGGAAATGGTCGCGGCGGTTCGCACGTCGATGTCGTTACCGATCGTTTTCCTCGCGATTCCGGCCGGCGTGTTAGCGGACCGTTTTGATAAACGCCGGCTGTTGATGATGACCCAGATGCTGTTGTTCGGCGTCACGGCAACGCTCGCGGTGTTGACCTGGAGCGGGCACATCACGGCGTGGGGGTTGCTGGGGCTGACGTTCGTGATGGGATTGGGCATGGTGGTTCACGTGCCGACGTGGCAATCGGCGATTCCGGAATTGGTACCGCGCAGTCAGATTTCACGCGCGGTGGGTTTGGGCAGCATTAGTTTCAATCTCGCCCGCACACTCGGTCCGGCCGTCGGGGGCGTGTTGATTGCGGTCGTCGGGATTTGGAGCACGTTTGCAATCAACGCGTGTACGTTCGCGGGCGTGGTCGTGGTGCTGTTGTTATGGAAACGGACAACGATCGAGAGCAGTCGCGGCCGATCGTTCGCTGCATCAATGCGGCAGGGCGTCCGATTCGTGTTCCTGCACCGGGTGATGCGAAATGTGATGATCGGCGTGACGTTGTTTGTCTTGCCGGGCAGCGCGTTGTGGTCGCTGTTGCCGTTGTTCGCCAAAACGCAGCTCGGATGGGGGTCGCGCGGGTTCGGGATCATGGTCGCGGCAGTCGGCGCCGGCGCGGTGATCGGTGCCGCCGTGCTGCCGCGGTTGCGTCATCGGTTCGGTTCGGATCGGTTGATGGCGGCGTCGATGACCGCGTTCGCAGGCGGATTGTTAACGATGAGTTTTGCACCGTCGTGGCAGATTCTGTTACCCGCCGTTTTGATCATGGGTGCGGGGTGGATGGCGACGCTGACGACGCTCAACGCGACCGCTCAGATCACGTTACCGCCGCGGCTGCGTGCCCGTGGGATGGGGTGTTACCTCACGATGATGGCCGGCTCGATGGCTTGCGGTTCGTTGCTATGGGGGCAAATTGCCGGACAACTCGGCATCGGCGGCGCGTTCCAAGTCGCCTCCGCCCTCATGCTTGCAACGGCGATGGGTAGCCTCGCGTTTCCACTCGCCACGGTATTGGACGATTGATCGCAAAATAATGCAATGTTTGTGGGACAATTGTCGCAATTGTCCCCCATCGCCAAAGGCGATGAGCACCCATCGATTCCCTTGTTTTGCTCAAGTGCGTTTCTCTTCCGTGACTAATTCAACGAATGCAAGGGCTCTTGCTCTGCGGCCCTCTGCGTTTTTGTGAACTCTGCGTTTTTGTGAACTCTGCGTTTCAATCGAGCGTGAAGAATTGTAACGCAGAGGTTCCACGTCGGAAAAAACAGTTCGCAAATGAAGCTCCCCGCAAGACCAAATTTTCAACAGCCAAGCACTAGTGGTCTGGGACACTCTAATTTTAGGGTTAGCCGTTTTGGCGCTAGCCACGGTTGTCACGCAATAACCGGGGCTAGCGCCCAAACGGCTAACAAAACCAACCCTCATTTTTAGCTGTCCCAGACCACTAGCGGTCTGTTGAATTAGTCGATTTTGACGAGTGAGCGTGACAATCATAACCCGACGCGTGAGCGAGGAACGCAACTGGGTACCTCGCTCACGCGTTTTGAAGTTGCGCTTTTAGCCCTGGTAGGGGCGACAGCGAACCGTGCCTACCGGCACTATCGAAAAGCGCAACTTCAAAACTATGCGTCGGGTTACGATGCCACCAGGTCGCCCCGGTTCTCGGACCGACAACCGGGGCGAGCGTCTCAACGGGCTCTTCGGGTGTTGACGTTTTTGCACAAAAAAAGCCGCACATTGCCGTGCGACTCTTTCTCAGATTTTGTCTCATCGACCACCAACGAACCCGTGATTGTCGATTTTCACGATGAGGAAGATCGGAAGCTTACTCGAGCGAGGCCGTTTCCTTGTTTGCACGAGTTCCGAGTGCTCCCCACAGACCCAATGGACTTTGGGCTCCGATGGCTGGTGAAGCATTCTGCGTCCCCGCCTCGATGCTGTCTGTAATGAAGCGCACCGCACCATCGGCCATCAGGACGTAAGCCCCGCCTTGGTGTCGGCTACCGGCCAGTAGATGTCCTGCACTTACTCGCCACCACCACGAGCGCAGCTCGGACAGTTGGGCGGCATGATCGTTTGGAAAGTGCTGAACAGACGACGACCATCGTGCCACAAGAAGCCTCTGTAATTCAAGCCGGTTTTCACGGTACCGGTGAGGAAAGCAGAGTTCGTCGGATCGACACGATCAAGGAAAAATTGAGCATTGATGATCGGATCGCCGACCAACGCATCGTTGGTGACCGCGGCCACGTCGTCACAATGAATTCGGTGGAACGAGGTGGCAGCGTCTCTCCGAGACGCTGGAAATCAAGGGTCTCAGAGAGACTCGCCTAGGTGAGGTTCTGCCGAGCCTTTCCGACGATGTGCCTAACACATGGATTCGTCGAGACGAACGGCGATGCCCATTTCTTTCATGCGTTGCTTGGTTTCGGTGATCGTGAAGGTGCCGAAGTGGAAGATACTCGCGGCGAGCGCCGCGTCGGCTTTTCCGTCGCGGATCGCCTCACCGAGGTGATCCGGATGGCCCGCCCCACCGCTGGCGACGACCGGAATTGAGACCGCTTCACTGACCGCCCGCGTGATCGGGATGTCGTACCCGTCGCACGTTCCGTCGGCGTCCATGCTGGTCAATACGATCTCGCCGGCCCCGAGTTCTTGAACCCGGACTGCCCACTCAACGGCTTGCAATCCGGTTGGTTTTCGACCGCCGTTGATGTGGACTTCCCAGAACTCCTCGCCATCGCGTTGGACTCGTTTCGGGTCGATGTTGACGACAATGCACTGGCTGCCAAACCGGTCGGCGGCGCGTCGGACGAAGTCGGGATCGGTAACGGCGGCGGAGTTGATCGAGACCTTATCACACCCCGCCGACAATAGCGCACGGACGTCTTCGATCGTTCGCACGCCACCGCCGACGGTGAGCGGCATGAAGACCTGCTCGGCGGTCCGGCGGACCACATCGAGCAGAATATCACGTTGTTCGTGGCTGGCCGTGATGTCGAGAAAGACCAACTCATCGGCCCCTTCGGATTCGTACCGGCGAGCGACCTCGACAGGATCGCCGGCGTCTCGCAGATTGACAAAATTGGTGCCTTTGACGACCCGGCCGCCATGAACGTCAAGGCAGGGAATGATGCGTGCGGCGAGCATGGTGCGAAGTCAGAAAAAACGAACGGGGCAGGGAAGATGCCAAATGTAGCGGCCCCGTTCGATTCAGAAAACTCGTAGGCGAGTCGACTGACTAGGCAGCTTCTTTTTTCTTGCCTTTGCCCTTGGCTCCTTTGCCCGGTTTTTTACCGACGCCACGGGTTGCGAGTTGCTTGCGAACTTTTTCGGGCAGCCCTTTCATTTGCTCTTCGGTCAACACGCCCGCGACGGCTTTTTTCATTTGCACCATCGCGGTTTGCATTTCGTCGAGCATCGCGCGTTCTTCGTCGCTCAGCGATTCGTTGACCTTGGCGGCCATTTCCTTGCCCTTCAGACCGGCTTCGCGTGCCGCTTTGGCCGCTTCAATGCGTTTCTTGTTGAGTTCGGGGGTGAGGCCTTTCTCACGAAGCTCTTTGATCTTGGTTTCGAATGCCGTTGCCGCTGTTTGGATCTTCGTCATTTGCTCTTCGCTCAAACCGGCTTCTTTCAACCCGGTCATCAAATTGGTCACCATCGGGTTGGCCCTGCCAGCCCGATCGCCCTTCTTTTTACTTTTGGGCTTTTCGTCGGCGACGGTGGTCAGGGCGAGAGTGGCAACAAGCGCGAGTGCGAGGAGACTTCTCATCAGGGGTGCGTCCTTGGGAACGGGAGGGGAGATGCGATGGTTACGAAAAAATAACCTACTTTATCCAATCCCTCCCGTGAGAATAGGTTCCGCAATCTGCGGAAAGATTTCTCTAATTTCCGATCATCTCGCGACCGCCACGAGTTCCCATCGCGCCCCACAATCCGTAGGGACTTTCCGAACCCGGGGCACTGTCGCCGACGCCACCAGCCCACACGTTACCGTGGTGAACGTCACCGGCCTCGACCGAATCGGTGATGAACCGGACGGCCCCGTCGCCCATCAGAATATGAGCGCCGCCTTGGTGTTGACTACTCACCGAGGCGATCCCGTTGCTCGCTCCGGTCAGGCCACCGAAGCAATGTTCCCGGTTCGGAGGCAGGATCATATTGATCGCAGTGAAGGAGGCTCCCGAGGAGGCCCAGCGGAATCCACGACCTTGGTCCGCAGGCGCCAAGGTCGGCGTCACCACGTCCCAGAAGTTCGACCGGATCGTATCGACGAGTCCTTCGTGAAGGCACAAATCCGGCTCATCACGAACCGATTCCGATCCCGAATCGTTGCCCACCGCCGCGATCGTGCGAGTGTCCCGGTTGCCGAGATCGGTGGTGATTTCGCCGCAAACGACTGTGTTGGATAGCCCGTCGAGGATGTCGCGGAAGCTCGTCGATTGGTGGGCAACGAACGCCCCCCGGCAGGCCGCACCGGCCTGGGTCGCGTGAGCCGCCGGCGTTGTCAGGGTGATGGTCGTATCGGCGTCGATGCCCAACGCACCGAGGTCCATGTAGTGAACCGAGTCACCCAAACACGCGGCATAATTCGTCCGCCCCATCGCGGGTAACCCCGCGCCGGGATCGCTCGGACAACGCAGCGTCGCGAGTTCCGTCCGCCACGGCGTATAAACGCGGGTCGTCGTCTCCGGCCCCATCGCTGGCCATGAGTTCGGGATGCCGCCAGGGTTGAGCATCGGGTTGGAAATCTGCTCCCACAACGCTTGCTGTTCGAAAAACGGCGTCAATCCGACCCAGATCGATAGGTCCATTCGGTTGGTCTGGTTGCTGCCGATGGCGGCCCCGTTGGCCCACGTCCCGCCGCCGTGCATCGGCATTCGATTGAACGCGGCGTGATAGTTGTGAATGGATAGACCGAGTTGCTTGAAATTGTTACTGCAGCTCATCCGGCGGGCCGCCTCCCGTGCCGCTTGCACGGCCGGCAACAGCAATCCGACGAGCACGCCAATGATGGCGATCACGACTAACAACTCAACAAGGGTAAATGCAGAACGGGCGCGCAGCGGCGCCGAAGAATAAAAACGCATGGTCCGAGGTCCGATTAAAAATAAGTTTGATTTAAAAAAACGAAATGAATCAGCGGAGATCGCTGTCAATCAAACCATCGGTGGACCACGGGAAGAAATGCCGCCGCTCAGCGGAGGCAACGGAGATGACAGACCACCGTCGATCAAACGGTCGGGTTGGCAAACAGGGGTCACTCGGCTCGGCGACCAAGAATCGACCTGCCCGACGAGACTCACCGTGCAACAGAGCGCACACAACCCAACACAACCCGACGGGCTCTCCTCACCGGCAATCAGATCGGAATCAGCGAACAAGCACGTCGCGAGGAGCGAATCGCTGACACTGGCGTCGGGAGACGATTCGCAACAACAATCCGCTGCGTGGTCGTCCGAGCTAAGTGGCTCAGCCCTCGCCGCAACCGAGGGCAGAACCCCCGCACCACAAACATCGGCGGAGCAACCGCACGCAGCGCCGCTCAAACCACGGTCATGCCCGTGATGGTGCCACGCGGGCAGCAGCCAGCCACCCACCAAATAGGCGATCAGAGCAAAAGGGGCGGTAATCCGAGGAATGAACGGATTCAGCGGAATATTCAGTGAGAAGGTGAGTGAAGGTGGGTGCCGGAAAATCAAAGCCTGCCAGGTGTTGACGCATCCGAACCGTACCGGGTTCTTAGTAAAATAGGCGGACCACCTGCAAGCGGTAAGTCGTTTTATGGGGAAGTTTCTGGATTTTCTTCGATCAGGATCTCGTCCTGCATCGTGGAAAAAACGTGTTCGTGGCCCTCGTGCTCGGCGTGTTCGTGCCCCGGCAGACTCTCGATCCCGACGGCGACCGCCACCCCGAGCAACAGGGACGCGGTCAATTTCCCCCGGTCGTGATCATGAAACGCGACCTCGGGCAGCAAATCCGCCAGCGCAATGCAGATGAAGAACCCCGCCGACACGGCCAACCCCCATCCCAACACCTCGGTCCCCTCGATCCACCGCGTGGCACTGAAATACATCAACATCGCACCGACCGGACACGCCAGCGAGAAACTCACGTTGGCGATGCTCTGAGCCCGATCGCTCCATCCCTGTTTGCTCATCACCGAAGTGATCGCGAACGCGTCGAGCGGTTTGTGAAACGCCACGGCGAGAAACGTGCCCAACCCGGCCAAACCCAACCACGCCCCATGATGGGCGTCGGCAATCACACTACTGGCGAGCGCCACCCCGTCAATCACGGTGTGCAGCGCCAAACCGAAAAACATCCCCGCCCAACTCAACCCCTTCTGCTCGTGCGAATGCCCGTGCGAATGCCCGTGCGAATGCCCGTGCTCGCGTTCATGCCCGTGCCCGTGCCCATGCGAGTGCGAATGTTCATGCTCATGATCCGGTTCCTTGGTCCCATGGTCGTGGGTATGAAACAAACGGATCAGCAGAAACATGGCGATCAATCCCGCCAACGCCGCCGCCCCTGTTTTCGACGACGAACCGAGCACCTCGTTGGCGTGGGGCAGCAGGTGCAACAGCGCGATACCGAGCATCAAACCGGCGACGCCCGACATCAGAATTTGCGTCCGCAGGTGAGTCATCCGGAACAATTTCGATAAACGCCCGCCCATCAACGAGGCCATGATCACGAAGACGCAGTAGACGATCAACAGCGGTTCGGGAGACAGGGGCATCGAAAACGCCAACAAAATCGAGGAGAGTGGGTGACAATAAATCGCCGATCGGCTGAGCCCCGTATTCTACGCCATCATTTGCGAATCGACCATCGAGGGATGCTCGCCTGGCGGTGCGTCGGGCGAGAGTTTGCCGTTACCGTACCACTTCGGCACGCATGATGCAGTTGGTGGGCGCTTAGAGCATCCGCTTGCCTACGACTTCACCCTCCGCCGAAGACGGGAGGGTCGATCGGCCCTAGACCGTCGGGGAGGGCCTACCGCTGAATTCGCGATGATGGTCCCCTATTCGCCCTGCCTACTGTCCCGCACTTGTTTCATTATCCCTCTCGAATGTCAACACTCGCGAATAACCAATCGTCTGCACCGGAGCCGCGTCGCTCGGATTCGTCCGAGAGGGCAATCTCTTTGAAAGAAGGCTCGTTGAAAGATGCCTGCATTAAAAAAAATAACGTCAAAAAAACGAACCGGATGACAAATGCGTTTTTGATTGCCGGCATTTTGATGATCGCGGTGAATCTGCGACCGGCCTTAGCGAGCGTGGGGCCACTGATCGAGCCGATCCGTCTTTCCACCGGTTTGTCGAGTTCGCAGTTGGGGCTGCTCACCACGTTACCGTTGATTGCGTTCGGAGTGGTGTCGACGCTGACGCCGTTGTTGACCCGCCGGTTCGGGATCGGCGGCACGTTGCTCGGCGCGATGGCGCTGCTCGCGATCGGGACGGCCCTTCGATCGATCGCATGGTTGCCCGCGTTGTACTTCGGAACCGTGTTGTTGGGGATCGCGATCGCGTTCGGTAACGTGCTGTTGCCGAGTCTGACGAAGCGAAATTTCTCATCCCACAGCGGATGGGTCACGAGTCTTTATTCGAGCGTGATGGGGTTGGGCGCGGCGCTCGCCGCCGGGCTGAGTGTGCCGCTGGCGGATGGGTTGGGATGGGGGTGGCGTGGTTCGATCGGGGTGTGGGCGTTGCTCGCCGTGCTCGCGTTTTTTTTCTGGCTGCCCCAGGTCCGTCGCCTGGCGCGGTCCGAACCGAGTCGCAGTTATGTGCAAGCAATCAAGGAGATGGGCGGTTCCGGGTTGGCGTGGCAGGTCGCCTTATTCATGGGTCTGCAATCGCTCACGTTTTATGTCGTGTTGGCATGGTTGCCGTCGATCTTGACCAGCCGCGGGTACGACCCGGCGTACTCCGGATGGATGCTCTCGCTCTCGCAAGCGACCGGGATCTTAGGCTCGCTCTTGATTCCTACGATCGCGGGTGCGCGGCGGGATCAACGTGGGATCGTGTGGATGTTGGTCATCGCCGAGGTGTTCGGTTTAGCCGGGTTGTTGTTGGATCCACCGGGGTACACGGCGGTGTGGGTATCGCTCGTCGGTTTCGTGCTCGGCGGTTCGTTCGGGTTATCGCTGTTGTTCATCGTGGTGCGATCGACGAACGCCGAAACGGCCACGGAGTTGTCGGGGATGTCTCAATCGATCGGTTACCTCGTCGCGGCGACCGGCCCGATTGTGTTCGGTGGTCTATTCGATTGGACGGGCAGTTGGATTTTGTCGATCGCGTTGCTGTTTGTCGTCGCCGCACTCAAGCTGGTGATGGGTTTGGGGGCCGGGGCCGACCGATACGTCGACGCATCGCGCTGACCGCGTGAGCCGACGACCCTAGCGGTCTGTTGATTTTCTAACCCGACGCGTTAGTTTCGAAATTGTGATTTTAGCCACGGTAGTGGCGACAGCAATTAGCCTAGGGCGTGAGCCCCAGGAAAACAGCGTTCATCCGGCGGAAGCGTGCGCCGGAGGTTTTCCAGGCATGACTCCCGTGTCCAACGAGATTGGTGCCTGAGTCTGGATGCTGGTCGACTACGTAAGCCGGAACAAACGCAGTCGAGCTCTGCAGAGGTGCCACTCGACAAGGGATCTCTCGGTCGCCAGCGTCTTCCTGCAAAAGCGGTGCGACAATGGTCGCCGACGGTCCTCGGCGGATTTCGGTTCACCGAGGACGATTTCTCATCAAATCATGGGACAATGCAGCCATGCCTTGAAAAACCTCGATCCTGGGGTCGCTGGAACATGCATCAGGGATGCGGTGATCCAACAGTACAATAACACGACGGACAAGAAGGCCCGCTACCGTCCAAAGAACCCGGATAAGATGCCGCTGGGCGATCCACAGATTCGAAATCTTGAACCTTCAGAACGTTGAGAAATTCGCGAATCCGAGGAAACAAGCGCAGCTTGAAAATACTTCATGGCGTTGCCTACCGGGGCTTCCGATCCATTGCTCACGTGATTCCCACGGCTGACGCCTAAGTTATCTACATGCGTTTGCTAGCAATTCGAAACGGGATCCTGGACCGAACGCTTGTTGCTTTTGCGCGTCAGTGAATTCTCCAATTGGGGATCAGATATGCAGTAGGTCAGTCCTGCACGATTGCGGGGATGTCATTTTGCACCTGCTTAACATCTTTCTTCGACGGAAACTTATTTGGACGCGACCCTGGAAAACTGTGATTCGAAGCCTCCTGTCAACAAGTATCTCGAAATGGCCAAGCGTAAGCGACCCGATTCGATGCCTGACAATCTCAAAGAACGGTACGATCAAGTTGTTGCTGGACACATTACCCGCGCCGCTCGGATTGGCGAACCACGCAAGCATGTTCCTGGTCCTCCGTTAGAATTGCGTTTGGTCGTCAGTGAGCTTCGAGATGAAACAGGGCAAGTGATTGCCGTTTGGTATCTTGAGATCAACGTCGATGTCTCGATCGACAAAGCGATCATCGTGCTTTGGTACTACTGGCGTTGGCGAGTCGAGAGTTATCACAAACTACTGAAATCTGAAGGTCAGCATGTCGAGAGTTGAGGTCAGAAGAGTGGTGAGGCGATCGCTCGGCGGCTTGCTGTTGCCTCGATGGCGTGCGTCATGATCTGGCGTCTTCAGCGGGATCCCAGCGAAGAAGCGGCAGAGGTGCGGAAACTGCTAATCCGCTTGAGTGGACGTCAGATGTCACGTCAACGTCCCGCCACAGCTCCTGCCGTGTTGGCAGGACTCTGGGTGTTGCTGGCCATGCTCGAGGCACTGAAAACCTACGACCTTGAATTCTTACAAGGATGCGCTGATTATGCGAAACGATTGACGATTCACTTCGGCCGATCCGGTAGAAAGGCAACTACCTCAGCAGCGGTTCACTTGATGAAAGCGGAGATCTGTCGCTGTAACAATTCGGAGTGGTGGATTTCTAGGACACATCCGACGCAAGCGTGCGCAGAGTTCAGGCCAAGGTTTTCGAAGGCATGGCTCCCGTGTCCCAAGGTTTTCATTAATAAGGCACTGACAAACCGGAGTTCGCCGGGGACCGGCAGCACCATTAACGCCGCGCTTTTGCAGGGAAACGCCGGCGACTGGGATCTCCCTTATCAAGTTGCCCCTCGGCAGAGCTTGACTCCGTTTTTCCCAGAAAATCAATTATAACGGTTGCCAACGGCGACCACAAATCATGATTGGAAACGAGAGCTCGAAAACCTCCATCGCACGCTTCCGTCGGATGAGCCTGGGAATCTACCATCCGACGCCCCCTTTGATACTAAGATCGTGCCACTTTTAAGTGCTTAGCTTGTGATCGGTTGCAGCCTTACGACGCACCCCTCCCGCAACGCGGGAGGGGCCGAAAAACGAGCGTTCAGCAGGTTTTTCGGGGGAGGGAATTACGAGCAATCTCCCCAGTAACTCCCCCAGTAACTCCCCCAGCACCGAGCCCTCTCCCGGCGGCCTCGCGAAAGGCTCGCCGGCGACCCCTCCCGTTTCACGGGCGGGGTGCAAAACGTTGCTTTCGCAGGTTTCCGTCAGTGGCACGATCTCTACTCGGAGCAGTGGCCTGATCATGGAAGTACGCTTCCATAGGATGCTAGCAAATCCATGTAGATAACTTAGGCTGACGCCGTGGGCTAATCGCTGACGCGCCTACCGGCACTTCAAAACGGGTTGCCGAGGGACTTCGCAACAATCAATGCACGATCCAGGGGATTGCCGGATCGGCGCCGAATGTCGACAGCGGGTTGCTCCGGCCTAGGTCGCTCCGTATCAGGCGAAAAGACCCGCACGTTGGCGTTCCAAGTGGATTTCCACAAGAAAATCCGCAGCCAGTTAGACAAATCACGCCGTTGGGCGCATCCTAGGTGGTAATGAGCCACTTCTTGCCCCCGTCGTCGGACGCAGCCACGTTCTCCAATCGAGTTCGCGTCTGTGCCCGCCACCTCGCCGAACTCGGTGACGATGCGATCTGCGGGTTGATCGATCTGACCTCGATGCGTTTGGTCCGGTTTGCCGCAACGATCACTCGGAATCAACACGACGCCGAGGATGCCGTTCAAACCGCGATCATCAAAATCGCCGCCACTCCCGCTCGGCTGCACCAATGCGATGACCCGTGGGCGTACTTGCTCCGCATGGTCCGCAACGAATCGCTCGTCATCCTGAGGCGGAAACCACGCTGGAGTTTGCTCGGCGGGTTGTGCGATCTGCTCACCCAGTGCCGCGTCGACGAACTCGAACGGGAGGAAAGTTATCGTGCGATTTGGCAGGCACTACGGACGTTGCCGACAGAGCAAAGTGAAGTCGTCGTCTTGAAAATTTGGGAGGAGATGACGTTCGCCGAAATTGCAGGCGTGCTGGAAATCACACCCTCGACCGCCGCGAGTCGGTATCGTTACGCGATGGTCAAATTGGCCGATCGGTTGAGTGATGAACTGATCTCGCCTGCGCCCTCGCGGCCCAATCAAGGGAGCGAATCGAATCATGTTTGATCGTTCTAATAAAAATTTCCAACAACCGGAGCAGACCGATTCGTGGGAATCCGTGATCCGAGACGCGGGCGACTATGTTCGTCCGGGTGACCAATTACGCGGCCGCATTCTCGACGCGGTTTCCAACCGTCGGCAACGGCGTCAACGATGGCAACGTTACTTTGGCGGTTTGACTTTGGCGACGGTCGCGATGCTGTTTTTAGTCATGATCGGTCAAGCCGGTTTAGCGATCGCGCCTCGCGGGCGATCTACCAGCGACCTGCACGATCAAGCCACCCGCCGAGCTGTCGTCGAAGGCGTGGCTTGGGAATGGGCATTGACGGAAGTCGTCTACGATTGGCGGCGGTCCGGAGCGGCGAAATCGCTGCAGTACGATCTTCCGAGCAAGGATGGTCGCTCGGTTCTCCGAACCGAATGGGTCGGGAATGACGGATTGCACCCCGCCCGTGAAACGGGAGGGGTCGGCGGCGAGCGTTCAGCGACGCCGTCGGGGGAGGGCCGACCGAGCAAGTACACTGCCGATCCCGAACAAGCGTATTGCCCTCCCCCGAAAAACTCGCTGAACGCTCGTTTTTCGAACCCTCCCATTTCACGGGAGGGGTTCGTTGGAAGAGCACCGACGTCTAGCAGCACGATCTCCGAACCGGAGGGTGGGTCATGAATCGTGAATCACCCTCCGAACCCGACAACGTCTCCGAACGTTTCCATCAATCACTGCGAGCGGCCCTCCTCGCCGGCGCGAAATTGGACCTCGGGGAGGTTGCCGCCACCGACGCGAGCGGCGACCCCGGTGCAATCAGTGGTAATGCCACGCTCGCAAAAATCGATCGGCTCGAATCGTTACTCGATTCGAACAACGACTCGACCGACGAAAACGCGTCGCCCGGTTTGCCCGCAACCTACTTCGACGCCTACCGATTGTACGCCCGAACCGGACGGATGGATTTAGCGCTCGACTCACTCGCGATTCGCCGCACGGTCGATGAAGACCTGTCACGGACGCTGCGTCCGGTGTGGTTTTATCTCGCGTTGTTGTTGTTGATCGCGACAGGCGGGATGGCGATTTTCTCCGAATTCTCCGCCCCTCAGATCGCCGCCATTCGCGCCGACTTGGAACTCACGCCGACCGCATCGGTGACCGACACATGGTGGGCGGGACAAATTCCGCGCGTGCTCTTGTTCGTGCTGCCGTTGCTGGCCTGCCTGATGTGTCTGCTCGCTATGTCGACGCGAGCCTCCTCGTGGGTTGCCGATGCGATCGGTGGCGGCGGTTATCGCGACGATCGATTCAAAGCGATGCAAACGCGAGTGCAGAGTGCGATCGCGCCGTCGCAAACCGAAGGCGGGTCGGAGGGGCGTCAGGCGCGATTGTCGTTCCTCGCCGAACACCGCACGATCCTGGCTAACAATCGCTTAATGCGTTTACGAAGCTCACTGCCGACACTCCTCGTCGTCTTGATCGGCGGCGGTGGAGTGTTGTTGTATTGTCTCGTTCTGTTCGCCCCGCTGATCGTGATCATTCACGACATGGCGAACGTGGCAGCGGATCAAGGAGTGTGGCCATGAGCGACGATTCCACCCTCCGAAACGATCAGGAAAAGCCGAGAGAACGGGCGATTTGGATCGGCGAGTTTCTGCCGATGCAAGACAAAATGGTGTCGGCGATCACGCAGACGTCCGACGAGTTGTCGGGATCGTCGCGGCGGCGACTGCGACGATTGGCCGATGAAATCGCCTTTGGCAAAACGATCGACGATGTGTTGAAAAACCCGGTCGCGCTGGAGATTTATCTGACACTCGCGGGGCGGTCTCATGTCAGTGGCCCTTTCGATCCGGACTCGCTGGTTTCCGACGCGAACTCACCCACCGTTGGCACCGATTCCTCGGTCGAAGAGAACGTCGAAACGGCGGTGAACCGGGTGTTGAATTCCCACTTGGTGGTCGCCGCCGGTGGGCAACGAATTTGGACGCTGTTGGTTTACCCACTGACGCTGCTGTCGGTTTGCTTCGGCGTGCTGGTGGGCATCAGCACGTTGTTGGTTCCCACGTTTGAAAAAATGTTCGGTGAGTTTGGGTTGTCGTTGCCGGGGATAACGGTGCTGTTGTTCGGTGTCGCCAACGCGATCCGTTCGCCCTCGACTTACATCGGGTTGCTCGCGTTCTCCGGCTGTGTGGGTTTGTTCGCTTGGTTGCGATGGGGCCGGGGATCGATCCAAAGTTCCAGTCCGGCGAGTTTGAATTTACGTGGCGGTGAGATTCGCTCGACGCGAGGTGCGTGGGCGGATTGGGCGTGGCACGTTTCGTTGTTATTGCGAGCGGGGGTCGGGAAAGCCAACGCGATCTCAATCGCGAGCGAGGCCTCGGGGCGGGCGTGGTTGCAACGCGGTGGCCAGATTTGGGCGCAAGAAACTCGGATCGGCGAACGCCCATTTCATGGGGTCACCCACTTTCGTGGCGTGCCCTGTCATTTGCTCGCCGATGCACTTGCCCTCGATGACAATCTAGACCAATCGGCGGGGGCGCAATCCGCAGGCGTGCAGCCGATCGCGGACTACCAATCCGGTGTGCTGCGTGAGGTGGCGGAGATTTATTGGGATCGCGATCGTCAACGGACCGCCTGGCAATTGGGTTGGCTGCCCCCGGTACTCGTCTTCGCCGTCGGTCTGTTGATCTGTTTTTCAGTGATCGCGTTGTTCGCTCCGATGGTCCAACTCATCACGGGGTTAACATGATCCATCCCGAACCGACGTTCTTCCAAGTCACCTTGCCGCACGAGCGTGCGTTGGTGCGGGTGCTGTTGATGGCCCAGCGTCGCCGGCTGAACTCCGCCGTGATGGTGGACCGATTGGCGAACGAGTTTTCTCGACAACCGGCCCGCTCGCTGCGTCAGGTCGCCCGACTGCTCGGCGACGGCGTGCCGGTGATCGATGCGTTGGAGCAATCGCCCCGGGCTCTCGATCCGGCGGCCGTGATGGCGTTGCGATTGGCAATCGAAACAGGCACGTTCCCCGAGCGACTCGAATCGTTGATCGCCGGTGACGTCAATCGTGACGTCGCCCAAGAGACGCGAGGGAACGCCGCGACAGGTCAAGTCCTGCAAGTCATCGTCGGTGTGATGGTCGCCTTTCTCATGTTCACGTTCATGATTTTGTTCATCATTCCGACGATCAAAAAGATGTATTCGGAGTTTGAATTGGAGTTGCCGCTCCCGATGCAGTGGTTCATCACGATCGGGAGTTTTTTCGTCAACGGTTGGGTTTGGTTGCTCTGGATGGTGATCCTGCTGTTCGCCCTCGGCATGACTGCATTCGGGAAACCGCTGAGGTCACTCGGGGTGTTCAAACGCTCGCACCACTGCGGCGCCGCCTTGCTCGCGTTGTTCGGATTGATTGTGCAATCAAGGCGTCCGTTGTTATCCGGGATCGGGACGCTCGCACGTGTGCATCCGGTCGGTCGCATTCGCCGTCGTTTGGTTCGTGCCACCGGTGCGATCGAGGGCGGTGAAGACGGATGGCAGGCGCTCGCCGACCAGCGATTCTTGAGCACCGGGGAGGCCCGCTCATTGCAAATGACCGACGAGCCGCTGGCTCAGGCTTGGTTGCTACGACGGGCCGCGCAGACACGGCGGTTTTCTACTGACCTGCGCTTGGGATTTTGGATTCGATTTTTATCGTTGCTGTCGTTATTGGCTCTCTCGGGGATCGTGTTGTTAGCAGCCGTCGGGATGTTCATGTCAGTCTATGGACTCGTCGAGGGATTATCAGTGGTGGGGTACGCCAAATGAATCGATACCGAATCAATCGCTCAATCAATCGGCATCGTGGTATCACGATGGTCGAGTGCGTCGTCGCGGCGTCGATGTTGATCGTGGCGATGGGAACCGTGACGACGATGGCGTTTCGCCTGAACCGGGTTTGGATCGACGTCGCTCACCAACGCATCGCGATGAACGAGCTTGCCAATACGATCGAAGCGATCACCGAATTGCCGGCGAGCGAAATCGACGACGCGATCGCCAACCTGCAACCCTCCCCCGAATCGATCGCGAGTCTGTACGAACCGGAGTTGACCGGTCAACGAATCAACGACAAGTTCGGCGACCGGATCGCGTTGCAATTGACATGGAAATCCGCCCACCCGATTCGGCCCGTCCGACTCGTCGGATGGATCGACCCGGTCGCAAGTGACCGCGAAAGGAGTGAGCCATGATGAAGGAAAACATGATTACCCATCAAAAACGTCGCTCGGGTTCCACCCTGATGGAGACGATGATCGTTCTGACGGTCGCCTCGTCCGTGGTGATGCTCGCGATCGGATGGATTCATCAATCGTTTCGATTAGCGGGCGTGATCCGAAACCACGACCGGCACCATCAAAGTGTGATGCGATTGTCGAGGGAGTTCCGTGACGACGCGCATGTTGCGTTATCGGCAACGCTCGAAGGAGAACGCCTGCGATTGGAAATGCAAGATGAAGAAGCGGTTGTCTACACAATCGAAACTGAAAGCGCCACAGTTCGGCGAACACGTTTGAAACTAAACGAAGAACAACCGCTCAGCCGTGAAAGTTTTGCTCTGCAAGAGTTTTCGGAAATCAAGTTCGATGGCAGTGAATCACCGGACTGGGTTTCGCTGACGGTGATTCGCGCGGACATTCGAAAACGGTTACCCGCCAAGACAATCCCGCCGAGAAAGAGTTCCGATCGTCCGATCGATTTACACGTTCGTGCGGCGGTGGGACGTTGGAATGAGCCGGGGAACGTTGAGCCGGGGAACGCGGAGGAGCAACCATGATTTCAAGACAGCAACGCCAGCAGATTCTCGGGCAAAACGAGCGGCGAAAAAGACGTCGTGACGGATGGACGATGATTGCCGTTTTGGTTTGTCTGTCGATCGCGATGGCGATCACGGCGGCCGGGATGCGGACGAGTCTCCGAGCACGACGCCAACTCAACAACCAATGGCAGCTCGAACAAACTCGTTGGTTACTCGACGCCGGAATCCGGCGAACCCAACGACTCGCCGCCGAGCAACCCGACTACGAAGGTGAATCCTGGGTTCTCGATGAGGCGCTCGATTCCTACGCGTCGGCCCGCGTGGAGATCAACGTCGTCAAATCCGATTCCTACGTGGCCAATGAAGTGAAACAATTTGAAATCGTATCGATCATTCGCAACCGCGACGACGTGCCCGTGCAAACCAAACGCTCTCGCGTCGTGTCGGTCTCCGTCTTAACGGATTCGGAAGACACCAACGAACCTAAAGAACCCGAACCTAAATCCTAAACGATGCACCTGTTGATTCGTTTTCCAACAACCCAGCCGTTTTGGCGCTAGCCACGGTTGTTTAATCGCTTTTAAAAAACGTGACAATACAAGCCCGACGCGCAAGCGAGTGCACACAGTGTTTTTTCACGCCCGACTTGGAGAGTCAGGTTACTTTCACGCCCGACTCGGAGAGTCAGGCTACGTACTGGTCGGATTACTGAATCAACCACCCGCGAGACAGTTGTCATTGAAACTCGAAATCGACCAACATTTTTTTCATCACCCACCTCAGCCCTCTCCTCCCCATCAAGAGAATAATCATGCTTCAAAAAATCCCTCAACGAAACGCGTTCACGCTCGTCGAGTTGCTCGTCGTGATTGCGATCATCGGCGTGTTGGTCGGGTTGTTATTACCGGCCGTGCAAGCGTCTCGCGAGGCGGCGCGGCGGTGCTCGTGTTCGAACAATTTGGCGCAGCTCGGATTGGCCGCTCATAATTTCGAATTTGCGATGGAGCGATTGCCGAGCGGCTCGATCAACCCGACCGGCCCGATCGTCAACGAACCGGTCGGACAACACGTCAGTTACCTCGTGCAGTTACTGCCTTACATTGAACAGCGAGGCATCGCCGAACAGTTCGACATCTCATTGGGTGCGTATGACCCGGCCAACGCGCCGGCGCGAGCCCAGCAGGTATCGAGTTTCCTCTGTCCGTCCTGTCCGTTTTCTCAAAACAATGACCAAACCTCGGGGCTGACCAATTACGCCGGTTCGCATCATCATCTCGAGGCTCCGATCGACGAGGACAACACCGGTTTGTTGTTTTTGAGCAGTCGGGTTCGCTATGGCGAGATCACCGACGGCAGTTCGCACACGCTCTTGATCGGCGAAATCCGAGGCGATCAGGACTTACTCGGTTGGGCCTCGGGAACCCGTGCAACGCTCCGCAACACCGGCAACTACGGTGGCCGGCCCACGGTCGCAGCGGCGGTCACGATCGGCGTGTTCGGTACCGATGAGGACACCGGTCAGGACATCGATACGGAGAGCGAAACGAGTGATCCGGATCCGGATGCGACGGCGGAATCGGACAAGAAGTTTGTTGGTGGTTTCGACAGTCATCACCAAGGCGGTGCCCAATTCGTCTTTGCCGACGGCTCGATCCATTTTTTGAGCAATTCGATCGACCCGATCCTGCTACAGAACCTCGCCCACCGTGCCGACGGGGCGATGATGGGCGGTGGTTGGTAAGTACGGCTGACCGTTTTTCGACAGTGAATGCTTGCAAGAACTGAATCCGACTTTGACTCTGTCGGGTAGCCTGAGGAGGTCAGGCCCCGAACGAAAAAGATGTTTCATGGACCCTATCTACTCAAACGAATCTCAAGACGGTGCGGCGCAAGCCAAAATCCGCCGGGAAACATTGTTGGCTTTCGCCAATCACCAACTCAACCCGGAAACCGAAGCGGTGGTCAAAAAGCAGATTGCGACCGATTCCCAATGGAGCGCGGACTACAAGGAAGTGTTCCGGCGTCTGGCGATTTCTTCCCAATAGTCCTCTCGATGCCGTATTCGCGAAACAATCGCTGATAAGTGCTTCCGGGATGGATGAAACTCACACCTTGATGTTGGCGTCGCCACATCTCGTTGCACCAATGCATCGCCCACCATGAATTCGGCAATTCGACCGCCTCACCAACGTAGGGGACGACGTCATCGAATTGATCGAGATGCCCGATGCGATGTCGATACGGCAGCAATCGGTGGCGTTTAACGATTCGAGCGAGGATCGCGATCGGTTTGTTTCAATCCTGATTTTCAGAATGGATCTGCCGCCGCATGGTGTGATAGGCGGTACGCATCGCAGCGGATCGTTCCGAAAACTTCATCAGGTTCCCGACCACACAGTGCATACGAAACTCCAGTCGTGTGGTGTACATCACACCCGCGCCGCTCGGGCGATTTGTTTCGATTCAAAAACAACTCCAGCGCAAGTACCTGCTCAATCTCGATGGCAACGATGTCTCGACCGGCCTTCCTTCTTTTTTGCTGTCCAATTCCGTCGTCTTGTGGTTCATCCGGCGGAAGCGTGCGCCGGAGGTTTTCAAGGCATCACTGCAGTGTCCAACGAGATTGGTGCATGAGTCTGGATGCTGGTCGACTACGTAAGCCGGAAGAAACGCAGTCGAGCTTTGCAGAGGTGCAACTCGACAAGGGAGATCTCGGTCGCCAGCGTCTTCCTGCAAAAGCGGTGCGCCAATGGTGCCGACGGTCCTCGGCGGATTTCGGTTCACCGAGCACGATTTTTCATCAAATCATGGGACACTGCAGCCATGCCTTGAAAAACCTCGATCCTGGGCTCTGCACACGCTTCCGTCGGATGAACCCGTATTTTGCGGACGGTCCCAATGTCACCCGGATCTCTCAGATCATGCTGGAGCAGCAAATGGGCAGCGATCCGGTGACACTCATCTCGCGCAATCGGTACGAGTACTACGGCAGCGAAGAAACCCACGGCAAACTTGGCGATCTTAAACGAGTCCAGCAACAACGTCATGACGCCACGCAGTGGGTCACCACCGGAACACACTACTAGCGCTACTTCAGCCCCAACGAAAACAACGGGTTTTCCCGTGGACTGAAATTCGTGCTCGGCCCAGATGCCTACGATCGCATGGCCGCCAATACCGATCCGCTGTCGGTATCCAACTTCGAGCTTTCTCAATACGCCGACAACTACTTTCAATATGACGACCAAAACCGCGTAACCGGCGAGATCGTTCGCGGTGGCGCGTTGTCATACGCGTTCGAGTATCACGAGAGCCCCAACGCCAACGACAGTCCCAACGATTGGCATCGCCGCACGATCGAAACCCGTCCCGACGGATCGCTCAATCGCGTCTACACCAACCGCATCGGTCAAGTCCTATTACGCGAGTTCCGTGACGGTAACGATCGCTGGATCACGGTCAACCGGTACAACGATCAGTTCGACAAGATTTCCCATGCCCACCCATCCGCTGTCGCGACCTATGATGAATCGGCCAACGACTTGAGTGTGGTTCTCCACGCGGATCAAGGCTTGATCGAACGAACCGAGTATTCGCACAAGACGGTTCCGACGGAGAAGTCGCCGGCTACCGGGCCTCCGAATCGATCCAGCACGGCGGTTCTGGAACCCCGATCCGGAAGCGCCAATACCGTTACGCGACTCACACGGTACTGGGCATGATCGTTCATCCGCTGGCCGAGACAACCGAGTTCGCCGGTGAAACGGGCGACGAGGCAATCACCACGAAGTTCGAGACGACATACCACAGCGGCATGCTGCAAATCGCTCAGCGAACCACGATCTTACCGTCTCTGTTGAGTGACGAGTTGGGCTCCCCTCGCCCCGCTTCGGGGAGAGGGGTCGGGGGTGAGGGGTCTAACACCGTCGACACCCGCAGCGAACTTTTTGATGTTCGCGGCAACCGGATCTGGTCACGTGACGAACTCGGAATCATCACCCGGTACATCATCGATCCGGCCACCGATCGCTTGGTCAACCAAATCCAAGACGTCGTCACCAGCATCATCGCAAACGTTCCCGCCGGTTGGTAAACACCCGCCTGCGCCGGCCAACACCTGGTCACCGATTTCGCTTACGACTCCAGCGGCCGACGCATCGAAACGTTGGGCCCGATTCACGACGCCGAAGTCGACGGCACGCTCCGCAGCGCCCGCACGGCCCAGTGGCAACTTCGTGACGACCCGAGCGGCGCCGACCGGAGCGCACGCGGTTACCTCGACGTCGCCGACAACGAGTTCCACCTGATCAACCCCGTCATCATCGAACGGTACAACCATCAAGGATTGCCGATCGAAACCGTCTCGGCTGTCCGTGATAACACGCAAGGAAAACTTTCGCTCGACAACACGTTCTCGCAATCCGACTACGTGGCCTGGACCACGTTCCAGTACACCGATTGCTGCACGCTGGCGTCCCAACGTGTCTACCACAACATCCCGGAATCGGGTATCGGAAACCCAGTCGAGCACTACCTGCAAACCGACTATGGTTACGACTTCCTCAAACGCCGCAACCGAATCCTCTCACCGGGAGGCCACATCACCAAGATCGTTCACGATGTTCGCGATCGCGAAATCGCTCGCTACGTCGGCACGAACGATTCCGAGGTCGGAAACGACATGGAGCTGATGCAAGAGCACGTCTACGACCACGGTGCCGACGGTGGCGACGGGCACCTGACCCGCTCCATCGTCCACGTCGATGATACCAGCACCCGAGCGACCGACTATCTGTACGATTGGCGTGGCCGACGCGTCGCCGTCGACAGCCCCGGCGCTGACTACGAAACCATTTTATATGACAACCTCAATCGCCCGATCCGCAATGAACGACGCGACGGACATGCGTTGGGTAAACTGATCCCTCGCACCGACACACTCTACGATCATCGAGGCCGCGTCGATCGCAGCGTCCAGTTCAACGTTGATCCCGACACCGGCAACCTGCTCGGCAACCGGTCGCAGAATCGAACTTTCGATGCCGCCGGTCAACTCGTTCGTCAATCCCCAAGTGGATCCATGGAGTATCAAACGTTTGTTTACGATTCACTTCGCAGGCGAACCCACGCCACCGATCCGCTGGGCCATACCAGCATCATCACTTACGACGCCGCAGGAAACGCGACTTCGCAAACCGATCCCACCTCCCGGACGACAACACACCGTTTCGACCCGATCGGACGGCGTGTTGCAACGATCGACGCCTTGGGTAATCGAACGACGCAGGTTTACGGTAACCACGGCCAAGTATTCGAGACCATCAATCCGCTGGGTGAAACTTCGACGCAGTACCACGATCACGCAGGACGATTGATCTTGCAACTCGATCCGCCGCAAGCTGAGGCCACGTACGAATACGACGCAGACGGAAATCAAATCGTGGTGACGGACGCCCTCGGTCAAACGATGTACTTCGTTTACGACCACCTCGGTCGTCAAACAAACGTCACCGACGCACTCGGTCACACGACCAGCAAGGTTGACAACCGAGTCGGGGAAGTGACCACTGAGACCGACGCCAAAGGCAGTCCCACCACGCATCAATACGATTCACATGGTCAACAAATCGCGACCACCGATCGACTGGGGCACACCACCGTATTTGCCTACACACCGATGGGTCAATTGGCATCACTCACCGATGCCGAAGGTCAACAAACGGGTTACAGGTATGACGGATACGGACGCCAAGTCGAAACACGCTACCCCGATCATGTCGATGGCACCGTCGCAGGCGACATCAACTACGGGATCACCACGTTCGATTATGACCAACTCGATCGCGTGCGCGTGAAAACCGATCAACTCGGCGACACCGTCACGTTCCACTACGATACGGCTGGACGCTTGCTTTCTCGCGACTACCGAACGCGTGTCAACTCGCCTGCTGGCACGATCGCCGACACGGATACGTTCACTTATGATGCGGCTTCACGGATGCTCACTGCCACCAGTGGCCGCTACAGCAACGATATCGCATTCACTTATGACACGGTCGGTCGCAAGACTAGTGAATATTTCACCATGTTCGGTCAAACCTAAACGACCATCACGCAGTACAATGCCGCCAGTCGAGTCTCCAAGCTGATCTACCTGGACGCCCGGGAAGTCACCCGCACCTACACGGCCCGTGGTCAGCTTGAAAAAGTCATCGCGGATTTGACAACGCTCGACGAACGAGGTTACGATACTTTCGGACGGGTGACTTCGAGCGTCTACGCAAACGGGGTCAGCAAAAGTCGATCCTATAATGACGACAACACTTTGTCATCCATCGAGTTCTCACACTCCGGACTCCCGTCTCAAGACTACAGCCTGTCCTACACTTGGGACGCGAACCACAACAAAACCTCCGAGGATATTTCTGGAACAATGAGCGGCTACGGATTCACAGCGAGTTACGACGCCGAAGACCGGATCACCGGCTGGAATCGCACCGACTCCGTGCTGGATCAAGCTTGGCTACTCAGCCCCGTAGGCGACTGGAACGAGTTCTCCGAGAACGACGTGAATCAAACCCGCACCCACGGCCTGGCTCACGAACTCCTCACCGTGGACACCGAACCCGTCAGTCACGACGCCAAAGGCCACCAGGTCTCGATCCCCGCGATCCTGAACAGCCAATCGCCAACACCCAATCGCCATCCGCTCGCCTTAGCCTGGGACTTCGACAACCGGCTCGCATCGGCCGACACCAACGACGACGGCATCGATGACGTTTTCTACCGTTTCGACGCCTTAGGCCGCCGAGTCTTCCGCGACGACGGCACCAACGCCACCGCCTACGTCCAGAACGGTCAGCAAACGCTCGCCGACTACGCCTCCGGCGCATCGCCAAGCTCACCGAGCTACACCTACCACCGAAATCAACAGTACAGCGTCACCGCACTGACCGACGAGACTAGAAACGTCACCGAACGCTACGCTTACGACGCGTACGGCACACCTGCGATCACCGACGCCGGCGGCACAACACTTACGACGAGTGCCAAAAACAATCGGTACACGTACACAGGGCGAGAGTACGATGTCGCTTTGGGACTGGATCACTACCGCGCCCGCATGTACGACTCGGTGGCTGGTCGGTTCTGCTCCAAAGATCCCATCGGGTACGTCGATGGAATGCTGACTTATCTCTTCTTTCGTGGTGCGCCAGGGAATTTTGTTGATCCAACTGGCGGTCAGGCGGTAGCACCAGATGCTGGGCAACCGTCGT